>Ga0181531_10002299_pt1 | contig 11958 bp, 9 predicted proteins | sample PEATcosm2014_Bin_38_FD_119743 | JGI IMG/M metagenome (GOLD analysis project Ga0181531, IMG submission 119743) | Peatland microbial communities from MTU Mesocosm Facility, Houghton, MI, USA - PEATcosm2014_Bin11_10_metaG | ecosystem: Environmental > Terrestrial > Soil > Wetlands > Peat | place... | reverse complement strand
GCGGAAGAACGCATCCGACATGTCGGCATCGTAATGCTGGCCGGTGTGGACGATGACGGGCTTGCACCAGCTCTCGCGCTTCAGCGCGTGCCAGAGCGGCGCCACTTTCATGAAATTGGGCCGCGCCGCGGCTATGAGATGGATTGCGGTCATGCCCGCTCGCTCGTCTTGGCGGCGACCAGCTCGTCGAGCATGGCCGCCGCGCGCCGCCCGACCGTGGCGATGCCATAGCCGTTCCGTACCCGCGCATCGCCGAAAGGCGCGCCGCGTGCGCGGCGCACGCGCGTCAAAGCTCGTTCCAGCGCCGCGGCAATGCCCGACGGGTCGCTGGGGTCGGCGTGCCAGCCGCCGATCTGCTCCACCACTGCGGCGGCCGCACCGGGTGGCGTGATGGCGAGGATGGGCCTTCCGGCGCCGACATAGTCGATCAGCTTGCTGGGCAGGAAAACGCTCACCTTGGCCGGGGCGTCGACGGCAATGAGCAAGTCGGCGGTGCGCATCAATTCCAGCGAGCGGCGGTAGCTCACGGGCGGCAGCACGCGAATCAACCCAGCTGGCAGGCCGGCGAGTTCATCTCCAGGGACGTGACCGCGGCCGAAACCGCCGACGAGCTCGATGGTAAGATTGTCGAGCAGGGCAGGGGCGCGCTCGTGCAGCAATTGGAGCCCCGCGAGCAATGGGCGCGGTGAGCGCGGCCCGTAGAAATATCCCAAATGACGGGCGATAACGCGACCGCTGGCGGGTATCGCGGCGGCGGGCGGATAGAGGCCCGGATCGAAAGCATGAGGCAGGATATGAGCCTTCTGGCGCCATTCCGGTGGCGCGTCGGCAAGCATCAGATCAACGGTTTCCCGCGTGGTGAAGGTGAGCGCGTCGGCCGCCGCCAGCACTTTGCGCTCCAATGCCAAGTTGAGTCGACGCAGGATCGCGCCGTAGCGATTATAGGGGTTTCGCGCCCAGGGATCGCTGAAATGCGCGAGCCAGGGAAGCGCGGGAAACCGCCGCTTCAATTCGAGCCCGACAAGGTGCGAGGATTGCCAATTCGACCAGCTGACCAGCGCATCATGGTCTTTCAGCCCCATGGCGAGCGCACGGCTCACCAGCCGGCTCTTGGCCCAGCGCACCGGATCGGGCAGGCGGAACAGCGGCCAGGTAGCATAAACCGGCAGGCGGCAGGGCCATGGCGCCGCGAGCCGCTCGATGCGGCCGAAATGACTGGCGGCGTATGTGCCGGTCTCGGGATCGTCGCCGCTTCCCGGATAGGGTGCGAGCGTCACGACATCCACCTGCCATCCCGGCATGTTGCCGAGGCGCTTGGCCGACAGCATCGCCTCGGGTCCGGTCATGGGCGGGAACAACGTGGCGATCAGCAGCGCGCGCTTCACGCCAGCACGGTCTTGAGCCATGCGTAGGTCCGCTCCAGCCCTTGATCGAGGGTCGTTCGCGGCGCGAAGCCGAAGGCGGCACGCGCCTTGCCGATGTCGCCGCGCCTTCGCGTTACCCGGTCCCAGCCCCGCCGCGGGCGGAATTCGACCCTGGCGGCATTGCCGGCGAGTTCATTGATTTTCTCCGCCACGGCTAAAATTTCCTCGTCGCGTCCCGAGGCGATATTGAACACATCGCCGGGCTTGGTCGGCGCGAACATGGCCTCGACGATGCCGGAAACGGTGTCGTTATTGAAGGTAAAGTCGCGCGTCTCTTTTCCGGTGCCGGTGATCGGCAACGGTTTCCCTTCCATTGCCAGCTTAATGAAATTCGGAATCACGTTGCGATAGAGGCCGGGATATTCACCCGGCCCGTAGCAATTGAAGAGGCGAAGCATCACCGTGTCGAGTCCGTAAAACTGACTCCAGAAACGAACGTAACGCTCGCCCATCAGCTTGGTGATGGCATAGGGCGTATCGAGGTCGTAATCCTGATCGTCCTCGCGCATCACTTCCTTGGCGCCGTAGACGCAGGAAGACGAGGTATAGAGCAGCTTGCGCACGTCGTGGCGGGTGGCCGCCTGGAGCACGTTCAGTGTTCCCTGGCCGTTCACCCGAAGATCCTCCAGCGGGTGATCGACCGAATTCTGATTGGCGAAGAGCGCGGCGAGGTGGAAAACGCAATCGGGCTTGGCGGAGAAGGCCCGTTCGATGGCGGCGGGATCGGTGACCGAACCCTCGATGAAACGGGCCCGCGCAGGCAGGAGATTGCGGTGTCCGGAAGACAGATCGTCGAGGATCGTGACCTCGAGACCGCGCTCGATCAGGGCACCGGCAAGGTTGCTGCCGATGGCCCCGGCGCCGCCGGTGACGAGCGCGCGTTTCATGCCGAAAAACTATCGAGTGCGCGGTCGAAGGAAGGCACGGCCCATTCGGCAAAGCGCTCCATGGCGGAGAAGAATTCCGGCCAGTCATAGACCTGGGACGGATCGGCATACAGATTCACGAACAGGCAGCGATCCTCGGCCAGCAGGCGGCGGAGCCCCTCCGCTTCGATCAGGTATTCCGCCTGGGTATGCCGCGCGCCGGGGGCATAACGGAAGCTCCAGGAATCGAGACTGCGCAAAGGCTGGCTGGCGCAGCCGGTGACGGGTATTTCCCAGACGCCGGAGCGGCTCTGATAGGGGCCTTGCCGGCAGGCGACCAGCGGCATGCCGGAGCTCGAATAACGGTATCCCAATTCGCCGAGCACGCGATGAATCAACGCGAACGCTCCGCGCGTCTGAAAACTACCCATATGCGGCGTGCGGAATCCTGTGGGCGTGACGCCGAGCACGCGGTGCAGCGTCGTATGGCCACCCTCGATGTCGCGCCGCACCGCTTCCGGCGTCATTTGATCGTAGAACAGCAGGCTTTCGTAGACGCCGGTCGTCTCATCGAGCCTGGTATGCTCTGCATGGCCGTGATTGATGAAACTCGCGCCGCGCCTCAGCAAGCGGCGATAGATTGCGGCGCCGCGCTCCAGAAGCTCGCCAGGCACGGCATAGACCGGCGTGATGCCGTTTTGCATCAGGCGCTCATGGACGTCCTCGACGACGCGGAAGTCCTTTTCGGTGTCGCAATCGAACGACAGCAGGAACAGCGGACGCCGCAAGCCCGCCTGCCGGTACAAGCGTTCCTGTCGCCGCCACAACCCTTCGGCGTCGAAAACCGCGCGCAACCGATAGCCGGCGAAGACTGGGTCGGCGGCTGCCACCGCCAGGCGGGACATCAGGTTCACGCCGCGCCCTTAAGGATGTGACGATAAATCTCGGTCACGCGACGCTCCATGCGCTCGGGATCCCAATGCGCGAGCGCGTGGGTGCGCGCCGCCCGGCCCAGCCGCTCGCGAAACCCGTCATTCTCCATCAGTTTCCGCAAGGCATTGCGGTATCCTTCCGGCGTGCCGGGCACCAACAAGACATGCGGACCGACCAACTCTTCGGCCGGATCACCGTGGCGGTCGTTGACGATGATGGGCAATCCGGTTAACGCGGCCTCGATGCAGCCCTTGCTGAGTTCATGATATTCCGAGGCATAGACGAAAATGTCCGACCGTGCCAACAGCGCCATCACTTGATCGTTACGCAGCGCCGGCAGGAAGTCGACGCGGTCGGAAATGCCGAGCCTGCTGGCCTTGTGGCGCAGCGACGCGTGCAAATCGCCGTCGCCGACAAGAGTCAGGTGGATCGCCGGCAGGTCCGCAATCGCCTCCAGAATCGTGGATGGATCCTTGGCGCCGGCAAGCTGACGGCCGACGCACACCGCCCGGACCTTCTTGTGGTTTATGGCATAGCCGGTTTTCGCCGCGATGACGCCGTGCCCGACGGCGTTGTAGACGATCTCGTAGCGGCGAACACCGCGCCGGCGCAGATAAGAGACGATCGGCGAATAGACCGGCAGCACGAAATCGGCCTGGCGTACGGCGACGGTTTCCGCACCCTCGATCGCCCGGCCGAGCAACCGCCAGCGCCAGCTCCCGCCGGTCTGTCCGCGGTGGAAGACGTCGGTGTCCGGGTTTATGTGCAGCGACAGCACATAGGGAATGCCGAGGCGGCGTTTGATTTCGCTGGCGACGAAAGCATTGATGTTGTTGACGTGGCAGCGGACCAATTGCGGCTTGACGCGGCGCGCCAGCTCGACGATCGGGCGCGCCCACAGTCGGAGCAAGGCCGGCCGCCAGGCCAGGGTCAGGAGAAACATCTTGATGCCGCCCGGGAAGGAGTGGAGTTCGAGCCGTGCGCTGCCGACCATCGACTGAACCTGCGCCGGGTCGGGCCGATCATCGTTGCAAAGCACGATGTGGACCGTGCGGAAGAGATTACCCGGATTGTAGTAGCGCGGAACGACCTCGCCCTTGCCGATGAGTTCCGATAGGCGATCACTCAGGATGACCATCAGGCTGTCGAGCCGTTCATTTTCCGGCACGATGACGCTTTCAATTTCGTGAGTATCCATTGTGCCGCAGCAACGGAGCGGCGGCTCCGCCATTGCCCCATATCGACTGAAGGTGGCTACCCTATCAATCGCATGCGCGGCGGGTCAATGGCGGCAACGGCGCGGCGAATCGATTCTAGCCTTTGTTTTCAATAGCATGCGCGGCGATATCGCGAAAGGCGACGCTGCGTGCCATCAGCTCATCGTAACCGCCGATGTCGACGATGGCGCCGTCTTGCATGACGACGACGCGGTTGCAATGCCGGATGGTATTCAAGCGATGAGCGACGATGACGAGAGTCATGGCGCCCGACAGCTTCTGCACCGCCTCGGACAGATAAAGCTCGGTGCGGTTGTCGAGCGCGGCGGTTGCCTCATCGAGCACCAAAACCTCGGGCCGGTGGTAAAGCGCGCGCGCAATGGCGACGCGCTGACGCTGGCCGCCCGAAAGCCGGATGCCGCGCTCGCCCACCACCGTGTCGATGCCGGCGGGAAGACCGGCAACGACATCCTCGAGCTGTGTAGTGCGGATGACGGCGTTGACGCGGCTTTGGTCGATTTCGTTATCCGGCACGCCGAGCGCGATATTGCGCTTCAAACTGTCATCTAGCAGGAACACCATTTGTGGCACGTAGCCGACGAGGCGTTGCCACCGGCCCATGTCGTTTTTGATGCTCTTGCCGTCCACCAGGAGCTCGCCGGCATCGGGTTCGAGCAGGCCGAGGATGATATCGAGCAGAGTGCTCTTGCCGGCGCCGGTGCTGCCCACGATGCCCACGGATTCACCGCGCCGGATCGAAAACTCGATATCGTGCAGCGCCCGCCGCTCCGTCATCGGATAAGCGAATGAGATGCCATGCAGTGTCAGTTCGGTTTTGAATCGTATCGGCTTTTCTGCCGCAATCGCCGGCCCGGTTGCAGGACCGCTCGCCAAAATGCCAAAATCCGTGTGTACATCGCGCAGAGCGGCGACGCCGAACTTGATGCTTTGCAGACTGATAAGGACACGGTTCAACGAGGGCATGATGCGGAAGCCGGCATAGGCATAAAGGCCGAGTAGAGGCAGGATATTGTTTCCTCCCTGGATGCCGATCTTGCTGGCCAGCACGACCAAGCCGATCAAGGCGACGAATGCGGTTTCCAGCATCAGGCGCGGATATTGCTGGGCGGCGGTGAAGAGCGCGAAGATCTGCGCATGGCGCGTCCGCAGCCGGCCGAATTCGTCGATGAAATAGGATTCGCGACCCATGATCCGGATTTCCTTGAGCCCGCCGACGCTTTGATTGATCGTCTGCAGCAGCGTCTTGTTCAGCTTCTGAATATCCACGCCCCAGCGATAGGCGCGGCCCTGCGTCAAGCGATAGATGGCGTAGGTGATGGCGCCCAGCACCACGATTGCCGACAGCGTCGTCAACGGCGCTATGAAGAACAACACGGCCATCAATCCGGCCGCCGTCAGCACTTCTGACAGCAACGTCACCAGCGAAAACAGCACACTGCGGAAAATGTAATCCACCGACAGTCCGACGTTGCGCTGAATCTCGGCTGAATTCTTATGCAAGTGATAGGCATAGGGTGCATGCATATAAGCGGCGAACAGGGAGCGCGAAAAAATCGCGCCGCTCATGACGGGTACCTGCGCCTGGCGGTACAAGGCATAAGCCAGGAACAGATTCTTCACGGCGTAGAAGACCGCGACGACCACGGCCATGGTGACCGTCGGGTCGGAAATATGAAGGATGTCGGTGGCAATGTTTAAATACGGGGCGATCCGGGAATTCGCGATCTTGCCGGGATCCAGCATGATCTGAATGAGAGAGAATACGGCGATAGCGGCAATCGCCTCGAGCCCCGAGGCAATCAAGCCGAGGAGGATAAGGCTGAACCACTGTCTGCGCGCCGACCGCGGAATGAGCGAGAAGGCGAGACGGATGGTCTCGAATCGGCCGATCAGACTGCGCTCGGTCATGGACCCTCCGCCCGCAGCAGACCCCTCGCCGCGCGCAGCAGACGGAATTTCCATTGCGGGGCCAGCAGCCGTCCGCCGTAATAAGGAGTCAACTCGGCACCGAAGGAGCGTTTGTAGTTGCTCAGACCGTGCCGTTTAGCGTCGCCGCTATTCACGAAGGCTTCGCCGGTTTCATAAATCGTACATCCGCGGGCGCGTGCATGCATGATCTGGTCATCGGCCAGCACCCGATTCTCCCCGCCGCTCTTGCCGGTCGCCGATGCCCCGGTCCAGTAATAGGCGCCACCTTTGTAGATCGCGGTGTTCTGCGCGGCGACGGCCTCTCCACCGCGCTCGAAAAATAGAATACGGCAGAGACCCCGTGGAATGAAACGTTCGAAGATGATACGAAAATAATTGATCGGATGCGGCACGGCGCCGGTTCGCGCATAGGTTTGGAGATGCAGGCCATAATAGATTTCGAGATCCCGGTTGCCTGAGGCCTCGCGCAGGCTGTAGGGCGTTTTAGCAGCGCGGCGTAGCTCGTAACGCGTGCCGTCGAAATAGCGCGCACGGATCGCTTCGGCCGATGGGCCGAGATCGATCGTCCAGGTTTCGCCCTGCGTATTCTCGAAGCCGGCAAGCACCAGCGGGTTGACGCGCGGCGCTTTGGGTCCGCGCATGGCGGGCGTCAACGCGGAGATGCGCAACTCAGCCCGTTCGGCGTCATGGGACGCCATCAGGGAAACGATCTGCTCATGCACCCGGTCGAGCAATTTTTGACGCAGCCCGGTTGCCAATCCCTTGGCGCAGGCCGGTCCGCCGAGGCCGTGAATGTAGCGGTGCGGGATCACCCTCGCGGCGCGGTGGAAGGCGAGGTAAAGCGGTACAATGGCGCACAGCGCACCGCGCTGGTCGACAATACCGAAGCTCAAATCGAGTCGATTGGCAGGCCAGGTCGTCATGGCGTCGATCAGATCGGCGCGATGCCACAGCCAGGCCTCGTCGCTGGCTTCCGCAAACGCATCCCATTGGTCGCGGTCAATGCCGGCGCGCGGCCGGATGTCGAACGGAGCCGTCATGTTCCCGATGTCAGAAACGGCAGGCCAGGGTCGAAATCCTGCGGCGTCAATCCGTTTTCCTCGATGAAGGCCAGGGTGTGGCGGAGCGCAGCGGCAAAATTCGGACCCGCGGTCTTTGGTGGCGGCCATTTTTTTCCAGGTTCGACATCACCGAGCGCGTGCACCGACTGGATGAAAGCGGCGACGAAAGTCTCAAGCTCGGCCTCGTAGTCCTCGGGACGCCAGGCGGGATCGGCGAGCGCCGCGAAGATCTGCTCTGGCCAATCGAGCTTGCGCACGCCGTGGAAAACCGAATAGGTCGGCCGGCCGAGAACGGCGACGCGCGTGCCCAATAGAATCGCCTCGAATCCCGAGGAGCCGGTGATCGTCACCAGCGCTGTGGCACGCCGCAGCAATTCCTGGGTGTCAACCAGCGGATGACTCAGATGGATGTTGGTGAATTTGGCTAATGGGCCGAAATAACGCTCGCCGCGCCAGCCATAACAAAGCGGGTTCTCCTTGACGACGATCTTGATGCCTTGGGGCGCGTTAATCGCCATCTGCTCGATCAGCCGGTCCTGATCGACCCAGCGCGGAGACTGGGATGTGGTCGATGCCTCCGGCTGAAAATGCATCAGGAAAAGAATGAACGGTCCCTCGGGAATATCTCGACGCTGATTGCGCTGGAGCCAGCGCCAATTCAACCAACGTTGAACGGCGAGACCGGGATTGCGCCAAAGCCGCGTCTCGACAAGGCGCCGAATCAGTCGCCAGGGATGTTGCAGCGGCGACTGGCCGAGCCGCGCGCGTCGTGCTTCCACATGCGAGAAGACGGGTAATCCCACTCGCCGCGCATGGCTGATCATGGCGCGGGCTTCACGGCGGCTTTCCTCCCGGATCAGCTCGGGCTTGCGCAGGAGATATGTGCTGAGGAAGTTTTCCCGCTCCAGGCCGTAGTAAAAGTAGATGGATCCGCTTTTTACGCCAGAGGCGAAAACCATGCCGATATTGAAGATGCGACGGTGGTAGGCGAGCGCGAGCGTGACCAGCGTCAGAATCCGGTCAAGAGCCTCATGCACGATCAGGCTCGGGCGATATTCACCGATGAGGCGCGACATGACGCCATAGGCGCCGACATAGTCCTCGAGAATCCGCCGCTCGGAGTAATCGTGGTCGTAGGCGCCGAAATAATCGATGGCGAAGCGGCGATAGAGCAAATAGCTACTGGCCGATTTGTAAAGCGGCAGGCCGATATCCCGCTCGATCTCCCTCGACCGCTCAGCCAGGCGCCCCTTGTGGGCTTGAAGCTCGCGGGATACCTCGGTGACAAAATCGATGCAGATAATGCCGGGCGCATTGGCCCAGATATCGCGCTCCTCAGCCGACTCCATCAGCACCACGACACGATGATCGCGCGCGAGATCAAGCGCGGTTTCGCGATAGATCGGGGCTAGCCGGACGCCGCGCGACAGGATCAACACGGTCTTGTGCTCGGTCATGGGCTGCTCATGCGGTCAATGTCGTCAACAGGCCCGCAATTTTAACCTTCGGCGTGCGCCAGGAATTCAAGTTGCGGCGCAAATCGCCGCTTCTTGCATTGGCGATAAAGCCGACATGCAAGCCAGGATCGTATTGCACGTCCGTAGTTAGCCACAGGCTGTAATAATTCACCGTCGCAAGCCGTCGGTCGATAAGAATGGCCGTGCCTATTCCGGGGCTGCGACGCAGATGCATCAACGCATCGAGGGTCGGAAACTGCTCCTTGCCGAAGATTGCGCTTGGCCCATCGACGTAGATCAAGTCGTACTCGCCGGCCGGAACGTCTCTGTAGCGAAGCGCACTCACGCCACCATAGACTTCGCCAATCATCGGCGAAACATGGAATGTCACGCGATTGCGCAATTGAGGAGAGAGCAAGTCGCGCGTGCCTTCGCTGTATGCGGCGATATGATCAACCGAAACGATATGACCGGCGCCGATCTCGTCGAGCGCGTTAGCCATGACATATGTTGTCAGGCCACCACCGAGTTCGAGAATCATCGAGGGGCGTTTCTTCAATATATAACGGCGCAGGAACAGATAGTCGGTCGCCGATGCGCCGGTATAGTCCATATTTGCGTTTGGCACCAAGTCGTGTGCCGCCGCTTCCGCCGCAAATCGTTCGTACTCCTGAGCATGGAGGCGCCGGAACGCGGCTGACCCCCTCGGCTCGTTCCAATAGGGGCGCTTCGTGAGCTGCCGACTTGCGGTTTCAAGGAGGTAGCGCCAGGTGAAGCGATGCGCCATCGCGTGTTTAAGCGAGCTGCTCATGCCTCAAACATATCAAGCGCAAGCTTGGTTCCGGCCGGAATTGCGCGCCGGGCGTGCTTGCCGACCACCTCGCCGATGCGCGAGGGAGGCAGGCCGTCTCCCGGGCGCTGGCTCGTCAACATGAATGCTTCAATCACGGCACCGGCGGCAATATCGTGCATCGCGTGCAAGCTCTTGCGCGCCCAGATAAGCGATTTCTCTTCTGCTGCGCTCAATCGCCGCGCGCCGCCGCCGCGCGCCGCCTCGATTGCCCGCGCATCGGCGACGAACTTCGGGAAGTCGGCCGGTCCGCAGGAGACTTTCCAGTCCTGCGCGTCGGCTACGTCGAAATCGAGGGTGATGTGCTTCTCCAGCACTTGCGCGCCGAGCGCGACCGCGGCCAGGGCCACGGCCGTGCCCGCGGTATGATCGGAATATCCCACCGGCCCTCCAAAGAATTCACGGATCTGGCGCATGGCGTCGAGATTGACCGTTGCCGGGTCGGCCGGATAGCTGGTGACGCAATGGAGAATGGCAAGCTCCCGTCCGCCATTTTCGGCCACCACGTCGATGGCGCGGCGGATGAGATCGGGGGTGTACAGCCCGGTGGACAGGATGACCGGCTTGCCGCGTCGCGCCACATTGGCCAAGTAAGGCCAATTCTCCACCTCGCCCGAGCCGATCTTGAACGCGGGCACCTTGATTTCATGGTCGAGAAAGTCGAGCGCGTGCTCGTCATGCGCGGTGCAGATGAATACCATGCCTTGCGCCCGGGCATAGGCGGCGACCTCGGCCATCTGCGCGTCGCTCATTTGCCGGCTTTTCATCCGCGCCCGCCATTGAGGCGCCGAAGCGCCGATCATCCGTTCGGCATCGAAATGCTGGAACTTAACGCAATCCGCGCCGGCGTGCTTCGCTAGATCGACCAGCTTCTTTGCCTTCTCGATACTGCCGAAATGCGCGACGCCGGCTTCGGCGATGATGTAGCAGGGCGCGCCGCCGCCGAGTTTGCGGCCGGCGATGGAGAAGTCAGAGGCAAAAGCGGAATTATTCACTCTGTTGCCAAACTGCCCTGGACCAGCCGCAGTAATTGTCAGCGCCAAGAATCAAGGGCAGAATTCCTTCGTATCCGGGCAAATATCCGCACGCAATTCGTATCCGAGATCGATACACAGCGGCGGATGCCCTTACATAATCCGGCCCGACTATCCTGTCCAGACCAAGTTCTCATCGGCGTTCGAATGTGGATGGCGCGCGGTAATCGCCCTGTCCGACATTCCGCACGTGTGATAGTAGCTTCATGACGAATTATGGGAAAACGATGATCGCCTTGCCGGAAAATAGGCCGAATTATAGGTTGTTCGGCAGCTTCCGATTTTTGCTCGCTCTCATGGTGGTTCTCAGTCACACATGGGAGTTGAATTTCGAAACGCCATCCGAACATTTGGTCTATCAGATTGGGCTCGGCAACATCGCCGTGATGGGCTTCTTCATGCTCTCCGGCTACATCATCGCTGAAGCGGTGAACGTTTTTTATCCGGGGCGGCATTTCGCGTTTCTGGTGAACCGGTTCTTCCGCGTCGCTCCTCCCTATTGGGGTGCGCTCGCCGTGTCGCTCATAACCCATTACGTGCTCGCGAGGTTCGGTGTCTTGCGCATGCCAGATTATCCGGTTCCACCCGGCGATATGTTTACGCTCGCCAATCTGGCCGTGAACCTCACGGATATTTTTCCAGTGGTCAACTTCAATCAAATTCTTCCCGCGCACCCGTATTACTCTTTCGTGCGTTATGCCTGGGCGGTTCGTGTCGAAATGGCATTCTATTGCGCGACCTTCGCCGTCTGCTGGTTGGCGGCGGCGACGCGTCTATCGCTGCGGTGGCTGGCGATAGCGGCCGTCTCCGGCTTTCTTCTTGTCCATGTGACGAATGAGTACGTCAGACATTTGCATTGGTTCTTTGGTTACGTCCCTTACTTCTGCTGTGGCGTGGGGCTTTATTTCTGGCAGGTTCGGCGAGATCCGCTGGCGCTGGCGGGGGCGGCGGTTAGCTACGTTCTGCTTGTCCTGCATTTCTCCGGCTATACCCAGGATCAGCATCCATTCTCCGCCGAATGGCTGGACGGTCTGAAAAAACTCTCGGTTGAGCTGCCGCTAGCGATCATTTCGCTCATCCCGATCGTCCTGTTTGCCTTATCGAAGGTGAGGGTATCGGCAGGAGCCAAGGCGATCGACCAGGCGTTGGGCAATCTGTCCTACCCG
>Ga0181531_10002298_pt1 | contig 11964 bp, 9 predicted proteins | sample PEATcosm2014_Bin_38_FD_119743 | JGI IMG/M metagenome (GOLD analysis project Ga0181531, IMG submission 119743) | Peatland microbial communities from MTU Mesocosm Facility, Houghton, MI, USA - PEATcosm2014_Bin11_10_metaG | ecosystem: Environmental > Terrestrial > Soil > Wetlands > Peat | place... | reverse complement strand
CTCGCCATCTCGAATTCCACCTGGGTGAGTGGGAGCGATACCGGCTATATCTCAAAGTCAAGTTGAGTCCGATTCTGATTAAGTCGAAGATGTTGATCATCGGAGGAGGCGGACTCCTGGGGCTTGATCTTTTTGCGGACGATCTTCGATTCTGGACGTCGGCTCCATTCTGTCCAAAGGTTCTTTGGGGCGCCGGCCACAATGCACACAACGTTCTTCAGGTCGACCAGACAAATCCGTCAGCGCTCCACTACGACCGGATGAAGAAGTTCGATAAGATTGGAATTCGAGATTGGGGGGTCGGATACAACTGGGTCCCCTGCGTAAGTTGCGTGGCGCCGGAGTTTTCACAGTCCCCCTCTGAAGACGCCGGCATAGTGGCTGCCATGCATTACGAAACGCGGTCCTCAGCGGCCTTCATTCCCGAACTCATCGGAAAGAGCAAAGAACCTGTAGACGTGGTCTTCAACGATGATGCACCGGAGAAATTCATCGGCAAGCTTCGATCCGCCAAAGCAGTAGTTACCAATAGCTATCATGCCGCTTATTGGGCAATTCTATTTGGCAAGCGAGTTGCGGTTGTCGGCGGTGGTTCAAAGGTTAACCTCCTAAAACATCGTCCCGTATTGGCCTCGACCGATAATTGGATTCAAAAACTTGAAGAAGCGGAGCTTTATCCTCAGGCTCTGGAAGAGTGTCGAGATCGAAACACGGACTTTTGCGAGGAGATAATACAATCTTATCTGTAACACTATTTCTGAATCATGTATCACGTGCATGGTCGCGGCCGGCTGTCATAGCCGCTCTAAAATCGGTTGCGTAAACACGAACTTCACTCACCAGGGAGTTTTGGCTCCATGCATCTTCCACGGCACGCGGAAATCTGGCTCGGTCCGTACTTGAGAGATCGGCTGCGCAAAGCCGTGCGAACGGCAAAACCGAAGCGCGCCTGGGTTGCGATCATGGATCACTACGAACCGTTGGGGATGAGCGCCTCAGTGGAGGAAGCTCTTGCCAGGGTTGCGCGGTGGCGCGAAAAGTGGCCGCGAATTGCCGACGGAGCGCCCCTAGACGCCGCCGGACAGCGTCCTCAATACACCTTCTTCTACCCGCAGGAGGAGTACCGCAGCGATTTGCTCGAGGGAATCGCCGAGATGGTGCGTCTAGGCGTCGGCGACGTCGAGGTCCATCTGCATCACGACAACGAGCAGCGCGAGTCCTTCATTCACAAAGTCACTGAATTCTGCCAGCGTCTCACTAACGGCCACGGCCTCCTTCGCCAGAAGGATGGCCGCACGACGTTTGGTTTCATCCACGGCAACTGGGCGCTCGATAACTCGCGCCCGGATGGTAAGCGTTGCGGACTCAATGGCGAGATTGCTTTGCTGCGCGATCTCGGTTGTTATGCCGACTTCACCATGCCATCTCTTCCTTCGGCGACGCAAGGCCGTGTCGTGAACCAAATCTACTGGTGCACGAGCAATCCTGACAATCGTCCGAAATCATTCGACCGAGGCATCGAAGCCACTGCCGGAGGTGGCAGGCAAGGCGATCTGCTGATGATTACCGGACCGCTTGGCATTCGACTTGGCAGGCGCATGCTGCCGCGGCTGGAGACTGGTGAGCTTGCGGGCTACGACCCGCCCACACCCTCGCGGGTGCGTCAATGGTTCGACCTTGCTCCCAGCATTGGCGACGATCTCTTCATCAAGCTTTACACCCACGGCGCCGCCGAAAGAAACCTGGTGCCTTTACTAGACCATGGACTCGGTAATCTTTACCGATGGCTCGCGGAAGAAGCGGACCGGAGAGATATTGAGATTCACTGGGCCACGGCATGGCAAATGTATCAGGCCTGCGATGCTCTGATCAATGGCCAGAAACCCGCTCAGTCTACGGATTGAGCGGTACGCCGCGGTATCGAATCCCCTGAGTTCGGTCATCGAAGCAGACCGGCAAAAAGTCTCTTCGATTCAGGATCGCGCCTGAAACCACTATCCGGTTATCCCCAATGCCGGCTGCGACTTGATTTCGAGCCGCGTAAGGTCCAGGATCGGCAGTCCACTAGCCGCTAAATGTTCGCGCACGGCTGGGAGAGGCTTCTGCGTGATCACGAGAGAGTCGGACGAAGATAACAGCTGGTCAATGCTCTTGAGCAATAGCCTGCTAATGTGCGGCACGGCTGAAACTACGAAACTGAGATTGCTGCCGTAGATGTCTTCCAATTGAATATGGGGATCGAATATCCTTATATCCCTGCCTTTGCCGATCAGATGCTCAATGATCGTAATAACAGGACTCTCCCGCAAATCGTCTGTTCCTTCCTTGAAGGCGAGCCCGAAGATCCCAATGCGTTTCCCAGGCAAGTTCATCACGTCGCGAATGCTGCGCCTTAGGTGCTCGTCGTTGGACGGAAGCACAGAATCCAACAGCGGCAGCTTCAGATCGAGTCTGGAGGCGCGGAAGGTGAGAGCTCGCAAGTCTTTGGGCAGGCATGATCCGCCGAACGCGAAACCCGGCTTGAGATAAGTGGGGGAGATATTCAGTTTTGTGTCCCGGCACATGGTCTCCATCACTTGCCCGGGGTCCACGCCCAGGCTGGAGGCAAGAGAACCAATCTCGTTTGCAAATCCGATTTTCACAGCGTGAAAAGCGTTGCATGCATACTTGATCAACTCCGCAGTGCGCAGGGATACGATGGAAACCGCTCCTGGAAGGCCGGCATACAGATCGGCTACAAAGCGCGCAGCTTCATCGGAGCTTCCGCCCACAACCAGCAGAGAGGGTTCCATGAAGTCTCTCACGGCCGTTCCTTCCCGCAGAAACTCTGGATTGGATACTATGTCGACATCGTTTCTGTGCGAGAAGGCCGTTTCAAGAAGGCTCTGACAAGTGCCGGGGAAGACCGTGCTGCGCACCGTCACAATCAGACGCTTTGTCCGTTTCCGAAGCAGGGCCGATATCTCTTCGCAAACTCGCCGCAGATGACTTAGGTCGATGTTTCCGTTTACTTGCGATGGCGTCCCGACACAAAGCAACACAACATCCGCCATGTCGAGGGCTTCTTCATCCAATGTTCCAGCCCTGAGCCGTCCCTCAGCAACATTCTTTTGTACCAGGCTATCTAGCCCGGATTCGTAGTAAGGCGATTGTCCCAACCGGACAGATTCCACCTTATTAAGGTCGCGATCAACCCCGAAAACGCTGTGTCCCAGCTCAGCAAAGCAGGCGGCACTTACACAGCCAACATATCCAAGGCCCATTACGATTACATTTCGTCCGCTGTTCATGCTATTCGACATAGTGTCATTCGAGGGTTAGTTTATCATGGGTTTGTTGACATCTATAAAATGGAAACTCTGCAAGTCCTTTCGCGAGGAGTCAGACCGGAACAATGAAGATTCTTTGGATCTGCCCCTTCTTTCTTCACCCCACCGACCGCGGCGCTCAGATTCGCACACTTGGCACCCTGAAAGAGTTGCACAAGCGTCATGAGATTCATTTCGCGGCGCTGAACGACCCGTCAAATCTTGAAGGCCCGAAACGCAGTTCCGAATACTCGACCCGCCACTTTTTCGTCGAGCACTCCGCGCCGGGAAGGGGATCAATAAGCATTTTGCCGCAACTTGCGGGCAGCATTTTCAATCCCACACCAATGGCAGTTTCGCGTTATTACTCCAGAAAGCTTGAGCGGATGATCAGCGGCTTAATTGCCTCGGAGCACTACGATTCCATCGTCTGCGACTTTCTTGCCGCCGCTCCAAACCTGACAGATTTAGGAGAGTGCGTGCTCTTTCAACACAACGTCGAGACAACGATCTGGGAAAGACACGTTCAGCAAAGCCGATCTCCTCTGAAGAAAGCTTTCTTTGGAATGCAGGCCAGGAAGATGAAGGCCTACGAGAAAAAAGTTTGCAGGACAGCGAAACACGTGATCGCAGTCTCGGATATCGACGCTTCGAGGATGAAGAGCATGTTTGAAATCGAGAGCGTCACCAGCGTTCCTACAGGTGTCGATGTGGAATACTTTGCGCCCCGAGGCGGCGACCATCCCACTGCGGACATCGTTTTCTGCGGATCGATGGATTGGCTACCCAACGTGGACGCTGTCGTTTATTTTCTCTCTGACGTTCTGCCCCTGATCCGCAATAAATTGCCCAACGCAACATTCACCATCGCCGGACGCTCGCCGGATGCCGCAGTGCTCAAGGCGGTTGAGGGGCTCGCAGATGTGAGTGTCACAGGGAAGGTCGAGGATATACGTCCATACCTATGGGGATCGAAGATCTCAATCGTACCGATTCGCATCGGCGGAGGAACCCGCCTCAAGATCTACGAATGCATGGCGGCAGGAGTTCCGGTGGTCTCCACAACGGTGGGCGCGGAGGGGTTGCGCTACAAAGACGGTGAGGACATTGTCCTGGCCGACGATCCTGCCGGCTTCGCTGCTGCCTGCGTTCGCTTGCTCTCAAACGAGGCCGCCCGGCGCACAATCGCCGAAAACGCTTTGCGGCGGGTGCAAAACGAATTCTCGTGGGATGCGGTGAGCCGTGAGTTCGAGGCAATTCTTGAACGCAACCGGATCTCCGCGATCGCTGAAGTGCGGAAGGCCTAGCGATGAGGATTGCGGTCGTCACGCGCTATTTCCCTAGTTCCGCCGAGCCCTGGCAAGGCCGGTCAGCCTATCAGACTCTGCGCGTGATTGCGCGCCAGGCCGATGTGCGGGTCTTCTATCCAAATGCGGATTATCCACGCTTGTTGAAGCCGCGAAGCCGGGGCTATCAAAAGCTGGATGCCTCCTATAGCCCGCCAGACGTGAAGGCGAGCTACTACGATTTTCCTGCTTTGCCCGTGATATCGCGTCCGTTGAACGGCTGGATGGCGGCCCGAGCCCTTCTGCCCGATATACGCGCATTTGCGCCCGACCTGATCTTCAGCTTTTTTCTTTACCCCGATGGGTATGCTGCTCTCAAAATCGCCCAAGCCCTTTCCGTCCCTGTCGTGGTGGTAAGCATTGGGTCGGACATCAACCGGATCGGCGACCCGATTTCCGGCTTGCACACGCGCGCTGTTCTGCGTCAGGCTGATTTCCTGGTTACGGTCAGTGGCGATTTGCGCTCCAAGGCTGTCCTCATGGGCGCTGCGCAGGACAAGGCCCGGGCAGTCATCAACGGCTGCGACCTCTCAGTCTTCCATGTCAGGGACCGCGGCCAGGCGCGGGAACGGTTGCGTATCGACCCGGGCTCGGAGGCTGTCGTCTATATTGGGCGCATGGACCTGAAGAAGGGCTTGCTTGAATTGGTGGACGCCGCGGCTTCGCTGCATCCCGGGCGGCCCAACCTGCATGTCTATCTGGTCGGCGAGGGACCGGACCGGCCGCTGATCAAGAGCGCAATCCAGAAACATGATGCTGCCGGATATATTCACGCTCTGCCAGGCTGCGCTTTCGATGAGGTTGCAGTATGGATGGCCGCAGCCGATTTGGTGACGCTGCCAAGTTACATGGAAGGCTGCCCCAATGTTGTACTGGAGGCGCTGGCTTGCGGCCGCCCTGTTGTCGCGACAAACGTCGGCGGAATCCCTGAGATTATGAGCGACGATTGCGGTCGCCTCGTACCACCGCGGGACCCGGCGGAATTAGCCCGTGCTCTCGCATTGGTCCTCGACAATCGCTGGGACGCCGAAGCCATTTCCGCGCGGCGGAGCCGCAGTTGGAGCGACGTTGCAGCTGAAATCATCGAGATATTCGAATCGCTGGTTTCCTCCCATAAGGCCAACGTACATGCCCAATAATCTTTCGCAACACCACCGAGAGGTCTGCGCATGACGGCGGCACGTAAGCTCGGGCGATTCCTCTACCATCTGCTGGCGGCAATTGGACTCATCACCGTTCTGGTTGTTTCGACTCCCGTTGTCTCGTGGTGGGCAAGCGCTTACGCCGGCTCCATTGAGCAGCCCAAAGGCGACGTCCTCATCCTTCTAAGCGCTGCCAACGACGACATGGGCGGCGTCTCCTACTCGTCTTACTGGCGGGCCCGCTATGCGCTGCTCGCATGGCAAACCGGCGGATTCCAGAGGATAGTGATCAGCGGAGGAGGCGGTCCCGGTATCGTCAATTTCCTGACCGCGAATGGAGTTCCCAGGGAAGCCATGGTTGCGGAGTGGCTGTCTACCAGCACTCACGAAAACGCCATCGCCACGGCGCGCCTGGTTCAGAATATGCCGGGGAAGAAGGTGCTGCTCACCAGCGACTTTCACATGTTCAGGGCAATTCATGTCTTTCGGAAACTGGGCGTTGAAGTCACACCCATGGTTGCTCCGGATGTGCTGAAAGCCGCCAAAAACTGGAACGGGCGTATCCCGGCAGTCCAAACCCTGGTCGTTGAAACCGTCAAGATCGTCTATTACAGATTTCGAGGCTGGATATAGGGTAGTTTTGCCCGAAATAAAACTTAAAGCTGGTGAATGATTCTCACTGCGGACCTTTGTCTCTGAGGTTTTGCAGTCTGCACACTGATTTGTGCTTCTTGCAGTTTATAGAGAAGCGATCTATAGCTGATATTCAGCCACCTCGCCGTTTTCTGGCGGTTTCCACCATTCGCTTGCAGAACCTTCAGAATGATTTCTTTTTCCAGCGATTGAGTGGCCGCCTTTGTGATTTCTTTCAATGAGATGGGGTGGGCAAGATCGATTTCCGGGATTATACCGGGCGGAGCCGCCGGAACCAGGTCCGCAGCCAACGCTTCTTCGTCGCCAATCAGAACGTAGCCGCGAACCATGTTTTCCAGCTCCCTGATGTTGCCTGGCCACTGGTGCATCTGCATCAAGCTCGTAATCTCGCGCGAAAGCGGCTTAGGCTCAAGGCGATATGCCTTCGCATACAAATTCAGGAAGTGGTCGATCAGGATCGGCAGATCCGCTTTCCTTTGACGTAATGGCGGCAGAGTGATGGTCACGGCGTTAATGCGGAAGAGGAAGTCCAGGCGAAAGCTTCCGTCCTCTGTCTGTTGGCGCAGGTCGCCATTCGCTGCGCACACAAGCCGTGTATCCACCTTCATCGGCTCTCTCGCACCGACCCGCATGAAAGTGCCATCTTGCAGGATTTGCAAGAGCTTGGCCTGAGCGGATATATCCAGGCTGCCAACTTCATCCAGAAACAGAGTTCCCAGATGGGCGAGTTCCACGCGGCCACGCTTGGTCGCGTGCGCCCCGGTGAATGCTCCCTTTTCAAATCCAAATAGTTCCGACTCAATCAGCGTGTGAGGAATTGCCGGGCACGTCACCTTGATCCAGGCGCAATTCGCACGATCGGAGAATCCGTGCAACAACCTCGCAAAGACATCCTTACCTGTGCCGCTCTCACCTTGCAACAGGACAGGCACAGTTGTCCTGGCCACCCGTTCAAGTTTGGAACGAGCGTCTGCCATCTGAGACGAACGCCCAAAAATGACATCCATCGCAGGTAGGTCTCGAATATCTACAAACTCAGATGTGCGTGCCAGAGGCAATACCAGTCCAGTTCAGAAATAGGGTGCTTCTGTTACATATGCAAGTCAAAGGCCAATCTAGATGCTCTACTGATCTAGGCGGGTTCGCTCGATTAACATGCTTGGAGCCAAACTTAGGTAATCTAAATTGAACTCAAAGATAACCATATGACCCATTACTGACAGGTGAGCACTCATTTTCGTAATACCCGGTGTGTAAATTTTTGCGCAAAAGGTAATTGATTTACCACTTTTAAGTGTTAAGCTCAGTGCCACGCAGTAGTATGGCTTTGAAAGTAAGGTTTTTCCCTAAGATCCTTACGATCGGCCCAATCGAATGTTTTTTTCGCCCTGTCTTTGTTTCGTTGGCTGTTCAGGTTTCGAGCCAATTCTTAGCTCGGAGATTTGGTTTACGTGCCAGGCGCTCAATGGCATTAACGAGTCGGAACATCGGTGTGCGTTTGGGAGCACATTGCAGACGGTTCACCTGTCATGATAAGTGGACATCGGAGCGTCACAAATATGGATCTTGATCCACTCCTATTGTGCGCTCTGTCGGAAACAAGATGACACGCCCATACGCAATTCTTACAAGAATGGAAGGTCAATTTCAGTGGACATTGTGCAAGGTGCACCCATCAAGGTTCAAGGTAACGGCAAAGCCCACATCGTCGTTTTCGACGAGGATCCTGCAATTCTTGAGTATATCCACAGGATTCTCGCCAGTCGTTTCAGTGTGACCTTATTCAACAAGGCAGCCGAACTCACACAGTGCCTGGATAACTCTCCCACTCCTGACCTGCTCCTCATGGATTGGCATTTTTCAGGAGACGGAACCGTCAGGGATGCACTCGGCTTGATCGTGAAACTTCACGCCTCAAAGCCGTCGCTCCCCATCATTATGCTGGCTTGTTCGATGGATCTTAAGGAAGTCGTCTCGGCCGTTCGCTTGGGAGCTGCCGACGTGCTCCTCAAACCTTTCAGAAAGAGTGACATCGACCTGACTTTGGAGCAGTGGCTCAAGGTTTCAGGTGGGCGGTTGCCAGGCGAAGAGGTCCTCGAAATCCCGCTGGATGAGAATACATCGTTTGTCAGGTCCAGCAAGCGTATGCGCGAAATCGAGGTCCAATGCAAGCTTCTTGCGCGCGCCGACATCCCTGTCCTTGTACTCGGAGAGAGCGGTACGGGCAAGGAAGTCGCGACCATGTTCATTCACAAAATGTCAGCTCGCAGCCAGCACAGCTTCCTCAAGGTGAATTGCGCGGCCATGCCCGCCGATCTTCTTGAAAGCGAACTGTTTGGCTATGAGCAGGGCGCATTTACCGGGGCTGTCAAGTCCAAACCCGGAAAGTTCGAGTTGTGCAACAAAGGCACGATTTTCCTGGATGAAATCGGCGAAATGCCGGCCGTTCTGCAGTCGAAGCTCCTGCAGGTTCTGCAGGATGGAAGCTTTTCACGGCTAGGCGGCCGATCCAGCGTAAAAGTGGATGTACGGGTGATCGCCGCCACCAACATCGATATCAAGGCGGCGATCGCGCGAAAAACGTTTCGAGAGGATCTTTACTACCGTTTGAATGGCTTTACCCTCAAGATTCCGCCGCTGCGTGAGCGCGTTGACGAGATTCCGATCCTGTGCGACCACTTTATGCGCAAGGTCGCGGCTAAATACGACCGCCCTCCCTTGCGGATATCCGACACGCTGATGCAGGCTCTCACCAGGCATCAATGGCCCGGAAACCTTCGTGAGTTGGAGAATACGATCAAGCGTTATCTCATCTTGTCCGATGAACAGGCAATCATGGAAGAACTGGACCCTTCGCCAGCCTCGGAATCAATTGCGTCTGTAGGAGAAAATTCCGGCGGCAACGGAGGTCTGAAGCACCTCGTGCGAAACCTGAAGGGGGACGCGGAAGCTGCCGCCATCGCACGTTGTTTGGAGAGCACCGGTTGGAATCGCAAGGTCGCAGCAAACGATCTGCAAATCAGTTATAAGGCCCTGTTATACAAAATCAAACAATACAATCTGACTCGGCCGCAAAAACAATACGGTTTCGATCCGGCACAGAGATCATGATCTGTGTTGACGAAAAGCCGAAAACCGGCGGAGAGCGGTAAAGTTGCGGTTCGGGCTTAAAGCACGGTCGTCAAGGAAAGACCTGCTATTTCCGGCCTGAACCTGATCGGAATTGCCGGCGGGCAACCCGTCCCGCCACCTGCCTTGAGGCCGATCGTATTGGACGGCACTCGATTGCGTCCACGCCGCCTCGACCTGTTCCCTTGGTTGCCTCCGCTTGCCCATTCATCGCCACCGATAGCACGAAGGTGCAAAACAGATGGCCCAAAGCAGGGATTGGCCTGAATGCCACCCATGCGGGATCATCATTGTGCGACAGTTCACCTGATTCGCACGGCTTAGTTCCGCACAGGGGAGTGAATGATCGTGATAGAGGCTAATTCGTCCACGGCGGAAAAGGTCGTGATTCAGTGCGGGAACATGACGATTAAGGGTTTCCTCGAGTCTCCAAACAGCAACACGATCGAAGAGCTGCTGGGAAACGCGCCCCCGAGCTCAGTGGAGTCCTTCCGTATTCGCCGTTTGGAATCGGATGTTGTCGAAGAAATCTCAACCAAAAATATCAAGGCTGTATTCTTTGTAAAGTGCTTTGACGGGGACTCAGATCACAAAGAGCTGAATTTCCATTCACGGGCGCCGATTGTTCCTGGGATTTGGATGCGCTTTGAATTCCGCGACGGAGAAATCATGGAGGGAATCGTATCCAACTCCATGCGGTATCTGGTTGACCCTGGGTTTTTCGTACTGCCCACCGACCCCGGCAGCAATAACAAACTCGTTTATGTGGTCAAGAGCTGGCTCGTTGATCATCGCGTCCTGGGATTACGCAAATTCTAAGCGAACTCCATCCCCTCTCGGAGGATCGAATAGTCAAGAACCCTGGCGCCGATCCCCATCAGACCCTTGCGAGTATCTTCCCGCCGCACCAGGCTTGCGCAACATCGAATTCGGCAAATGCAAGTTGAATGGGTAATCTCTGGAGGCAACTCAGCCACAAACTCGAACTCGCAATCGATAGAGGTTCCGTCTTCCGGCGCAAGATAGAAAAACACTCCCAGGTTGCTAAAATCCCGGGTGTAGGCTGGAATCTCACGGTCACCGACAAATACGGTCAGGGGTAGATTTACCCGGAAGCGCGGACGCTCGCGCCGCTCCTTGATCGTTGCCAGATTCTCCGTCATATGCTCCATCTCAAAAAGCGGTGGACTGCTGTGGAAGCTCATTCCTGGCATTCCTCTCGGCTCGCAAGGTCTTTGCGGGCTTTCGGAGCGTTGTTGCAATATTGCCGTTCAATCCAATTTCTTTGGACTATCAGTGTTGGATATGTAGATACTCTTGCAAGTTGAATGCCAAACGGTTTTGATGAAAATACTGTGATAAGGCGGTCAAACGTCAGAGAAAGTGAATCTTATTGCACACTGGGTGGGCAGAAGTTGTGCACTCTCTCCTATTTGGTCTGACAGCAGCCTGTTTCAGTTCGGCTAATCGAGGCCGAACTGGAGATAAGGGGGAGATAAAGGGGAGATAAAGGGGAGACTCATCGCCGCGTCCATCAGCCGATCTTCCAGACCGCGTGCCACCGAGGGCATGAGTTCTGAGTAACATCCGATAAACCGATTGGAACCGTCACAACGTCGCCGCAGACGACGTACATGTCCGGAAATCAAAATGGGCTTCTGAGAGCTGAGAAAGAAGTATGTTTCCCAGGACTCAGAAGCCCGATTGCAGCATACTAACCCCGTTGCCTGCCGCTTCTAGTAGAGTTCAAATGAACCAAAACCTCGAATAGACCGCTTCGCCCAAGAGTGAAATGACTACGCTTTCAAAGCCGGAGAGTTGGAGGTAGACTTCGCGGCTCTCCGAAACAGGATTGTTGCCAGACCGAAGAGCCCGGTGCCGAGCAAAAAAAGGGAACTGGGCTCGGGAGTGATCGCCGGCAACCCGTCCGGAGTCACCGCTGAGCCGAGCGACACCTGAGTGAAGGTCTCAGATCCATCGCCAGTTATTGTACTGGCCGGCTTGTTGGAGTCGGTGGGGTCCGGAATCGGATTGTTTGCGTAATTGTTGTAGTCCGCGAAATAGAAGTACGTACTCGCATTGCCAGTTGGAGCACCACTCCCGGAAGCTCCGGAGAAGATGTTGAGGTAGTCGCCGCCGACATCCACCAGGAAGCCACCCCAGTCCAGAATTCCATTACCGGTGGCCTTAGAGTTAAGCAGATTGTCGAACAGGTACCCGTCATTATCGGAGAGGTTGTATGCGCTGGCGCCATTTGCCCCTACCGTTGGAGTTTCTCCGAGAAAGAGGGCCTCCGTGTGACCTTGGGTGACGCTGAACTTTCCCTGTACATCTGTAATAAGCTGAACCCCAGACGTAGCTGTACTTGTGGTGGTCAAAATAAGT
>Ga0181531_10002297_pt1 | contig 11968 bp, 7 predicted proteins | sample PEATcosm2014_Bin_38_FD_119743 | JGI IMG/M metagenome (GOLD analysis project Ga0181531, IMG submission 119743) | Peatland microbial communities from MTU Mesocosm Facility, Houghton, MI, USA - PEATcosm2014_Bin11_10_metaG | ecosystem: Environmental > Terrestrial > Soil > Wetlands > Peat | place... | reverse complement strand
GCTCCCCATTTCCCGCCAAAAATCGGCCAGAGCAGCAAAATCGGCCCTCCCAGCAGAATTTGCCCTTTCATCATGCAGCCGATTCCCAAAATCATTCCCGCGCAGACCCACCATTCCAAACTCGCCAGCAGAGCCGCGAGAATAAACACAGGCAGAATCCAAACATCCCACTGCGGCCACGCGTGCGAGTCCACGATCGTGATCGGATCAAACCAAACCATCAGCGCCGCAACGATTCCGCACGCCCAGGCCCGATGCCGCGCCGGCAGCCGCCGCGCCGAAACGACCATCGTGATAAACATCGCCAGCATCGCCATCCAAATCCGCCAATCCGGCCAAAGGATTCCCCCCTCCGGCGCGGGATCATATTTCACTTCCGGCCCGCCCGCGGTGAATATCTGGTCCCGCGTGACGCTGCTCCCCGCGGGTGAATCGGCCATCAATCGAAAATGAATCGTCTCCCCCGGCGTCAGCGGCCGAAGCGTCGCCAGAACCCGCATCTCCCGCATCCCGGGCACCGGGCTCAATAGCGTCCGATTGGAATAAACCTTCGAAGTCCCCCACTCCACGCGCCATCGGCAAACACTTCGCTGCCCATCCACTGTTCCCAGCAAAGAGGCGCTCTCGCCGCCAGGGCGCACCTGAATGATATTCACAATCGGCGCCGGCCGCGGCGGCAAGGCGCTCAATCCGGCGTAGCAATACCAAAACCCCGCGGTGGCAATCACGAACACAATCAATCCGCGCGGATATCGCTCCGTTGCCAGATTCCATTCCGTCCCCGCTCCGCGCCGCACCCAAACCCAAACCAGCGGAAACATCAGCAAAGCCGCCGCCAGCTCGAATCCAGTATTGAGATCGAGCAGCGGCTGCATAATGTCTTCGATTCGCGGCGTGATCGTATCCATCTGCCCGCTTTGCCGCGCGGGATACCTATCCAAATCCGGATGATCCTGTTGCACATGACGCACAAAAAACGTCGCCACGGCCAGCCGCAACGGCGGATAATCCAAACCCAAAAAAGGATTCCCGAACGGATCCTCCCCGCCGGCCAAACCTCGGTCGTAATAGTGCACGATCCCCTGAATGACTTCCGGAATAGTCAGGCGTCGCGCGGCCCCAAATCCGCCGCCGTTAAACAGACGCAGTTTCAGCACCGTCGCCGCGGAATGATCCGCCATCACATCCGAAAGATTCGGCAGCTTTGCCTGCGCCTCCGCCTCGCGCATCGCCCCATTGCCCTCAAAAAACAGGGTCACCATATCGGCCTGGAATCGAATGGTCCGCGTGTTCGGCCAGATTTCACTGCGCAGCGCGAGCCCCGCATGAATCGCCCAAATTCCCAGCCCAAGCAGAAACGCGCCGATCAAAGTCCAGAGAAGCGCGTCGCGCCCGTATTTTGACGGCGGCGGGGGAGTAGGAACCTGCAGAAGTTGTTTGACGGCCCCGAAGTCCGCCGGGCTTTCGCTCACAGCTCGAGCTCCTCTCCCGGCGCGGCGGGATTCCGCCGCCCGGTGGTAACCGCGCAATACAGGAAGATCGCCGAGGTCAGCAGCAGCGCCCACGCCATGCCGGGAAATGTCGGCTGGGTGATCAGGACCGAAACCGGGGCATCGCGATAGCTGCCCATGCTGGTGTATTGGTTGCCGAGCATGATGCACCCCAGCATCGTCAGCAATAGTTGCATCAGGGACATCTCCACCGAGACGGCTATCAGCGCCGCCCCGATCACGGCTGGAAACAACATATACCGTGCCAGCATTTGCGTCAGAATCGTCGGAAACAGAACCCACGGCGCCGTCAGCGCGACGAGAAACCTCGGATCGCGCCGTCGGATGTGAATCGACGCGCCAATGGCGCAGGCCACGACGGCCAGCATATAAATCACCCCCAGCGTGTATCGAAGATCGAGATGGATCGGCCAGTCCGCAGCCGGATCGTGCAAGTGCCAGCCGAAATGGCGTTCCAGCAGCGAGCAGAGATTACTGAGGCTAAACGCCCCCAGTTGCATGTCCTGATGTCGCCGCGTGCCGTAGGCGAATCCAACGTCCCACCACGAAAATCTCCCGTTGAGCGCGAACCCGGCGATCCAAACGCCGGCCGCCGCCACACGCGCCGAAGGCGAGCCATTCCCGTCGCGGAAGCACCCACGGACCGGCCAGAGTCGCCGCGCACAGCAAAACGATGCATATTTGCAGCGGCAAATTGTGACCCCCAACGACCCGGAGAACCAAAATCGCGGCCGCGAGCATACCGAGCCATCGCACCCAGGTCGGGCCGCCCAGCGTCACGGCGCAGACGATCAATCCCGCCGCCAGCACCCCCCAAACATAATGGACCGCCGTCGGATCGTTCAGCAGCCAGGGCGAGACGACGACGCCCGCCCCCGCGGCCAATCCCCCGATGATTTTCGCAAATCGCCCCGGCCAACCCGCCAGCAGCGGAGTTATCAACAGCACCGGCGCGGCAAACAAAATCTGCCCTTTGAACATGCACCCAATTCCCAGCACGATTCCCGCGGCCATCCACCAGTCCAGCGACGCCAGAAGCGCCGCAAGCAGAAAAAACGCCGGCAGCCAGCTATTCCATTGCGGCCAGGTATGCCCGTCGATCAGCATCGGCGGGTTCATCCAAACCAGCGTCGCCGCGATCATTCCACACGCCGGACCACGAAACGGCGGCGGCAGAAATCGCGCCAGGCAAACGAGGGTCACAAATCCCAGAACCAGGAAAATCCAAAATGGAATGCTGGCGACAAGATTATCCACCGGCGGATTGATTGCCGCCGACGTCGGCGCCAGCGTCCACGTAAACAGGGGCCGCAGGATCACCATTCCTGCCAAAAGCGCCGCCGGCGCCAATAGCAGCGGATCGCCCCAGCGCGGTCCGTCCTCCCGCCGCTGCACCCAATACCAAACCAGAAAAAACGTCGACAATGCCGCCACGCTCTCGGCGACGTCATTGATTTCCAGCATCGGCTGGACAACATCCGCCGTCGCCATCCGCGGGATGTGCGCCGGTCCGACGCCCCAGGGGATTGGGTCGTTGGGAAATTGATTCAGCTTCGGAAAATCAACCTGCACATGCCGCATCCAAAGCGTCAGCACCAGCGACCGCATCGGCGGATAATCCAACTGGATAGAATCGTTCCCATTCCCCCGATCCATTTCGTTGTAAAACTCGATCCAGCCGTTGACGACCTGCCCAACCGTCAGCGGCTCGCTGGCGTCGATATGCGCGATCTGCCGGCTGGTTTGCAGGATCAAATCCGATTTTACCATCGCGTCATTGATGTCCTTCTCCATGTGCGGCCCGGCCCAAAGCCCGGCGCGCACATCCATTCCGATGTGAAACAGTTGCCAGAAGAAAAACAGAATGGCGGCGGCCGTGAACGCCGCCCCGATGCGCAGGCGCAGCTGGTCCCCGTCGCCTGGGCGCGGAGCCTCTGGAATGGGGATTTCGCCTTTGCCCTCGACCATCCTTAACCCCCGCGATTATCGTATTGACGAAGCGGGCGACAGATCCTTTCCAGCCGCCAAATCCTTTTAACCATTTTGCTGCTTCTTAGCCTAACGCCGCGCCCAGTTCCTTCCAATAAAGATGGCCGCCGGACGGCTGTAAGGGACACACTTCAGCCCCTTCTTTGACGCGTCGAAACAAGAAGTGTGACAATAGCAGAGGAAATCGCCGAAACTGGCGTAAAAACGCATACGACGCTCTCGCTTGGCGACTCCCTCCGTCTGGCCGCGCCTTTCCTCCTGCTGACTTTAGCCCTCTTTGGCGGCATCCTTTTCTCGCAGTCGCCGCGTGTGGTTTCCCACGCCGGCGCTGACATCACCAGCCAATTCCGGTACTGGTTTCAGCTGGGCTTCTCCAATCTTCGCCATGGGCAACTGACCCTCTGGAACCCGCATTCCTACGCGGGATACCCTTTCTTTGGAAATTGGCAAACCGCGCTCCTCTACCCCTTCAATTGGCTGCATCTGATCCTCCCCTGGCCGGTGGCGATGAATTGGGTCATCGCCATCCACTTTTTCCTGATGGGCTGGTTCACATCCCTCTGGTGCCGGTTTCGCAATACCAGTTTGACCGGCTCAGCACTTGCCGGCCTGATCGCCGCCGGGGCCGGCGGTTATTATCTGCACATTTACGCCGGGCATCTGACATTCGTCTGCACCGCTGCCTGGGCCCCTTTAATTTTGCTATGCATCGACGGCCTGATTCGCCAGCGCAGTTGGTGGTGGGTGCGCCTCGGCATCATTGCCGTGGCGATGCAGCTCTTAGGCGGGTTTCCGCAAATCGTCTATTACACCGCGCTGGTCGCGGGAATTTACACCCTGATCCAAATTCCGCGCTGCGAGCACCCCTGGTTTTTGATCGTCGCGCTTTTGGTAATGGGCCTGGGCGCCGCGGGCATTGCCGCCGTGCAGATCGCCGTCGGGCTGGACACCGCCTCCGAATCCGTCCGCGGCGGCGGGGCCTCTATGGCCCTGGCCAGCTCTTTTTCCCTATCGCCCGAAAACCTCACCACGCTCCTGGTCCCCCATTTCCTGGGCGACATGTCCGAATTCCATCCCTATTTCGGACGCTGGTTCCTCTGGGAAACCTGCATCTTCGTCGGCGCCGGGGCCTTATGCCTGGCGATCGCCGCGCTATCGGATCGGCACAACCGCGCCGTGCCCGTGGCGCTCTTCATGACCATCCTGCTCGGCGTATTGGCACTCGGCTCCTACACGACGCTCTACCCGATCCTCTACAAATGCGTTCCCCTCTACGGCAGTTTCCGCGTCAACGGACGATTCGGATTCTTCCTCTGCCTGTTTCTGGCGACTCTGGCCGGCTTCGGCTACGACCGACTGCGCCGCCGGCCCGCGCCAGGGCCCTGGCTCGCCGCGATCTTCCTCATCCCAGGCCTATTGCTGGTCGCGATTTCACTTTGGATGTCGATTCATCCAGCCACCAATGCCAGATTCTGGGACTGGGCCATGGATCAACTCTACGCCACAGGCTCAACCATTCTTCCCGCGCACATTCATTCCGATCGCGATTTCCGCCGGGATGCTCCGATTTATTCCAACCTTCAATTCCTGATCGCCGGCGCCTGGATGGGATTGGCGGGGGGATTGGTGCTCGTCGTTCCAAGACGAAAATGGGCCGTTCACGCCCTGGCGATCGCCGCGGCCGCGCAAATTCTCGTCTTCGACGCACATCAGTTCGAATCGCAGCCCGCCGACCTGGCGATGCCCCCCGCCTGGCAGGCCGCCATCGATGACGTCCCCGACGGACAGCGCGTTTATGTCCCCAGCCTGGTTTTCACCAACAGCGGAGCCGCCGGCGGCCAGGATGACATCTGGGGTTACGATCCCTTCATGCCCCGGCGTTATGCCGAGTTCATGGCGATGACCCAAGGCAAAGACCCCGACACCGCCGGCTATTCATTCTCCATCCACACCGTTTCGCCCCTTTTGAAAATGGTGCGCCTCGGCGTCTACCTGAACGAAAACGACAAACCTGCGACGCGAGTGGACGGCGGATTGCCGCAGGCCTCGATCGTTTACAATTGGAAATTGACGCCGACCCGCGGCGAGTCTTTCGCCGCGATGCAGGACCCCTCCTTCGATCCGACTAAAACGGTCCTGTTGGAAACCCCGCCTGTGCCGCTGCCCGACCCAATGGGCGGCTCTTCGGAAGTGCAGATTTTCCGCCAGAACTCCGACGAAATTGATCTGGTCGCCATCCTCAGCCGCCCCGGCATCCTGCTGATCACCGACGCCTATGCCAGCGGCTGGCGCGCGCTCGGCCCGGAGGACGGTCGAGGTGAGTACGACGTTCTTCCCGCCGACTGGGCGCTGCGCGCCATCCCACTCTCCGCCGGATACCATTCGATTCGCCTGGTCTATGCCCCCAAGTCCTTTCTCATCGGCCTGGTACTTTCGTGGATCTCGCTCCCAGGTTTCGTCCTTTGGACGATCGTCGCCTCGATTCGCCAGCGGCGGCACTTCGCTTTCGCCTATTTTGTAGGGCTGATGATCATGGGCGTGGGGTTTTTTGATGACCACTTCGGCGAGTCCCGTTTGACGGATTTCGTCGCCGAACGGCCGCGCGTCCCTGATGAATCTTCGACCGTCTATCCCGCCGAGGACATCGTCAACCTTCCGATCTCCGACCAGAAGAAGAGCGAATTCGCCAGCTATTTCGCGCGGTTCCAGGCGTCGCTGCCGCCGGGATTTTGCGCCGTGCCGGAGTATCCCTTCATCGTCGCTGGGAATGACAATTTGGCGACGGTTCGAAATTACGCCCGGCACGAGGTCTCCTGGGCCGCCGTTTTGTTGAAAAATGAATATTTCCGCGGCGACCCCAGCGCCATCAAAGAGGTCTGGCTCTTCAACGACGATGCGTCCTACCGTCAATACGGCAACTCAATATTTACCTCCCATCCCGAAAACCCATTTTGCTATTATTCTCCGCGCGAAAGCGCATTGGTCATCAGCGTCCAAACCGGCGCCGGCGCGGTCGCGTCCGATTTAATGATGACCTATCTTTATGATAATTTCCCCCAATGCCCATATTGGTTTAACTGCGGGATCACCGGGCTTTATTGGATGCCCTCCGAGCGCAACGGCCATATCTACGGATATCCCAATTGGCGGCTCAGCCAGCTCCAGGAAGGCATCCGCTCCGATCACGTCCTTTCCATCCAGGACCTGATTACGGGCGACCCAAAGATCGCCTTTGAAAACGATTACGCCTACGCGGAGGCGCGTTATCTTTGCTACTACATGCAGGAGAAGGGTTTACTCGGCCGCTTCTTTACCGAATTGCAAGCTAATATCGCGACCGATCCGACGGGCTTTAATACATTTCAAGACGTGCTGGGCGAGTCCGATCTCTACAGTTTCCAGAGCCGCTGGAGCCAATGGATTTTGGCGCAAACGGTCCCCGACCTCCAATGGGTCGACGGGCAAGGTCTTCAACCGAAGTGAATTGATCTTCAGGCGATTTGCTTAAGCCGCTGGGCGCGGGCCGCGCGCATGATTCCCGGAACGATATATTCCCGCGCCACCTCGTCCCAACTCATCTTGCTCGCCAGCGCGAAACCCCGCTCGATGAACTTTTCAAACTCATCCGGCGTCCGCGGCAGCCGATCGACCAACTCCTTGGCCACACGTGCCGAAACCTCATGTTCAATCTGATCGCGCTGCGGCTGCCCGATCGACATCAGTTGCTCCGGCCGCATGCTCTTATTCGGCAGGTCTGTATAGTCGGCGACAATCACGTTCGGCGATGGCTGACCGCCGTTGGCCTTATCGACCAGTCCCGCGCACCCGCACACGTTGGTGTAAACGCAAATCCCGCCAAAGCTGATCGGTTCCACCTGCGCGATTCCGAACGGCTCATAAATGCTCTGCCCGAATTCCGCGTCCGAGCCTTTGCGGATGTCCATGAAATCCATATCCGCCGGCATCCGCGCCCCGCACGCCTTGGAATCAAATCCAAATTGATTGATGAACACCACTTTCACGTTCCGTGCCCGCGCGTTGAATTCCTGCACGCCCTGGTAATAAGCCGCCTCTCCATTGGACAAATCCGGCAGTCCCTCGCGGTGCACCACCGGCCAATGGTAATGCTCTTCCATCCGCCGAATATCATCCCCGCGCCGTGCCGGCACTTCCGTGCTCAGCGTAAATAGGACCGCCGTCTCGTTTCGCTGGCGCAGAATCATCTCCACGTGTTCCAGCACCCGCAGATCGCGCCACAACCCCTTGCTGGGAACCAATCGCGTCACGTGCGCAAAAACGTAATCCGGCTCATATCCCAGCAGCGTATTGCAATACCCCTGAAGCTTTCTACGGCTCGACATCTTGTCGGCCACGCTGATCTTCCAGTGCGGAACCCCGTTATACGCCAGTTGACTATCCACGTGCACGAAATCCGGACCCATGAACCGGATCTCTTTCAGCACGTAATCGCCGACGGCGAAAATCCCGTCGCAAAACCGCGACGCCTTCACCAGCGAATATTTGTAAAACCCGCTCTGATCGCCGAAGACGTCTTCCAGATAATGTCCCTGGCTGATGGCTTGCCGCATGACGTTGTAAAACATCGTGTCATGCCCCGGGTGGTGCTCGACGATCCGCCGCATTGGCGCGACTTCATGCGCATAAAATACCGTGCGAAAGTTGCTGCGCTCTCCCTCCAGAATCGCCGCCAGCGCCGTTGGCATCCCCATGTACTCATGGCTCAGGATCACGCACGGCTCAAGTTCGTTCCCCGCCCCCAGCGCATGCAAACACGCGATCGCGGGCTTGGCGAGGCGCATATACTGTTCGTAATCCCAGATGTGCTCGTATTTGGCGCTCTCGATGCCGAAGGTCTTCCACAATTCAAATTTAAACTGATTGATTTTTTCCTGGTCGTAGTGCGAAACATCGATCAGCAAAACTTCAGGCGTGCTAGTGACCCCCGTCTCTTTGCTGACGAATTTCCGCCGCCCATAAACCAGCGCCACGTCGAATTGCTGCTCGATCTCCCGAAATCGCCCCGCCAGGGGCGAGCGATAAAGATTATCCAGGCTGCTGTAAAGCACTTCACCCTGAGGCCCCAAGCGCTTCTCCCCGCGCTCTTCCCCCGGCCAATAAGGCCCCACCATGATATTCCGCGGAACCTTCTCCAGGTATTCCTTGCTGGTGAACAAACCATGCAGGACCGCGCCGATCCCGCCGATCTTCTGAATCGCCTCATGCGTCACATGGACAGCGGTTTGCATCGAAAAATCCTTTCCCTGATTTATCGGCCAAATCACGCCCAAAGGCGAGCCGGAGAGTTTACAAACGGTCCAAACCCGCCGCAATTTCATTTTACAACGTTAATGACCTCGACTTGACGATACCCGGACGTAGCGATGTATCCCGCCAGCAGTTCCCCTTCCCGACGCCTACCCCGGCTTTTTGCGATCGAGGCCATGGCGGCCCATGCCTCCAATCTCCTCATGCTGGGAATCTTCTTTTACATGCACCAGCACTTCGGCTGGGGGTCCTTGCGCAACCTAATGTTGTCTTGCTCACAGGGATGTGTTTACGTGCTCGGGGCGCTTTCCAGCAGTTATCTCTCCCTCCAGATGGGCCGGCGCCGCCTTCTCCGCGCCCTGAGCACGGCGATGGCGGTCTTTGTCGTCATCGGCGCCTGCTGGGCCAATGCGGCGGTCATCGTCGTCGTTCTCCTCTGCTACACATTCCTTTGCGCCACCCAGTGGCCCGCGCTGGAGAGTCTGATCTGCGACGGCGCCGGCGCCGAGGAACTGGCACGCCGCACTAATCTTTACAATATGAACTGGGCCTTCGTCGGCTCGATCACGGTCGCCGCCAGCGGCACCATCATCGAATATTTCCCGCGCGGTATTTTTCTGCTCGCGGCCCTGGCGCATATCTCCTGCGCCTTGCTTCTGCGCGTGATCGCCGACGCCCCCCCGGCCGCCCCAGTTCACGCCGACCCCGAGCCGCAGCTCCTGGTCGTGCGCACCCTGGCGATGCGCCTCTCGCGGATTGCACTGCCCGCGACTTACGCCGTCCTATATGCCATCGGCGCTCTCATGCCCACCCTCCCCACCATCCGCGCCCTCGATCCGCAATTGCGCACGCTCGTCGGCAGCGTCTGGATGATGGCCCGTTTTCCAACCTTCGCCTTCCTCACCGTCACCATCTGGTGGCACACGCGCCCCCGCGCCCTCGTCGCCGCCAACGCAATGCTCCTCATCGCATTCCTCGGCGTCACCATACCTCTGTTCCATTCCCTCTCGTTTAATCTTGCGGTCATGATCGGCGCTCAAATCGTACTGGGAACCGCGATGGGCCTGATCTACTCCGCCAGTCTCTATTTCGGAATGGTCCTTAGTGAAGGCAGCACCGAACACGGCGGCTACCACGAGGCGCTGATCGGCCTGGGCTCCATGCTCGGCCCCGGCGCCGGGGCACTGGCGCAGTCGCTATATCCCCAGTCCCCCAGCGCGGGAATCGCCGCCGTGGCCGTTTTGCTCGGAATCAGTGTCGCCGCCGCAAGCGTTTTCAGCCTCGCCAATTCACCCGCCGAATCGTAATCTCCCGCGTCGTTTTCCCCGTCGTCTTCAGTCGCACCTCCACGCGCCGCCTCGGCAGCAGCGGCTTCACCTTCTGGGCCCACTCCACGACCACCACCCCGTTCTGCTCCAGCATCTCCGCAAATCCGATCCCCTCGAAATCCCCTCCCCCCGTTACGCGATAGGCATCCAGATGAAATACTTTCAATTTCCCCCCCTTATAGATATTCAGCAGCACAAACGTCGGACTGCTGACATGCCTGGGATTCGCCCCCAGCCCCCGCGCCAGGCCACGCACAAACTGCGTCTTCCCCGCGCCCAATTCCCCAAATAAGGCGACGCACTCCCCGCCCACCAGCGTTCCGGCGAGCTCCGCGGCGATCGCCTCCGTCTTTTTCGGGCTGTTGGAATTTGTCTTCATTCCACCCGCGCCCCGAAAACCGCCTGATGCAATAACTCCACGGGATGCACGATCCGCAAATCGTCTCCTCGCATTTTGGCTTCCGCCGCCAGACGCAGTGCGCATCCCACGTTGCCGGCGACAACCGTTCGGGCTCCTGTCGCCGAAATATTCTTCAATTTTCTCTCCGCCAAATCGCTTGCCATTTTCGGATGGGTCAGGTTGTAGCTTCCCGCTGCCCCGCAGCACAAATCGCTCTCAGCCAGTTCCGCCAGCTTGAGTCCCGGAATCTTCCCCAAAAGACGCCGCGGCTCCGCCGTCACTTTCTGGCCATGAGCCAAATGACACGCATCGTGATAGGTGACGGTCATATGGATGGCATGTTTCATCGGCGGCATCGGCAACTCATCCAGCACCTGGCAAATATCCCGCACGCTTCCCCCGAACGTCGCCGCCCGCTCGCGGTATTTCGAATCATCGCGCAAGAGCAACCCATAATCCCGCAGCATCGCGCCGCACCCGGCCACCGCCGTCACCACGAAGTCCAATTTTCCATCGGATGAGAATTCATCGACATTCCGCCGCGCCATTCGCCGGGCGGTTTTCGCATCTCCGTCGTGATAATGCAGCGCGCCGCAGCAGACTTGTCCATCGGGCGCGATCACTTCCGCCCCGCACGCCGCCAGCAATTCGATCGCCTTTCGATTCACATCCCCGAAGAGGGATTGACCCACGCATCCGCCGAAAAATCCAATTCGGATTTTTGCCCCCGCCGATCCGGATCTTCTGGGCAATTTCCCCGGCCACACCGGCCCATCCTCCGGCAACATCCGCAAAAATTTTCCCCTCGCGATCACCTTCCATAATCCCAGACGCTGAAGAATCCGCGCTGGCATGAGCGCCCATTTCAACCGCTCCGGAAACGGCAAGATATGCTTCACCAACCACGCGGCCCCCGGCGACGCGCCCGACGGCGCAATATGCTGGCGCGTCTCCTCGATCAATTCGTGGTAAACGACATTACTCGGACAGGCCGTTTCGCAAGCCCGGCAATCCAGGCACGAATCCAGATGCCCCCGCACGGCCTGCGTCGCCGAGATATTCCCATCCGAAATCCCCCTCATAAGTTGGATCCGCCCCCGCGGCCCCTCCGCCTCCAGCCCCGTTTGCAAATACGTCGGGCAGACCGGCAAGCAGAGCCCGCAATGCACGCAAGAAAGCGCCCGCTCATACGTTCGCGGATCAAGCTTTTGATTTGCAGAACCATCGCTCATCCACCCCATCCTATCACCCCAAACGCCGCCGCGAGCCGGCCTAGAATCGCCCGCTCTTCGTTCGAGGCATTCCAACGTGGCCGCCGCCCAGGTTGAAAAAAGTAAACCGATCCGCCCACATCAATTGCCGCGCGCTGGATTATCTCTTCATTCTCCGCCGATAAATTCCCCCGCACGATTCCAAACGCCGCGTCCGCCGACCAATTCCGCAATTTTCCCCGC
>Ga0181531_10002296_pt1 | contig 11971 bp, 9 predicted proteins | sample PEATcosm2014_Bin_38_FD_119743 | JGI IMG/M metagenome (GOLD analysis project Ga0181531, IMG submission 119743) | Peatland microbial communities from MTU Mesocosm Facility, Houghton, MI, USA - PEATcosm2014_Bin11_10_metaG | ecosystem: Environmental > Terrestrial > Soil > Wetlands > Peat | place... | reverse complement strand
CGAATACACCGTCTGGGCCGCCTTCATCGCCTCGACGTTCACCACAATTGCCACCCATGGCACCGATCAGGACATGGTCCAGCGGATGCTCACTGCAAAGAATTACGTTCAGAGCCGCGTCTCCCTCGTTCTCTCCGGTCTCATCGATCTCCCGCTCGGCCTCTGCTTCCTCACCGTTGGCATCCTCCTCTGGGGCTTCTATCAAACCCCCGACAAGGAGAATCCTTTCGCCTATTATATAATATATCAGCTCCCCGCCGGCGTCCGCGGCATCCTCGTCGCCGGTCTCTTCGCCACCGCCATGGGCTCGCTCTCCACCGCGCTCAACGCCCTCGCCACCAGTTTCACCGAGGACTGGTACATGCCCTACATCAATCCTGGCGCCGCGCCGGAGCGCATCGTCCGCGCCGCGCGCGTCAGCACCGTCTTCTTCTCGATCATCCTCATCGTCATTGGTGCATTCACCGCCTACGCCAGTGTCGTCCTTCATCTCCGCATCATTCCCATCGTTCTCGGCGTTTTCGGTTACACCTACGGCTCGCTTGTCGGCGTCTTCCTCGCCGGCATGCTTACAAAATCCCGCGGCTGCAACACCGGCAACATCCTCGCGATGATCGTCGGCTTCATCGCCGTCTGCCTCTTGAGCGGCGTCCACAATTCGCTCTGGCAAATCATCCACGACAGCACCACCGCCATTCTTTGGAAACCCGCATGGCTTCCGGAGATCGCCTTCCCATGGCGCATCGCTTTCGGCAGCGTCATCACCTTCTCCATCGCGGTGTTGTTTCCCACGCCGCAAACTCAGCGCGAAATTGCTCGCGCTCACGTCGCCAACGCCTCATAAATTCGCCCCGTGGTCGCGGATTTTCGCTGGATTGCGGAGCAACCGTTTCATTGCCCATGCCACACTCCTTTTTTTTCCCTCCGAGGTTCATTTTCCTTGTGTGGTTGTAACACGAATTTTACCCTCGACCCGCTATCGGCGGATGAGCAAGACCCCTGTGAATAAGTTGTGAATAATATCGAGCAATTTTCTGAGATTTCTCTACGCGTTTCTCCACGCGGGCTCACCCTCGATTCCGTACGCGAAAACCCGCATCCATCAGTGTTCCACACTTTCTCGATTCGTAACCACCTAATCTCCAGCTACTTTCATTCTTATGATTTTTGCTGGAAATTGATTACTTCAACCGCAACCACTCTGGCGCGCCCGAAAAAGCGCCGGCTTCCCGCACTCTGGATTATGACAAATGAGTGCGTTTTCTTTCGTGGATAATTCCTATGCAGACTCAATTTCCCTCCAATTTACAGGCGATCTGGCAGTCCATCGCTGAGCATATTTCTGCACAGGTCTCCAAGGACACTTATCAGCGCTGGTTCAAAGCCGTTACGATGACCATCGCCGACGAAAATGAGATCACGCTCACGGTCCCCAACAACATCTACCAACTCTGGATCGAGTCGAATTACTTCGCCCTTCTCCAAACCTCCGTCGCCTCTGTCCTCGGCGGTCCCAGGATCATCCACTTCGCAACCGCAACCGAACCGCCCGCCGCTCCGTCCCCAAAGCCCGGCGCCCAGCATCGCGAAGCCGCCGAAATGAATCAGGAAGAGGAACCAGCCGTTGAAGAGGATTTGATCGCGGAGCAGTCGCGTATCCAAAAGGCCGCGGAGTCTCATCGCCGCTCCCATACCGCCGATGCGGCCCACGCGCAGGCCATCGCCGGCGGAATGAATCCGCGTAACACCTTCGCAACCTTCGTCGTCGGCGCGAATAATCAGTTCGCTCACGCCGCCGCCCTCGCGGTTTCCCAATCGCCCGCGCGCACTTACAATCCGCTCTTTATATATGGCGGCGTCGGTCTCGGCAAAACGCACCTCATGCAGGCCATCGGCCAGCACGTCAACCAGCGCACCCCCCCATCGAAGGTCATGTATCTCTCGTCGGAGAAATTTACCAACGAGTTCATCGACGCCATCCAGAACAATTCCCTGGTAAAGTTCCGCAAGCGTTACCGCCAGGCCGATCTCCTTCTCATTGACGACATCCAGTTCTTCTCCGGCAAGGAACGCTCACAGGAGGAATTCTTCCACACCTTCAACACCCTCTTTGACGGTCACAAACAGATCGTCCTCTCCAGCGATCGCCCGCCGGCCGAAATCGCGAACCTCGAGCAGCGCCTCGTCTCCCGCTTCGAGTGGGGTCTCACCGCCGAGCTCCAGCCCCCGGACATCGAGACCCGCCTCGCCATCCTTCGCAAGAAAGCCGAGACGCTCACCATCAAGCTCGAGTCCAGCATCCTCGAGTTCATCGCCCAGCGCATCCGCACCAACGTCCGCCGCCTCGAGGGCGCCCTCATGCGCGTCGCCTCCTTCGCCTCCCTCAACGGCAACGCCCCCATCGGCACCGATGCCGTCGAGCACCTCCTCAAGGACATCCTCCACGAGGAAAGCCGCCGCACCATCACCATCGATCTCATCCAGCGCAAAGTTGCCGAGCACTTCGATGTCCGCGTCGCCGATATGACCAGCAAGCGCCGGCCGCAGAACATCGCCTTCCCGCGCCAGATCGCCATGCACCTCGCCCGCACCCTCACCAAATCCTCCCTCGCCGAAATTGGCGATGCCTTCGGCGGACGCGACCACGGCACCGTCCTCCACGCACATCGCCTCGTCCAGGAGCGCATGCGCAACGAAGAAAAAATCCGCCAGACCGTGTCGTTCCTGGAGTCCCACCTGAACCGCTGAGCGCAGGAAAAAAATCAGAAATTCGAAATCAGAAATTCGAAGGAGATCAATTCTGGATCACGCGAGTGCCCATGCTCGCGCGGTCATCCGATACAGAGCGCGCGTCCGCGCGCCAAGCCCTTCGGATTTCTGATTTCGAATTTCGAATTTTCCGTCCCTCCCTCCCCTTGACATGAAACCCTAATCCGCCATCATGCGGGTTTCTCCTCCAATGAAGCTCAGTGTCAGCAAAGAAAAGCTATTACAGGGATTGCAGACCGTTCAGAACGTGGTCAGCACCCGCACCACGCTCCCAATCCTTTCCAACGTTTTGCTCGAAGCCGCCGACGGCCAGCTTCGCCTCACTACCACGGACCTCGATGTAGGCATCCGCGGCGGCATCGAAGCAGCCATCGAGAAACCCGGCGCCGCCACTCTGCCAGCGCGCCGTCTCTTCACAATCGTTCGCGAACTTCCCTCCGCGGAAATCCTCCTCGAAGTCGATTCCAAGAGCGTCGCCTCCATCCGCTGCGGCCCCAGCTTCTTCAAAATCCTCGGCCTCCCGCAGGAAGAATTTCCCCCGCTCCCCAATTTCGAAGGCGCGAAAACCTTCACCCTTCGCCAGAAGGACCTCAAGGACGGCCTTCGCAAAACCGCCTACGCCATCTCCACCGACGAAACCCGCTACGTCCTCAACGGCATCCTGTTTTCCTTCAAGGACAACAAGCTCACCCTTGTCGCCACCGATGGCCGCCGGCTCGCCCTCGTCGATATCGAACTCGAATTCCCGCGCAGCCACGAACTCGATCTCATCCTCCCCACCAAGGCCGTCACCGAACTCGCCCGCCTCGTCTCCGAGGAAGGCGACGTCAAAATGAGCGTCTCGGAAAACCAGGTCGCATTCGAGGTCGGCGGCACGCTCCTCGTCTCGAAGCTCATCGAAGGCAATTACCCGAATTACCGCCAGGTCATTCCCCCCGAAGCCAAGGAGCGTATCACCCTCGAGCGCGAAAGCTTCCTCAACACAGTCCACCGCGTCTCCCTGCTCTCCAGCGAGAAATCGAACTCGGTCAAACTCGTCTTCTCGAAGAACAACATCGACATCATCGCCAACACCCCCGAGGTCGGCGAGGCGCGCGAATCCCTTCCCGTCGCCTACAAGGGCCGCGAGTTCTCCGTCGCCTTCAATCCCGAGTTCCTCATGGCTCCGCTTCGCAACCTCCCCAACGAAGAAGTCTTCCTCGATCTCATCGACGAAATGAGCCCCGGCGTCATCAAGGTCCAGAGCCCCTTCCTCTACGTCCTGATGCCCATGCGCATCTCGTAATTTCGATTTGCGAATTCCCGGGGGCTTACTATCTTGCCTCCCCCCTCGCCGTCGTTAACAATAATAAACGATAACAAGCTCTCGTGGCGGAACTGGCAGACGCGTACGGCTCAGGACCGTATGGGGTAACCCGTGGAGGTTCAAATCCTCTCGAGAGCACCAATACTCGGGAGCTTCGCAGGGACCGGATCGTTCCCCAACCTTGCAAAGATTGCTCTCGAATTCCCAGAAGCTCCGTACTTTCACGGATAAAAATCCTATTCCTCCAATTTTCTGGAACTCCTTTATCCAGTGTGAAATATGCCGATTTAATTATCATTTGCGGGGCAGCTTGCATCCCTTTTGACTGGGCAAACGCCCCTCCAGTCGATGACCTGGCTTTCCTTCCTCCAGAGCTTTCTTGTTGCGCTCACGATTCTCACCGTGCTGGGCTTGGTCTTTTTGATTCGCGTAATCTGGCCGCGCAAATAAACTGACGGCTTCTGCAAGAGCAAGAGCCCAAATTCGTCCACACCCTCTTCTCGTCCATCGCGAGAAGGTACGACCTCGCGAACCATCTCCTCTCCGGCGGACTGGATTTTCTCTGGCGCGCGCGCGCCACCGCCCTCGTCGCCGGCTGGCAACCGCGTACCGTTCTTGATCTCGCAACCGGCAGCGGCGATCTCGCCCTCGCCATCCAGCGCGCCTGTCCAGGCGCCCGAATCACCGGCGCCGATTTCTGCCAGCCCATGCTCGATTGCGCCCGGCGCAAAGGCCTCGAAAACACCGTCCTCGCCGATGCCCTCAATCTCCCGTTCCCCGATGCCTCGTTCGATGCCGTCACCGTCGCCTTCGGTTTGCGCAATATGAAATCGCGCTCCGGCGCCTTGCGGGAAATGTCCCGTGTCCTCACGCCGGGGGGTCATGTGCTCGTACTCGATTTCTCGATCCCCGGCCCGCCCCTCCGTGCTCCCTACCGGCTCTATCTCCACCACGCCCTGCCCACCATCGCCGGCATCGTGACCGGCGAGAAATACGCCTACCAATATCTTGGCGATTCCATTGAGAAATTCCCCGCCGGCTACGAGATGATCTCGCTGATCGCCAATTCCGGCTTCGCCGGCGCAACCTGCGAGCCCCTCAGCGGCGGCATCGTCTCTCTCTACACCGCGATCAAAGGCCCTCTGAACCATGCAAACTCTCCAAGTTAGAACACACATCGGTCCTCTCTGCTTGAACTTACTCTATAAATTGAACCTGAACTTTCCCACCCGCCCCTACTTCCCCGGCAGCATATCCGCCGTAAGCGCGTCGTGATCGCTCCTGCCGATGTGGAATGTCCCGTCGAACCCAGCGGCGCTCGCGTTCCAGTAATCATCCCCTGACGGCGCACCCACCTTCACGGTATTCATCTTCTTGTCCCCCGTGGTAAACGTGATCGTCAGCGCCGGCTTGTCCAGCCCCTGCTCCGGCGCCGTCGCCCCCGCCCAATCCGCCGCCCGTAGCGTAGCCAAGGTAGTCGCCATCGCCTGGATGTTCGAGGTGTTTAGCGGAATGTCCCCCTTCGCCGGCTTCCAGGTCCCCTTGTCATTGACCATCGATATGGTGGCCTGCCCGTCCTTGGTAACATCCATTGCCACAATGTCTTCCGGCTTGAGTTGGTAGATTGCCAGCGACTGCCACTTCAGCGGATCGGTATAAATTCCATCCAGGGCGGACTTCGGCACGGAGACGATGAACGGCTCGTCATTCAGCTTCGCAAACACATTGTCCCCATTGAACACGCCAAATAGAATCGTCTCCAGCGGCTCCTCGCCCGCCTGGGTCTCCGCGGTGTTCTCGCTGGCGTAAGAGGAGAACGTTACTTTCACCTGCGGCGCGTCCAGGCCGTACTTCGGCAAATCCGTGGCGACATCAGACACAAATGTCGTTACGAACTGATTCTGAAGCGCGCCTACCATCGCCTGCACCGCCCCGCTATTGGCCGGCTTGTCATTCGAGCTCTTGATCGTCCAGTCCTCGCCCTTCCGCGCCAGCAGAATCTCCGGCCCCACCCCCGGCGTGATATGGATGCGGTCCACGGTATCCAGATCCAGCCGGATCAAATGATGGTCGCGCACGTCATTCGGCTTCGTATTAAGAATGGCCCCGGTCGATCCTGACACCACAAACGCGGCGTCCCGGGTGGATAGCTTCGCGTAGACTTTATCCGGCTGCCTATCGATCGGCTTCGAAACCGTCAGCACGAGCGGCTTATCCACTCCTTCGGCCGTAAATGTCACCGTCCCCGCGGGATCGCTCAGCGCCGTATTCGCCGCGCCCGCCTGGTCGGTCCCGACGAAGGAGTCCGCCTTCGCAGTCAATGTTTGCGCCACCAGGTCGGAGATCTTCGCATCGTCGCCGCGCGCCTTGATCGGCTTGTTGATCAGCCAATGGTCATGGTCCTTGGCCAGTTCCACCTCGCCTGCCGCCGTTTTGATATTCACCTGCGTCACCTGCGTCGCCCCCATGCTGGCGAGTTGATGATCGCGAAAATCATCCGCCGTCCTGGTCACTTGCGTCCGCAGATCGCTCGGCACCACGTCCACCTCGTCCGAGTTTGCCAGCCGAACATACTCCTTGCCTTCGATCGCCGTATCCTTGCCGAACATAATCTCCGGCGGCGCGCCATCCCCGAGCAATTGCAATGTCACGTTCGGCTTCTCCAGCCCGAGGTCGCGCACATCCTGCTTGTTCCCGTCCGGAGTGAGCGACGTCTCCTTTTCGAGCGAATCAACCGATGAAAGCAATGTCTCCACCGCCGCCTGGTCAGCCCGATCCTTCACCGGCGCATCCATCTCCCATTGGTTGTTCCGCTTCCGCAGCTCGATCTTCGCCTCGTTGTTGGTAATGGTAATCCCGTCAATCTTGTCGGCGTCCATTTGAACGACGTGGGCGTCGATCTCCTCCGCCTCCTGCGTCGTCGGTTGTTTGGTCTCGTAATACCGCATGTAGAAATACACGCCGGCGGCAATCAAAAGGAGGATGATGGTGTTTCTGAGTTTCATTTTGCGAGTTACCCCGGACTACCTCCGCCGTTGCGCCCACACAAATCCGCCCACCATCGCCACCGCCACCGGCATCACCACCATCACCAGCAGTTCCATCCGCTGCATCTGCTGGTCTGTCAGGTTCAGCGTGAATTGTTCCTCAGACTTCGGCGGGATTCCGATCAGCTCCTTGCGATTCAAGAGCCAGTTGATCCCCGCCACCACAAAATCGATGTTCGCCTGGTTCAACGCATCGTTCCCCAGAAAATCCGCATTGCCCGTGACGATCATTCGCGATGTCTCCACGTCCACAGTTTCATCCGGCACCGCCCCTTTCTCCGCGGACGCCGCGATGGTCAGCGGCGCCGAGAAATCCGTCTTCGGGTCATAAGTGATGGGGCTCGAATCCGTACCCTGATACTTCGTCTCGCCCCAATAACCTTCCCCAGCCGTCACAAGCGTATCCGTATGCACCCCCGCCGGTTGCGTGACCGCCAGCGATTGCGTCTGCCCTATGAAAACCGTTTCGACCCCCTGCAGTTGTTTGGTGATCGGGCTCGAATCCGAAAAAATCGACGCCACGTCCCGCATGATGCCTGAAAGCATCGGGCTGATCGCCATCGTGCGCAGCACCCGGTCATCCTGCGGCGCGATCCCGACCTCTTTTAGGAAGGCGTCCAGCTTTGGCGTGATCCCGCTCGGGTCCAGCGCGATGAAGAGCCGCCCCTGCTTGTCCCAGTAATCGCGCAGCAACTGCAATTCACGGTCGGTAAGATCGTACTTCGCGCCGATCAGCATCAATCCGCTCGCGTCACTCGGGATCTCCCCAACGTTCATCAGAGTCAATGTATCCAGCTTGATGTTCTGGCGGTCCATATACGCCTTGAATCCCGAAAGCTCATCCGAGGCCAATTCCGGGCCGCCCTTCCCTCCGATCAGGTACACCTTGTTTTGTTTCTCCTCGGTCACTTCCATGATCGCGCTGGTCAGCGCCTGCTCCCCTTTGAACGCTGTCAGCTTCGGCGGCTGCCCCTCCTCCTCGGCAGACTCATCGTATTGCGCCATGTCCGTGGCGCTCACCAGCTTGCTGTGCCCCTGGTAATCCACCACCACTACGTTCTCGTTCCCAAACTTGTATTGCGCCATCAGCGCACGCGCCCGGCTCAGATCCTTGAACGGGTCGATCATCTCCACGTCCACCTTCCCGTTCCCAGCGTACTGGTATTCCTTCAACAGCGAGTTTACATCCTGGTACACATCCCCGCCGGGCAGGCGCGGATCGGATGAAAAGAAGATGAATATCTTCAACGGCTTTTGCAGGCTGTTCAGAAGCTGGATCGTCTGCCCGGATAACTCGAACTTATGATTCCGCGAAAAATCCCACCGCTTGAAATGCTTGAAGCCGTAATAATTCACGCACAGCAGGATGAATAAGAGAAATGTGATCTGGAGCAGGACATTGACACCGATTGCGAACCGGTGAATCCGCGCAACTTTCTTGGGCTTTGTGTCGGAGTTATTCGCTGCCATGGCTGCTTACGTCTTCCACTTGCGGCTCTGAAATACCTGGTAAGTCAATACCAGCATAAAAGTCGTCATCGACAGGTACCAAACGATTGCCCGCGAATCGATGATCCCCTGAGAGAAAGTCTCCATATGCTCGATCGCCGAGAAATACCCGAACACATCCCGCAATTGCCCGGACACATCCAGCATCACATATTGCAACAGCCCCGCGAAAAGCAGCACCAGGATCATTACGAGGCTGATAATCGCAGCAATGATCTGGTTCTTTGTCAGCGCGGAGGCAAAGCACCCCACCGAAATATAAAACATCCCCATCAGCAGCAGGAGCAGGTAACTCCCCGCATAAGCTCCGGCCGCGTGCGCGGACTCCGCCTTTGTCGCCCAGTTGAATACGAAAAAGTAAATCGCCGTCGGCAGCCAAAGGATGATGTAGAAAATCACACACCCCAGCCATTTTGTAATCACCACCTGCCAGTCCTTCACCGGCGCAGTCATCAGCGACTCGATGGTTCCCAGCTTGAACTCCTCCGAGAACGATCGCATCGTGATCAACGGAAAGATCAGCAGATAGGCGATCCAGAATAGGATGGTATTGAAAAACGCCTGCACCACCGTCACGTCCGTCGGTCCGCGGTTCAAAAGCGCCACGCCTATATAGAACGCGAACCCTGTCAAAAACAGGAAGAAGCACATCACCACGTAGGCAATCGGCGAATAGAAAAACGACTTAATCTCCCGTCCGAGTAGCGTGAAGAATTTGGTCATGGGAAAATGGGTGGGTTGGTTCGACTTACTCCGCGTGAGTCATCTCGACGAAGACATCCTCGAGCGTCGCTCCGCGTTGCGAGAGCTCGCGCACCCGCCATTTCCTGTCCGACGCCAGCCGGAAGACTTCCTCGCGCAAGTCCGCGTTCGCATCCGCTCTCACCAGGAACAGCTTCCATTCCCCGTCCACCTGCACCGTCACATCCTTAACACCGGCAATCTTCTGAAGCTCCGCCACGCCATCGTCCTTGCCGGGATTCGCCTCCAGCCTTATCCCGCCCGCGCCACGCAATTGCCGCCGCAAGTTATCCGGCGTATCCGAGGCCTCGATCCTGCCACGATTGATAATGATCACGCGCGAGCAGGTCGCCTCGACCTCGGACAATATGTGGGTCGAAAGCAAAATCGTATGATGCCGGCCGAGATTCTTGATCAGTTCGCGCACGGAACGGATCTGGTTCGGATCCAGACCGATGGTCGGCTCATCCAGGATCAGCAGGTCCGGTTCGTGCACCAGCGCATCGGCGAGGCCCACCCGCTGCCGGTAACCTTTGGAAAGGGTCCCGATGATCCGATTCTCCACGTCCTTGAGCCCGCACAATTCCTTCACATCGCCCACTCGCTCCTTCAGCCGCCGCCCGGATACCCCCTTGAGTTCCGCACGATACACCAGGTACTCCGTCACGCGCATGTCCGTGTAGAGCGGCACATTCTCCGGCATGTAGCCAAGGTGCGCCCGCGCCTCCATCGATTTCTCGAACACATCGAAGCCGGCAATCGACGCGCTGCCGGCCGTCGCCGGCATGAAGCTCGACAGGATGCGCATCGTCGTGCTCTTCCCGGCTCCGTTGGGCCCGAGAAATCCGACGATCTCACCTTTGCCGACCTCAAAGGTTATATTGTTGATCGCGGTAAACCCCGCGTATTTTTTGGTCAGATTTTCGACTTTGATCACAGCTCGTCAAAGAGTTGGGGAGCAGGCGCTTTCGCCTGCCATGGCGGAGTGGTTAGACAGCATCCCCGGGCAGTTGTTCAAGAGAAATGAGAACAAAAATTCGAAATTCGAAATCAGAAATTCGAAAGGGCGAGACGGAGTGCGATGCCGCAAAGAATGGATATACCTGGATGCCCCACCCACAGCGCGCGAAACGAGCCAAAGCCTTCGGATTTGACCGTTTTGTTTGGATGGGAGATGGGCGGCCCGTGTCGCTCCGGTCCACTATGATTTCGAATTTTGAATTTTCCCGTCCCCTCCCTCACCGCGCCTTCAACTCCACCACCTGCTCCGTCTGCAACATCCGGCCGCCCACCCGCTGCGTCACCAGCACCGTCAGGTCCGCCGCATCTCCGCTGTTCGCCTTGGCAAACATCGTCTCGGCCTCGCCCGCGCTGTTCACGGCGAACCGCCCCACCTTCACGATCACCATCCCGGCCTCGATTCCCGCGGCGTGCGCCGGCCCGTCCTCATCCACGTCCGATACCAAAACGCCCTGCCCGCCCGGCACGCCCAGGGCATCGCTCAGGTCCGCCGTCAGGTCCTGCAAATGCAGCCCGAATAATTTGCCCGCCGACGTAAAATCCTCGCCCGCTTTCTTCATCCCGCCGGGGTTTTGCACCTGCGCCAGAAACTCATGCACCGTATCCCTCACCGAAGACCCCGGGATCGCAAACCCGATCCCTTGCGTCGGCACGCCCTGCGGAGTAAAAGACATCTTCACCGAGTTCAGCCCCACCAGCTTCCCGCCGATATCGATCAGCGGTCCCCCGGAATTCCCCGGGTTGATGGCCGCGTCCGTCTGCACCAGGTCCTCGTAATCCACGTCCTCGACCGTCACCGCCCGCTTCAGCGCGCTCACGATTCCACGGCTTACGGAGAGCCCGTACCCCAGCGGATTTCCCACCGCCAGCACCGTCTCCCCAAGCAGATTCGGCGAAAGATCATTCAGCGAAATATACGGGAATGGCTTGTCCCCATCCACCTTCAGCAGCGCGATATCCTTCGACGGATCGCCCGTCACATAACGCGCCTCGTACACCTTACCGTCGGACATCGTCACATGGATCTTCATGTCCGCCGCCCGCTCCACCACATGCTCGTTGGTCACAATGTAACCCGCCGGATCCACAATGAAACCGCTCCCCAGGCTCTGCACCTTCTGCTGGAGCTCCCGCGGCGGCCGCATCGCCCCCCCGAAGAACTGGTTAAACAATTGATCATACGGATTCTGGTACCTCTGCGTGATGATCCGCTCCGTATTCACGTTCACCACCGCAGGCCAGACCTTCCCCACCGCGATCACCGTTGGCTCCGAGGCCGGGTCACTCCCGGTTTGCGCCACCATTGGGCTCGCCGTCGCACCTAATTAAAAGTAAACCGCACAAGATACGTCGCATGTAAAAAAATCTCTCTCCCGCCTGAGACAATGCCACCGCCGTTTCGCTCAATCATTGCTGGAAAACTCCAAAAAAGAGCAATCATACCAATTCAAGGAATGATATGGATGAATGAGCTCCGCTGGGACGGGAGCTTTATGATGTGCCAATCGGGAGATTGGCGCTCCCGGGGGTGGCAGCCCTCGCCGGTAGAGGTGGTCCGGATAATTGGTGGATTCGGTAT
>Ga0181531_10002295_pt1 | contig 11971 bp, 7 predicted proteins | sample PEATcosm2014_Bin_38_FD_119743 | JGI IMG/M metagenome (GOLD analysis project Ga0181531, IMG submission 119743) | Peatland microbial communities from MTU Mesocosm Facility, Houghton, MI, USA - PEATcosm2014_Bin11_10_metaG | ecosystem: Environmental > Terrestrial > Soil > Wetlands > Peat | place... | reverse complement strand
CGCTTGCGTTCCCACCCGATCCATTTTCCCTGCCGCTCGTTCCACATGCGCCGGCGATGCAACAGAAGGAACAGGTCACCGGCCGATGGGGAGCCGTAAATACGATTAAGGCGCGCGACACCTTCGATGGCCGCGTCGAGCAGTTCCTTGTCACCTGACATGCTTTCTGTGGCGGAATCCGTCCAATCCGAAAGAATGGCGAAAGAGAGATCGCAATCGGAATTGGCCAAGTGATGAACCTCCAGCCGCTCGAGATGCTCGTCAAGCGCCCTTCGTGTGGTCAGAAGAATGGGCATGACGACAAGCGAGCGTAGCTCCGGCGGCACGCCACCGCGAAGTTCCATGCCAGGCAGGGTAGTCGGGCCAAATCGACTGGCCGCGCCACGATTGACCAACGCGATTGCAAGATCTGATGCCGGGATTAATACGACGAGTCCGAGGATACAGAAAATCCATATGTTGTCGCCGGATATGGTTCCCCATCGCAACGCCCATAGGGCGATTGCGAGGGTTACCGCCGCAATAACCGACATGTAGCCAGCAATACCAATCCTCGCATTTGCACGGCGGAGCCATTCTCTGACCGGAATGCGAAATTCAAGATCTTCCTCCAGGAGCCGACGGCCTTTGGCGATAAGATAATAACCGGGATCCGTATCATGCCCCGGGGCTGCGCTCCTTTCGTTAGAGGCATTGCCTGCACGTTTTGCGGCTTCGAGGGCGCGCCGCGCGACGTCAAGTTCCGAATGGATTGAACCACGCGCCAGTTCTTCAATTGCGTGACGATATAAGTCGCGTGTCGCAAAATCCATGGCGGCAAAATTGCTGTTTGCACACAAGAGCGTGTCGACCAGACTGACGCTTTCGAACATGTCCGCCCAGTCGATAGCGGACATGAGCCGCATGCTCATGATGATATTGCGGATCGTAACGTTGGTTGCGCCTTGCCACTGATGTTCCTCACGAACGATGTCGTCGGCAGTGGTTCCCTGGGCCTTCAGTCGTTCGTCCAGCCAGAGGAGCGCTGGCATCACTTTCGGGTCCTGATCGCGCAGCCGTTTGACAAGTTGAACGGCGAAAGCCGTTGGCAACGGACCTTGATCGGGGAAATACCGCAAGATGGTGTTCGCCGATTCCGCCTTATCGGCGTTTACCCCCAGCAGCCGGTCGGCGAGCACGTCGGCTTCCTGACGCGCCGCGCGCCGGATCACGATACCCTCGGCGAGGCGCCGTAAATTCTCGACGAGCACAATCCGCAGCGTGATCGCAATCGCCCAGAGTTCGCCGATCGTCAACGGCTGTACGCGCTGATAGGCGCGAACGAATTGGCGCAGCATATGTGGATCGAAATGACTATCCATATGCGCGACGAATGCCCATGCCAATCCGAACACACGCGGGTATCCTTCAAGCGGTCCTCCACTAAGTTTTGGCAACTGACGATAGAAGCCAGGCGGAAGGTCGCTTCGGATCTCATGAACCTGCTCTTCGACGATATAAAAATTGTCAACGAGCCAATCGGCGGCAGGTGTAATGGTGCTTTCCTCACTGATCGCTCCGGCAATGGTGTGGTAGGCCGCGCGTAGAACCTGCTCATTGTCCCTAAGACGTTTTGGCAGGCGACGATCAGACGTTGGTTTGAGCGCAACGCGCTGGGCAGCCGCGAGGCTTTCGCCATGTTGCTCGAGCCGCTCCACGCTGAAGAGTTCAGCGCGGATCGGCTCTTGAGACAGACCCGGGAAAGCGGCTGAAGAATGTGGAAATACGCCAGCGATAAAGCCGCTCAATTTTAACCGTATTCCGACAACGAACCGCGATGGCGATCCCCAGATCCTATTCGATCTTCCCGGGATCGAAAAGATGCTCCGTGCGGTTGTTCGCCGTTTCCTCAATTGAGCGCTCATTGACCTTCCAGGGTTGCCTATATGTGGGGCGGTACGCAAAGGCGTGCGTTCCCGCGATGACCTGACTCCTGCCGGAACAGAGTCAAGTGACGATAACGTTTGAGATCGTCGCGGCGCGAGAGCCGGAAACTACGTAGACACGACACAAAAAGTACCCGTGGGACGCAAGTATCCGTATAGCTGATGGCAATACATGCGGCGCAGCGGCACTTGCATCTCCGTAGTTTCCGGCTCTACCGACATCGACAGGACGCCGCTACGGTTTCAAATGACTTGAAGTTGTTTCAAGGCATTCGCCGCCCCGTCAGCGCGGCAACTAGGAGTGCACATGCTCGCTGGACAGAAACTGCGCATTTCGACGGAGCAAGCCGCCATGAATCCGCTCATAGCCTTACGAGAGGGGGGACAGGCCGTGTGGCTTGATTTTCTTGCACGCCGTTTTTTGGCGGAAGGTGGCTTGAAAAAGCTCATCGAGCAAGATGGATTGGCAGGCGTAACCTCCAACCCTTCGATTTTCGAGAAGGCTATTGCTGACAGCGCCGACTATGACGCCACGCTTGGCCAACTAGAAGGACAGAACGATTTAGATGTCGTGGCGCTATACGAGCGGCTTGCCATAGAGGACATCAAACACGCTGCCGACGCGTTGCGTCACGTATTCGATGCGACGGAACGGCATGATGGCTATGTCAGCTTCGAAGTATCCCCCTATCTTGCCATGAATACTGAAGCGACCGTTGTCGAGGCTCGCCGGCTTTGGCAGTCCGTCGGCCGCGAAAACGTGATGATCAAGGTACCAGCGACTAAGGCAGGCCTGCCAGCTATCCGTCAACTGATCGGCGAAGGAATCAATGTCAACATCACGTTACTTTTCTCACAAAAGGTCTATGAGGAAGTCGTTGAGGCTTATCTTGCCGGTCTTGAGCATCTTGTCGCGCAAGGCGGTGATCCGTCCAAGGTCGCGAGCGTAGCCAGCTTTTTCGTAAGCCGCATTGACGTGGCAGTGGAGAAATTAATTAAGGAATGTTCGTCCGGCCAAAACACCGATAACGAGGCTCTCACCGCCCTTTGTGGCAAGGTTGCGATCGCCAGCGCCAAGCTCGCCTACCGGCGTTACCAGCGCCTGTTTTCCGGCACTCGCTGGGAATTGCTCCGCGCTAAAGGCGCGCGGACGCAGCGGCTGCTCTGGGCCAGCACCGGCACGAAAAACCCGGCTTACAGCGATGTGCTTTATGTTGAAGAACTCATTGCTCCCGAAACCGTTAATACAATGCCGCCGGCGACGATGGATGCCTTTCGTGATCATGGCAAAGTACGCGTAAGTCTTGAGGAGGATGTTGCGGGTGCCGAGCACATTATCGCGACCCTCGGTCGCTTTGACATCTCTCTTGAAAAGATAACTGAGGAACTGGTCGAGGATGGCGTGCGGCTTTTTGCCGACGCTTTCGACAAACTTCTCGGCGCACTTGCCAGAAAACGCACGGTATTTCTTGGGGATGCGCTGGATAGCCAGACTTATAAACTTCCGGAAAAACTCAACATGGAGGTTAAGGCTTCGCTTGAGGCATGGCGCAGTATGGGCAATGTGCGGCGGCTGTGGGCGCGGGATGCAAGTCTGTGGACGGCAAAGGACGAGGGCAAATGGCTCGACTGGCTTAACATTGTCAGCGATGAGCAAACGCAGATCACGCGCCTCGAGTCAATCGCCGAAGATATTCGCGGGCAGAATTTTTCTCACATCCTTTTGCTCGGCATGGGTGGATCAAGCCTGGGGCCGGAGGTATTTGCCGAAACTTTTGGACATCAGCAGGGTCGGCCTGAACTTCTGGTGCTCGACTCCACCGATCCGGCACAGATCCGCAGTTTCGAAAACACGATTGATCTTTCGCGCACGCTTTTCATCGTATCGAGCAAATCCGGAAGCACGCTTGAGCCGAACATTCTGAAGCAATATTTCTTCGAGCGCGTAAAATTGGCACTCGGCTCCGAAATCGCCGGGTCACGCTTCATCGCCATCACCGACCCGGGTTCGAAATTGCAGGAGGTCGCGGAGCGCGATGGGTTTCGCGACATTGCCTTCGGAGAACCGGGCATCGGCGGCCGCTATTCGGTATTGTCGGACTTCGGCATGGTGCCGGCTGCGGCGATGGGGATCCATGCCGGCGAATTTCTCGCCGTCGCACAGAAAATGGTTCATTCCTGCGCTGCGAGCGTACCGCCGTCCGATAATCCCGGCATTGTGCTCGGAACGATCATGGGCGTGCTGGGACGCGCAGGGCGCGACAAGGTGACCATCATCGCCTCCCCCGGCATTGCCGATTTCGGGGCGTGGCTTGAACAGCTTATCGCCGAGTCAACAGGCAAAAAAAACAAAGGTCTGATACCGGTTGACGGTGAGTTGCCGGGAGCGCCGGAAGTTTACGGACAAGATCGGCTCTTTATTTATATGCGCCTTACAAATGAGGAAGATGCAAAACAGAATGACGCCGTGACCGCACTTGAAAAAGCCGGTCATCCTATTGTGCGCATTGCCGTAACGGATCGCATGCATCTTGGTCAGGAATTTTACCGATGGGAAATGGCGACGGCAGTCGCCGGCGCGATCCTTGGCATAAATCCGTTCGATCAACCGGATGTTGAGGCGAGCAAGATCAAAACGCGCGACATGACTTCGGCTTACGAGAAAAATGGAACACTTCCGCCCGAGACACCCGTTCTTGAAGAAAAAGACCTCAAACTTTTTGCCGATGACAGGAACGCAAAAGATCTGAGGCACACAGGTGGCACTACGCTTCATGGTTGGTTGAAAGCGCATTTCGCACGGCTTAATCCCGGCGACTATTGCGCGCTTCTCGCTTATGTCGAACGCAACCAAAATCATCGCGACATGCTGAGCGATATTCGCATTCTGATCCGTGACCGAAAGAAGGTTGCCACGTGTCTTGGCTTCGGGCCGCGTTTTCTCCATTCGACAGGGCAGGCCTATAAGGGCGGCCCGAACACCGGAGTCTTTCTGCAAATCACCTGCGACGATGCTGCCGATCTCGCAGTGCCGGATCAGAAATACAGCTTTGGCATCGTCAAGGCCGCCGAGGCGCGCGGCGATTTCGAGGTGCTTGCCGAGCGTGGGCGGCGTCTGCTGCGCGTACATATCGGTAGCGATGTTGCGGAAGGTTTGATTACCCTCACAAAAGCTGTCCGAGAGGCTCTGGAATGAGCGAGCAAAGGGAAGCCAATAGACAGCTTGGCGTGGTTGGTTTGGGACGCATGGGTGGTAATATTGTCCGGCGGCTCGTCAAAAAAGGCCATCCATGCGTTGTCTTCGATCAAAATCCGGCGGCAATCAAGGAGCTGGCGGGCGAAGGGGTGACGGGCGCAACTGACCTTAAAGATCTGGTCCGCCGCCTGCAGAAACCGCGGGCGGTCTGGGTCATGCTGCCATCTGGAGATATCACTGAAAACGTCGTGACGCAGCTCGGCGACTTACTGGAATCTGGCGACATCATCATCGACGGCGGCAATTCCTTTTATAAGGACGACATCCGGCGCGCGCGGTCTTTGAAGGCGAAAGGCATCCGCTATATCGATTGCGGCACCAGTGGCGGCGTCTGGGGCCTTGAGCGCGGCTTCTGCATGATGATTGGTGGCGACAAAGCTGCCGTGGATGACCTCGATCCGATCTTTGGCGCGTTGGCGCCGGGGCTGGGCGACATTCCGCGAACGCCTGGGCGCAAGAACGGCGATCCCCGCGTCGAGCATGGATATATATATTGCGGACCCAGCGGTTCCGGGCGTTTCGTCAAAATGGTGCATAACGGCATCGAATACGGCCTTATGCAAGCCTATGCCGAGGGTTTCAATATTCTGCGCAACGCGGCCAGCGAGGAATTACCGGAAGACCGGCGCTATACACTCAATCTGCCCGATATCGCCGAGGCCTGGCGGCGCGGCAGCGTCATCGGCTCCTGGCTCCTTGATTTGACGGCGAGCGCTTTCGCGGAGGACAAAGATCTGACGAATTACTCAGGATTTGTGGAAGATTCTGGTGAAGGCCGATGGACGATCATGGCGGCGATTGAGGAAGCTGTTCCTGTGGATGTCCTTTCGGCGGCGCTCTATGCCCGTTTCCGTTCGCGCGAGAAGGACAGCCTCGCCGATAAATTGCTCTCGGCAATGCGCCATCAATTTGGCGGCCATGTCGAGCCCAAGAAGGATGGCTGAGATGGAAACGGGGACGAAGCCACCGGCCCCTTGCGCCTTTGTTATTTTCGGTGCCACCGGAGACCTTACCAAGCGGTTGCTGCTACCGGCGATCTATAATCTCCGCAATGCAAGACTACTGCCGGAGGAATTTGCGCTGATTGGCATTGGCCGGCAGGATATGAACGACAAAACGTTTCGCAACGAGCTCCGCGCCAGCATCCAGGAATTTGCCGACGGCGAGATGGTTGATGCCGACCGGAAATGGCTGCTCGCACGGACACAATATATACGTGGCGACTTTGACGATCCGGCGACGTATGCGAAGTTGGCAAAGATCTTGGTTACAACGGGTAAGGAGCACCACACCGGCGGTAATTGCCTATTCTATCTCGCCACGCCTGCCGAGGTGTTTGTCACCGTCGTGCGCAGACTCGGTGAAGGCGGTCTGATTCGTGAGGAAAAAGGACAATGGCGCCGGGTGGTTATCGAGAAGCCCTTCGGCCGTGATCTACGCTCGGCGGAGAATCTCAATCGGGATCTTCTCGCCGTGCTTGCGGAAAAGCAGATATATCGGATTGATCACTATCTCGGCAAGGAAACGGTTCAGAACATCCTTGCTTTCCGTTTCGCCAATGGAATCTTCGAGCCACTCTGGAATCGCCATCACATAGATCATGTGCAGATTACAGTAGCAGAGACGCTTGGCGTCGAGCAGCGCGGTAAATTCTACGATGCGACCGGGGTGCTACGCGACATGGTGCCAAACCACCTTTTGCAGCTTCTTACGCTTATTGCAATGGAACCACCGACTTCTTTCGGCGCCGAAAGCTTGCGCTCGGAGAAGGCCAAAGTGCTTGACGCCGTTCACATTTTTAGACCGGACGAAGTGCGGCGTAATGTGGTTCGCGGCCAATATGGAGCCGGTACGGCTGACGGACATAAGCTGGATGCCTACCGAAATTCCGCCGATGTCGCGCCAGATTCGATAACCGAAACCTATGTCGCCATGAAGCTCATGCTCGACAACTGGCGCTGGGCGGGTGTGCCGTTCTATCTGCGCACCGGCAAGGCGCTCGCCAAGCGGCGAACGGAAATCGCTATCCGGTTTAAACAGGCACCGCTTGCGCTATTCCGTAACACGCCGATCGAGCGGCTCACGCCCAACGATCTGGTCATTCAAATTCAGCCTGAAGAAGGGGTAACGCTTCGGTTTGGTGCAAAGATCCCAGGGCCAATTATGCGTTTGGACGGCGTCGAGATGAAGTTTAATTACAAGGATTATTTCAAGACCGCCCTGAAAACCGGATACGAAACCTTGATTTACGATTGCATGGCCGGCGATTCAACTTTATTCCAGCGTGCCGACAACATCGAAGCCGGTTGGCGCATCGTGCAGACGACGCTTGACGCCTGGGCAGAAGATGGCCCCGCGGGATTACCGATCTACCCGGCTGGAAGTGCTGGGCCGGATGAGGCCACCGCGCTGTTAGCAAGCGATGGCAGGCTTTGGCGCGCGCTCGACGGCGGTGAAGGTGAGAGGACATTATGATTTCTGGCATATCGGCTCTCATCTCGGATGTCGATGGTACGCTGGTGACCGAGGATAAGGTGCTGACACCGCGCGCGGAAGAAGCGGTACGCAAGCTTCATGCAGCCGGAATCGCTTTCGCCATAACCAGCGGTCGGCCGCCGCGCGGCATGGAAATGTTGATTGCACCCCTGGAATTGAAGACGCCCATAGCCGGCTTCAACGGCGGAGTCTTCGTAACTCCAGAGATGACGGTTATCGAAGAGCATGTTCTTACCGCCGATGCCGCAAAATGCGCGATCGATCTCGTTCTTGAAAATAAAATGGATGTTTGGGTTTATAGCGGCAACGAATGGTTCGTTCGCGACATCGAAGCGCCGCATGTCGCGCGTGAAAGCTGGACCGTCAAATTCGCGCCAACCGCCATCGACGATTTCGGGCCGGAACTCGATCGCGCGGTCAAGATCGTCGGCGTCAGTGACGATCTTGATCTCGTGAAGCGTTGCGAGAAAAGCCTGCAATCTGCAATTGGTACGAGGGCTTCAGTTGCCTGCTCACAGGCTTATTACCTGGATATCACGCATCCCGCGGCGAATAAGGGAACGGTCGTCACTACGCTATCCAGGCTTCTATCTATACCCACCGCAGAAATCGCCACAATCGGTGATGGGCAGAACGACGTGCTGATGTTTAGAGAGGGTGGCCTCAGCATTGCCATGGGGAATGCCACTCCTGCAGTCCAGAAACAGGCGCGGTTTGTTTCGGCTTCCTATAAGGACGAGGGATTTGCCAAAGCCGTGGAATATTATGTGCTTGGCGAAGGAGAGCGGCCATGACGCCGCGCGTAAAAGAAATTCTGAATTGGTACGGCGCGGATAATGCCGGGACGCTGACCAATCTGGCCCGATTGCTGAACCATGGTCGGCTGGCGGGAACCGGGAAGTTGGTGATTCTGCCGGTCGATCAAGGCTTCGAGCATGGCCCCGCTCGATCTTTTGCGCCAAACCCGCCCGCTTACAATCCACATTATCATTTCGAACTCGCGATCGAAGCGGGTTGCAATGCCTATGCTGCCCCTCTGGGTTTTATACAAGCCGGCGCCCGTGATTTTGCGGGAGAGATTCCGCTTATCCTGAAGATCAACGATAACGATACACTGCGGGACGAAAAAGACCCAAACCAAGCCTTAACCGCCAGCATACAGGATGCGCTCCGCCTTGGCTGCTGCGCAGTCGGATTCACAATCTACCCTGGATCGGCTCATCAGCTTGAGATGTTCGGGCAATTCCGGGCTTACGCCGAAGAGGCAAAGCGCAATGGTCTTGCGGTCGTCGTATGGTCATATCCGCGCGGATCGGATCTGAGCAAGGAAGGCGAGTCGGCAATCGACGTCGTCGGATACGCCGTACAGATTGCGGCTCAACTGGGTGCGCATATCATCAAGGTGAAGTTGCCGACGGCGCATATCGAACAGCAAGCAGCCCGCAAGGTGTATGATGAACGGCGCATTCCGATCACTACGCCAACGGAACGCGTCCACCATATACTCGATTGCGCTTTCGCCGGTCGACGCATCGTCATCTTCTCCGGCGGCACTGCGGACTTCGATGACGACAAACTGCTCGACGAGATCCGCGCAATTCATGCGGGTGGAGGTTTTGGCTCGATTATTGGTCGTAACTCTTTCCAGCGCCCGAAAGAAGATGCGCTCCGTATGCTGCGCGCCGTAATGAATATTTACGCATCGTCAGCAGTCTCGGCGGAGTCGCAATGAGTGCCGGGATCGTGATGCTCAACGCCGCGCCGCAAAGGCCTATTATTGTCGCGCCCTCCATTTTATCGGCCGATTTCGGACATCTCGCCGAGGAGGTGCGTGCCGTCGATGCGGCGGGCGCAGACTGGATCCATGTTGACGTAATGGATGGCCGCTTCGTGCCGAATATCACGATCGGGCCGGTTGTGGTGGAGGCGATACGTCGCTTTACAAAAAAGCCGCTTAATGTCCATTTAATGATCGTCGAGCCGGAGCATTATCTTACCGCTTTTGCCAAAGCCGGTGCCGATCATCTTCTTGTCCATGCCGAATCTTCCGCGACGACACATCTCCATCGTGTTCTTTCGCAAATCCACGATCTCGGTAAAAAGGCAGGCGTCGCGCTTGATCCAGCGACTCCGATCGAGATGATCGAGTATGTGCTTCATCTTTGCGATATTATTCTCGTTATGACCGTTAATCCAGGTTTTAGCGGTCAGAAATTTCTGCCGGAAATGCTGCCAAAGATTCGCCAGTTACGCCGACTTTGCGATGATCGTGGCCTCGACCCGGTCATCGAGGTTGACGGAGGACAAAAGTGCGAAAATGCCGGGCAGGCGATTGAGGCAGGGGCAAGCGCAATCGTCGCCGGATCGGCGATTTTCGGATCGCGTGATTATGGGGCTGCAATCGCCGCAATCCGCGAGGCTCACTATCCATTGACCCGCTTGGGGTGCCTATGACAAAGCCAAATGACGCCAAACTGGAAATTCTCGCCGATCCAGAAGTTCTGGCGCGCCGGGTTGCGGACTGGCTGCTAGGATTAGCGACCGCGAAGCAAGGCGTCTTTTCCGTCGCGCTCTCTGGCGGATCGACCCCGCGTCGACTCTATGAGCTCTTGGCCGCATCACCCCGCCGAAACGCTTTTCCATGGGCCCGCACGCATTGGTTTTGGGGCGATGAGCGGTTCGTAGCCCACGATGATCCGCAGAGCAACTATCTCATGGTACGAGAAGCGATGCTCTCACAGGTACCCATACCTGGGGGTAACATCCACTCCGTTCCTACGATAGTCGCAACGCCCGAAGAGGCAGCGAAAATCTATGAGCAGGACCTTAAAGCATTCTATGGCGCGGACGTTCTCGAAGTTGAGCGGCCGCTTTTCGATGTCGTTTTGCTGGGACTAGGTGTGGATGGACATACTGCCTCGCTTTTTCCAAATACGAAGGTGCTTGAGGTGCGTGATCGCTGGGTTGCGGCCGTCACTGACGGCACAGCAGAGGCTCGCGTTACGCTAACCTACCCGGCACTTGAAAGCAGCCAACATGTGGCTTTTCTTATAACGGGAGATGAAAAGCGAGACGTTTTCAATCGGCTTCGCCACGGCGACGCCGACGTGCCGGCTGCGCGTCTTCATCCTGTCGGTGAACTCATCTGGTTTGTCGATACGGCGGCGGCTTCCGGCGTGCCATCGTGATCGTGTCGCACGCGCCGTCTGATGAAGCGCTTCTGGATCGGTTTCAACACGCTGCTTTTGACTATTTTTTGCAGCAATACAACCCTGCGAATGGCCTGATATCGGATACGAACCGCGCGGGCGCACCTTGTAGTATCGCTGTCGTCGGCTTTGCGCTGTCGTCTTATCCTGCGGCGGTTGAGCGTGGTTGGATGACGCGAGCCGATGCGATAGAGCGAACGCTTGCTGCGTTACGTTTTTTCTGGAATAGCTCGCAAAATGACCAACCCGACGCTACGGGTTACAAAGGCTTCTATTACCACTTTCTCGACATGCGTAGTGGTAAGCGCATCTGGCTATCCGAGATATCGATGATTGATAGCGCGCTTCTGCTCGCGGGGATGTTAATAGCGGGCACTTACTTCACCGAAAGAACGCAGAACGAAATCGAGATTCGAGAACTCGCAAATGCGCTTTATCTACGCGCCGATTGGCAATGGGCACAGGGCGGCGAAGCGGCCCTGCGGCAAGGATGGAAGCCGGAAAGCGGATTTTTGCACTATGCCTGGGATGGCTATACCGAGGCGACCATTCTTTATGTCCTTGGTTTGGCGTCTCCCTCTCATCCGCTGCCGGGAAATAGCTACAAGGGGTGGACACTAACTTACCAATGGGAAAACATTTATGATTACGATTTTCTCTATGCTGGGCCTTTGTTCCTGCATCAGTTTTCGCACGCATGGATTGATTTTAGGGGCATACGGGATCGATTTATGCGTGAAAAGGATAGTGACTATTTCGAGAACAGCCGCCGTGCGGCCTATGTCCAGCGCGAATACGCGCGGCGCAATCCGCACGGATTTATAGGTTACAGCGAAAACTGCTGGGGCCTTTCGGCCGGTGATGGGCCGGGCTTCGCCACGAAGAAAGTCGATGGCAGGGAACGCCGTTTCTACGGCTATGTCGCGCGCGGTGTTCCTTATGGGCCGGACGACGGGACGATCGCGCCATGGTCGTCGCTGGCATCGCTGCCTTTCGCGCCCGAGATTGCCTTGCCGGCGCTTCGCCATCTTTGCGAACGGTATCCGGACATGATGCAAGGTTCCCGGTTGCCGAGCGGTTTTAAT
>Ga0181531_10002294_pt1 | contig 11971 bp, 9 predicted proteins | sample PEATcosm2014_Bin_38_FD_119743 | JGI IMG/M metagenome (GOLD analysis project Ga0181531, IMG submission 119743) | Peatland microbial communities from MTU Mesocosm Facility, Houghton, MI, USA - PEATcosm2014_Bin11_10_metaG | ecosystem: Environmental > Terrestrial > Soil > Wetlands > Peat | place... | reverse complement strand
CGGGTGGCTGCACCTGTCCTCCGGACCTCCCCTGCGTGTGCGGCGCCGTGGGGCGCCACCGGCTGGTCTTCCGGGGTGCCCGGCGGCCCGGCGCCGAAGAGATTGCCGGCAATCGTCGCGCCGGGAGCGCCCGGCTCCGTGTAATTGAACGGGTCATTGAACGGACGGAAGGGAACTGATGGCGCCGTCGTCCACCAGCGCGGTCCGCCGGGTCGCCTCCTCGCGGGTCGGCAGCGATCCCGCCCGCAACCCATCCAAACGCCCGCCGCTCCACCTCGTACCCCGTCGCCGCCCCGGCGGCGCCCGCCGCCGTATCACCACCTATCTCCCCGCCATCATGGTGGTCCTCGCGCTGCTCATGGTCGTGGCCGGACAGGCCATTTTGGCCGACGGGCAGGTGCGCATGGCGGGCCTCGAGCAACAGCTGGCGGCTGCGCAGGCGAGACACAGCGCGCAGGTGGAGATCGTGTCCAAACTGGAGACCCCCTCGCGCATCGTCAAAGATGCCACTGCGAACGGGAACATGACCCGTCCGAGCCATGTGACACAGCTCCCCTATGTCCCGTTGAACACCCCGCTCGCCACGCCGAACGTCACGCCGGCAGTGTCCAAGTGAGCGTCACGACGCGGCATTCCACTGGGCGCGCGCGGGCCGACACCGGCCGGGACGCGCCGGCGCGACCTCGCGCCACGCCCCGGACGGGCCGGCGGGCGGACGCCGTGCCACGCCAGCGGCCCGTCATCATCACGCCACGACAGCCCACGCGCACCGCGGCAGAGAGCCGAAGCCCCCGTCCCCGCACCCGTCCCCGTCCCCGTCCCCGCACTCGCACTCGCACTCGCCCGCGCACGTCGCCCACGCGCCCGACGGTCTGGTCGGCCGGCAACTTCGAAAAGCGGATCCGCCTGGTCCGGGTGGTGCTGGCCACGGCCATGTTGCTGGTGGTGGGGCGCCTGGTCGACGTCCAGGTCCTCCATTCAGGCTCCTATCAGGCGGCGGCACTCAACGAGTCGCACGAGCAGGTCACGCTGGACTCCCTGCGCGGCGGCATCTACTCCCGCGACGGATCGCCCCTCGCCCTTTCGGTGCCCACCGACAACGTGATCGCCGACGACTTCCAGGTGGCGCATCCCGAAAAGACGGCGGCGGCGTTGTCGCCGTTGCTGGGTGTCCGGGCGACCACACTGGCTTCGGAGCTCCACCGGCGTTCCGGCTACGTCGTGCTGGCCGCGCAGCTCCCGCAGAGCGACGGTCAGAAGATCGCCGCCGACGCCATCCCCGGGATCACATTGGTGGCGAGCTCGAAACGGGTCGTGACCAACGGAAACCTCGCCTCCCCCGTGTTGGGCTACACCAACGGATCGGACAACGGCGCGGCGGGGATCGAGTACGCCTACAACCGGCAGCTGGCAGGATCCGCCGGCAAGGAGACGCTCATCGAGTCGCCGTCCGGCGTGGCGCTGCCCGAATCGACGGTGGCCGATCGCGTGGCCAGCAAGCCCGGCGAGGGGCTCGAGCTGACCCTCGATACCCAGCTCCAGTACGAATCGGAGCAGGCCCTGGCCCAGGCGATCGAGTCCTCGAAGGCCCTGAGTGGGACGGCGATCCTGATGGACGTGAAGACGGGCCAAATCCTCTCCATGGCCAATCTGGTGTCGACCCATCCCACGGCGCCGGTGTCGGCCACCCCTCCGGCAGTGGCGAGCACGGCCGGGGGCGTCATCCCGATCGGCCCGTCGGACGCCGTCAACGAGGCCCCGGACAACACCGCCGTGACGCAGCTCTACGAGCCCGGTTCCGTGTTCAAACTGGTCACGTTCTCGGCTGCGCTCCAGGACGGGCTCATCAACCCCAACACCGTCTTCACCGTGCCCGATCAGATCTCGCTGGACGGCTCCACGTTCCACGACGCGGAACCGCACCCGACGGAGAAGCTCACCGCCACCCAGATCCTGGCGCAGTCGTCGAACATCGGCACGTCTGAGATCGCGCAGGGCCTGGGGGAGCAACGCCTGCTGGCGCAGGTCAAGAATCTGGGGTTCGGCAAGTCCACCGGGCTCGATTTCCCGGGTGAGTCGTCCGGACTGACCGCCACGGCCGCTCAGTGGGAGCCGACCGACTACGTGTCCCTGCCCATCGGGCAGGTGGACGCCGTCAACGCCCTGCAGGTCCTCGATGCCTACAACGCGGTGGCCAACGGGGGCACGCTCGTACAACCCAAGCTGGTGGAGGCCACCGTCGGTGCGTCGGGAGACGTGACGGCGACCGCGCCGTCGCCGACCCACCGCGTCTTCTCACCTCAGGTCGACTCGGAGCTGACCACCATGCTGGAGCAGGTGGTTTCCGACGGGACCGGCACCAGTGCGGTGGTGCCGGGCTACACCGTGGCCGGCAAGACCGGCACGGCGCAGATCCCGACCACGGGCAAGGACGCCTACACCGCCGGCGCCTACATGGCCTCCTTCGTCGGGTTCGCCCCCGCGGTCAACCCGACGTTCTCCATGATCGTCGTCTTGGATCGACCCACGCCGATCTTCGGGGGGACGGTGGCAGCCCCTGTGTTTTCCCAGATCATGAGCTATGCGCTGCACCGTTACGACATTCCGACCACCGCGGGTGCCTCCAGTCAGCGGCCGGCGGCACCGACCCCCAGTAGTCAGACGCAGGACATCACATGAACCGCTCCCACATGAACCGCTACCATCAGCGGGCCGCTGGCGGGAGGTGCGGAGCTCCCGTGCCTCCGTTGCTGCGTGGGCGACCGTGCGAACTGTGCAGATGAACCTTCTCTTCGACGACATCGAAGTCATGGAGACCGCCGGGGATCCTGCCGCGGTGGATGTTCGTGGCATCGCCCAGGACAGCCGCCGCGTCGTGCCGGGGGACCTCTTCTGCTGTGTGCCGGGAGAGCACAGTGATGGCCACGCCTTCGCGGCCGAGGCCGTGGACCGCGGCGCGGTGGGGTTGCTGTGCGAGCACTTCGTCCCCGAGCTTCTCGATCGACCGGTCGTCCAGACGCTCATCGCACCAGGGACCATCCGTCCGGTCATGGCGCGCCTCGCCGCCGCGTTCTACGGATTCCCGGCGCGTGACCTCCTGACGATCGGCGTCACCGGGACCAACGGCAAGACGACGGTGACCCGACTGCTCGGGGACCTCCTCGAAGCGACCGGGCGGCCGACAACCGTGCTCGGCACCCTTTCGGGCGTCCGCACCACACCGGAGGCGACGGAGTTGCAGGGCTTGCTGGCCCAGGTCCGGGACCGCCAGCTCTTCGACGGCCGCTCTCACGCGGTGGCCATGGAAGTCTCCAGCCATGCGCTGGCCCAGTTCCGTGTGGAGGGCATCCATTTCGACGTGGCCGCCTTCACGAATCTGAGCCACGACCACCTCGACTACCACGGGACGATGGAGGAGTACTTCGCCGCGAAGAGCTCGCTGTTCACCGCTGACCACGCAGTGCGGGGGGTGATCAACGCCGACGATCCCTGGGGCCAGCGGTTGCTCCGCAAGGGTCGCATCCCGATGGTGGCAGTGCACCGTAGCGACGCCAGCGACGTGGTGCTGGTCCCGGGCCGGACCTCTTTCACCTGGCGCGGCCATCGCGTGGTGACGCCCCTGACCGGCGCCGTCAATGTGGACAACGCGCTGTTGGCCGGGGAGGCGGCACTGACCCTCGGGCTCGAACTACCCGAGATCGTGGCGGCGTTCCCGCACGTGTCGCCCGCCCCCGGGAGGTTCCAGGTCCTCGCGGCACCCGCCCGAGCGGCCGGAGCGGCCGGAGCGGCCGCCGGGGACTCGCCGCCCTTCACCGTCGTGGTCGACTACGCCCACACGCCGGCCGGGCTCGAGGTGGTCCTCCGCGAGGCGCGCGGGCTGGCCGCGGCCGGTGGCAGGGTCCTCGTGGCCTTCGGCTGCGGGGGCAACAGGGATCGCGAGAAGCGGCCGAAGATGGGACGCGCGGCGTCCCTCCTGAGCGATGTGGCCGTGCTCACGTCGGACAACCCCCGTGACGAAGACCCCCTCTCGATCATCGAAGAGGTGCGGGCGGGCGTGGCCGCCGACGCCCCGCCCCACGCTGCGTTCATCGTCGAACCCGATCGGCACGCCGCCATCGCGCTGGTGCTGGAGGAGGCCCGGGCCGGTGACGTGGTGGTCATCGCAGGAAAGGGCCACGAGGACTATCAGGAGATCGGGGGCGCCCGGCTGCCCTTCGACGATGTGGTCGAGGCCCGCCGGGCCCTGTCGGCCCGCTTCCCGACGGACCCGTCAACGTGGGTGGCGGCGCCGGCAGCCGAGACAACTCCCGAAGGCGGGTAGTCCGTGCTCGGGTTGGGGGTCTCGGGAGGGATTGCACTATGGGTCAGCATTCTGGTCACGCCGGTGCTCCTGCGGTGGCTGCGCAAGCAGGGCATCGGGCAGCCCATCCGCGAAGACGGACCGGCCAGCCACAGCGTCAAGGCGGGCACGCCGACCATGGGAGGGCTGGCCATGGTCTGCGGGGTCGTCCTCGGGTATGCGGTCGGACACCTCGGCACCGAGATCCGGTTCTCCCGGACGGGCTATCTGGCGGTCATGGCGGTGGTGCTCTTCGGGATCATCGGATTTCTCGACGATTGGATCAAGGTCCGCCATCGGCGGAGCCTGGGATTGAACAAACGGGCAAAGTTAGTGGCCCAGGTCGGTTGCGCCGTGCTCTTCGCCGAGCTGGCGTTGCACTGGGCCCACACCTCCACCGCACTCTCCTTCACCCGCGTCAGCGTTCCGGGCATCGATCTGGGCCAGGTCGGGTGGGTCGTCTTCGCCGTGGTGGTCATGGTCGGAACATCGAACGCGGTCAACATCACCGACGGCGTGGACGGGCTGGCCGCCGGTGCCTCCACGTTCTGCTTCGCCGTGCTGGCGATCATGGGGTACTGGATCTTCCGCCACGAAAGCATCTACCACGTGCTGCCCGCGTCGGCGATCGATCTGGCCCTGGTCGCGGTGGCGTTGGCCGGGGCCTGCATCGGCTTCCTCTGGTGGAACGCGGCGCCCGCCAAAATAATCATGGGCGACACCGGGTCGCTGTCCATCGGTGCGGGGTTGGCCGCGCTGTGCCTCTTGTTGAACCTCGACCTCCTGCTCCCGATCATCGGTGGTCTCTTCGTCATGGAGACGCTGTCGGTCATCGCGCAGGTGGTGAGCTTCCGGGTCTTTCACCGCCGGATCTTCCGGATGGCGCCGATCCATCATCATTTCGAGCTGGCCGGCTGGCCCGAGACCACTGTGATCGTCCGCTTCTGGGTGCTGGGCGGGCTCTTCGTCGCCGTCGGTCTGGGCATCTTCTACGCCGACTTTCTCTCGGTGGCGAAGCTCACATGACGACACTCCACCACTCGAGGGGCGCCATGGGGAAAACTGGGCATATGTGTCGGGTGTCGGGGCCTCTTTTTTCGCGCGCGATCACGGGGGTGGTGCGGTGACGCCGAACCCGACCAGCGCACCGACCAGCGCACCGACCAGCGCACGGACCAGAGCGGGAACCAGCGCGGCTCCGGCCGTGGCGCGGGCGCTCCCGAGGTTGGTGGCGAGGACGAAGCGACGGTCGCCGTCGGGCCGGTCACCGTCCGGATTGGCCGCCACCATCTCCGAGCTGCCGACCGGAACGGTTCTCGCCGTGATCGTGGGCCTACTCTGTGTCATCGGCCTGGTCATGGTCGGTACCGCCTCGTCGGTGGTCTCCATCTCCCTCTACGGCAGCCCGTGGGCCATCTTCATCCGTGAGGTCATGTGGATGGTGGTGGGCGTCATCGCGTTCGGGGCCGCCGTGCGCTTCGACCACCGCAAGCTCCGGCGGTTGGCCCCGCTGCTCCTCGTGGTCACGTTCTTCCTTCTCCTGGTCGTCCTCGTCCCGGGCCTCGGGGTCCATGTCCAGGGATCGAGCCGGTGGATCGGTTTCGGCCAGTTCCGCCTGCAGCCCTCAGAGCTGATGAAGCTGGCGCTGACGGTCTTCGCGGCCGACCTGATCACCCGCCGACTCGACCAGGGCGCCACCGATCGCCGCATCATCGGCCCGCTCCTTCTGGTCGCCGCCAGCGCCGGCCTGCTCATCGTCATGCAGCCGGACCTGGGGACGGCCATGGTCCTCGGGTGCATCACTCTGGCCCTCCTGTTCGTCTCCGGCGTGCGACTCGGGCCGGTCCTCAAGGTCCTGGCCGGGCTCGTGGTGCTGGCCCTCGTGGTGGCCGTGGTCTCGCCCTACCGCCGGGACCGGCTGCTGTCCTTCCTGGACCCGTCGGCCCACGGCTCGGGTTCGGGATACCAGGTGATGCAGTCGTTGATCGGCCTGGGTTCGGGCCACCTCGTCGGCGCCGGGCTCGGCGGCGGCCAGGCGCAGTGGGGCTTCCTCCCCAATGCCCAGACCGACTTCATCTTCTCGGTCATCGGGGAGGAGCTGGGATTCATCGGCGCCGCCCTGGTCCTCCTGCTGCTGGGTGCCTTCGCCTGGTTCGGGATACGGGCGGCCATGCGGTCGCCCCAACGCTTCGGCGGCCTGCTGGCCGTCGGCCTGGTGGCATGGCTGGCCGCCGAGACACTGATCAACATCGGCGCCGTCGTGGGGGTACTGCCGGTGACCGGCATCCCGCTCCCCTTCATCTCCTACGGGGGGTCGTCGCTCGTCATCACCATGGTGGCGGCCGGCATCCTCGTCAACATCGCCCGGCAGGAGCGCAGCGCGCCGGGGCACGGCATCGTGCATATGCCCCACCATGGCCGCGCACGGACCTCTGGCCGGTCATCGGCCGCCCGCGGGCGAGGTCGGTGAGGGAGGGACGGGGCATCGTGATCGCCGGCGGCGGGACCGGAGGTCACGTCGTACCGTCGTTGCAGATCGCCCGCGCGCTCGTGGCGCGGGGGCATCCCGCCCGCACCATCGAGCTCTTCGGCTCACGCCGGGGCCAGGAGGCGGCGCTGTGGCCCACGCTCGAGTTCCCCTTCACACTCCTGCCGGGGCGCGGCATCCGCCGCACCATCCGCCTCGGCTCCCTCATCGACAACGCCGGCGCCGTGCTCGGCCTCCTGGCGGCGACCGCGGCCTCGATCGCCTCGTTCCTGGCGCGCCGGCCGCGGCTCGCCGTGGTCGTCGGGGGCTACGCCAGCTTTCCGGCCGGGATCGCCGCCCTGTGCACGAAGGTACCCATCGTGCTGGTGAACCCCGATGCGGTCCCGGGGGCCGTCAATGGGCTGCTGGGCCGGTTCGCCGCCGCGAGTGCCGTGGCCTTCCCCGGAACCGCGCTGCCCCGGGCCGTGGTCACCGGGACACCCATCCGTCCCGAGCTCGACGGGATCGACCGGTCGCCGGCGGGGCGCCGGGAGGCGAGGGCGTTGCTCGGTCTGCCCGTGGAGCGGCTGACGCTGGCCGCCTTCGGCGGCTCCCTGGGAGCCGGTCGCATCAACGCCGCCGTGGCCGACCTGGCGGCGCGTTGGTCCGATCGCCGGGATCTCTCGCTGTACCACGTGGCCGGTCGGCGTGACTACGCCCAGTTCGCGGTCGGAGGGGATGGCGCCGCCGCACCCGGGGGACTCGTCTACCGCGTGGTGCCCTTCGAGGATCGGATGCCCGTGCTGTACCGTGCCGCCGATCTCTTCGTGTGCCGCGCCGGGGCCATGACGGTGGCGGAGCTGCTGGTGTGCGGCGTCCCGGCCATCCTGGTGCCGCTGCCGGGCGCGCCACGGGACCATCAGACCCGCAATGCCGAAGTGCTGGTCGCAGCCGGGGCCGCGATCCTGGTGCCCGACGCCGAGTGCACGGCGGCCCGGCTGGAGACCGAAGTGACGACGTTGCTCTCCGATGCCGACCGGCTGGCGGCGATGGGTGCGGCCGCCCGACGCCTGGGGCACCCCGATGCCGCCGCCAGGGTGGCCGAGTTGGTCGATGCGCATGTCCGCTGACCGTCAGGGGGCGCTGGACCTGCGCACCCCCCAGCGCATCCACATTGTGGGAATCGGCGGGGCGGGAATGAGCGCCATCGCGCTCGTGCTCCGGGCCATGGGGCACACCGTGTCCGGTTCGGACCTGAAGGAGTCACCGGTGGCCGCCCGGCTGCGGGCCCAGGGGATCACGGTTGCCGTCGGCCACCGGGCGGAGAACGTGGGACCGGTCGATGCCGTCACGTACTCGCCCGCCGTGGCACCCACCAACGTCGAGATCGGCGCCGCCGCCGCACGGGGCGCCCGCGTGGTGGCCCGTTCCGGCGTGCTGGCCGCCATCTGCGCCACCCGGCGGTGCCTGGCCGTGGCCGGAACCAAGGGAAAGACCACCACGGCGTCGATGCTCTCGCTCATCCTCATAGAGGCCGGGCTGCGCCCCTCCTTTGTCATCGGTGCCGATGTGAACGAGGTCGGCACGAACGCCGTGTGGGACAACGGGGAGTGGCTCGTCGTGGAGGCCGACGAGAGCTTCGGGACCTTCCAGGCCCTCCGCCCCGACTGGGCCGTCCTGACCAACGTCGAGTCGGACCATCTCGACCACTACGGCACGTTCGCCCGTCTGCGTGCCGCCTTCGACGAATTCCTGGCCCAGGCGAGCGTGGGATCGGTCGTCTCGGCGGACGACGTCGAGGCGGCCGCATTGGGGCGCGCGCACGGTTCGTGGAGCGTCGGCACTGCCTCCGAGGCCGCCTTCACCATGACCGACGTCTCCTTGAGCCGCAGTTCGGTCTCCTTCACCCTGCACGGTCCCGAGGGCGAACTGGGTCCGTTGATCCTGGGGGTGCCCGGTCTGCACAACGCCCGCAACGCGGCCCTGGCACTGGTGGCGGCCCTTCAGGTCGGCGTCCCGTTCGCCGCCGGCGCCGCCGCGCTGGCCCGGTTCGCGGGGGTGACCAGACGCTTCGAGTTCCGCGGCGAATCCCATGGCGTCACGTTCGTCGATGACTACGCCCACCTTCCCTTCGCCGTCCGGGCCGCGCTGGCCACCGCCCGCACGGGCGGGTGGTCCCGCGTCATCGCCGTGTTCCAGCCCCACCGCTACTCCCGCACCGCAGAGCTGGCCGAACAGTTCGGCGGCGCCTTCGCCGATGCGGACGAGCTCGTGGTCACCGATGTCTACAGCGCCGGCGAGCCCCCGGTGCCCGGCGTCTCGGGCCGCCTCGTCGCCGACGCGGTGCGCGCCCAGGATCCGAGGCTCCCGGTGGTCTACGTGCCGAACTGGGAGGAGCTGCGCGGCGTCGTCGGGTCGATGTTGCGCCCCGGTGACCTCTGCCTCACGTTGGGTGCCGGTGATCTGACCGCGCTCCCCGACGAACTGTTGGAATCGCCCCGGTGGTGATGGCGGGCCCCGCGCACGACCTCTTCGACGCGCTGGCGGCGGCCCTGGGGCCCCGCGCGGCGCGCCATGCGTCGTTGGGCCCCTTGACCACGTACGGCGTCGGGGGGCCGGCCGCCGTCCTGGTGGAGATCGAGGGCCCGGACGATCTCCCGGCCGTGCGGGCCGTGCTCGCCGGCAGCGGCGTCCCGGTTTGCGTGGTGGGACGCGGTTCGAACCTGCTCGTGGCCGATGCCGGGTTCGACGGGGTCGCCGTGCATTTGGGACGCGGGTTCAACTGGGCCCAGTTCCCCCCAGCCGGGAGCGAGGGATCGCCCCCCCACGTGGTGCGTACCGGCGCATCGACCCCCCTTCCCGTCCTGGCCCGCCAGGCTGCGGAGGCAGGCTGGGCCGGACTGACATGGGCGGTGGGCGTCCCCGGCTCGGTCGGGGGGGCGGTGCGGATGAACGCGGGTGGCCACGGGGCGGACATGGCGGGCTGCCTGCTCCGCTACACGTGGGTCGATCTCCTGAGCGACGCGGGGGGCACGGACGACGTCGCCCGCCTGCGCTACGGGTACCGCAGCTCATCGGTCGGGCTGGCCGAGCTGGTGGTGGAGGCGGAGCTGGCGGTCACCCCCGGCGACGCCGCGGTGGAACAGGCTGCGCTCTCGTCCATTGTGCGTTGGCGTCGCCGCCATCAACCGGGAGGGTCCAACGCCGGTTCAGTCTTCACCAATCCGCCGGGTGATCCGGCCGGGAAGTTGATAGAGGCGGCCGGACTCAAGGGGTTCCGCTTGGGCACGGCACACGTGTCCGAGAAACACGCCAACTTCATCCAGGCCGAAAAAGGGGGGCGAGCCGACGACGTGCGGGCCCTGATGGAGCACGTGCGGGGGCAGGTGCTGGCGCAGTGCGGGGTGTCGCTGGCGGCCGAGGTCCGCCTGCTGGGCTTCGAGGAGGGGGAGACTGGGCCCATGGACCAGGCGGAGGTGCGCGGGCAGTGAATGACACCACCACGCGGGCGCGCCCGGCGCCCGGCCAGCCGCCACTGCCCGACGCCGAGGTCGATCCCCGCATCTCGGCCCGGCGCAGCGAGGTGTCCCGCCAGCAGGGCCGCCGGCGTCTGCGGGCGGCCGCCGCCCTTGCCGCCGCCGCCCTCCTGGCGTTCGGCGCATGGTCACTCCTGCATTCACCCTTGTTCTCGGCCCGGGCGGTGACGGTCGTGGGCGCCACGCACGAGACGATGGCGCAGATCGAGGCGGCAGCCGGCCTGTCCGGTCATCCTCCGCTCCTCGACGTCAACACGGCGGCGGCCGAACGTGACCTCGACCGTCTCCCCTGGGTACGGGCGGCCTTGGTCACCGTGCAGTGGCCCGACGGGGTGCACGTGGCGGTGGCCGAGCAGGTACCGAAGCTCGTGATGCCCCTGGCGGGCGGCCAGTGGGCCGAACTGGCAGCGAGCGGGCGGGTTCTCGCCGTGACGTCCACCCGCCCCCCGGGGTTGCTGGAGTTGACCGGACCCCGGACGCCCGGGACGCCCGGTGGCACACTCGGGGGGTCGGACCGGCTGGGGCTCGAGGTGGCCGCCACGCTGCCCCCGTCGTTCCGGGCCCAGGTCACGGCGGTGAACGTGGAATCCGCCACGTCGGGCGACTGGGTCCAGCTGACGATGACCACCCCGATTCTGGTGAATATCGGCAACGCGAGCCAGCTCACGGCCAAATACGAGGACGTGACCACCATGTTGGCCAATGTCACCTTGCACAACGGTGACATCATTGATGTGAGCGTGCCGGGGGCGCCGACGGTGACCGGACCGTGATCTAGCATGCTTGACCTCTAGGAAGGCCCCTCGTATGGTTGGCACGTTGCCGCTCTGTGAACGTCAACCTTCCCAAGAGGATGAGGGATGCGAGGTAGGAGCGGCGTGGTGACTCATGGTGGGTATACCCAGAGAGCGATTGGTCGGCGATCGACCCGAGTACGAGGGAGTTCATGACGACCGTTCCGTCCCAAGGCAACTACTTGGCCGTCATAAAGGTGGTCGGGATAGGCGGTGGCGGGGTGAATGCCGTCAATCGCATGATCGACTCGGGGCTGCGCAACGTGGAATTCATCGCCGCCAACACGGACGCCCAGGCGTTGCTGATGAGCGACGCCGACCTCAAGTTGGACATCGGGCGCCAGCTGACACGGGGACTGGGCGCCGGGAGCGATCCCGAGGTCGGTCGGCAGGCCGCGGAGGAACATCGTGCCGATATCGAGGAGGCGCTGGCCGGGGCGGACATGGTCTTCATCACGGCGGGCAAGGGGGGCGGCACCGGCACCGGGGCGGCTCCCGTGGTCGCCGAGATCGCCAAGGGTCTCGGGGCCCTGACGATCGGCGTCGTGACCCGGCCCTTCACCTTCGAGGGACGTCGCCGGGCCATGCAGGCCGAAAAGGGCATCCAGATCCTCAAGGAGAAGGTTGACACCCTCATCGTCATACCGAACGACCGGCTGCTCAGCGTGTCCAACGACAAGACCAGCATGGTCAACGCCTTCAAAATGGCCGACGAGGTGCTCCTCCAAGGTGTGCGGGGGATCACCGACCTGATCACGGTCCCCGGTCTCATCAATACGGACTTCGCCGACGTGAAGATGGTCATGACGAACGCGGGGACGGCCATCATGGGCAT
>Ga0181531_10002293_pt1 | contig 11974 bp, 11 predicted proteins | sample PEATcosm2014_Bin_38_FD_119743 | JGI IMG/M metagenome (GOLD analysis project Ga0181531, IMG submission 119743) | Peatland microbial communities from MTU Mesocosm Facility, Houghton, MI, USA - PEATcosm2014_Bin11_10_metaG | ecosystem: Environmental > Terrestrial > Soil > Wetlands > Peat | place... | reverse complement strand
CCGGTTCCGCGAACCCTGTCGCGAATTGGAGCCACCGCACGCCGGCCCGGGAGCCATGCGGTAAGATCCCCGCAGGGTCGTCACGAGCGGGCACGGCATGACAGCACGACTAGCGCTGGTCGTCGATGATTCGAGATCCGCGCGCGCATTTCTGACCCGCATACTCGAGCGTTACGAGCTGGCGGTCGATGGCGTCGAGTCGGCCGAACAGGCCATCGAGTACCTGACCCAGCAGCGGCCGGACGTGATCTTCATGGATCACCTCATGCCGGGCATGGACGGCTTCCAGGCCGTCCAGGCGATCAAGGAAAACCCGCTCACGGCGACCATCCCGATCCTGATGTACACCTCGCAGGAGGGGGAGTTGTACCTGAGCCAGGCGCGGGCGCTGGGTGCCATTGGTGTTCTGCCCAAACAGACCAAGCACACCGATGTCGCCAAGGCGCTGGACCAGCTGCACCTGCTGGGCGAGCACCGCCTCGAGAGCGAGATCATCGCCACGCCGCCCGAAGAGCCGACCGCCGAAACCCGCAGGCCGGCGATCGAAGACACGGCTTCCCACGCGGCGGCTCACACGGCCGCGCTCGAAGAGACCGCGGACATTGCCACTCCATCGATGGCGCCGACCGGTGCGCAGGATTCCGCCGCCGCGGCGGCCACGGCAACGGCAACGGCCGCTGAGGCGACGCGCTCTGCCCACGCCCTGGAACGACGCCGCGCACCGCGGCCACCCAATCTGCCGGTGCTGTCGCCGGAGCTGCGCGCGGTGTTCGAATCCATGGTGCTGCATCACATTCGCAACCTGCAGCGTTTCGTGGCCGATCACGTCGATACCCAGGCCGAACGCGTGGTCGCCGACGTGCGGCTGATGCTCAAGGATCAGCCCCCGCCGCTCATGCCGATCGGTCAGTACGGGCCGCCGCAATCCGGGTCCAGCGGCGGTATCTGGATCGGCATTGCAGGCGTGATCATCGCCTGCTTTGCTCTCTGGCAGTGGCAGCAGGAGCGTCTCGATGCGACCTCCCTGGCGGCGCAACTCTCGCAGGCGCAGCAGCAGCTCGAGTCCGGGCATGCGGCATCACCCGCGGCGGCCGCGCTGTCGGCCGATGCGCCGGGGGGCGCTGCCGCGGCCGACAGCGCGCCGGTCACCAACGTGACGATCGAGCCGGTGCCTTATGGGGAAATGCCGCTGGCGGGTTCGCGGCTGGACCGCATCCAGGCGCTGCTGGCGAAGTTGAACGCGCAGGGGTTCCAGGGTGATGTGGATATCCGCAGCATCCCGGGCCGCTTCTGCATGCTCAACGGCACGGGCCAGATGCCGGCGCTGGCCGCGGACACCCTGCCGTTTGCACGCTGCGATCAGATCGGCAATCCGCGCGAAGATAATGGCTCGGTAAGCCTGCGGCAGTCGGTGGCATTCGCTAACATGATCGCCATCGCGCGACACAACGGGAACGGGAAGCTGAACATCCAGATCGATGCCGGCACGGCCGATGAAACCGTCACCCCGTATCCGCCCGTGAGCGACTCGCTGACGGCCGGGGACTGGAACCGGGTTGCGCTCGCCAACAATCGTGTCGAAGTGCATTGGCAGGCCAGGCACTGAAGCGTCCGGATTTCTCTCCGCCGCGACTGCTGCGCAGCTCGCATTTGCAAACCATGGTCGGCAGCGTGCCGCCGCGTTCCTGGCTGATCCGCCGGCGCGCCGAGGCCCTGCTGGCGTGCGCCCAGCGGCTGCTGCTCGATTGCGGCGATGGGGTCAGGCTCGAGGCCTGGCACAGCCCGCAGCCGCACAAGCGCCGTGCCTCCGACGGACGCCGGCTGGCCATCCTGCTGCACGGCTGGGAAGGTAACGTCGAATCGCCCTACGTACTGTCCGCCGCGTCGCTGCTCTACCAGCGCAACTTCATCATCCTGCGGCTGCACCTGCGCGACCACGGCGGCACGCAGGCACTTAATAAAGAGATCTTTCATTCCTGCCGCCTGCCCGAGGTGGTGGGCGCGGTGCGGGCCATCAGCGCGCTGTTCCCGGCCGCGCGGCTCTATCTTGCCGGCTTCTCGCTCGGCGCCAACTTCATGCTGCGCGTCGCGGCCGACGCACACGCCCCCGATGCACTGGCCGGTGTGGTGGGGATTTCGCCGGTGCTCGATCCCGAGGCCACGCTGGCCGCGCTCGAGCAGGGGCTGACGGTCTACCAGCGCTATTTCGTCAAGCGCTGGACGCGCTCGCTGCGCGCCAAACAGCGCGCGTGGCCCGGCGAGCGCGACTACGAACCGCTGATGCGCTCGCAGGATCTGCGCCGCATGACCGCGGACCTGGTGCAGCACTGCACGGAGTTCGGCAGCCTCGAGGCCTACCTGTCCGGCTATGCGATTACCGGGGCACGGCTCGCGACCTTGCGCGTACCGGCGCGCATCCTGCTCTCGGCCGACGATCCGATTATCCCGGCGGGTGATCTGGATTCACTGGCGCCCAGCGAGCTCTTGAGCATCGTGCGCACGCGCTACGGCGGCCACTGCGGCTTCGTGGAATATCTCAACGGACCGAGCTTCGCCGACCGCTACATCCTCGACGAATTCGAGCAGATCGAACACGCCAGCGGCGAGGCCGGCCTCAGGGCGTGAGTCGCACGCTGGTACGCGACAGCCACGAGGACAGGCCGATCGCCACTCCCACGGCGGCGCCGATCGAGGCCAGCACCAGCATGGCATTGGGCCCAAAGGTGGCCCGTGCCCAGGGCATGGCGACCGCCACGGCCGCACCGGCCGCGAAGGCGCCTCCGATCAGCGTGCCGAGCGTGCGGCGGCGCAGCCGCACCACACCCGCTTCGAATTCGATCAGGCGCTGACGCTCTTCGCGCTGCAGTCGCGCGCGACGCTCCGGACTCAAGGCCTCACTGTCCGCTTCGCGCGCGATGGCCGCGGTCAACCGGGCGCGAAAATCCAGCGGCAGTTCCGGCGGCAGCAGCGCGCGGGCCAGCGCGGCATCCAGCGCCTGATCGTGTTGGCTTTCCAGACTCATGGGCTCATCTCCAGCCATTCACGGGCGTCAAGCAATCCGCGTTGCCGCAGCAGTTCGGTCAGCGCGGCGCGCGCGCGGAACAGCGTGGTCTTCACCGTGCCCTCGGGCTGGCCCAGCTGTTTGGCAACTTCACTCACGGAGCGATCCTCGAAATAAAACAATGTCAGCGTGCGTCGATAGCGCTCCGGCAGCAGCTCGATCAACTCCCGCAGTCGCGCCGAGCGCTCCTCGGGCTCATGGGTATCGGCCGACTCCGCCGGCAACTGGGCGAGATCCAGCTCGCTGTCCCCGGCGGCCGCAAGCGCGCGACGGCGCTCGAGCGCGCTGAGGCAACGATTGCGAGTGATGGCGTAGATCCACGTCGACAGCGAGGCGCGCGCATCGTATCCCGGCAGTGATTTCCAGATTCGCACCAGACTCTCCTGCGCGGCATCCTGCGCCTCGGTCGGGTCGCGCAGCATGGCGCAACACAGACGATAGACCTTGTGCTCATACCGCGGCAGCAGCAGCGCAAACGCGCGCTCGCGGCCGTCCGTCTGCAGCAGCTCGATAACGTCGCGGTCTTCGGACGCGGCGCTGTCTACCGCTGCCTGCATGATGCGCTCCTCATGCCTTTATACCCCGGGGAGCGCAAACCGGTTTCAACGGGCACGTACCCAAGTGAGGCGCCGGCCCCGCGAAAGTTGAAACCATTTCGGCCGGCGGTGGGTATTAAGCCTGTAACAGGAAAGCGAGGACGCCAAAGTGAACGTGAATCTGCCCGCCACCGTTGACCCCAGCGACATGGCAAACATGGCCGGCGCGGCGATGCACCACACGGATGTGACAGCGGTTCTCGGCCTGGCCATACCCATCATTGCCATCGTCATGGGCATCGGTGTCGCCATGCTCGGCATGTGGCTGGACTTTCGCAAGAAACGCGACATGTTCCAGTTGCACCACGCCGAGCGCATGGCCGCCATCGAGAAGGGCATCGATCTGCCGCCGCTGCCGATGGAGTTTTTCCAGGGCCGTAAGAACGAACCGCTCGGTCCCACCCGCTACCTGCATCGCGGCATCATGTGGTTGCTGATTGGCATTGCGGTCACCGCGGCGATGTGGGGCACACATGACCGCGACTACTGGTGGGGCCTGACGCCCGTGGCAGTCGGCGTGGCTTACCTGATTTCCTATCTGTTCGAGCGCGGGCGTGCTTCCAGCAACTCGCGCCCGCCGCTTTAAACCCAAACGCACTCACTTACATCTTAATAGTCGGAGGACCTACACATGAACACCAAGATCAATCGATTCAATGTCATCACCCTGACGCTCACATCCCTGCTGGGATTCGGCGCCGCCATGGCTGCAGCCGATGCGCAAGCATCGAGCAGCCGCGACATCGCGGTCTCGTACAAGGACCTGGACCTGTCGCGCCCCGCGGATGTGCGCACCCTGTACAAGCGGATCGAGAATGCCGCTGCCAGCGCCTGCCTCGAAGCGCCGCCGGCTGCGGACCTCTCGCGCCACCTGGCCTGGGAGCGGTGCTACAGCGCGGCGGTGGACTCCGCGGTGATGCAGGTTCGCTCGCCCGAGCTGCTGGCTCTGTATCGCTCGCAGCCGTCCCGCGAGTCATGAGACAAGCCCTGTCCGCACTGTCCGCGGAAGTGTCCGCGGACAGTGGCGGGCCGGTCACCTAAACGAACAAGCACACATAAAAACAGGACCTTAGCTGCCATGCACGACTGGCACGGGGCTTGCCTTACCAGCGGTCATGCAGCGATATCTGATTGCGCTCGGCGCAACCCTTATTTTCCAGGCCCCCTTGCACGCCAACGAGCTCGATCGGCTTTACGAGCTGGCGCTTGCGCGCGACGCGACGCTCCAGGCCGCGACCTTCGAACGTGCCGCCGACATCGAGGCACGCCCCCAGGCGCTGGCACCCTTGCTGCCGCAGCTCATCGCCAGCGCCAGTGCCGGGCGCGACCGCGCCGGCTTCCAGAGCGAGTCGCTGACCACGAATCTCGCGGCCAGCTGCAGCGTGGCGGCGGACCAGCGCATGCAGCACTGCTATGGCAATGCGCAGCAGCTGCAACTGACGCTGTCGCAGACTATCTGGAGCTACGAGGCCTTCAGCCGACTGAAGGAAGCCAGCCTCTCGGCCGCGGCCGCCGAGGCCACGCTGCGCTCGGCGCAGCAGGACCTGGTGCTGCGCGTGGCGCAGGCCTACTTCGCCATCCTGGCCGCGTCGGATCAGCTGGCGGCAAATCTCGCCGAGCGCGAAGCCTTCAGCACCCTGCTGCACCAGGCGCAGGTGCGCGAGTCCACCGGCGTAGGCCCGCGCAGCGATGCGCAGCAGGCCCAGGCTTTTTTCGATGCGACCGAGGAGGCGGTCATCGATGCGCGTAACGCGCTCGACGATGCCCAGCTGGCACTGACACGGATCGTCGGCACGCACGCCGATGCATTGATTCCGCTGCGCGAGGACATTCCTTTGGCGTCCCCTGAGCCGGCGTCGGCCGAAGATTGGGTGACCTCGGCAAAGCGGGACAATCTCGACGTGCGTGCCGCCCAATTGAAAACCGATGCGGCCGAGCGCGACATCGCCGCGCAGCGCGGGCGCGGATTGCCGACCCTGCAGCTGGTGGGTAGCAGCTCGCGGCTCAACCAGGATGAGTCCCTCGGCGGCAATCAATCGCTGGACACCGTCGGTGTGGCCTTCAACTGGCCGCTGTTCCAGGGCGGATTGATCGCCTCGGCCGTGCGCCAGTCGCGCGCGCTGTATCGCGAGAATGCGGCCCTGTACGATGCCGCCCAGCGCGATGCGGAGCGACTGACGCGCGCGGCCTTTCGCGGTGTGGTCACCGGCATCACGCGTGTGGGCGCGACGCAGCGCGCGGTGCGGTCGGGGCGCGAGGCGGTGGAGGCCAGCCGCCGCAATGTCGAGTTCGGCACCGGCACCGAGTTCGACCTGCTCAATGCGCAGAACAACTACTACATCGCGGTGCGTGCGTACAGCCAATCGCGCTATGACTATCTAACCAGCCTGCTGACGCTCAAGCAGCAGGCCGGGCGGCTGACACGCGCCGACCTGCAGGCCGTCGATGCGCTGCTGGTGGAGCGTGCGCCATGATGCGCGGCACCGAGTCGCAGGACCGCATGCTGGAACCCGCACCGCTGTGGCGACGACAGCGCGTGCTCGCCGCGGCAGGCATCGGCCTCCTCGTGCTGATCGCACTCATATTGCTGCTGCGGCACTTTGCGGGCATCAGCGGCTCGATCGATCGTGCGCGCCTGGGGCTGGCCACGGTGGAGCGCGGCAGTTTCGTGCGCGATATCAGCGCCGATGGCCAGGTGGTGGCTTCGTTAAGTCCGACGTTGTACGCCAGCACCGCGGGCAGCGTGACGCTCAAGGTGCATGCCGGCGATCCGGTCACCAAAGGCCAGCTGCTGGCGCAGCTCGACAGTCCGGACCTGAAGGCGAAACTCTCGCAGGAGCAGGCCACGCTCGAGAGCGTGCGCAACGACGCTCAGCGCTCGCAGCGCGATGCCGACCAGAAACTGCTGGCCCTGAAAACCGCCTTCGAACAGGCCCGGGTCGACCAGGACACCGCCCAGCGCGAGCTCGAGCGCAGCCGCAAGGCCTATGAGCTGGGGGCGTATTCGGAGCTGCAGGCGCTGCGTGCGCAGGATGCGCTCGAGAAATCGCAGTTCGCCTACAACCAGGCCCGGCAGAACTACGACGCGCAGCCGCAGCAGAACCGATTCGACATCGCGGCCAAGCAGGCATTGGCGCAGCGCCAGCAGCTGCTGGTGGAGGATCTGCGCCGGCAGGTCGCGCTGCTCGAGGTGTCATCACCGGTCGATGGCCAGGTGGGCCAGGTGCAGGTGGCCGATCGCGCCAGCGTTGCGAAAGATACGCCGCTGCTGACGGTGGTGGACCTCTCGGCGCTGGAGGTGGAGATCAAGGTCCCCGAGACTTTTGCCCATGACCTGAAGCCCGGCATGAGCGGCGACATCAGCGGCGACGGGCATCAGTGGAGCGCCAGCGTCAGCGGCGTTTCCCCCGAAGTCGTCAATGGCCAGGTCACCGCGCGCCTGCGCTTCGGCGATGCCAAGCCTGCGGGCCTGCGCCAGAGCCAGCGGCTCGCGGTGCGCATCCTGCTCGACCGGCGCGACAATGTGCTGATGGTCGATCGCGGTCCCTTCATGGACCAGGACGGCGGCAAATCGGCCTATGTGGTCACCGGCAACGTCGCACAGCGCCGCCCGATACAGCTCGGCGCCGCCAGTCTCTCCAAGGTCGAGATCCTCGATGGCGCCGCCGTCGGCGATCAGATCGTGATTTCCGGCACCGATGCGTTCAACGGCGCCGAGCGGGTCGTACTCAGTCGATGAACGCACTGCACCCGCAAGAGGTCTCCGCATGCTCAAGATGACCCACCTGTCCAAGGTCTACCGCACCGAAGTGGTGGAGACTTACGCGCTGCGCGATTTTTCGATCCACGTGCGCGAGGGCGAGTTCGTCGCCGTCACGGGACCGTCGGGCTCGGGGAAAACCACGTTTCTGACCATCGCCGGGCTGCTCGAGGAGTTCACCGGCGGCGCCTACCAGCTCGATGGCGTCGACGTGCAGGGCATGAACGACGATCAGCGCTCGCGGCTGCGCAACGAGAAGATCGGCTTCATCTTCCAGGCCTTCAACCTGATCCCGGACTTGAGCATTGCCGAAAACATCGAGGTACCGCTGCGCTATCGCGGCTTCAGCGCTGCCGAACGCCGGCGCCGCATCCAGCAGTCGCTCGAGCGTGTGGGCCTGGCCGCGCGCCAGCGCCACTACCCGGCCGAACTGTCGGGCGGCCAACAGCAGCGTGCGGCGATCGCGCGCGCGCTGGCCGGCACGCCGCGACTGCTGCTGGCCGATGAACCCACGGGCAACCTCGACACGCAGATGGCGCGCGGTGTCATGGAGCTGCTCGAGGAGCTGCATCGCGATGGCGCCACCATCGTCATGGTGACTCACGATCCGGAGCTCGCCATCCGCGCGCAGCGCGAGGTGCACATCGTCGATGGCCAGGTGGTGGATGTGGCCACGGAACCGCGCCTCGTCAGCGGCATGGCGCGGGTGCAGAATGTTTAACTATTACTTCGGCCTGGCGCTGCGCAGCCTGCGGCGCAACCCCGTGCTTACGCTGCTCATGGTGGTCACCATCGGGGTGGGCATCGGCGCCTCGATGACCACGCTGACGGTGTTTCGCGCCATGGATGCCGATCCGCTGCCGCATAAATCGCGCCAGCTGTTCGTGCCGCAGATCGACAACTGGGGACCGAGCGAGCACAACGCCGAATCGGCCGACAAACTCGAGGATCAGCTCAGCTACATCGACGCCGTGGCGCTGATGCGCGCGCATGCGGCGCCTCACCAGATGGCATCCTACGCGACGCTGTTCGCGCTGACGCCGGCGAATCCCGATCTCATGCCCTTCAAGGCCGAGGGGCGCGCCACCTTCACGGATTTCTTCTCCATGTTCGATGTGCCGTTCCAGTACGGCGGCCCCTGGGGCAGCGCCGAGGATGAATCGCACACGCCGGTGGTGGTCATCAACCAGGAACTCAACAGGAAACTCTTCGGCGGCGCCAACAGTGTCGGGCGCAGTATCAATCTCGACGACCACGATTACCGCATCATCGGCGTGCTGGCGGCCTGGAACCCCATGCCGCGCTTCTATGACCTGACCAACGAGAACTTTGCCAAGACCGCGCAGGTGTTCCTGCCATTCACCGTGGCCATCGAGCGGCAGATGGGCTCCTGGGGCAACACCAACTGCACCAACCGCAATGATGGCGGCTGGCAGGGACTGCTGGATTCCAACTGCGTCTGGATCCAGTTCTGGGTGGAGCTGCCCACGCCCAAGGCCGTCAACGATTACCGCGTCTGGCTCAACAACTACGCGACCGAGCAGCAGCGCAACGGCCGCTTCAACTGGCCCGCGCACACCAAGCTGCGCGACTTGCGCGACTGGCTGAGCTACGAGCACGTGGTCAGCGATGAAACGCGCATCCTGGTGCTGGTGTCCTTCAGCTTCCTGCTGGTCTGCATACTCAATGCCATGGGGCTGATGCTGGCGAAGTTCATGGGCCGCGCGGCCGATATCGGCGTGCGGCGCGCGCTCGGCGCCAGCCGCAGCGCGATCCTGGCGCAGTGCCTGATCGAGGCCGGTGTGGTCGGCCTGGCCGGTGGCCTGCTCGGCGTGGTGCTGACCGTGCTCGGACTGTGGGCGCTGCGCGGGGTGCTCTCCGAGCAGATCCTGGAGCTGACCAACCTGGATCCGGCCGGCGTCGGCATCGCGCTGCTGCTGGCCATCGCGGCGACCATCGTGGCCGGCCTCTATCCCACCTGGCGGGCGGCACATGTGCAGCCGGCCTGGCAACTCAAGGCCCAGTAGACCCGTCAAGGACACGACCCATGGAAATCCTGCCGATACTGTCCGCCATGCGCCGTAACAAAGTCGGCGCCGTCCTGGTCGCGATGCAGATGGCCCTGACACTGGCCATTCTCTGCAATGCGCTGTTCATCATCCAGCAGCGGCTCGAATCCAGCGCGCGTCCGAGCGGGACCGATGAGGCCAATGTGCTGGCGATCTCGAACCAGTGGGTGGGTAATCCGCCGGATGAATCCGCGCTGGAACAGTCGGATCTCGCCGCGCTGCGCGCGCTGCCCGGGGTGATCGATGCGACCGTCACCAACGCCTATCCGCTGACCAACTCCGGCTGGGGCGATGGAGTGGATCTGAAGCCCAACCAGCACGAGTCCACGGCCCACATGGCGCGCTACTTTGCCGACGATCATTCGATCGCGGCCATGGGCCTGACGCTGACCGCGGGCCGCAACTTCAGGGCCGAGGAGGTGGTCGATCATGAGCGCAATGAGAACACGGTGCCCTCGGCGCTGATCATGTCGCGTGCCCTGGCGTTGCAGCTTTTCCCTGCCGGCGATGCGCTCGGCAAGGTGGTCTTTACCAGCGGCAACAAGACCCAGGGGTCCACCATCATCGGTATCGTCGACCGGCTGCAGGCGCCGTGGGTCGGAAACGGCTCGTGGGCGGCGGACTGGGTCGAGAATTCGGTGCTCGAACCGTTTCGCTACGTGGCGCAGAGTTCCTACTACCTGGTGCGCACGCAACCCGGGCAGCTGGCTGCGGTGCGGCACGCGGCTCACAGAAAGCTGTTCGAGATTCACCGCGCGCGCGTACTCGACAAGGAGCAGTCGCTGACCGAGGCGCGGTACGAGGTCTATCGCGACGATCGCGGCCTGGCGCTGATCCTGGGCGTGGTGTGCGTGATCCTGCTGGCCATCACGGCCTTTGGCATCGTGGGACTGACCAGCTACTGGGTGGCCCAGCGCCGGCGCCAGATCGGCATCCGCCGCGCGCTCGGCGCCACGCGCGGCGCCATCGTGCGTTACTTCCAGACCGAGAACCTGATGATCGCCATCACGGGTGCGGCGGTGGGCATCGTGCTCGCGATCTCGCTGAACCTGTGGATGGTCAGCAGCTTCGAACAGCATCGCCTGCACGCCGCCTATCCGATCATCGGCGCCGTGATGGTGCTGCTGCTGGGCCAGCTGGCGGTGTTCTGGCCGGCGCTGCGCGCGGCCTCGATTCCGCCGGCATTGGCGACCCGTAGCGTCTAACATCGCGCCATGCGCACGATATTGGTGATCGACGATACGCCGGCGGTCGCCCAGGCCCTGGAGCTGCTGTTCCGGCTGCACGATATCCGCACCCTGGCCGCGTTCACGCCGCAGCAGGGATTGGCGACGCTGGCGCGCGAACATGTCGACCTCGTGATCGCCGACATGAATTTTTCGGCCGACACCACTTCGGGCGAGGAAGGCCAGGCGCTGTTCAAGGCCATCCGCGAGCCTTATCCCGACCTGCCCGTGATCCTGCTGACCGCCTGGACCCACCTCGAGTCGGCGGTGCGCCTGGTGAAGGAAGGCGCGGCCGATTACGTGGCCAAGCCCTGGGACAATGACAAACTGCTCTCGACGGTGGAGAACCTGCTCGAGCTTTCCGAGAGCACCCACCACGCCAGGAAGCTGCAGCGCGAACGGCGTGCGCGCCGCGCGCGGCTGGCCACGCAGTACGATCTGCGATCGGCGGTGTTCGAATCGCAGGCCATGGAGACCGCCATCGAGCTGGCCTGCCGCGTGGCCCGCGCGCCCGTGCCCGTGTTGATTACCGGTCCCAACGGCGCCGGCAAGGAGCGCATCGCCGAGATCGTGCACGCCAACTCGAACGCGCGCGGCGGCTCGTTCGTGGCCATCAATTGCGGCGCGATCCCTTCCGAACTGATCGAGGCCGAGCTGTTCGGTGCCGAGGCGGGCGCCTACACCGGTGCGCATCGCGCGCGCATCGGCCGCTTCGAGGCCGCCGACGGCGGCACGCTGTTCCTGGATGAGATCGGCAACCTGCCGCTGGCCGGACAGGTCAAGCTGCTGCGCGTGCTCGAAACAGGCCAGTTCGAGCAGCTCGGCTCCAGCCGCACGCGCCAGACCCGCGCGCGCGTGGTCAGCGCCACCAATGCGGACCTGCCCGCGCTGATCCGCGAAGGGCGTTTCCGCGAGGATCTGTTCTATCGCCTGAATGTGATCGAGATCGCCTTGCCGCCGCTGGCCGAGCGGCCCGAGGACATCCTGCCGCTGGCCGAATATTTCCTTGGCGGAGATCTCACCTTAAGCGATGAAGCGGTGGCCTCGCTGCTGGCCCACGACTGGCCGGGCAATGTGCGCGAACTGCGCAACTCGATCGAGCGCGCGAAACTGCTGGTGCGGGATTCGGTGGTGCAGCGCTCGGACCTGAACCTGCCGCCCGCCGCGCATCGCACCGGTGCGGCGCCCGGCACGGTGCCCGGGCGGGATGAGGATCATCTGAGCCGCGACAGCATCGAGGCCAGCCTGCGCGCCGCGGCCGG
>Ga0181531_10002291_pt1 | contig 11975 bp, 16 predicted proteins | sample PEATcosm2014_Bin_38_FD_119743 | JGI IMG/M metagenome (GOLD analysis project Ga0181531, IMG submission 119743) | Peatland microbial communities from MTU Mesocosm Facility, Houghton, MI, USA - PEATcosm2014_Bin11_10_metaG | ecosystem: Environmental > Terrestrial > Soil > Wetlands > Peat | place... | reverse complement strand
GGCTCGAACCCGGCGAGACCATCGATTTTCATATTCACTACCATCCCTATCTGGTGATTTCGCTCGGCGGCGGCGAAAACGAGATCGAGACCGTGTTCGGCCGACATATCACGATCGACGAGCCGCTCGGCGCGACGGTGTTCATCGACGAGATGCGCGCCGTGCACCGCCTGACCAATCGTGCCGCGGTGCCCTATGTGTCGCGGCTGATCGAAATCAAACAGGTGCGCTGGTCCGCCGACTAGCGGGCAGCGGCCGGCCGCTGCGCCAAACCAATAGGAGACCGAAAAATGCTGCCGAGCGACGCTCCCGGCTTGAACGAACTGCTCATTCAATCGAACGACGTGCCGTGGCGCGAAAAATCGCTCAAGGGCATTTCCGAGAAAATGCTGTGGCGCAACGAGGAAACCGGCGCCTCGATCGCACTGATCAAGTTCGAAAAAGGCGCCGGAATTCCGCAACCGCATTTTCACGCGTCGAATCAATTCATGTTCTGCCTGAGCGGCCGCTACGAATACACCCCGAGCGGCGTCACGCTCACCGCCGGCTGCTTTTATTGCAATCCGAAGGGCCATGTGCACGGCCCGGCGGTCGCCCACGAGGAGACCGTAGTGGTCGAAATCTATGACGGGCCGCATTATCCGGAAAAGCCGTCGTGGTACACCGACGAAGCCGACGCCCGCTAAAGCGCTGATCGCCGATTGGCGTCGGCGAGCCTGGCGCACTACATTGGGGTGGCGGGGCTGCCCGGTGCGTAGGAGACAATTATCCGGGGCCTTACGATCCTCAAGGGAGCTGTCCCTGGCCTTGCCCCTGGGCTTGGTTATATGGCGCCCACCTACTTATGTAGGTTCCCGGGATCGCGCTCTTACGGCCATGGCGGCTCCGCACTGCTTGCCCCGGCCTTGTTTGACTCGATGACAGCATCTGCCCAAGTCGACGATGCGAAGACGGCGCTTCGCCTTGAGGCGATGGCGCGGCGCGATGCTTTGCCCTTGGACGTGCGCGAATCGGCGGCTGAAGCGATCGCGGCGCAAGAATTTCCGCTTACCATGATGCCCGGCACCATCGTGTCCGGTTTCATGCCGATGAAAAGCGAGATCGATCCGCTGCCACTGTTGCGCAACCTGGCGCGGGCGGGCGCGATGCTGGCGCTGCCGGTCGTCGCCGGCCGCGGCCGGCCGTTGATTATGCGGGCATGGCAAGAAGACGAACTACTCGCCGCCGGCGCCTGGGGACTGCGTGAGCCGAAGCCCGCGGCGGCGGAAGTGGAGCCGGACATTCTCCTGGTGCCGCTGTTGGCCTTCGACCGCGCCGGCCATCGCATCGGTTATGGCGCCGGCTATTACGATATGACGCTGGCGCGGCTGCGGGCGCGCAAATCGGTGACCGCTATCGGCGTGGCTTTCGCCGTGCAGGAAATTCCGGCGATTCCAAAAACGCCGCGCGACGAGCCGCTCGATTTCGTGCTAACCGAGCGCGAGGTAATTGCTTTCAAAGATCCAGCCTGAAGGTTCGTTTGTATGCGTATCCTTTTCGTCGGCGACGTCGTCGGCCGCAGCGGGCGGACCATCGTCTATGAGCGCTTGCCGCGGCTGATTGCCGATTGGAAGCTCGATCTGGTGGTGGTCAACGGCGAGAATGCGGCCGGCGGCTTCGGCATCACCGAGGCGATCTACGGCGAACTCATCGAGGCCGGCGCCGACGCTGTGACCTTGGGCAATCACGCCTGGGATCAGAAAGAGGCGCTGGTGTTCATCGAGCGCGCGCCGCGCCTTATTCGGCCGATCAATTATCCCGCCGGCACGCCCGGCCGCGGCGCCGCCATGATCGACGCCAAGAACGGCGCCCGCGTGTTGGTCATCAACGCCATGGGCCGGGTCTATATGGAGCCGCTGGACGATCCCTTTGCGGCGATCGATCGCGAACTCACGGCGTTGCCGTTGCGCACAGGAGCCGACGCCATCGTGGTCGATTTCCACGGCGAGGCCACCAGCGAAAAACAGGCGATGGGACTGTTCTGCGACGGCCGCGCCAGCCTCGTGGTCGGCACCCATACCCATGTCCCCACCGCCGACCTGCGCGTGCTGCCTGGCGGCACCGCCTTCGTCAGCGACGTCGGCATGACCGGCGACTTCGATTCGGTGATCGGCATGGCCAAGGACGAACCGCTGCAGCGCTTCCTGCGGCGCATATCCTCGGCGCGGTTCGAGCCGGCCAACGGACCGGCGACACTGTGCGCCGTCGCCGTCGAGACCGATCCGTCAAGCGGTCTTGCGGTGCGGGTCGGCGCGGTGCGCCTCGGCGGCCGTTTGGAGCAAGCGTCGCCCGCGTTCTGGGCTTGAATTGCCGACGGGCGCCGCTTTATAGGAACGTCATTGCGAGGAGCGGAGCGACGAAGCAATCCAGGCCTCGCCGCCGCGCTGGATTGCTTCGCTCCGCTCGCAATGACGGAGAAGACACGAGTCATGGCCGGACATTCACAATTTAAAAACATCATGCACCGCAAGGGCCGGCAGGATGCGGTGAAATCCAAACTGTTCGGCAAGCTGGCGCGCGAAATCACGGTGTCGGCCAAAATCGGACTGCCAGATCCGGCGATGAATCCGCGGCTGCGCGCGGCGATCATGGCGGCGCGCGCCGAGAATATGCCGAAGGACAATATCGAGCGCGCCATCAAGAAGGCGTTGGGCGGCGATGCCGACAATTACGAGCAAATCCGCTACGAGGGCTATGGCCCGGGCGGCGTCGCCGTGATCGTCGAAGTTTTGACCGACAACCGCAATCGCGCCGCCGGCGAGGTGCGCGCCAGCTTCACCAAGAGCGGCGGTAATTTAGCCGAGACCGGCGCGGTGTCTTTCATGTTCGATCATGTCGGTGTCATCGAATATGACGCCAAAACCGCCAGCGCCGAGACGATGTTCGAAGCCGCGCTCGAAGGCGGCGCCGACGATGTGGTGTCGAGCGAGAACGGCCACGAAATCTATGCCGCGCAGGATCGCTTTGGCTCGGTCGCCAAGGCGCTGGAAGCCAAATTCGGCGAACCGCGCAAGGCAGCGCTGGAATGGCGGCCGCAGAACACCGTGGCGGTGGACGATGAGCAGGGCGAAAAAGTTTTGAAGCTGCTCGAGAACCTCAACGATCAGGACGACGTGCAGCAGGTTTATGCCAATTTCGAAATCTCGGATGCGCTGGTGAGCAAAATGAGCGCTTGAAGTCGCTTTAGCTCACCGCGAACAGGACCAGCGCCACGGTGGCTATCGCAAGGCCGACGCACTTTCTCAGATCGAGCCGCTCGCCGAACACCGCGATGCCGATCAGCGCGGTAATGACGAAGCTCATTTGCGCCACCGGCACCAGCACGCTCGCCGGCCCAAGCATCAGCCCGTGCAGCAATAATACGAAGGCGCCGAACAAAGCGAGCGCCGTCAGCGTCGCATAACGCCAGACGCCTGGCGTCGCCGGCAGCCGCGCCTGCCGCAACAGACCGAAGACGGTGGCCAGCGAGGAAAACACCCAGGCCTGCGCCGCGACCATGGTCTCCGGCAGCGCACCGTGCTGCAGGCCGACCTTGTAGAAAAAATTGGTCAAGGCCATGGCGACGGTCGCGATCATAACGCGCAACAGCGCCGACCTTTCCGCCTTGCCGCGCTCGGCGCCGGCCTCGGCCAGCAACAGCCACACCGCGACCAGGGCGCCGGCGAGCGCCAACAGCTTTGTCATCGACAGCGTTTCGCCCAGCACGACAATCGCCAGTGCCGCGGTGATGGTGAAATTCAGCCGAAAGATCGGCGCATTGGTGCTCACGGCGCCGCCTTGCAGGCTGCGGGCAAAATTATAGAGCGCGACGAACAGGAACAACCCGGCCAGCGCGCCCCACAGCGCGGCGGCATTCAGATCAAGCGTACCGGTCAGCCAAGCATAAAGCGTCACGCCCGGACAAAAGATCCAAGCTTGCGCCATCAGGAATTCACCGGCCGCGATGCCGGCCGTGGCGCCGCGTTTGTAGATGAGATCGCTGGCGCCAAAGCAAAGCATGGCGCCAAAGGCGAAGCCGAGACCGGGTGTCATGATGTTCCGCGGCGGATAAGTCCTTGAGCCGGCTCCTTATCAGGCAGCCGGCCGTTTCGCGAGCGGCTTTGCGCTGGCGCGCCTATCCGGCCGCCAAAATGCTATCTAAAGGACCATGGTGAGCCTCCCGATTCGCATCCTCGGCATCGATCCGGGCCTCCGCCGTACCGGCTGGGGCATTATCGAGATTTCGGGCAGCCGGCTCGCTTATCTCGGCTGCGGCTCGGTTCTGACCGACGATCGACACGCGCTGGCCTTGCGGCTTCTTGCCATTCACGACGGGTTGATGCGCGTCCTCGACGAGTTCCGGCCCGACGAGGCCGCGGTCGAGGCGACCTTCGTCAATAAGGGCGCGCAGGCGACGCTGAAACTCGGACAGGCCCGCGGCATCGCCATGGTGGTGCCGGCGCGGGCCGGCGTGCCGGTCGCGGAATACGCGCCGAACGTGGTGAAAAAGAGCATCGTCGGCGCCGGTCACGGCGACAAGACACAGGTGCGGATGATGATCGGCGTGTTGTTGCCGAAGGCCGATCCGCAGTCGGACGACGCCGCCGATGCGCTCGCCATCGCCGTGACCCACGCGCATCACCGGCAAAGTCTTGTGCTCAGTGTGGCCATCGCATGATCGGCATTTGGTATCATTTGGTATATCGTCATTCCGGGATGGCCCAAAGGGCCGGGCCCGGAATCCATAATCACAGGTCATTTATAATTGGCGCTGAGCGTCTTCTGTAAGGGCGGTGGGTATGGATTCCGGGCTCGCCGCTTCCCGGCGCCCCGGAATGACGGGCAATGAGCGACGCATGATCGGCAAGCTTAAGGGCGTGATCGACAGCTACGGCGAGGATGCCGTGATCCTCGATGTCAATGGCGTCGGCTATCTGGTGCATTGCTCGGCGCGCACCTTGCAGGAATTACCGCGCGCCGGTGAGCCGGCGACTCTTTCGATCGAAACCCATGTGCGCGAGGACCAGATCCGCCTGTTCGGCTTTTTGAGCGATGTCGAGCGCGAGTGGTTCCGGCTGTTGCAGACCGTGCAGGGCGTCGGCACCAAGGTCGCGCTGGCGGTGCTCGGCACGCTCAAGCCCGCCGATCTCGCCAGCGCCATCGCAATGCGCGACAAGGCGATGGTGGCGCGCACGCCCGGCGTCGGGCCGAAGGTCGCCGAACGCATCGTCACGGAATTGAAGGACAAAGCACCCGCCTATACCGATATCGACCCGGCCCTGGTGCGGCTGTCCGGCGCGCTCGACGAGAAACGGGCGCCGCAGCCGGTGACGGATGCGGTATCGGCATTGGTCAATCTCGGCTATGCGCCGCCGCAGGCCGCCGCCGCCATCGCGGCCGCGGCCCGCACCGCCGGCGACGGCGCCGAGGCGACGACCCTGATACGCTTGGGTTTAAGGGAATTGGCGAAGTGAAACGGCCGGCGAAACTGAAAGAATCGGACCGGGATTTGATCGCCGCGGCGACCGCCGCGATCAAGCGGCGCTATCGCGACGATTGGCAGGAGGTCGGCGCGGCACTGCGCACGCGCTCCGGGAAAATCTTCGCCGGCGTCAATCTCGATGCTTACCTCGGCCGCATGGCGGTCTGCGCCGAAGCGGTTGCGCTCGGGCGCGCTTTCGTGGATCTCGGCGACGACGGCATCGAGACCATCGTCGCGGTGCGGCATCCGCCGCCCAAGCAAAAAGACCGGACCATCGCCGTGGTGTCGCCTTGCGGCGCCTGTCGCGAACTCATTTTCGATTACGATCCGAAGGCACGTGTGATCGTGCCGAACGGCAAGGCGCCGGCGGTGGTGCCGATCGCCGAATTGCTGCCGAACAAATATACCAGGGGGCCAGAGCGGTGAACGCCGGACGCACGCTGGTGACGGCCGAGCGACGCGACGAAGACGCGGCGGAGGCGACCTTGCGGCCGCAGCGGCTGGCCGAGTTCATCGGCCAAGAGCAGGCCCGCGCCAATCTCGGCGTGTTTATCGAAGCGGCGCGGGCGCGGCGCGAGCCGCTCGATCATGTGCTGTTCGTCGGTCCCCCAGGCCTCGGCAAGACCACGCTGGCGCAGATCGTGGCGCGCGAGCTTGGCGTCAATTTCCGCGCCACCTCCGGGCCCGTCATCGCCAAGGCCGGCGACCTCGCGGCGCTTCTCACCAATCTCGAAGAGCGCGATGTGCTGTTCATCGACGAAATCCACAGGCTCAATCCGGCGGTGGAGGAAATCCTCTATCCGGCGATGGAGGATTTTCAGCTCGACCTCATTATCGGCGAGGGCCCGGCGGCGCGCTCGGTCAAAATCGACCTGGCTAAGTTCACGCTGGTCGGCGCCACCACGCGCGCCGGGCTCCTCACCAATCCGCTGCGCGACCGGTTCGGCATTCCGGTGCGGCTTAATTTTTATACCGAGGCCGAGCTGGAACTGATCGTCAACCGCGGTGCGCGCGTGCTCGGCATCGGCATCACCGCCGACGGCGCAAACGAAATCGCGCGCCGTGCCCGCGGCACGCCGCGCATTGCCGGGCGGTTGTTGCGCCGGGTGCGCGACTTCGCCTTTGTCGGCGGCGCCGCCGCCATCGATCGCGCGGTCGCCGACAAGGCGCTCGCCGCACTCGAAGTCGATGCCGCCGGCCTCGATGCCATGGATCGGCGCTATCTGACCACGATGGCGGTGAACTATGGCGGCGGTCCGGTTGGTGTCGAGACGCTGGCCGCCGCGCTGTCGGAGCCGCGCGACGCCATCGAGGACATCATCGAGCCCTATCTGATCCAGTGCGGGCTGTTGCAGCGTACCCCGCGCGGCCGCCTGATCACGGTGCACGGCTTCCATCACCTCGGCCTGCCCGAACCGGCCCGCGATCCGGCGCAGTTCGGCTTGTTCGGGTCGGGAGAGGATGACTAAAGCCGTGCCCCGGACTTACGAAGGCGGCTGCCACTGCGGTCGGGTGCGTTTTCGCGTCACGGCGGATTTATCGCGCGTCACGCAATGCAATTGCTCGATCTGCGCCAAGAAGGGGTTTTTGCATCTCATCGTGCCGCCCGAAACGTTTGAGCTTTTGCACGGCAAGGAGGCGCTGACGACCTATCGCTTTAACACCGGCGCCGCACAGCATACCTTTTGCGCGACCTGCGGCATTCATCCGTTCTACGTGCCGCGCTCCGATCCGGATAAGATCGACGTCAATGTGCGCTGCCTCGACGGCGTCGATGTCGCCAGGATAGAAATCCACGTTTTCGACGGCAAGAATTGGGAACACGCGATGGCGGAGCGGGTGCCGTGGAGATAGCACGATGACGAGCGTTTCCCTCGACGGCGAAATCCGCGATGGCCGTCACGTCCTCACTGTGCGCGTCTATTATGAGGACACCGATTTCACCGGCATCGTCTACCACGCCAATTACCTGCGCTACATGGAGCGCGGGCGGACCAATTATTTGCGTCTGATTGGGGCCGACCATCGCGCGCTGTTTGAGGCGGCGGAACAAGAAGCGCCGGGATTTGCCTTCGTGGTCCGCTCGATGAGCCTGGATTTCCTCAAACCGGCACGGATGGACGATGTGCTCGACATCGTGACAGAGCCGGAGGAGGTGAAGGGCGCCTCGACGACGGTGCGCCAGCGCGTGATGCGCGGCGACGAGTTGCTGGTCGAAGCGCACGTGCGGGTGGCCTTCATCTCGGGCGGCCGGGCACGGCCGATCCCGAAGCCGCTGCGCATCGCCATGAAGGCGGACCAGGATGCCTTAGTCGGCGAGGTTTAAATTCATGACATTCGACGGATGGGCCGGCCTCATGTAAGAGCTATTTACATGAGCTGGTCGAAAAACGACAAAGCCGGGCCGCGCGGCTATCACCATGGTAATTTGCGGGAGGCGCTGATCCGCGCCGCCCTCGAACTCATCGGCGAGAAGGGTCCGGCCGGTTTCACCTTTGCCGAAGCGGCACGACGGGCCGGCGTTAGCCCGGCGGCGCCCTATCGCCATTTTCGCGACCGAGACGAATTGATGGCGAGTGTCGCCTTGCGCGGCTTCGAGCAATTTGAAGTCGCTTTATCGCTCGCCTGGAATGACGGGCTGCCCGATGCCCTCACCGCGCTCGACCGCTTGGGCAAGGCCTATCTTGCCTTTGCCCGCAGCGAACAGCCCTATTACTCGGCGATGTTCGAAGCCGGCATTCCGTCCGACACCGATCCCGCATTGCGGCAGGCGGGCGAGCGGGCGTTTGCCGTTTTGCGAAGCGCCGCCGAAAAACTTTGCCTGCAAATGCCGTCGCGGACCCGTCCGCCGGCCTTGATGCTGGCGCTGCATATTTGGGCGATGTCGCACGGCGTCGCCTCGCTGTTCGGGCGTGGCGATGCGGCGCGGCGCCCGTTGCCGATGTCGGCCGAGGAGCTGTTGGAGGCGGGCGTGCTGGTTTATTTGCGCGGCCTTGGGCTGCCTCACGCCCCCGAGCACGCTGCCTAAGCCATTTATTTTGCGGGTGAATACGGTAGGCCTGCGACCCCGATGTGAAATCGCCGAAAGGGCCTTGACAGCGGAGAAAACGGATGTAAATGTTATTTACATTCACACGTGAGGTCTGTCATGGCAATCGCTGCAAAGCTCGACGAATTCGGCAAGCCGGCCTGGATCGCGCTTATGATTCTTGGCTTTGTGGCGTGGTGGCCGCTGGGGCTTGTCATTCTTGCCTTCATCATCGGGAGTGGACGAATGGGTTGCTGGAACAATCACGGCATGAGCCGGTGGCAATATAAAATGGAGCGCATGCAGGGCAAAATGGAACGTATGCGTGCCAAAATGGATGGTGTGCGCACGGGCGGTGAATGGTGGGGCTCGCCGCCATCGAGCGGCAATCGAGCGTTCGACGATTATCGGTCCGAGACGTTGCGGCGGCTTGAAGAGGAGCAGCGCGAATTCCGGGACTTTCTCGAGCGGCTGCGTTTCGCCAAGGACAAAACCGAATTCGATGCGTTCATGGCGGAGCGCCGCCATCGGCCGGATGAAGCTGGCCCCCAACCGCAAAATTGAGCCGCGCCGCCTTTCGCCGACTCTCATGTCGGCCCTCAAAACGGCCGTCCGCAGTCCGCGGGCGGCCGCCGCCGTTTTGGCCGGGCCAAGGTCCCAGTGCCAAGGTCTCAATGCCAAGGTCCCAGCGACAGAGGCTTCAAGGCCGGGGCGCGATGGTGGCGGGGACGGCGTGTTAACCTCCCATTAAGCACAGTCGGGCTTCGGTAGGAGCGAAAGACCGGTGTTGCGCCCTAGTTTGGACAAGTTTCGCGATTGACTTCGGTACGCCGGTGTCGGGTCCCGGTCCTCGCGAAATTTCGGGTCTTGGTCGGCGCGCGCGAGCGGCGGCCTGTAACGACCCCTTTTGGTCCGGAGCCTGTGCGCCGCCCCGGTCATGGTCGCCGTTACGGCCGGTCCGCCGAAAGGATGCCTCATGAACCCAGCCGACCTCGCGCCGTCGGTCGCACCGTTGACGTCAGCCAACCTGTCGCTATTTCACCTGTTCTTGCACGCCCACTGGATCGTCGAGTCGGTGATGGCGGGGCTTTTGGTATGCTCGGTCTGGGTTTGGGCGATCGCCATCGATAAAACCTTCCTGTTCTCGCGCCTGCGCCGGTCGGGCGACCATTTCGAAGAGGCGTTCTGGTCCGGCCAGTCGCTTGAGGAGCTGTATAAATCGCTCGCCACCGAGCCGGGGCATTCGACCGGCGCCTTGTTCGTGGTCGCGATGCGCGAATGGAAGCGCAGCCTCGAAGGTCACGCCCGGTCTTTTGCCGGGCTGCAGATGCGCATTGAAAAAGTCATGGATGTCGCCATTTCGCGCGAAGTGGAGCATATGGAACGGCGGCTTTTGGTATTGGCGACGGTCGGTTCCGCGGGGCCATTTATCGGCCTGTTCGGCACAGTGGCCGGCATCATGACGAGCTTCCAGTCGATCGCCGCTTCGCAAAATACTTCGCTCGCCGTGGTCGCTCCCGGCATCGCCGAAGCGCTGTTCGCGACCGCAATCGGCCTCGTTGCCGCCATCCCTGCGACGATTTTCTATAATAAGTTCACGACCGAGGTGAACCGGCAGGCGCAGCGGCTGGAAGGTTTTGCCGACGAATTTTCGGCGATTTTGTCACGCCAGATCGACGAGCGGGGCTGAGGACTAAGTCATGGCGGCAGGAATTGCAGCTTCAGCATTGAACGGCCGTCGCGGGCACCGCCGGCGCGCGGTCATGAGTGAAATCAACGTGACGCCGTTCGTTGACGTCATGCTGGTGCTGCTCATCGTGTTTATGGTGTCGGCGCCGCTGCTGACGGTCGGCGTGCCGCTCGAACTGCCGCAGAGCCAAGCCAAATCGCTGCAACAGGACAATGAACCGCTGACGGTTTCAGTGAACGTCAGCGGCCAGATCTTTCTGCAAAACAGCGAGATCAAGCTTGACGATCTGGTGCCAAAACTCAAGGCGATCGTCGACGCCCGCAAAAGCGACAGTAACGAGCTCATCTATGTGCGCGGCGACAAGAAGGTTGACTACGGTACGATGATGCGCGTGATGGGACGAATTTCGGGCGCCGGTTACCACCGCGTGGCGCTCGTGACCGAGGTTGAGCAGGGTGGGGGATGAATCGTGGTCTGACCATATCTTGCATCGGCCATGTCGCGGCGTTGCTCTGTGGGGTTTTGGCGATCTCGGCCGAGCCGATGTCGGCGCCGCCGATGGAGACCTTGCCGGTTCAGTTCATCTCCGCGACCGACTTCACCCAATTGACCCAGGGCGTCAAAAACGCGCCGAAGCTGAAAATAGATGACCTCAAGCCGCTCGCCGACAAAATAGACGCGCCGAAATCGGTCGATCAGCTTGCCCCCAAGGTCGCCGACAAGCCTGAAATTACGACGGAGACCGCCAAATCCAAGCCGGCGCCAAAGCCGGATCCCAAGCCCGACCCGAAACAGGCGGACAAACCCGAAAAGCCGAAGCCGCCCGAATACAAGCCCGATCAAATTGCCGATCTGTTGAAGAAGGACGCCGCGAAGGATCCGCCGAAGCCGGATGATAAGCCGGCGCCGCCGAAACAGGACTCCCCCAAATTCGACGCCAACCAAGTCGCCCAATTGCTCGACAAACGCGATCCCCAGCGCCAAATCGCGGCCGCCCAAACGATCAACGACACTGCCAATCTCGGCGCCGCAACCGGCGCGCAGGCCGCGCAATTGTCGCAAAGCGAAATCGACGCCTTGCGATCGCGCCTCACGCAGTGCTGGAGCCCGCCGCCCGGCATCGACGCCACCACCAAGATCTATGTTGCGCTGCGCGTTCTGTTGAAACAGGACGGCTCTTTGGCGCAGCCGCCTGTTGTGGTCGAAGGCTCGGTGTCGCCGCTCGGGCCGGCGCTGGCCGAGAGCGCGAAGCGCGCCGTGCTGCTGTGCCAGCCGTTCACCATGCTCAAGCCGGAGCATTACCAGCAGTGGAAAGACCTCACCCTCGATTTTAATCCCCATGAGCTGCTTGGCGGCTAACAGGTCATTAAAACCATCATGAAGATTTGGCAGGTTCCCGATTTCGCCCTGACACGCCGGCGGGCGCTCGCACTCGGCGTTGCCGCGGGCAGTTTGACGCTGTTGGCGGGTCGTGCCGCCGCCGCGACGCGGCTCGACATTACCGAGGGCAATTTTCAGCCGCTGCCGATCGCCGTTCCGAATTTTATCGCCGGCGCCGCGGGCGATAACGACACCGCCAAGGGCGTCACGCAAATCATCGCCGCGAATTTGCAGCGCTGCGGGCTGTTCGCGCCGATCGATCCCACCGCCTATATCGAGACCATCACCAGCGTCGATACGGTGCCGCGGTTTCCCGATTGGCGCACTATCAATGCTCAGGCGCTGGTGACCGGGCGCATCACGCGGCAGGACGACGG
>Ga0181531_10002290_pt1 | contig 11981 bp, 8 predicted proteins | sample PEATcosm2014_Bin_38_FD_119743 | JGI IMG/M metagenome (GOLD analysis project Ga0181531, IMG submission 119743) | Peatland microbial communities from MTU Mesocosm Facility, Houghton, MI, USA - PEATcosm2014_Bin11_10_metaG | ecosystem: Environmental > Terrestrial > Soil > Wetlands > Peat | place... | reverse complement strand
GTCCAAGTAATCGTAGATCCTGCCGTTAGAGTGACATAAGAAGACAAACTTCCAGCAGGTCCTGTATAACCAGTAGCTCCAGTTGCTGATGCCGACCCAGCAGGACCAGTATACCCAGTATACCCTGTGTATCCAATAGGACCAGTGTAACCAGTATATCCAGTTGATCCTGCACCTGTGTAACCAGTGTACACCGTATAGCCAGTATAATTGCCTAGACCTGTGTACCCAGTATAACCAGTAGAGCCAGCTCCAGAAGGACCAGTGTAACCTGTGTAGCCTGTATAACCAGTGCCACCCCCACCAGATCCAGTATAACCTGTATACCCAGTGGAACCAATAGGGCCAGAAGGACCAGTGGGACCAGTAGCTCCGATTCCACCAGATAGACCAGAAATAATATAATCCAATTGCCAGAAGTTGTTGGCAAGGTTATAGTTCATTCCCGCTGTAAGATCAAGACCATAAGTAGGCGTTGACACTACTATTGGTGGTTCTGGCATCTTTGGAATTGTCATTACGTCCTCTTTATAACTGTCCGAACATAAATGCATCGGGAATATGAGCCATACCTGGAGCACCAGCTGGCTGAGATAGTTTAGCACTGATACTAACGAAATCCACTGTACCACTAGCCGCTCTTATCAATTCGTAGTCTATTAAACTAGTAGATGTTAATGAATCAGTATCACTCGCATCTGTATAGAATCCAGTTGTACTAGCTGTGATAGAAGCTGCATTATTTGCATTAGCACCATTTAAACGGAATTGTAGAGTGGATGCTGTTGTTCCTGCATTAGAAGTTATATTTATGCTGGCGTTACTAACTACGTAAGTTGCCGCTGCCTTGACCTGACAGTTCGACTCCGTTGAAAAGTTATCAGCAGTCCCCCCAGCAAAAGGAATGTATTTGCCAGTACTTGGGAATCCAGTCTGAGTTCCGATGCAACTTCCTGCTACCGACGTACCGTCTGTAGTAATTACTTCGGCTGATACACTAGAAATGTCTGTGGTACCAGATCCAGTACCCGTTGTAACCATCCAATTGATAGTTGTACCAGTGTTAGCTAACGTATCAGAGTCCGTTGTATCTGAGAACGTTCCTGTAGTGGACGCGGTTATAGATATTGATGCGTTACCAGTAGACTGTCCTGAACCAGTACCTATTCTAGACACCACTGTTGAAGCGTGTGATCGTCCGTTGACATCCACAACTACAGAACTATTGCTTAATGTACCATTAACAAATAGCATAGTCTCTGTGTATAACTCTGTTGTGCTAGCAATGTTCGTACCGAATGCAGGAATATATCTAGTGATGCTAGCGGAGGACAAAGCTAATTCATTATTTCCACTTGCTATTCTCTTAACTGTATTTGTAGATCCTGTAAATAGATACATGATACTACTAAAAGTAGCAGTTCCTGTGCTATCACTATTATCAACATCTAGCTCCACAGTATTACCACTACTTATGGAGTCAGTGTCAGCTCCATCAGTAATGAATCCAGTTATGCCAGCAGCGAATGATAATAATTGATTCCCAAGACTACCAGCAATATAGGACTTGACTGTGCATGGACCTGCAGTAGCAGTGTTAACATATACATTAGCCGTAAGCTTACTTAAAGTGCCCGCACTATGATAAGTTATTGCTCCAGCTGTTGCAGAAGTAGCATCAGAGTCAATCTCTGAGTCTCCAATAACATAGTAGATATTACCACTAGATACTGGAACGCTACTTATTCCACTGATGTAGACAGGATACGATGACATTATTGACTTCCCTTAATAGCTTCTACTCTAGCTTTCTCTCTAATTAGATAATCCTTCATGAATTCAGAATCTTCTAAGATCTCACCAAACTTTGCGTGAGGATGATTGCCTCCACAATGAGCATGAGAATGTACGGTGTGTTTTCTAACATCTTCTTTATCCTCTGTGTTCCATGTATATGTCAGCATACATCCACATACATGCGGTCTCCATTCTGTTACTTTGATCATAAGACTCCTATGGAATTGTAATAACAATTGTTAGATTCAATCTCTTACAAGTAGTCACTGAGTTGAGATTGAATTGCATTTGTGTACCAGCGGTAACTGCGGTAGTCCACACACTCCCACTGACAGACAAGTTCTCATTCTTCTGGGCTGATGAGAGAGTTGGCTTATCTCCAGATCCGCCAGAACAAATACTACTAGTAGTTGGGAACCCAGAGTAGCTAGCAGTCAGTACGTCGATAACAGCACTTCCACTAGCATCAGCGGTTAGAACCCATCCAGTTATAGTACAAGAGACTGGGATTTGTATCTGTCCCCAGACACCTGTTGCTGGTACAGATCCGTTGCCATCGATTACATAGCTGATGCTACGAGTGACTGATCCAGAAGTAGGTCCAGTATATCCAGTGTACCCAGTATATCCAGAGTATCCTGTGTACCCAGTATAGCCTGTTGGCCCTTGAGAGCCTCCAGAACCAGAAGGTCCTGTGTATCCAGTATACCCAGTATAACCTGTGTAGGCACCCAAGCCAGTGTAGCCTGTATACCCAGTATATCCTGTAGTGTCATGACCAGTGTATCCCGTATATCCAGTTGGTCCAATAGGGCCAGTGTACCCTGTATAACCAGTGTATCCTGTTGGCCCGAAGCCAGTGTATCCTGTGTATCCTGTATATCCTGTGTAAGCTCCAAGTCCAGTATAACCAGTGTAGCCTGTTGGACCAAGACCAGTGTATCCAGTATAGCCAGTAGCTCCTTGAGACCCATTTGAACCAGCGCTACCAGTGTATCCAGTATAACCAGTATAACCTGTTCGACCAGTGTATCCTGTATAGCCCGTGTAACCTGTTGGTCCCGCAGGTCCCGTATATCCAGTAGGACCGTAGCCAGTATAACCAGTGTAACCAGTGTATCCAGATGGTCCAGTGGAACCTGCTCCCGTTATTACATAACCTGTACCATCGGCGGCAACTGCGCTACCTGAAGGAGCGCCAGGAATAACCATAGTAGGAGTAGTGAATTGTCCATCTCCTCTTAACGTTGTGACAACAGTGCCACCAGTCCAACCATCCCCAGTGTAGCCAGTGCCTCCTCTGATGACATTATTGGAGGCGGTCATAAAGTTGAAGCTTGGGCCAGTGGCATTAACGTTATTTAGTCTTAGCTGTGTAGATGTGGAGTTTGGATTATTATGTAGTAATGTCAGATTTGTGTGGTTAGCTGTGTTGTCAACAATCCACATTTTAGAAAATGGTGCTCCAGTATCGTTTAATTGAGTTGGAGTGAGAGTATTACCAATTACAACTTCACCTTCTCTGCTACTCCCAACGCTGGCTACCTGAAACTGTGGGAATCCATCAACCTCAACCATTAACGGATTACGATATCCAGAAGTACCAGCTTGGATGTTTACGTTGTAAGAAGTGTCAGAAGATGTGGCGTTATCCGTTATAGTGAAGACACCACCAGGATAAGCTGGACCAGATGATCCTTGGTCTCCTAGAGTGAACGTAGTTGTGTCTGTCCCCATGCTGAGGGACAGATTGCCAGTAGGATTAGTTAGAGCTGACCATGCACTTGAGCCAGATCCAGCGGGTCCTGTGTATCCCGTATACCCTGTATATCCCGTTCTACCTGTATAGCCAGTGTATCCTGTATAGCCAGTGTATCCAGAGGATCCTGATGGTCCAGTATATCCTGTAGCTCCAGTGAAGCCTGAGTTTGCTCCTGTGTAGCCTGTGTAGCCTGTATATCCAGGAGTTCCAGAAGGTCCAGTAGCACCTAACGGAGCATAAGGTGCTGGGAGAATTGGACCGATCTGAACTAGACCTTCGATAGCAGTAGTACCAGGATAGATGAATGCCGCGATAACTTGAACAAACGATGCACTGGAACTCTGGACTTCTACGGTGTAGAATGTGTTGGCAGGAGTAATTCTTCCATTGCTATAGAATGCTTGAGAGTAGACTCCTGAAGCATTAGCACTGAACTGAGTAACAATTCTGCCAATGGAGCCGTCTGATGTATAAGGCTGGACATTGCCAAAGTTGCAGAGAGTCACTGTGATCTCTGCTGCTTCAGCAGTACCAGTTATACCTTTGATATTACCAGCTAAGATTGCATCAGTTGCCATTATAGTTTCCTTTATTTGCCTTGCTTGTCTTTAACTTTGCCCCACCATTCTTTTACCTTTTGGTTTGCACTCTTGAGAGATTCTAAGGCAGCAGCTTTCTGCTCAGGCGTATATGCTTTGAACACTGGGCTTCTCTCTACTGTGCTACCAGTAGCAGCTGCTGATCTAGCTGCCGCTTTACCCAGTAGAGTTCCAGGAGCTGGTTGTGGGATGGAACTCAGTGCGTGTATTAGTAGACTGTCTCCAGGTAGCATCGGATTTAAGAAGTGTTGTCTGACCATAGCTTTGAGAGCGATGTCAGCACCCAATCCAATAACCATCCCAACAACTGGATGACCAGCCGCAAACCCACTAAGTACCCCAGACATTCCCAAAGCAGTTGTCGAAGCATAAGGTCCACCAAATCCTGTAGTACGGCTTATTTTTTCATCGGCTTCTTGCAATGCATCTCGCCATAATTTTGCTGTTTCAGTGTCGTCTCCAACAAGTTTGCCAGCATCATAATTCTTGAACCTATTAGGGCTGGCGGTACTCCTGTTATCCGACAATCCTTCATTGATTTGCTTAATAGCTTGTTTGAGATTAAGATTTCCGCTCTTCTGCACATCATCAATCGTCTTGCCTAAGATCTCCGTCAATCTGGAGCCGTAGTTAGAGTAATAAGCCCCATTAGTTAGTGCTGATTCTAGAGCAGCTTTAAGAGTGACATTAGCATCATCAGCAAACACGTCTGCTCCTAGTCCAGGGATACGACGTAGTCTATTCTCCATTATGTTCTCACCCCCACCATGGGTTGAGCCTTTAGTCAAAGCGTTCTTCAGATCAGCAGCAGCAGGTTCTGTATATGCAAGCTCAGCCAATCTAGAATTGTATTTTCTACCAGCGAGTTCATCTTGCATATTTCTGCCAAATGACTCATCAGCATCAAACGAACCACCACTAACTTCTGGAGGACGATTGAAGTGGTAAGTGTATTCGTCTCTAACTTTGTCGACTACATTCTGAACTTTCGTCTTAATATCATCAGGAGTCAAGCCAAGATCCTGTGCTCTTTGACTTAAGTAATCAGTTGTTTTAGTTGCGATATTATCTAATGCTCTACCAATAGTATCTTGACCTAGTTCTAGATGCCCACGAAGAATTTCTTCGACATTGTCAGCTAATGTGCTAGCTCCATTGGCCATCTTATCCACAATGCTAGCCGCAATTTCATCAGCTTTAGGTACAAGAGACTTGCCAACATCACCAGCATTTTCCAGAGCGGAAGAGATTCTATCAACCAAAGCTCCCTTACCGTTAGTCACTGCGTCTACTACGGAGTTCTTCAAATCCCCGAGCGTGTTAGTAGCATTAGTTGAGAGATTGCCAAGATCTTCTTTTACGACATCTGTCAATCCGCTTACAATTCCCTTGGCAACTGGTACACCTACATACTTTGTGGCAGCGGCAGCCCCCTTGGTAATTCCTTTGCTAGCAGCTACAGCACCTTTTGTGGTTGCATTGGCAGCACTTTGCGTAATTCTCTGTCCAAGGCTAGGTGATTCTTGATCTGTGACTCCAGGAATTGCATTTGGACCGTAACGAGTACCCCATAGAGACGGATTTCCAGATGGTTCTGGTGTAGCAGCAGCTCTACGATCAGCCATCTCACCAGGAGTCTCTTCAGCAGGAAGAATGTCAGGTGCGTTCTTTATAGCCCCGACTCCAGCCTTAGTCAGTTCCTCTGTAACCTTAGGAGCAATACCGTAGGTCAGAGCCTCAGCAGTGGCCCCTAATAAGTCACTGTTATTATTCAGGAATCCGCCTTTTCCATTGGATCCAAGCTTGGAGGCACCTTGAGTTCCATAAGCTCCACGTTCGGCTAAGTTGGCAGCTAGAGGACCGACCAAAGGCAATACAGAGCCCATTTTGTACGTTCTAGAAGCATCTAGTAGCTGCTTCTTGATTTCAGGATTCTGTTCCTGGGTAGCCATTTGTTCGTACTGTTGTGATTTCTTATCGGCTTCTTCAAGTGGAGCTCCTACTAATCTCCATAGAGGCAAAGCAACAATACCTGGGATATGTCCCACTGGTGATTCGACACCATTGTTGTAAATCTCTCTTTCATCGTCGTTCTCTGGTTCAGCAGTGATTGCGTGAAGAGTTTGAGCAGGCATTTTGGCAGTAGCGATAGCCGCTCTAGTGACACCTTTGGCCACTCCTGTACCTTGAGACCATTGGTCTACAGCTTTAGCACCATTACTAATTTCATCTCCTAATGCACCTACATCAGTAGCAGCTTCAGTACGACCAGCTCCCTGAGTGTTAGCCCCAATCTCATCACCCATTTGATACGAGCCAGCAGGCTTTGGAGCACTTCCTGGTAATCTATACCCTCCTTGAGACATAGCATCACCAACTCGCTCGTAAGGAATAGTTGCTGTTTTACCGTCAGGAGCAATCATATCTACAGCTAACTTATATCCACCATTCTTGGCATCAGCCACTCTTCCTTGAGGAATATCAGCAACTTTCCCATCAGGTGAAAGCATAGGAACTGTGATTGTAGATAATGAATAGGCGTGACTAGATACAGGAGCCACCGTAGGTTGAGGCTGTTGTGTACTAGTGTCTTGTGGACCACCCCATAATTGAGTATCTGTGTCTGGCATTATATTCCTTATCTAGTAACCCCACCAAATTTGGAAGCAGGATCAGTTGACTGTTGCTGTTGTGGAGCGTCGTAATTCTGTGGATCTGGATACATGTCTTTCAAGTACGGATTGCTGCCAATTCTTCCAGCACGTTGTGAACGAACCTGTTTACGTACTTGATCGATAGCAGCATCAATCTGGGTCTTAGACATGTCAGGCTTGAATAGTGCCAAGACCTGAGCACGAGCAGTGTCTGAGCCTTGTTGACCGCCCATGACCTTAGCGTAATCATCAGCTACGCCCAATACTGAAGCAGCGAATCTAGCTGTGGATCCAAATCCAAGTGCCGCAGACTCCCAATCAGAACCTTTGTTAAGAGCAGGAAGCCTGTAGTCATTAGGAAGACCGTAAGAAGCACCAGCAAGTTGATCAATGGTACCTCCCTTGATAAGCAACGAATCCGTGTTACCAAAGAACTGTTGGTTAGCAGGACTCTTAGCGATTGATGCTTGAGCAGCAGATTCAGCAGCTTTGAAGTTTGGATCAATATTCTGAGCAGCAGCGACAGCTTTAGTGATAAACTGAGGAGTAACTTGACGGGACTTCAACTCATCAAGTGTCAAACTACGGTTAGCTAGCAGCTTACCAGCTACTTCAGGATCTCCTTGGCTTACAGACTGTTGAGCCAACGCCTCACGTCTCTTCATATTGATAACTTGGTTCTGAGCAACATCTACCTTAGGTAGAAGAGACATGAGACGATTATGATCAGCAGGAGTAGTTCTAGAGTCTGCTAGTAGAGCTTGAATAGAAGCTTTAGCACCAGGCTTCGCAAGCTCGTCAGGACTAGACTCAAGTTTAGTAACAGCCGTAGAAATATTCTTCGTATTCTCTGCTTCATTTTCAGCCTTATTAGTGCTGTCCCATGACGCTTGTAGATAATTGATACCATTCTGAAGCTGTTTCTCTACAGCAGGATCAGCATCTGGATTACCGTTGATATCTTTGTGCTTCTGATATTGCGCCAATTGCTGTTGCTTTTGAGCAAGTACAACTGGCAAATAGTTTGGACTGTTCTTGTCCAAGTTGTAGCTTGGTGTTGGCTTCAATGAGTCGATTGCTTTCTGAGCAGCATCTCTCTGTCCTTTGAATCCCAAGCTGTTGAAAGTTGCATTGTCAATATCAGGTAGACCTTCCACCTTACGACTAGTGTTGATCAGTTCTCTATACGCATTAGCATTCGTCCTCATCTGTTCCTGAGTTGGCGAATACACTGATACAGTCCCTGATCCCCACCCTTTACCGCTAGGTTGCATGATTGTAGCTACTGGAGGAATCTGTCCTCCATTACCACGAGCCAAGGTCTGCATACCAGCATGTGACTGTGTGTTGTTATCTGTAAAAGACAAATCAGGTTCAATGCCGAAGTTATCTTGTAGGAAGTTCTGATATTCCGCAGCCTTCTGAGTGTATTGCAAGTCGGCAATCTTGCTATCTTGTTGAGCACGAGTGTGTTCATCAAGAGCATTGATATGACTGTCAGCAGCTCTCACACTTTCAAACTGAAGCTGCTGTTTCTTCATATTCATTTCTTGCTGAGCTCTCTGATTCTCAATATCCTGTTGCTGGGTAGAATTTACTTTCTCTAATCCAGCAGACATACCTGTACCAATATTCTTAGTACCAGCACCAGCCATCATTCCAAACAACGCACCCTTAACGACATTCATCCATGCGGACTGTCGAGTTCCTGAATTAGTAGGAGCAGCAGCACCAGTCATATTGTCAGATGATTTTGGAGGCAACTGAATTGGATTAGATGCTGAGCCGTTACCTTGTTGGACAGGAGCAGCAGGAGGAGGAGTAGCATTGTCCTCAAATTGGCTTCCAAGAGTCGGAGGAATACCTGTATCTCCACCCGTAGGGCCAGTATATGTAGGCGCAGTGTCTCCACCGCCTCCTAGAATGCTAGGATCCATTGGAGGAGCAGATGTTTGAATATCAGGTGCTGTATCGGTATCACTCATTATGTTGTCCTCAGTCTCATTCTCCACGCGACTACTTCAAAGATAGGCCAATAAGCCCAACGCAGAGGAGTACGAGAGATATATTCACCATGCTCCATGTAGAACTCACGGAACCAAATAGGAGCGTCGTATTTCATCCAGATCCTGATAGCCCAAGTCTTAAGATCGTCCCATCCCCAGAAGCTAGCGGCTACCCAGCAGAATAGGGCACCGAATCCTCCAGCTTGACCAGCTCCCTGGAACAATCCACCAACGGACCCACCGATTATTCCACCAAGAGCTCCCATTAATGGGCTTTGAGTGGATTTGATATAGTTAGCATTGGCATTGGTTAAGTCAGCTACTGTGCTACCAGCTTGGTTAGAAGCTGACGCATATCCAAGAGGATTCTCTTGAGCAGCTACTCCATTAAGAGCATTGATAGCGTTCCAATAGTTGGATTGTTGTAGTTGAGCATTCTGAGAAGTGATTGTTTCTTGTGCTTGTGCCTGAGTTTGCGCTTCAGCAGCATTCAACTCGGCATTAGCTTGAATTGTAGAACCAGCTACACCAGTCAACTTAGAACCACCAGAGTTAGCTGCGATTGTATTGTTAAGAGCCTGTTGAGCGCCCTGGAATTGCTCTGAGTTCACATCAGTAGCGGCAGTTCTCATAGAAGCTAATTGATCTGAAGTGTATCCTTGACCACCAGCATTGATGATTGGTTCCATCTTGCCTTGTAGATAAGCCAACTGTTGCTGTTGAGTAGAATACTGCTGCTGGAAGATGTTCATCAACGATTGGTCAAATGTCACAGTTTCGGCTTCTTCAGCTTCAGCCTCTGGATCTGGAGTACCCCCACCGCCACACAGAGCCCACGGTCCTTCCCAAGGAACCTTAATCTCAGAAATGACAATGTACTCACCGATGTTATCGGTCAGTTGGAGTTCAATCTTCTCGTAATAGAACTGTTTATTCATTCGACGCCTCTTTAGTTGGTGCAATACTCTTCTTCAACAGCCATAAATGTCGCTCTGGATCGTGCATTATAACTTCCCATCCCACTTTGCAGACCGCCTTGACTTCAGCCTCATCATTGCAAGTGAAATAAGCGTCATACATACCAGTATCTGGCATTATCCTCTTCTCAACCATCTCTCCAATCGTAGCCATACAGATAGCACGTTCTTTGTTGGTCAGATTGGGACTTGGAGTCAACACATCGTACATAAGAACTGGCTGTAATGGGATGAATAGTTCAGCTTCATCGTCCATCAGAGCTCTAGTCATACACATCCTAGGATGAGTCATGACTTTCATGTTGAACTTGGTCTTACCTTTCATTAAGTAAGCCCACTTGATAAACTTTTGAACGTCTTCATCAGACATCGCATATAATGGCAATGCATCAGCAGTAATTGTCTTCATTATGAGTATCTCTTTGGCTTCAAAATAGGCCAGCCACTAACTTTATGGATCTTAGACATAGCTGTAAAGGTAGTGTCTTTATCAGTTACACCGTGTTTCTTAAGCTTTTCATAGTGCTCAAATCCTATTTGTACCGAGCTTCTATGGTCTGGGAGTATTAATATTCCAGCATCCTCTAACGAAGTAGCCACTTTCTCGGGATCACCAAACCCAACTTGTACCACTCCTATGACCTGGATATCTCCTTCAGCGGACCAGAAATGAGCATTAGCTCCCTTGATGCCACTTAAAGCAGCTTCTACAGCGTTCTTGCTATCGCTAATAAAGAATATTTGAGTCATTATTGATATGTCTTATTATTATGTGCAACCATGTCGTTCCAGAGGATATAATTACGCTCCTCTTCCTTATTAGTATTGATATGCAAGTTCCTTACGGTACCCATGAATTGCACTTTCTTCGGAAAAATAGCGTCAGCTCTAACCCATGTTTTACCTTGCTTGAATAGATGGTTAGCCTTTACATAGTGACCTTCACCCATATCTTGCATAGGACCTGAATATTCAGTATCAATTACCTCTTTGACCTGACGCAAAGTAGTCTTCCCATTGTCTAATTCTACCCACACCCAGTCTCCTACCCTAACATCACCTATTCTTGTGCCGTTAAGTAGGGGAGTACTCAAGGTGAAGCAGTGCCCGCCACCACCTCCGCCTCCGCCTCCGCCACTACCGCCTCCGCTTCCCGAAGATGTGGTTGGAATTTCTACATCCCAATTGATTCCTAAGTTTCCGTCTCCGTTATATGTTTGTGTAATTGTCTGAGTTGATGCTGGCGAAGTTCCCTCATTCGTAACGGTACATATCCCAGTAGACATAGCTACTACGAATGCGAAATAATAGTTTGTGCTAGAAGTCAGTCCAGTGAAGGCAGTCCCTGAGGAATTTGCTGGCACAAGAATAGTAGTGCCATCAGGATTGTAAATATCAAATGCCGACCAAGTCCAAGTAATGCTGCTAGATGTAGAAGCGTAGGTAAACGTAGTCTGGCTAATAGCGGCTATACTTCCTTGGGACAGGAGTTCACCAGAACTAAAGAGACTACAGTTGACGATATAAGGAGCAATCGCTAATGAATTAGTCTCATACCCATAATACACTGCCCCACTGGGCACATAAGTAGTGTCTGTCATAGACATTACCCATATCCCATTAACGAACATATTCATATATCCAGTGGGATTCCAATCAACGAAGCATGTATATGTTCCAACAGGTAATCTAGAGGAATTAGTTGTTCCGTGGGCGTTATAAGTGCTGTAGCTACTTCCACCAGTGAACTTGTAAATCTGCGCTGGATATTCTCCAGCTCTGTTGTCAAAGCGGAACATATATCCCTGCGGATTTCCATGAATATCGTTAGAAGCCCATAGTAGAACATCTAGTAGACAATCAACCCCTGGTTTCGTGATTATAGCTTCAAATGTTACATAACCAGGGATATAAGCGTTATTACCCGCTGTCCAGCTAGAAGTTGGAGTAGTTTCTGGACTGGATAGTCCAGTTGAGACTGTAGTTCTACTATTCACTACATTAGTGGACGACACCGCAGGACTATATGTTGACACCCCGCTCCCTGAAGTAGCAGATTCTAGTGCTGATTCCAATCCCTTTGTATTTACAGCACTAACCCAGTAATAGAATATTTGTCCACGCTGTACAGCATCTTGGAAGACTATTACATTACCACTGTTAGTAGGATCGTGCTTAAACACATG
>Ga0181531_10002287_pt1 | contig 11993 bp, 12 predicted proteins | sample PEATcosm2014_Bin_38_FD_119743 | JGI IMG/M metagenome (GOLD analysis project Ga0181531, IMG submission 119743) | Peatland microbial communities from MTU Mesocosm Facility, Houghton, MI, USA - PEATcosm2014_Bin11_10_metaG | ecosystem: Environmental > Terrestrial > Soil > Wetlands > Peat | place... | reverse complement strand
ATCACCGAGAAGACAAAGAACATCCTGATCGAGTCAGCCTGGTGGGATCCGGTGACAGTGCGGCGCATGTCGAAGCGGCACGGCATTCACACGGACGCTTCCCACCGGTTCGAGCGAGGAGCGGATTTCGAATCGACGATTGCCTCGACCAACCGCGTAGCCGAGTTGATTCTCGCATCGGGCGGCCGATCGAGCGGGGGCACGCTGGTCGGCGACGTAATCGACGTAATCGCCCGTCGGCTCGATCTCGCTCCGGTCGAGCTTCACGTGCGGGAAGTGCACCGGATTCTCGGCGAAAAAATCAGCACGCTGGAAATCAGCCGCATTTTGAAACACCTTGGTTTCACCATGCTGCCGGGCGGAGAAGATTCCTACCTGGTGCACATTCCCAGCTGGCGGCTCGATATTGAGCGTGAGATCGACATCATTGAAGAGATCGCGCGGCTGCATGGATACGACAAGTTTGCGAACACGCTGCCCGCGTACAGCGGAGAAGTCCGGGAATTGCCGGACGCGCAGAAGGATGCGCGGCTTCGCTCTTCCCTGCTGGGGCTTGGTTATAGCGAAACTATTTCGCTGACGTTCATTTCGAAAGAAGATGCGCAGCGCTTTTCGACGGCTCCTGAGCTCGACCTGGCGAACCCGCTGAGCGATGAGGCATCGGCGATGCGCACGTCGATGGTACCGGGCATGCTTAACATGCTGGCGTACAACCTGAATCGTGGCAGCGACAATGTCCGCCTGTTCGAAGCGGGGAATGTATTCGAGGCGACCGCCGATTCGAAAGCGCTGCAGATGAAGCGGATTTCGATGGGCGTGACGGGCAACGTGGATGCGGAGGTGGTGCGCGGGCTGGCTGCGGGAGCGGCTGCGCGAACATTCTCGTTTTTCGATCTGAAGGGAGACGTCGAAAGCCTGCTGGCTCCGTTTGGCTTTTGGACTCTTTACTACGATACCGAGGCTGCTGGCTATTATCATCCGGGGCGTTCAGCCCGAGCGGTGATGGATGGGGCGACCGTAGCGCAGTTTGGGCAGATTCATCCGGATGTGGCGGCCGCGCGAAAGTTGAAGCAGGATGTTTTTGTTGCCGAGATTTATCTCGACCGGCTCTATCAACACGATCTGCGGCAGGTACGGTATGAAGCGCTGCCGCGCTTCCCTGCCGTCGAGCGTGATTTCTCGTTTGTGTTTGATGATGGCGTGGAGTTCGCGAAGATTTATCAGAGCGTTTGCGGATTGGGGATCGTCGAGCTGCGAAGTTTTGTTCCGGTGGAAATCTTTCGCGGCGAGAAGGTCGGAGCGGGGAAGTATTCGATTCTGATGCGGGCGCAGTTCCAATCGGGAGAACGGACGCTGCGTGATGATGAGGTCGCGCTTTGGGCGGGACAGATCGCTAAGGTGCTGGAAGGGTTGGGCGGGGTGTGGAGAGCGTAGGGTCTAAGCGCCGTAGCGGTTACTACATTTCCATAAATATAAACACTTCACTGAGCGGACTTTTGTACCTGCTGGGTCGCAAATCTCCACCGCCCATCCAGCAAGCGTAATCTCATGGAGGGTCGTATCAATCTCAGCAAGGGGTTGTTTCTCGGCATAGTCGCAATCTTTCGGGTATCCGCGAGAAATAATCTGGAATTTATATTTCATTGCATATAACGTAACGGCCTCGCCGCATTCATGGCATTCGAACTGGGATTTTTTGGCACTCTCTAACGCCGCTGGCGCCAATATTGGGTGACCGCTCTCTATTGCCGCCGACTCAACGCTGCCGTCTTGCCGAACTCTAACCGTAACCTCGACGTCGCCTTGGATCCTCGCTAGACGTGCTAATGCCGGGTAAACCGGAGGCGATAATTTGGTCAGGATCAACCCCGTTTGCGGCCGCTCGGAAGATGCCACAGACTGGCCCGAAGCAGATCCGGCGGTAGAAAACCACACTCCCGCTGTCAACATCACGAGCGACACGAAGCGTTGTTTCATTCGAAGAGTCTAGGACCAATCACCTTTTTTCGCAAAGGACAGCGTCACGGCCTTCAACTCCACCCAAGCTTCACTTCCTGAAGCTCTCGCCGCGCTCAGATGACAGGTTTGTTGGTGTTGGTGCGTTCGTTCCTGCCTGATCATCGCTTGTGCTAGCCTTTTTTCCATGACTCAGGTTTCGGCGCATCCCAAGCATTTTCTTTCCGACAAGGTTGAGCACTTTACGGAGTCAGTGATCCGCGAGATGACGCGGCAGGCGATGCAGCATGGCGCGGTGAATCTGGCGCAGGGGTTTCCGGATTTCCCGGCCCCGGAAGAAATCAAGCGCGCGGCGCAGGAAGCGATTGGGGCCGACGTGAACCAGTACGCCATTACCTGGGGGGCAAAGAATCTGCGCAACGCCATTGCGCGGCAGATGCGGGAGGCGCAGGGGATCGAGGTTGATCCGGAAAAAGAAATCGTGGTGTGTTGCGGCTCGACTGAAGCGATGATCGCCACGCTGCTGGCAATCTGCAACAAAGGCGACGAAGTGGTTGTGTTCGAGCCGTTCTACGAGAATTACGGACCGGACTCGATTCTGAGCGGAGCGAAGCCGCGGTTTGTAAGCTTGCGCCCTCCGAAGACGGCGGACGGCGAGTGGACGTTCGACGAACAGGAATTGCGCGAAGCCTTTCTGCACAAGGCCGGCCCGCATCAGGCCGGTCCTCCTAAAACCAAAGCCATCATCGTCAACACTCCAAACAACCCGACGGGCAAGGTGTTCAGCCGAAAAGAACTGGAACTGATTCGAGACTTGTGTGTCGAGTACAACGTGCTGGCGATCACCGACGAGATCTACGAGCACATTCTCTACGACGGCGCGCAACACATTTCAATTGCGAGTCTCGAGGGGATGCGAGAGCGCACGATTACGATCAATGGACTCTCGAAGAGCTACAGCGTGACGGGATGGCGCGTGGGCTGGGCGGTAGCGCCGCCGGCGATTACGAATGCGATCCGCAAGGTGCACGACTTCCTGACGGTGGGAGCGCCTGCGCCGTTGCAGGAAGCGGGAGCGACGGCCTTGAGCTTGCCCGCTGGGTATTACCGCGACCTGGCTGACCGCTACCGGATGCGGCGCGACCAGATGATTCCGGCGCTCGAGAAGGCCGGTTTCCGATGTTATCGTCCGCGAGGCGCGTATTACGTGATCACGGACATTTCGGCGTTCGGGTTCGCGAGCGACGTGGAATTTGCGGCGCATCTGGTGAAAGATGTCGGAATTGCGTGCGTGCCCGGATCAAGCTTCTACAAGCACGCCAAAGACGGGGCGCAGCAGGTGCGATTTGCATTCTGCAAAAAGCTGGAGACGTTGGACGAAGCAAAGCGGCGATTAGAAAAGCTGGCGAAGTAGAACTGGGCGACGGCCGCACGTTGTACCGATCCCCTGAGTTCGAGATTAGGCAAACTCGATAGGGCAGGACTCATGGCGTAATCCACAGCAAACTGCGCTATACTTCGCCTCAACGCAGAGAATATCCCCGAAAGCGAGTGGTGCCCATGTCGGTAAAAACTGTGGAAGAGGTATCTGCCGAGGTTCCGGCTGAAGATTTTCAGGCGCTGGAAGAGAAAGTTTATCGCACCATTGAGTTATGCAAGGCCGCGAAGGAAGGGCGGGCCTCAGCCGAGCGCGACGTGAAGCGGTTGCGGGAGCAACTGGAGGAGCGCGAGGAAGAAAACGAGAGCCTGCGACGCGAACTGGTGCAACTGCGGAAGGATCGCGAAGACATCCGCGGCCGGGTGGAAAAAATGCTGAGCCAGATGGAAAGCCTGACGCATGAGCAGGCAGCCAGCTAAGCGTTCCACCAAGGAGTGACATGGCTACAGCCAGCAAGGAAGCTTTGAGCGACTCGCTACCGGTCGTGCCGAAACAGGCGCCGGCCACGCCGAACGGCAGCGTGCGCGTGGAAATCTTCGATCAGGTGTACAACCTGCGCGGCTCCGATGCGGATTACATTCTGAAACTGGCGGAGTATGTCGACGGCAAGATGCGAGCGGTTTCGGAACAGACGGCGACGGTCGATTCGGTGCGGCTGGCGGTGCTGGCGGCTCTGAATATCGCAGATGAATATCATCTGCTGAAACGACGAATGGTGAAGAATTCTCCAGAGGCGCAGGCGCGGGCCGACAAATTGGCGCATGCGCTTGACGAAGTTTTAGAAGACACGCGACGCACCGGCTAGTCGTTGGTAACCTCCCATTCATGTTTTTCCTTTCGCGTAGCGACGCGTGTGCCGAGTCGTGGATGCGCAATGTAGCCGAAAACCGGCGCGGGGCGCGGTGTTTGACCCGAGCGCCAGGGCAGCGTGCTTTTGCGCAGTCACGCGCTGTAGCAAACTTCCTGCCAACTATTTTCCATTTAGCTCTTGCGAATCTCGCCATGGTTTCCTAGCATCCAAGGTGAAAGCCGACCTACGGAGTTGGTGATGGTGGTAACCGATTTTTGAACCAATGCCGAATGAACGGGGACTCGACTCGCAAAAAGATCCTGTGTGCTACGTTCCGCCATGCGGAAAAGCCTGATGGGTCGCGGCGGGTTCCCACCGTCTGAGACGGGTTCATTCTCGGCCCACCACACGGCCCAGTGGGTCGGCTTTTGAATTTTGTTAATGCATCGACGCCGAGGACAACCCTGCGCGGCGATTGGACGCTAAGACCGTTCCGCTCTGCTAGACTCTCCTTAGAACTGAAGGTTCCACAGGAGCATCTAAACTAGCGTGTTTCCCAGACTTTTTCACATTGGCAGCTTCTACCTGCCGACTTACGGGGTACTGGTCGCGTCGGGCGTATTGCTCGGGCTCTGGATCAGCGTGCGCAATTCGGAGCAACAGGGAATTAACGGCGACGACGCCTGGAACCTGGGCATTTTCATGGTTCTGGCCGGGATCATTGGCGCGAAGATTCTCTATGTCATCAACGACTGGAGCACGTACGCCGGCAACTGGCGCGAGATCTTCAGTCTGAATACGCTGCAAGCGGGCGGCGTTTTCTCCGGCGGCCTGTTGGGCGCGCTGGCCGTGGGCGGATGGTATATGTGGCGGCATCATATGCCTCCGATGCGTACGACCGATGCGTTCGCTCCCGGGCTGGCTTTTGGGCATGTGCTGGGGCGCTTCGGGTGCTTTTCAGCCGGCTGCTGCTACGGGAAACCGACCAATCATTTCTGGGGCGTGACGTTTACGAATCCGCTGGCGAATGCGGTGAGTGGAACTCCACTCGGCGTTCGTATTGAGCCCACGCAATTGATCGAAGCGGCGGCGGAATTCTTCAATTTCGTGGTCCTGATGTGGCTGCTGAAGCGAAAGAAATTTGATGGGCAAGTGTTTGCGACCTTCATCATGCTTTATGGGGTTGAAAGATTCTTCATCGAGTTTCTGCGCGATGATCCGGGACGCGGTGAAGTGTTTGGCGGAATCATGAGCGGAACACAACTGATCTCGATTTGCCTGGTGATTGGCGGCGGCCTGATCTGGTGGCTGAAAAGCGGAAGTGTCGCAGCTGCTCCGGCGAGAAGCAACGCCTAGCATCGTTCGATGCCTGAATTCCCTCTTAATCTGATCGCATCCTCTGAAGACGCGGGGCAGCGTCTCGACCAATATCTGGCGGAACAAATCGCGGAAGCGAGCCGCTCGCGCGTGCAGCAACTGATTGAGAAGGGCGAAGTGCTGGTGAATGGCGTGGCGGCGAAACCGTCCTTGCGATTGAAGGGCGGAGAGTCGGTGACGGTTACGGGGGCGCCGCAGGCGCGTCCCCTGCGAGCGATGGCGGAAGAGATCGCGCTCGACATTGTGTATGAAGATGACGATCTGGCGATCGTCAACAAGCCGGCGGGCATGATGGTGCACGCCGGGGCAGGAGCGACCGATGATGCACGTAACCGGGGCACGCTGGTCAACGCGCTGCTGCACCACTTCAAGGCGCTCTCTGGAGTTGGTGGCGAGTTGCGTCCGGGAATCGTGCATCGGTTGGACCGGTCGACGAGCGGGTTAATCGTGGTGGCAAAGAACGACGAATCACATCGACGGCTGGCAAAACAGTTCAGCGGGCGCGAGGTGCACAAGACGTATCTTGCGCTCGTGCATGGCTGGCCGAAACAGGATCGGGGTACGATTCAGTCAGCGATCAGCCGGCATACGCAGCGGCGCACTCGCATGACCACGCGCGGGTCGGGTGGGCGAGAAGCTGTCACGCACTACACGGTACAACGAAAAATCGACTCGCCTTACGGCAAGTTTGCGCTGATCGAAGTGAAGATCGAGACAGGGCGCACGCACCAGATTCGCGTCCATATGTCCTCGCTCGGGCATCCGGTGGTGGGAGACGCTCTGTATGGCGCGCCGGCCGAATTGCGGTCGCAGTCGAACAAACGCCGGCTGGCGGGGATGCCGGCGACGCTGAGGCTGGATCGGAATTTTCTGCATTCAGCGACGCTCGAATTGGCGCATCCGCGAACGAAAGAATTGATGAAATTTTCCCGTCCGTTACCGAAGGAACTGGAGAAATTTCTCCACAGCCTGGAGAATCCTCCTCAGCAGGTTGTCGGCTGAAAGTTGCTGTTGAGGACCGTATCTGAGCTTGAACCGCGGTCTATAATGGAAGTAACCGTCGAAATGAAATCACGTATTTTGCTGTTCCTGGTGGTTCTCGTTGTTCTGCCTGGCCTGTTGATCGGCCAGACGGTTCCGGCTGCATCCTCGCCCGCGACGGGCACGGCTGCGCCTGCTGCAACGAAGCCGCAGAGCGCCACTCAGACGCAAGCAGCAGTGGGCGCCCCCGGTGCGTCCTCAACCGCCCCCGCGGCGAAAGCAACACCCCCGACGACTGCGACGACTCCAGCGGGACAAACCCCAGTTCAAACTCAACCGGCGCCGAAATCCGATAGTGACGAATCGGTTGCGACGATCCGGCAGGTGGTCAACGAAGTCAGCGTCGTGTTCACGGTGACCGACCGGCACGGCCGATACATCAAAGACCTGAAGAAGAACGATTTCAAGGTGATTGACGATTCGAAGCCAGCGGAATTGCGGAGCTTCCGCAGCGAGACGGATCTGCCGTTGCAAGTAGGGTTGCTGGTGGACGCGAGCAACTCGGTGCGTGATCGTTTCAAGTTCGAGCAAGAAGCTGCCATCGAGTTTCTGAATTCGATTATCCGCCCGGCATATGACAAGGCTTTTGTGGTCGGCTTCGACGCCACGCCAGAAGTGACGCAGGATTTCACTGACAACACGGAAGGGCTTTCGAACGGCGTCCGGATGTTGCGGGCAGGCGGCGGCACGGCGATGTATGACGCGCTCTATTTTGCGTGCCGCGACAAGCTGATGAAGCAACAGCAGACGGGGCCGGTGCGGCGGGCGATCATTCTGTTGAGTGATGGTGAAGATAATTTGAGCCACGTGACACGCGAAGAAGCGATCGATATGGCGCAGCGCGCGGACGTGATCGTTTACACCATCAGCACTAACATCAGCGGGATGAAGGGCAAGGGCGACAAGGTGTTAGAACGCATTGCCGACGCCACCGGTGGGCGTTCGTTCTTTCCGTTCCAGATGCGCGATGTTTCGGACGCATTTCTCTCGATTCAGGAAGAGTTGCGCAGCCAGTACGCGCTGGGTTATAAGCCAGCGGACTTCGTCGCCGATGGGCGCTTCCGGACGATCGAGATTCTGGCGCAGGACAAAGGCCTGAAGGTCCGCACGCGCAAGGGATACTACGCGCCCAAGCAGTAAGCCATCCGTTGCGATTCGATTTGCCAGGCCTGTGATCTCCATTCTCTTCTCTTATGCCCGGATACTCCGGAACGCCGCTCGCTAGAAAATTGGGATTGAAGGCGGGATTCCGTGCTTCGCTGGTGCGGGTGCCGGATGACGTGCGGAGCGAGCTGCGCACGGCCGTTGATCAATGCCAGATTGAGAAACTCCCCAGCAAAGAACTCGACTTTGTTTTTCTGTTTGCCAAGTCGAACGCCGAGTTGGAGCGTGACCTGTTGCGAGCAGCGAAGGCGCTCGCTCCGGCTGGAATGTTGTGGATCGCTTGGCCTAAGAAAAGTTCGGGAGTCGCAACGGATCTTACGGGTGATGTAGTTCGGGGGAGCGGTCTAGGTGCAGGGCTGGTGGACATCAAAGTCTGCGCGGTGACGGATATCTGGTCGGGGTTAAAATTCGTGATCCCGGTCAAGGATCGACCGAAAGCGAAATAACGGGCGGCTTAATCGGGTTCTACGGCGCGGGTGAGAGCAGGGTATCCGCGTCAACGAATGCTGTGAAGGTCGTCCCCTCCTGGATTTCCGCATCTTTCCCGTGAACGAACATTCCGGCGGGAACTCCCGGGACAAACATGAGTCCGATTGCTTTCCTGACCTTGTCTTGTCCTTCTTTGGCGGCGGAGCCGTGGAGCTTGATCAGAGTACTTCCAGCTTGCAGCGAATCCACCTGAAAGAAAACTTCGCCCGGCAGGCCACCGCGTCCTGTGGAATCAACTTGCGTAACCCGCGCGACAGCAACTGCTCCCTTTCGAGCGACGACGACATTGCCGGCCTTGAGGTCTTCGGCCAGTGTCAGAGAAATCCTGTCGCCGATTTCTGCAGTTTTTGAATTCACGTCTGCAGCAAACACGAGCGGCACGGATGTACCGCGAGCCAGCAGGACTTTTCCGGGTTCGGACGGCGAAGACTCGGCCGGTACGGCTGCGGAGCCGGGAGCAGCCGACGACGCGGCGGCCGAGGAAGCCGTCGGTGGCGTCACTCCGTTCATCGTATAGACCGCAGTAGCGATGCGGCTTCGTCCACCAAGGGGCGAGATGGCAATCGCCTGCAACGAAGTGGTCGAGTCGATTGTGATGGGACCAGCATATCGGGTCGACGCAGCGGTCGGGGTCCAACCATCGGTGGTGTAGTAAATGACGGCCCCGCGGGTGGAGTCTTTCATCTTGACGGTAATCGGGGCGGCGTATGGACCTGGTTTCATCGAGAACCTGGGTTTCGCAGCGTAGCAGCCATAGCAAGCTGGGGAACTCATCGAGGCTTGCTGCGCGTTCTGCATGGCCGTCTGATTGGCAAGCTGGCTGGCTTGCATCATCTGATCATTTGCCTGTTGCGCAGCCTGTTGCGAAATTTGCGCCGCTTGTTGCGCGGCTTGTGAGGCCATCATTCCCGGATCTTGCGCGAGCGCGCATGAAATTGTGAAGGTCAACATCACCAAGGCGAGATATGCACGCTTCATAAGCCCCCCTAACTAACTAGATGTCAGCTCGAACACGCGAGATGTACTGAATTAACACCAAGAGTAACCAACACATCGTAAAGATATGTATTGCGATATTGTGGCGGCGCAACTTGAAGCCGGGGCGCGGGTTTGCAAGCATAGACGCCCAGATTATAAAAACGCCCCGGCGAAAGCAAAACGTATCGCCTGGATCGGACGGTTGGACGTCGAGGAGAAAGTTCTTATGAAACGCACAATCGCAGGGATTCTGTTGCTGGTGGGAATGGGAGCTGGGACGATGTTTGCGCAAGACGGTTACTGGCGTGACCGCCGGGACATTCGGCGCGACGAAATCAGGATTGCCCACGATCGCCGAGATTTGCGGCGTGACGTCTACTCCGGACACTATGCCGCCGCTCGGCACGAGCGCAGGGAATTAGGCCGCGAATATCGCGATTTGGGACGCGACCGCCGCGACTTGTATTGGGATCGCCGATAAGATAACGCAGTACCCGTCGGCATGAGTGCTGCGCGACATTCGTAACTTGCGAGGACACGACGGACGGGTTCTATTGGTTGTCAAGAATCGGAGTCAGCCGTGTAAGTGGCAATGATCATGACCCGTAACGGGGAGAAAATAACAATGCACGTTGGAAGGCGATTGGGTGTATTCGCCCTGGTGGGAATGATGCTTTGCTGGTCCGCATATAGCCAAACGCCGTCGGTGCGAGCCGAGCGGGAGTTGTTCGCGGCAGCGAATCAGGCGCGCCGCGCGGAGGGCCTGCCACCATTGCGCTGGGACGAAGGGCTAGCAGCGGCAGCGCGCCGGCATGCGCAAGTGATGGCGGACCACGGGACGACTGCGCATGGGTTTGAAGGTGAGCCGAGCTTGTCGGCCCGCGTGAAGCAAGAGGGGGTTCACTTCGGCTGGCTCTCGGAAAACGTAACCCAGGGACCGAGTCCGGACTTCATTCACGTGCAGTTTATGCGTTCGCCGGCGCACCGCGCCAACATTCTTGACCGCGATATGGACTCGGTCGGAGTCGGAGTGATTGAGCGTGGCGGGCAGCTGTTCGCGGTCGAGGATTTCGCGCAGTCGCGGTAAACGGCAGGGCGTCCCTGCGAGCTGCTTCTCTGACTGTTCGTTCTCTACTCTTCGGTGTGTGCGGTGGCGTAGTAGCCGCTGCGGGCCTGGATTTTGTAATCCGATTGCTTGGGACGGATCTCGACACGACGGAATGACCCGTCGCGCTTGGTGTTCGTGGGGGTATAGCCGATGTTGTACTGGCTGCGCAGCTCCCGGGAAATCTGGTCAAAAGCGTCGCGCAGCTTCTCAATCTTGTTGCCCACTTCGATCACGCGGCCGCCGGTCTCGGCGGTGAGCTTTTTCATATCGGAATCGCCGTTGTAGCCGAAGACTGCGCCACCGTAAAAACCACGGTCGGCGATGAGCAGGACATAACAGATAGCGTCAGCTTTCTGCGCGGCTTCGATGGCGTCTTTAATCCTGAGCCGGCTGCCCTCATCCTGTCCGTCGGTGAGCAGGATCATTGCCTTGCGGCCGACTTCGTGGCTGAGTTCATCGTGCGATGCGAGATAGACGGCGTCGTAGAGAGCTGTCCCACGAGGACCGGTGGAGGAACACGGGATGGGTCCCTGCGGACCGATGGGACCGCCAGAACAGCTGACGCCTCCGGTATTAATCTTGGCTTCATCCAGGGCATGGCGCAGCCGGCTGACAGAGCTGGTGAAATCCTGCAGCAGAGTGATGTCGATGTCGAAGCTGATCACGAAGGCTTCATCTTTTGGGCGTAGAGTGCTTTCGAGGAACGAACCTCCGACTTCTTTTTCCATGTCGAGAACGCGCATCTGACTGCCGCTCGAATCGATGAGAATACCGAGGGTCAGGGGAAGGTCGGATTCGGCTTTGAAATATTTAATGGTCTGGGGCTGGCCGTCTTCGAAGAGATCGAAACTGTCTTTTGTGAGGTTAGGAATCAGCGCGCCATGCTTGTCTTTGACGTTGAAGAACAGCTGGACGACTTCGACGTTGACCTTGAGCGTGCTAACGGATTCATCCTGCGACGGAGCCTGATCACTGGGGCTAGCGGCAGGGGGAGCGGCGGGAGCAGGCGAGGGCACGTTCTGCGCCGATGCGGCCAGGGAAAACGTCACGATCAGGGCCAGGAGACCCTTGGTCAAGGATGATTCTACAATTGGAAATGTCATTAGCGTTTTTGTTCCGGGACTTTGCTAGTCTATCCTGTACAGGCCTGTCTGGGTTAGATGCACCAAAGAGGTGCGATTCAGCATCTGAATTGTTGAAAAGACGGTTGGAGCAGCGTCGAAAAGGGTTTTCGGACCAAGAAAGTGAAGATTGAGGACTCCGGGATGGCCAGGATGATCAGCATAAGGAAAGGTGCCGGTGGATCGCTTCTGGCGCTGAGCCTGCTGTTGGCAGGTCCGCTCGTAGCGGCACAGCAGAAGCCCGACGAGATCCCGGACGCTCCTTCAGCCACACGCCCGATTCCACCGCCGGAACCGGCCAGCCCGAGGGGCGGGGACAATTCCGCGCCCAATTCAACTCCCGACAATTCGGGGGAAGGCGTCATTACAGGATCGAGGGACCTCCCGCATAGCAATGCCGGCGCGACGGATCAGACGTCGGGGCCCCCTCCTATGCCGCCGATAAAGACGGTTCCGGCCGGCAGCGTTCCGAAGGATCTGGAAACGGGAACAGACCTGTACACGATCCGCACCACGACGAACCTGGTGCTT
>Ga0181531_10002286_pt1 | contig 11995 bp, 12 predicted proteins | sample PEATcosm2014_Bin_38_FD_119743 | JGI IMG/M metagenome (GOLD analysis project Ga0181531, IMG submission 119743) | Peatland microbial communities from MTU Mesocosm Facility, Houghton, MI, USA - PEATcosm2014_Bin11_10_metaG | ecosystem: Environmental > Terrestrial > Soil > Wetlands > Peat | place... | reverse complement strand
CGCGCTCACGGTGCTGCAGCATCGCGGCCAGGATGCGGCGGGCATCATGACGAGTGAGGGCGGCGAGCTGTTCATGCGCAAGGACGCGGGTCTGGTGCGCGATGTGTTCCAGCAGAAGCACATGATGAAGCTCGCGGGCAACGTCGGCATCGGTCACGTCCGCTATCCCACCGCCGGCACCGACAGCGCACACGAGGCGCAGCCCTTCTACGTCAATTCCCCTTACGGCCTGTGCTTGGGCCACAACGGCAACCTGACCAACTCGCGCGAGCTGACCGAGGTGCTGGTGCGCGAGGATCGCCGTCATTTGAATACCGGCTCCGATTCCGAGGTGCTCTTGAACGTGCTCGCTTCGGAGCTGCAACGGGTCGGCACGCCCCGCGTGACCCCCGCCGACATCTTCGCGGCCGCGAATGCGGCGTATCGGCGCTGCCGCGGCGCCTACGCGGTGGTGGCCATGGTCATCGGCCACGGCATCCTGGGGTTCCGTGATCCGAACGGCATCCGGCCCCTGATGCTCGGCAAGCGCGATACCAAGAAGGGCACCGAGTGGATGCTCGCTTCGGAGAGCGTGGCGCTCGACATGCTCGGCTTCGAGCGCGTGCGCGACGTGGCCCCGGGCGAGGCGGTGTTCATCGACGAGCGGGGCCGCTTCTACGCGCAGCAGTGCATTGCGCTCGCGCGTCATACCCCGTGTATCTTCGAATACGTCTACTTTGCCCGTCCCGACTCCATCATCGACAACATCTCGGTCTACAAGGCGCGCCTGCGCATGGGTGAGCACCTCGCCGAGAAGATCAAGCGCGAGCGGCCCGAGCACGACATCGACGTCGTGATCCCGATCCCCGACACGAGCCGTACGAGCGCGGTACAGGTTGCCCAGCTCCTCGGTGTGAAGTATCGCGAGGGCTTCATCAAGAACCGCTACATCGGCCGCACCTTCATCATGCCCGGCCAGGAACAGCGCTCGAAGTCGGTGCGCAGCAAGCTCAATGCGATCGACCTCGAGTTCCGCGGCAAGGTCGTGCTGCTGGTCGATGACTCGATCGTGCGCGGCACGACCTCGGCGCAGATCATCGAGATGGCGCGCGAGGCGGGCGCGCGCAAGGTGTACTTCGCCTCGGCGGCACCTCCCGTGCGCTATCCGAACGTGTACGGCATCGACATGCCGGACGCCTCCGAGCTCGTGGCCGGGGGTCACAGCATCGACGAGGTGCGCAAGATCATCGGCGCCGACTGGCTCATTTACCAGGATCTCGAGGATCTGGTGCATGCGGTACGGCACGACAACGCCAAGATCATCGATTTCGACACGTCCTGTTTCTCCGGCGAGTACGTCACAGGAGACGTGACGCCCGAGTACCTCAAGCGCCTGCAGGGAGAGCGATCCGACGAGGCTAGGCAGCAGCGTCGCGATGGCGTCGGCCGTGGACTCAAGCCGGTCCGGATTCTGTAGAGCCGCATCTGCGACGGCTCGGGCGACCGGGCTTTGAGCCTGAAGCTACTGCTCATTGCGGAGCGGCCGGAATACCGGTTGCTCGTGCGCAAGCACATCGAGATCGAGTGGCCGACCGCCACGGTGGTCGAGCACCGCCTGGGCGAGGACGAGCCGCTGCCCGGTGAGTTCCTCGCTGCCGGCTACGATGCCGTCCTCATCGTCGGTGCGCCGCCGGCCGAGTCCGCCGAATCCTTCGCCATCGCGCTGCGCTCCAAGACGGACTTCGCGCCTCTGGTGCTGGTGCTGCTCGAGGAGCCGCCCTCGCCGCCGCCGCCGCCCTCTCACGGACTGCAGCGGCTCTACGGGCGCAAGATCGATCGCGATCAGCTGATCCGTGCGCTCACCCGCGCCTCGCGCGAGCAGAAGCAGGCGCTCTCGGTGCTGCGCGGGCAGCCCGGCTACGAGCAGCGCTACCGCTTCGGCTCAGTCGTCATTCGCGGGCATCGCAACATCCGCCAGATCGGCAGCGGCGGGATGTGCAAGATCTATCTCGCCGAGAGCGAGCGTGCGGGCGCGCTCGTCGTGCTCAAGGTGTTCAGCCAGGTGCCGGACGTCTCCGAACGCATCATCAGCTTCGACCGCTTCCTGCAGGAGTACGAGATCGTCGCGCGCCTCAAGCACCCGAACATCGTGCGAATCTACGACTTGGGCATAGCCGACGACCATTCCTACATCGCCATGGAGCACTTTCCTCTGGGCGATCTGCGCCAGCGCATGAAGTCCTCGCTCGCCCCGTCGATGGCCCTCAAGTATGTCGAGCAGATCGCGAGCGCGCTCGAGGCCATTCACGCGGTCGGGGTGCTGCATCGGGATCTGAAGCCCGCCAACGTCATGCTCAGGGCGGACGGCTCGCTCTGCCTGATCGACTTCGGGCTGGCGAAAGCCGACGAGCTCGATGCCGAGCTCACCGGCACGCGCGAGATCTTCGGCACGCCCTACTACATGAGCCCCGAGCAGGGCCACGCCGAACTCGTCGATGCGCGCAGCGATCTGTACAGCTTGGGCATCGTGTTCTACGAGATGCTCACGGGCCGCAAGCCCTTCACCGGCAGCTCGGCGATGGAGGTCATCTACAAGCACAAGCGCGCAGAGCTGCCTGCCGTGGAGCCCCAACACGCGCTCTACGAGCCGCTGCTCAAGCGCCTGCTCGCAAAGGCCCCCGAGGATCGCTTTCAGTCGGCACGCGAGCTGCGCGAGGCGCTCGCCGGGCTGAAGACGCCGGCCTGAGAGTCGCACGTTTTGCGCGCCGCGCGGTCCGGCGCGGCGCGGCCGGCCGGGCGCGGGCACGGTAAGATCACAGCGTATGACCCCACATCCGCTGCTCCGCGTCCCGACCCCCGATGCCTGGATCGAGGCGGCGCGCCGCTGCCGCGACGTGCTTCTCATCGATCACGCAAACTGTGAGAAGAAGGCCGCCTCGACGGCGCTTGCCCTGATGTTCGCCTACGCCGAGGACACCGAGCTCACGCTGCGCCTGGCACGCCTCGCGCGCGAGGAGCTGAGACACTACGAGCAGGTGGTGCGGCTCACGGAGAAGTTCGGCATCCGCCTGGTGCGTCTCGCCCCGGGGCGCTACGCCGAGCGGCTGCGCCGTCCCATCGCACGCGCCGAGCCCGAGCGCGGCGTCGACCTCATGCTCTGCGGGGCGTTCATCGAGGCGCGCTCGTGCGAGCGCTTCGCCGTGCTCACGCGGGCCCTCGAGGGACCGGCCGGCGAGCTGTTTGCGGGCCTCGAGGCGGCCGAGGCGCGCCACCAGGGGCTCTATCTCGATCTGGCCCGCCGCGCCGCGCAGGCAGCCGACATCGATCTCGCGCCGCGCGTCGAGCGCTTCGCGATGCTCGAGGCGGAGCTCATCACGAGCCCCGATCCGACCTTTCGTTTCCACTCGGGCGCCCCGGCCTAGCGGGTCAGTCGCCGCGCTCGCCGCGGGCCCCGGCCAGCCCGCGGATGACCCATCACCAGCACTCGGACGACCAACCACCGGCACTCGGACGACTGACCCATTGGTTCGTTGAAGTGCGGTCCCGGGCCCATAGAATGGGAAGCCATTGCGGCAGCTCCGCCTGCCAGACAGGTCACTCGCGACGAGAATTACCGGATGCAAAACATCACCTCTCGGATCGATCCCGATGACGCCGTCGTCCTGTTCGTCGATCTTCAGGCGGGCATCGTGGAGCTGTCCAGGACCATTTCTCTGGATCGACTCAAGAAGGGAGTCCTCGGGCTCGCGAAACTCGCGCGGGTTTTCGGCATTCCGGCGATCGTCTCCGGGGTGTCCGGCCCGGACGGCTCCGCGCCCACCATGATTGCGCAAATTGCCGAGGGCATGGGTGATTACGAAATACACCTACGCACGACGGCCGATTCATTTCGGAATGACGCGATCGTCGCGGCTGTCGAGGCCACGAAACGGCAGACGCTGCTCATAGCCGGTGTTTCCTGCGAAGTTGCCGTCCAGCTGCCCGCGTTGACCGGCGCAGAGATGGGCTACCGGGTCTTCGTCGTGGCCGATGCGTGTGCCGGAATGAGTGAGCGTACCGAGCAGGCGGCAATCCAGCGGATCGTAAAGAGCGGCGGTGCGCTCGTGTCCGTGATGACGCTGGCGGGCGAGCTGGCCGGAGAGTTCCGCACTGCGAAAGCGCAGTCTGCGATCGAAGTGCTTTACGAAATGGCGACGGCGTAGCGTGTGCCTCGCACCCGGAGCCTTGGGCTAAGCACCCTGCGCACCATCTGAAAGCGCCCTGGCACTCGGCCGGTCAGTCTGGGAGCGGACGGAATATGAAGGTACTCGTCATTCTGACTCTGAGGCCAGAAGCGCAGCTCCACACGGTACGAGCTGAGCTCGCCAACGAGCTCAAGGGTTCTTGGGCGCTCTATGCCTCCGGGGCGCTGCGCGAGGTCTACGCGACCGAGGATCCAAAGCGAGTGGTTTTCGTGATGGAGGCGCACGACGCGGCGGAAGCGACGCGGCAACTAGCCCCGTTGCCGCTGGTTGCCGCGGGAATGTTCACATTGGAGTGCCTGGAGCTGCGGCCATTCGTCAATTGGTCGATGCTTTTCGCGCAATGACGACCTGCGCCGAAGCTAGCGGCGTGCGAGCGAGACCAGCTCCGGACCGCTCTGCGTCCATCGCAGCACGCTGCCCTGGCTGTACCAGTCACCGAGCACGATGCGCGAGCAGGGCCGGCCGTCGACCTCGAGAGGAAATATGCCGGGACGGTGCGTGTGGCCGTGCAGCACGGTGGCGGTCCCCGCGGCACGCAGGGCCGCGGCGACGCTCGTCGCGTTGACGTCGGCAATCATTTCATCGAGCTGCGCGGTATGGGCCCGGCTGCCGGCGCGGGCGGCGCCCGCGAGCGCACGGCGCTGCGCGACGGAGAGCTTGAGAAAGCGCCGCTGCCAGTCCGGATCGCGCACCGTCGCGCGCAGCCGCTGATAAGCGCGATCGTCGCTGCAGAGCGCATCGCCGTGCATCACCAGCACCCGTTCGCCATAGAGCGTGACGATGACGGGATCGGGGAGAAGCTGCACGCCGGCACGCCGGCAAAAGGTGGGCCCCAGAAGAAAATCGCGGTTGCCGTGCATGACGAAGCAGGGCACTCCACGCCCGGCGAGTGCGGCGAGCGCGCCGATCACGTGCTCCTGGTCGGCATCGGGCGCATCGTCCCCGACCCAGGATTCGAAGAGATCGCCCAGGATGTAGAGCGCATCGGCGCCCGCGGCCTCGCCTTCGAGGAAGCCCACGAACTGGCGCGCGATCTCCCGGTGCTGCGCGTCGATATGCAGGTCCGATACGAAAAGGGTCGTCGAGTCCGCCACGATCGGATGCCGCCGCTGATCTTCCCAGGGGTCCGGGTCGTGCTAGGAGCTCGGCACGCGCTCCGCCGAGGGCACGCGCTCGATCTTCTCGATCGTGATGTTCTTGAGGGGCGCGTTCTCCTTGAAGGGGCCCTTGGCGCCGGTGGCGACGTTGCCGATGCGATCGACGACGTCCATCCCCTGCACGACCTTGCCGAAGACGGCATAGCCCCAGCGCGCGGGGTTCGGATCGAGCGCGGCATTGTCGTTCATGTTCACGTAGAACTGCACGTCGCCGTCGTGCGGCTCGGGCGGGCGGGCGAGCCCCACCGTGCCGCGCTGGTTGACGAGGCCGTTGCCCGACTCATTGAACACTTTGGGGGGAGAGCCCTTGAGCTTGTAGTCGCCGTCGTAGCCGCCGCCCTGGATCACGAAGTTCGAGATGGAGCGATGAAAGATCGTGCCCGAGTAGAAGCCCTGATCGACGAACTTGAGGAATTGCGCCACGGTGAGCGGAGCGCGCTCCGGATTGAGCTCGATGATGAAATTACCCATCGAGGTGAACACCTGGACCTGCGGATCGAGTGCTTTTGGGGCGGGTTTGGCCTCGGTTTTAGCCGAGTTCTTGGCATCGGTCTTCGCGGCATCGGCGGCGTGACCCGGCAGTGAGACGGCGGCGGCGAGCAATGCAGCCGCGAGCAACAGTGGTTTCATGCTTGGGGATTCTACTCGAATGGGTACAATCTTGAGATATGTCCTCGACGCTCGTCACGCGCTTTGCGCCCTCACCGACCGGATCGCTGCATCTCGGCAACGCGCGCACCGCTCTGTTCAGCTGGCTGTGGGCCCGCCGCAGCGGCGGGCGATTCATTTTGCGCATCGAGGATACCGATGTCGAGCGCAGCGCCGCGCGCTTCCTGGACGAGCTCATCGAGGATCTCGACTGGCTCGGGCTCGAGTGGGACGAGGGTCCGCGTGTCGGCGGTGCGCACGCGCCGTACTCACAGTCGCAGCGCGCTGCGATCTATGAGCGCTACTTCGATGAGTTGCAGGGCTTGGGCCTCGCGTATCGCTGCTACTGCACGGCGCAGGAGCTCGAGCTCTCGCGCAAGCTCCAGCGCATGGCGGGCCAGCCGCCTCGCTACGCCGGCACGTGCCGGCAGTTGAGCGCCGCGCAGCGCGCCGAACGCGAGGCGCGCGGCTTGAAAGCGACGCTGCGCTTCGCCGTGCCGCCTTCAGGCGTGCTCGAGTGGGTCGACTTCGTGCACGGGCCGCAGGTCTTTTCGACGGCGGAGATCGGGGATTTCATCATCCGTCGGGAGGACGGAACCGCGGCCTTCTTCTTCTCGAACGCCGTCGACGATGCGCTCATGGGGGTGACGCACGTGCTGCGCGGGGATGATCATCTCACGAACACGCCGCGCCAGCTCATGCTGCTCGCCGCGCTCGGCCTGCGGCCGCCGGGCTACGGCCACGTCGGCCTCCTGATCGGCGAGGACGGCGCGCCGCTCTCGAAGCGGCACGGCAGCGCGAGCGTGCGCGAATTCCGCGAGCGCGGTTTTTTGCCGGGGGCGCTGCTCAATCATCTCGTGCGCCTCGGTCATGCGAGCGACGTCGATGGCTGGCTCCCGCTCGCCGACATGCCGGCGCACTTTCGCCCGGAGCACCTGGGACGCGCCGCGGCGCGCTTCGAGGAGTCGCAGCTCATGCACTGGCAGCGCGAGGCGGTGCAGCGCATGAGCCCGGAGGAGGTGCGCGCCTGGCTCGGCTCGAACGACTCGAGCGAGTTCCTGGAGCTGATCCGCCACAACGTCGTTCTGCCCGCGGACGCAGCCGCATGGTCCGCGGTCGTGCACGGCGAGCTGCCGCCCTTGGGGAGCGATGAGCAGCGCGTGATCGATGCGGCGGGCACGGCGTTCTTCGCCGCCGCGGCCGAGGCGCTCGAGCGGACAGGCCCCGACTTGAAACGCCTGACGCAGCTCTTGAAGGAACGCAGCGGACGCAAGGGCGCCGAGCTCTACCTGCCCTTGAGGGTCGCGCTCACCGGCCGCGAGCACGGGCCCGAGCTCGCGCCGCTTCTGAAGCTGATCGGCCCTGCCAAGGCGCGCCGCCGCCTGGAGTCGCATGCTCACCATCCATGATTCATTGACGGGCCAGAAGCAGCCCTTCAAGCCGCTGCGCGACAACGAGGTGCGCATGTACGTGTGCGGCATGACCGTGTACGACTACATTCACATCGGCCACGCGCGCATGCTCACGGTGTTCGATCTGGTGCAGCGTTACTTGCGCGCCTCGGGCTATCGCGTCACCTACGTGCGCAACATCACCGACATCGACGACAAGATCATCGAGCGCGCCCGGGAGCGCGGCGAGGACTGGCCGGAGCTCGCCGCGCGCTATACGCGCGAGATGCATGCTGACTGCGAGGCGCTCGGGCTCGAGCCGCCCGACGCCGAGCCGCGCGCCACCGAGTATATCGATGCCATCCAGGCAATGACGCAGACGCTCATCGACAAGGACTTCGCCTACGTCGCGGACAACGGCGATGTGATGTACTCGGTGCGCAAGTTCCCGCGCTACGGCGCTCTCTCCGGCAAGAAGATCGACGAGCTGCGCTCCGGGGCGCGCGTGCAGGTGGACGAGTCGAAGCGCGATCCGCTCGATTTCGTGCTGTGGAAGCACGCCAAACCGGGTGAGCCTTCCTGGCCCTCGCCCTGGGGAGCCGGACGCCCGGGCTGGCACATCGAGTGCTCGGCGATGTCGACGAGCCTGTTGGGCCCCTACTTCGATCTGCACGGCGGGGGCATGGATCTCAAGTTCCCGCATCATGAGAACGAGATCGCGCAGTCCTGCGCGGCGTGCGATACGCCCTTCGTGCACCGCTGGATGCACAACGGCTTCGTGCGCGTCGACGATGAGAAGATGTCGAAGTCGCTCGGCAATTTCTTCACCGTGCGCGAGGTTCTGAAGGCGCTGCGCGATCCGGAGGTGCTGCGCTTCTTTCTCTTGAGCAGCCATTACCGCGGGCCGATCAACTACTCGCTCGCACAGCTCGAACAGGCGGATGAAACACTGCTGGGCCTGTACCGGGCGCTCAAGGGAAGCGGCACCCGCCTGCAACCCTCCGGGGCCACTGCGCCCGAATCACCCGCGGGGGCCCGCTTTCGCGCCGCGATGGACGATGACTTCAACACCCCCGAGGCGCTCGCCGTGATGGCGGGCGTGGCGCGCGACCTCAATCTCGCCAAAACGCGCGCGGTGGGCGAGGCGGGCGCAGGGGGCGTGCCCGGCGCGGCGGGTGGGGCGGGCGGGGCGGCCGGCGGGGCGGGGGGAGGCGTGGCCGGCGGGGCGGCCCAGGATGAGGCGGTGGCGGCCCTGGCGGCCGAGCTCGTGGCGATGGGGTCGGTGCTGGGGCTACTACAGCAGGATCCGGAGATCTATCTGAAGCGCGCCCGGCCGAGTCCTGGTGCGGAGGGCCGAGGCGGAGCCGGAGCGGCGGGGGCCGCGTTGAGTGATGCGGACATCGAGACGCAGCTTGCCGCGCGCCGTGCGGCGCGCAGCGCCCGCAACTTTGCCGAAGCCGACCGCATCCGGGATGCGCTCACGGCAGCAGGGGTCCTTCTCGAAGATAAGCCGGGCGGCCTCACCGAGTGGCGGCGCGCATGAGTCGCGCCTGCCGCCACCCGGTGCCCTGGGCTGGATCTCTCAGTCGGAACGTCGTGTCATCAGCATGCCGAGCACGACGCCCACCACCGCTGCGATACCCACCACCTGCCAGGGATTGTCGCGTACATAGCCGTCGGTCTTGCGAGTGACCTGTCGCGCCTGACCGCGCACCTGCGCCGCGCCGTCGCTGATCGCGCTCTTGGCGGCCGCGAGGGCAATCTGCACTTTGGCGCGGACTCGCTGCACGTCGGGCGTCCCAACGTCCTTGATGGCGCGGGTCAGATCCTCGACGTTGTCGAGAAAGTCGTTGATGTTGCCGTTGGTGGCCGCTTTCTTGGTTTTTCGAACCTGGCTCGTGTCGACTTGCGGGTCCATGAAAGTCTCCTGCTGCTGGGGCGATTTCGTGGCTGGAGCGGCTGCGGCCGTCAGGCGCGCCGTCCCAGGCTCATCAAGAAGGTCACCAGGGCGCCGATCAGAAACACGACGAACAGAATCTTGGCGATGCCCGCGGCGCCGGCGGCAATGCCGCCGAATCCGAAGAATGCCGCAATGAGCGCGATGACGAGAAATACAACTGCGTAATGAAGCATGACCGCACCTATTGGATGAAAGAGCTTGGGACTCGACGCCGCTGCACTTTGCACCCGATCGCCGCGCGGGTCAGTCAGGGCGCGAGCGGCACCGACCGTAGGACATGGCTCACGGCTCACTCCGCGGCAACGGTGTGCATGGTCCGATCGGGCGCGAGCGCCGCCGCTTCGACGCCGGCATCGGCGAGATCCGGCGGCACAGGCAGGCCCACGGCGAGGGCGGCGGCGAGACGCGACAGGGCGGGCGCGGTCTGGATGCCGTAGCCGCCCTGGCCTGCGAGCCAGAAGAACCCGGGCGCCTCGCGCGCGAAGCCGACCACGGGCGACCGATTGGGCGCAAAGGTACGCAGTCCCGCCCAGCGCGCCTTGAGGCGCTCGATACGCAGCGTGGTGGCTTCCTCGACGCGCTCGACGGCCACGGCGATGTCCCATTCCTCGGGCTGTACATCGCCCGGCGCGACGGGGGTTTCGTCGGCCGGCGAGATGAAGAGGAGGCCCGCCTCGGGCTTGAAGTAGAAGCGCTCCTCGATGTCGTTGACGAACGGCCACCCAGCCGTGGCGAGACCCGCGGGCGGCTCGATGAGAATCGCGGTGCGGCGGCGGGGCGTGAGCGCGAGCGTCGCAACGCCGGCGCGCGCCGCGATCTCATCGGCCCACGCGCCTGCGGCGTTTATGATGAGCGGGGTCCGTAGGGTCTCGGCGCCGGCCCGCACCGACCAGCCGCCGGCGTGCTGCTCGAGTGCGTTCACCGGCGAGCCGGTGAGCAGCTGCCCGCCGCGCGCGCGAAACAGTCGCAGATACCCCTGATGCAGCGCCTGCACGTCGATGTCCGCGGAATCGGGCTCGAAGAGCGCCGCGGCCACGTATCCCGGGCGCAGCACCGGGCAGCGTCGCTCGGCCTCCTGCGGGCTGATCGCATGGGTGGCGGGCGCGACATCGGGAAGCGAGGCGAAGCGCGCGAGCAGGGTGCGCTGCTCGTCCGTCGCGATGAACAGGCAGCCGCGCGGCCGTAGCAGCGATCCCTCGCCGAATCCGGCGGGCGGCGCGTCGAGGAACGCGCGGCTCGAGCGCGTCAGCGCGCGGATCACCTCGTTCCCATAGATCTCGGTGAAGAGCGCGGCCGAGCGCCCCGTCGAGTGATAGCCGGGGCGCGCCTCGGTCTCGACGAGCACGACGCGGCGCTGCTCGGCGAGGTGGGCGGCGATCGAGGCGCCGGCCATGCCGGCACCGATCACGACGACGTCGGGCTCGCTCACCGGCGGGTGGGCCCCGAGAGTCGCGGCGCCCGCATCAGAGCTGCAGATGCCCGAGGGGCATGCGGGTCGAGCGCTTCACGGTGGCGAGCACGACGCTCGACTGCACGTCGCGCACGTGCGGGATCCGCAGCAGCTTCTTCAGGATCACCGAGCTCAAGGACTCGAGATCCTTGCCGAACACCTGCAGGATGAAATCGAAGGGCCCGGTGGTCGCGAAGCAGTGGGTCACCCCCTCGAGCAGCGCGATCTCACGCTCGAAGCGCGCCACCGTCTCGTCGGTGTGCTCGGTGAGCTTCACATGCACGAGCGCCTGCACGGCGAGCTCGATGCGTGCGGGATTCAGCACCGCGGTGTAGCCCTCGATGACCCCCGCGGACTCGAGCGCGCGAATGCGCCGGGCGCAGGGCGTGGGGGAGAGGCCGATGATCTCGGCGAGCTCGACCACCGGCAGGCGTCCGTCCCGCTGCAGCTCGGCGAGGATGCGCGCATCGAAGCGATCGAGCTCCACTTTGGGCCTCTTGCGGGACGTAGGTTGGTCGATATCGCCAAACATGATGCCGAAAAGAGCGGTTTTTTGCGATATCTTTCGGAGTGGTGAAGGATACGAATGCACGCCCGAGGGGCGGCGGGAGCTTTAGGTGAGCGCCGGCGTGCTCGGGATCGTGCTCATTGGGGCGCTGCTGCATGCCGCGTGGAACCTGCTCATCAAGAGCCGGCCGAACACGCGCGTCGCGACGGCGGGCCTCTATATCGCTGCCGGGGCGATCGCCCTCGCGATCCTCCCCTGGATCGGGTTGCCCTCGCGCGCGAGCTGGCCCTACCTCGCCGCCTCCACCGTGGCCGAACTGATTTACGGGGTCTTGCTCGCGCTCGTTTACGAGGTGGGTGACCTGAGCCACGCCTATCCGCTCATGCGCGGCACCGCGCCGCTGCTCGTCGCTCTGGGCTCCGGGGCGCTGGTGGGTGAGTCCCTGTCGCGCTCCATGTGGATCGGCGTCGCGATCGTCTCGGGCGGCATCCTGTCGCTCTGGTTCGAGGCGCGATCCCAGCGGCGCTCGGCGCGGGCGACGCGTCTTGCGCTTCTGAACGCGTGCGCGATTGCCACTTACACGATGATCGATGGCCTCGGCGTGCGCGTCTCGGGACGGCCGGCGAGCTACAGTCTCGCCTTGTTCGTCTTGATCGCG
>Ga0181531_10002285_pt1 | contig 12000 bp, 11 predicted proteins | sample PEATcosm2014_Bin_38_FD_119743 | JGI IMG/M metagenome (GOLD analysis project Ga0181531, IMG submission 119743) | Peatland microbial communities from MTU Mesocosm Facility, Houghton, MI, USA - PEATcosm2014_Bin11_10_metaG | ecosystem: Environmental > Terrestrial > Soil > Wetlands > Peat | place... | reverse complement strand
TGAATGCCGACGGCACGCCCGACACTAGTTTTGGCAAACGCGGCACCGCGACCGTTTCGCGCACCGGCGGTGCGCCCCGGGCCTTGGCGCTGCAGAGCGACGGCAAGATCGTGGCCATCGCAACAACCGCCCACCGGCTGCTGCCGAACGGCACGCACGACAAGACATTCGCGCCGGGCGTCGTTATCGCCAGTTCCGCTCTGCAGGCGCAGACTGGCACCGAACCGCCGCTGGCGGTGCAGGCGGACGATTCCTACCTTGTTTCCGGAACAACCGGCTCGATCGATCAGTTCTTCTCGCTGCAGAGATTCAAGCTGACTAACAAAGTGGCCAAGTCGCTCCATAGTGTGGAAATCGGATTTGACGGCGCCCAGACGACGAACCCGAGCCAGGATTACGCCAATATTGTGCAGCCGAATGGCAGCATCGTTGTGGCCGGCCGCTACCTCGCCGGGTCTGACGAGTGTTTCGGTCTCGGGCGGCTGTTGCGGAACGGCGCGCTCGATACCAGTTTCGGATCAAACGGTACGGTAACGACCGTGTTCCCCGGCAACAACGCCCTGGCTACTGCGCTCGCCTTGCAATCGGACGGCAATATCGTGGCGGCTGGGATCACCGGCAGCAGCGGCAGCGGCAGCGTCGCCGTCGCCCGCTACCTGGGGCACTGAGGCGACGAGACGCCTCAAGCCAACGGCTGGAGCCTCCCATGCCGCAGTCCCGCAACCTGATTTTGGAACTCGGTGCGAGTGTCGGTCTAGGAACGTAAATAAAATTGGGTATAGGATGTTGTGCGCAGCACGCTTTCGCGTGATGACCCCATGGGTCCAGAACAGGGCCCCGGCCCTAGCTGAAGCAAGCAACATTTGAGGCGGCTGGCACAATATTTTTAATTCCCCGGGAATAAACCGCGTCGTTGCGGTGTCTATGGCACGCAAGCGACCGACCGGAAGAAATGGTCTGGGTGGTTGAGCCTTGCCTCTAGGAGATTAGGAATGACGATGCACGATAAGGACAACGCGGGTGAAATGCCTGAGCGGGGAGCAACAAATTCGCCGGATGTCGCGCAACCGGGACGCCGGAACCTTTTGCAGGGTCTCGGCATGGCTGGCGCGGCGCTGACAGCCAGCCTGTTGCCGCGCGGATCCAGAGCGCAGACCGTGGTACGTACCAAGAAGGCCAGCGGCCGCGATATCGACATCCTGCGGTTCGTCGCCTGGGCGGAGCTTGTTGAGTCCGATCTCTGGTCGCAATATGCCGAACTGGGCGGCCTCAATACCGAGGCACCGAACCCTTACCAGGCCGCGTTCAACCGGCTCGATGGCGACAGCGGGCAATACATTACCAGCAACACGAATGACGAGCTGAGCCACGCGGCATTCCTCGACGCGTATATCGCATCGATCGGCGCGGAACCCATCAACCTCGACAAGTACCGTACTTTGCCGAGCAGCACAGCCACCGGAGCACAGCAGATCGGTCGCCTGACCAATCTGATGCAGCTCAGTGTCGATACGTCCTGGTATGTGCGCTATCGCAGCACGAGCAGCCCGGATTTCGGCGCGACGTACCCGCAGGCGTTGCCACAGTTGGCGGCTGGGCAGTTTACGGCTATTCCGCGCAGCGATGACGATTTCGGGCCGGCTGATCACATACAGGCCATCGCCAACACGGCCGCGTTCCATTTCGCTTTCATCGAGCAAGGCGGCGTAAGCCTGTACGCGACGTTCGCACAGCATGCCTCCAGCGCCGAAGTGCTCGAAATCCTGCTTGGCATCGGTGGCGATGAAATCGCTCACTATGTCGAATGGGTGGATTTCTGCGGCAATGGCGTGCAGAAGCCGGTAGCACCGCTGACCGATCCCACTAATGGCCTCGTCTTCCCGAACTTCATCGCCGAGGCCCAGGTACTAACGCAGCCGAACCTGATCTTCCCGGTCCCCGCCCAGTTCATCAGCCCGAATCTTCCGCTGTGCGCGACGATTCGGCCAATCAGCAACAGCGCATTCACGGCAGTTGGTTTCGTCAATGCCCTGATCAACGATGGGTTGTTCATCGGACAGAGCCAGGCGTTCCTGCAGTTCAGCCTGCAGCTGGCCGCGAAGGCGGACGCAGCCCGGCGGCGCGTGTAACGGCTTGGGCGGGCGGCTCTCGCCGCCCGCCCAGGTTCTTTTCAGAACATAGGAGGTACCGACATGGGCAGTTTCAGCCCGATTCACTGGATGATCATGGCGATGGTGGTGGTGCTGCTGTTCGGCGGTGGCCGTGTCAGCGGCCTGATGGGTGACGTCGCTCGAGGCATTAAGACGTTCCGAAAAACGATGGCGGAGGACACCGCGGAGGCACCAAAGCGCATCGGCGCCGGCGCCTTGGCCGCTGACGAAATCATGGCCCACGAACCAACGACGGTCTGAAATGCGCAGGCTAACCCGGGCAAAAGGCATCGCCAAGTCCCGGCGCTTACGGCCGAGTCAGTACGATATAGTCGACGCACGCGCCTTTGTAATGCCACGGCGCGGCGCCTCACCGCAACGGTAGTGAGTTTTATGTTTGATTTTGCCGGCTCTGAAATTGCGGTAATCGGCATTGTTGCCCTCGTCCTTATTGGCCCCAGGGAGATGCCGGTCGCCATCCGCGCCGTCGCCCGGATGTTAAAGAAGGTGCGTCGCATCGCAGGAGAATTTCAACACCATGTCGATCAGATGGTGCGCGAGGCGGACCTGGGCGACCTACAGTCCACGTTCCGCGATTTGAGTAGTATGAACCTGAAGCAGGTCGTCGCAGACGCCGTCGATCACGACGGCAGCTTCAGCCGGGCGTTCGACGAGCCACTGGTGCAGGATCCGATGCCGCCGATAGCGTCGGAAGAAACGACGACGAGGTCACCACCGACCGCTTCGCCACCCGAGGGTCCAGTGCCATCCTTTGTCCCGCCCATTGCTGGACAGCCCGAGTTTGCGTCAGCTGGCCGATAGAGATGCCCAGGCTGAACGCAAGCGATCCTGCCGCCGCGCAGATGGACAACAAAGCGATGCGGCTGCAGGATCACCTGTTAGAACTTCGCCGTCGCCTGCTATGGTCGGCGCTCACCTTCGCTCTTGCATTCGTCGGCTGCTACATTTTCTCGCGGCAGATATATCTCTTTCTGGCAGCACCGTTGGCCCATATCATGGTCGCCAAGGGCGAACCGCCTCGCCTTATTTACACAGCGCTCTCCGAGGCGTTTTTCACGTACATGAAGGTGGCGCTCTTTGGCGCAGCGTTTGTGAGTTTTCCCATGGTGGCAGTGCAGCTGTGGCAATTCGTGGCGCCTGGCCTGTATCGGACGGAGAAGCGTGCGTTTGCGCCGTTTCTGATTGCAACTCCGGTGCTGTTTGTGCTGGGCGCTGCCCTGGCATACTATTTCGTGTTTCCGGTCGCGTGGAAATTCTTTCTCAGTTTTGAAGCGCCTGGCAACCAGGGCGCGCCCCGGATCCAGTTGTTGGCGCGGGTCAGTGAATATCTTGGCCTGGTGATGAAGCTAATGATGGCCTTTGGCATTGCCTTCGAACTTCCGGTTGCGCTTAGTCTTTGCGCGCGCGTGGGCCTAATTCAGGCGGCGGGCCTTCGTCATTACCGGAGGTACGCCTACGTGGGATGTTTCACATTCGCCGCCGTGCTGGCACCGCCAGACGCGATCACAATGACCGGACTCGCCGTTGCGCTGATCGGTCTATACGAAATCTCCATCTTGGCGGCTCGGATGGTGGAACAGACGCCTAGGGTAGCTTGAGAGATCGCGCTGTGGTCTGCCCCGAATGCAATATGATACCAACGGCCCAAATTGCTGACTCTTCCGGCATCGAGGGAACCAATTCACCACGTAGCCGGAGGCGGTTGCCAACGGAGTGGTCTACGTCAGTTCCATCGATGACAACGTCTACGCCCTCAACGCTATGTGCTTGCTCGGTGATATCAAAACCACACGATGGTTGAACTGATTTGCGCCGGACCGTGCCCTTATTCCAAGGTCGCCGCTGCGCGCGGTATATTTATCGCGAGCCGGAATAATAGCGCGGGCGTGGCGTCCATTCAGGCATGGAGCCAGATTTCGTGGCCCTGACTTCGTAGGGAGATTTAGGGTGCAGACCGCGAGGCTGACTGTCGCTTCGGCTCGATCGGGTTCACCGTCGGTGCGGGTCGCAATGCAACGGGATGTGGCACCCCTACGGACGTGGCCGACTGCGGTCGAGTTTTGCCACAGGGCGCTGGAAGCCGGGCAACCGCTTGCCACGATCACCCTGGAGCAAGGGCCTTGATAGGGAAGCCCGGGGTACACGAGGAGGAGTTGCACGCCTTCATCGATGGCGAGTTGCCTGTCGGCCGTGCCAGCACTGTTGCAGCGGTTGTGGCCGCCAATCCGCTGCTGGGCGCGCGCGTCGCCGCCTTCGCGGTAGACAAAGCAGCGCTGGCGGCGGCCTACCGGCCCATAGCGAGCGCACCGGTGCCACGGGCGTGGGTGGCCCGCGTCGAGGAGGCCCGCGGACCGGCGTCGATTTACGGCCGCGCGCCACGTCTTGCGGTCTGGAGCATGGCGCTGGCCGCAAGCGTACTGATCGCGGTAGGCGGCGGTACGCTGCTGCAACGGGACGGCGCGACGGAAGGCCCGATTCTGGCGCAGGCTGACGCGGCACGTGGCGAGCGGACTGTGCCGCTGACGCGCATGGTTGGCGCGGCACTGGCGGACGCACCATCGCGGGACGCGCTGCTGGCTCATGTAGTTGGTCTAAGAGTGCGGGCGCCGAATCTGGCACCGCTGGGCTGGCGTCTGGCAGAAATCGATACATATACAGGGGCCGCGGCGCTGCGTTATCATGCGCTTGACGGCCGGCGATTGACAGTGTTCGTCCGTCGAAGCTCCGGCACGCCAAGATTCGATCTTTTGAAGAGCGGCGCAGTGCGGATCTGCATTTGGCAGGACGAGGTAGTGGGTGCGGTGATGATGGGCGAATTGAGCGCAGGGCAGATGATGCGCGTGGCTAGTGCGGCTTATGAATCGTTGAACTTGTAGTCGCGGCGACAAGTTAGCGGTCGCCTAGTCATTTTGCGTCGTACTCCTTCGGCCGAAGCTACCCGATCATCAAGCCGATCATCGTCAATGCCTGCCGGCTCTAAATGAGCCGTTACTTCTACTGCCGCCGGGAAGAGGCGGCGGACAGTTGTTTCGGTCTGGCCACAAATAATGTGGCCTTTTTCGACCGTGAATTGACCGTCCAATTCGAGATGAAACTCGACGAAGGTTCTGTCGCCGGCATAGTCAGTTCGCAAATCGTGTACACCCTGCACGTTGGCACACGCCAGCACAGCCGGTCGAATGCGCTCCCGTTCGTCATCCGGCAATTCACGATCAAGCAGTTGCTCAAGGAGATGGCTGGTTCGGTCGGCTCTGCTTGCCTCCGCTATTCTGTTGCGTGGCCCTGTTCGCGGATCAGGTCGATCAGGGCGCGCAGCCGGGCGGGAATATGCCGCCGCCCGGCGAAATAGAGCGACAGGCCGGGATAGGGCGGTGTCCAGTCCGCTAGCACGACCTCAAGTCGTCCGGCGGCGACATGCTCCGCGACCGATGGCTCGCCGATATAGGCGAGCCCCGCGTCGGCCAGCGCCGCCTCCAGCATCAGGCCGGATTCGTCGAGCGTGAGGCAGCCGGGCGCATCGATTAGCACGACCTGGCCGCGTTTCTCGAATTCCCAGCGATAGAGTTTTCCCGTGCCCATCCGGGCCCGGATGCACCGATGCCGCATGAGGTCGGTCGGCACTACGGGCCGCTTCCGCCCAACGAAATAGGCGGGTGCTCCGACAACCACCGATCGGATCGTCGGCAGGATCGGAACGGCGATCATGTCCGGCGGCACCGTGTCCGCCAGCCGAATGCCGGCGTCGAATCCTTGGCCTAGCACATCGATCAGCGCCTCCTCGGTGGCAATCTCCAGTTCAACACGCGGGTAACGGCGCAGATAGCGCAGGAATAGCGGCTGGAGCAGCAGCTCGGCCGCGCCGCGGGAAGTGTTGATGCGAAGAACGCCCGATATCTCGCTGCTGCCCTCGCGCGCATTTTCCAGCGCACCGTCGATCACGGCCAGCGCCGGAGCGACTTCCGCAACGAAAATCTCTCCCGCGGCAGTCAGTGCTACGCTGCGCGTCGTCCGGTTGAAGAGGCGCACATGAAGGCGGTCCTCCAACGCCGCAATAGAGTGGCTGAGCGCCGAGGACGACACGCCGAGTTCGCGCGCCGCCGCGCGAAACCCGCCGGTGCGCGCCACCGTGGCGACCGCCTCGAGTTCGGTCAGGCTCGCGCGGCTCATTGTACTATCTTGCTCATCAGCCTGTCTCCGTTTGATGAGCTTATCAGATCATCTGGTGCTACGCATATCTCTCTCCGAAATGACGGAACGGAGTTTGCCATGCGCACTATCGACACGATCTACATCGACGGCGCTTTCGTCACGCCGCACGGCAACGATCGAGCGCCGCTTTTCAATCCCGCGACCGAGCGGCAGATCGGCGAGGTTCGCCTCGGCGACGCCGATGATGTGAACCTCGCGGTTGCCGCAGCGAAGCGCGCTTTCCAGGCGATGGCGGGCACCACGACGGCCGAGCGAGCCGCCATGCTGCGTCGCCTCCACGAGGCCGTCACCGCCCGCGCCGACGACATGTTCGCAGCGATGGTCGAGGAATATGGCGCGCCCGCCGGCTTTACCGGCTTTTCCGTGCAGCACGCCGCCGCCCTGTTCGAGGACATGGCGAAGACGGTCGAGACCTATGCCTTTCACCGCACGATCGGCCGCGCCGTGGTATCTCTGGAACCGCTCGGCGTGGTCGCCGCGATCATCCCGTGGAACAGCACGCTCGGCTTCATTGCCTCCAAGGTCGCAACCGCGATCGCAGCGGGATCGACGATCGTCGTCAAACCGTCCGAAATGAGCGCGCTCCAGACGCAGGTTATGGCGGAAGCGGTTCACGCGGCTTGCCTGCCGAAGGGCGTGATCAACATCGTCAATGGGTATGGCCCCGTCGTGGGCACGGCACTCAGCACCCATCCTGATATCGCCAAGGTCAGCTTTACCGGCTCCACGATGACCGGGCGCGCGATCCTCACGGCGGCGGCGGAGACCTTCAAGCGCGTGACGTTGGAACTTGGCGGCAAGGGGCCGCAAATCCTGCTCGAGGATGCCGACCTCACGGCGGCGATCCCGATCGTGCTGGCGAGCGGCTTCGTCAACAGCGGGCAGGCCTGCGTCGCGGGCACCCGTCTCCTAGTGCCGGAAAGCCGGCTGGACGAAGCGTTGGCACGGCTGAAGGACCATACCGAGACCCTGAAGGTCGGCGCCGCGACAGATCCCGAGGTGCAGATCGGCCCCATGGTGAGCCAGAAGCAGTGGGAACGGGTCCAGTCCTATATCCGCCTCGGCCTGGACGAAGGCGCGGTGCTGCTGGCCGGTGGTGAGGGGCGGCCCGACGGGTTGGAATGCGGCTGGTTCGTGCGGCCGACGGTATTCACGCATGTCACCAACCAGATGCGCATTGCGCGCGAGGAGATCTTCGGGCCGGTGCTCTGTGTCATCTCCTATCGCAACGAGGCCGAAGCTATCGCGATTGCCAATGACACCAGCTACGGGTTGCAATCTTACGTGCTCTCGCCCGACCTGGATCATGCAAAGCGGGTGGCCGCACAGTTGCAGGCCGGACGCGTCGTAATCAACGGCGCACCGCATGAGCCGCTCGCCCCATTCGGCGGCTTCAAGCAATCGGGCATCGGGCGCGAATTTGGCACGTTCGGCCTGGATGCGTTCCTTGAACCGCGTGCGGTATTGAGCTGAGTGGGGTTCTTGGCGCGCCGAGGTCGCAATTGCCACCTGACTTCGGAGATATGTCTTCTGCCGAGGCGGCTCGGCTCGCTGGCATGGAGCGCCAAGCATGGTGCGATGCGGTTGTGCGCTACAATGCAGAAGGGCTCGAAGGTCCGCAGGATCGGCCTCGCTGCGGCCGGCCGCGGCGGCTGAACGATGCCGAGCGTGTTGAACTGCGCAAGCTCGTGTTGGATCGCCCGCACGTGGAAGCCAGCGGCCTATCCGCTTGCACGCTGTCGGATCTTTGTCGGGAAGTGCACCAGCGCTGGAACAAGTCATTCCACCCTGCGAGTCTTTCACGCGTGGTGCGACGACTTGGCTTGTCGCGCCAGAAGGCCCGCCAGGTGCATCCGCAAAGCGACAAGGAAGCCTGATGCTTGCCTTGCCGGCTCGCGAAGGAGAGGGCGTTTTTGGCCAACCGGGCGGTGTTTTCGGCCAAACCAAAGCAATCAGACGACCAGGGTGATCAGGGCTGGGCAGTTCGCCCAACCTGTCAACAAGGCGCAGGGGTTTCATCGGACTAGTGCTGCAAGGCACAGCGCAGCGTCGCGGCGTCATGATAGGCGAGCAGGTCGGCGGCCTCATGAACCGAAAGGTCGGTCGCGTTCAGGTAGGTGCGGGCCGGCCGGTGACGGACCTCGTCGGAAACCGCCTAGAAGCTCGACCGGCCGCGCGGAGATGGCGCCGCAGTAATCGCTCCGACTGGTTCAGCGTCTGCGCCACCTCGGCTGCTCCCAGACCCATCACGCGGCCGACCGTCAGACGGTCGGCGCCCTCGCGCCAGATCACCCGTGCGGCTTCATCGAGCGCTGCTCGCCGCCTCGCGCCCTTGCGGTCGAGCCCGTGTTGCCCCCTGCGCTCACCAAACCTCTTTGAACGGCCGCAGTTCGACCTGGAACGACCAGGCCGAGCGATCCTGGTGTGCCAGATGAAACGCTTCGTCGGCGATCGCCGCTGGCTGGATGAAGAAATCGTCGGGCGCGGCGGGAAAACGCACGCGCGTCCAGGGCACGTCAATCACCGCGTCGATGACGATATAGGCGACGTGGATGCCCAGCGGCTCGAGCTGGCGGGCAAGGGCCTAGGCCAGTATGCGTTGCGCCGCCTTGGTCGGGGCGAAGCCTGCGAACAGCGGCTTGCCACGCAGGGCCGAGGTATTGCCGGTGACAATGATCGCCCCGTCGCCGGCGGCGACCATGGCTGGGGTCAGCAGCCGCGCCAGGTGCAGCAGGGCCACCGTGTTGATCTCGAAGTTCCTGGTCAGAACAGCCGGATCGATGTCGTTGAAATTACCAAACGAGCCGCCGACGGCGTTATGGACAATGACGCGCGGCGCCCCTTGCGCCGAGACGACGGCGTCCACGGTGGCCCGCAGGTCGGCCTCGACGCCGACGTCGCAGACCCAGGCCCGGCTGCCTGCCAATTCGGCCTCCAGCGCCTGCAACCGCGCGGCGTCGCGGGCCAGCATTGTCAGCCGATAGCCGCCCGCCGCAAAGCGGCGCGCGAGCGACGATCCCGTGCCGGGACCGACCCCGGTGATCAGCGCCAGCGGCGCCTGCGTGCTCGTCATGATTTAGGCCTCCTTGGCTTGCGCGGCGAGTTGATCGCGGACAAAGTCGAGGCGATCGTTGCCGAAAAGCATCGCGTCGCCGACGAAGAAGGTCGGCGCGCCAAACACCCCGCGGTGGGCCGCGGCCTGGGCATTAGTGGCCAGGGCATCGGCGATCTGCGTCGTCTCCGCGCGCGCCAGGATATCGTCCGCCGGGAGGGCCGCCTAGGCCAGAAGCGCCAACACACCAGCGGGCGAAAGGTCGGCCCGGTCGCGCCAGACCGCGTTGAACAGGGCTTCGATGACGGCCCGCCCGACGCCGAGCGCCTCGGCCGCCAGCGCCACGCGCAACAGGGCGGCGCCGTCCAGCGACCCCAGCTGGGGATGGTAGGCGATTGGAACACCATAGCGCCTGGCCCAAAGAGTGAGGTCCGCGCCGGCGTATTGGCGCTTGCCGCCACAGGTGATTGTCGTGGGTGTGTTGCCCACGATCTTCATCACCTCGAGCACCACGATGGGGATCAGCCTTGTCTCGGCTGCAAGACTGCCCAGTTGGCTGAGGGCCAGTAGGAGCTGCGGAAGTCGAAATAGAACTCAAGTTGCGGCATGTATCCACCTTTCGGGTCTGGTGTGTCTGGAGGGTGGCGCCCCGGTCCCTGCGGGACACGGAAGTGCGGCGCGGAGAATTTGCCGGAAACGCCATTAGCCATAGATTCGGTTGACTGATGCGTCACTGAGTTCACGTTTAGAACTAGCTATCATTGCGCGGGGAGAGTCAGGTGCCCTGATGCGGTCCTTTCGGATTGCTCTGCCAGTCGAACGGTTTTTCCGGCACGGCTAGGCCCCCTTGGGCTCGCCCTCCTCGGATTTGGTTTCCGGGGTCAGGGCCTTGTCGAGCGCCCAGGCCGTGTCGCCGATTTCCTCGGCCAGTGCATCGGCGCTCACGGCTGCCGCCTCACTGGCAGCGATTTTCGCATCGATATCCGCGCGCGCACCGATCGCGCTCTGGATCAGCGCCGTGGGCCGCGTGCGGGTGCGCGCCAGCGCCAGGTCGCGCAGCTGCTGCAACACGGCGGCGGGCATTTGCTTCAGCGCCTTCACGGCGTCGCTGGATTCGATCGGCCCCTGCGGCGCGCGGCTCGCCATCGCTTCCACATCCATGCCGAGCGACTTGCGCTGGAGCGATACGCCGATCTGGATGACAGCGGACGCGGCCTTGGCCATGCCCTGCATCGTTTCCTTGTCGACGTTGATGGACGTCAGCCGCTGCACGGCCAGTGCCTGCGCACGCTTCACGGAGTCAGGTGCTTCATCCGGCACCGGCGTCGCGGCGATGCGCACGTTGTCCGCCAGTACTTCGCCCATGGCGATCAGCTTGTCAGAGAGGGCGATATGCCTGCGCAGCGCGGCCGCGTGGATTTCCGCCAGCGCCCGGCCCGTCGAAACATCGAGTCGATCTTCTTCATCCCGCAGCCATGACACAGAGGAATGTGATACGCCGGGAGCATCCTTCCTGGTGCGCACCGCGCCTGCATCATCGTGCGCACCAGCGTGCGCACCAGTTCCATCGTCGTGCGCACCAGTTCCGCCAGCCGAGTGCGCACCACGCTTTTTCTTAGGCGCAGCCTTATCCGGCTGGTGCGCACCAGCCACTTCGGGCACCTGCGGCACTATTTTTTCAGCCCGCTTCTGTCGGCGACGATCAGCGATGGCGCCGTCCGGTCCCGGTCGCAACGCATCCTGGTCTGCCGTCGGCACGATGGAGCGGAAGAAGCCGGTGGGCTGGATGAACACGCCGAAGCCCCACGGCCATTGCTTGCCGTCTGCGCCCACAGGAATGCCGTCGACGATCGTGTGGGTGGGCGCCGGCGAACTGGTGGGCTCGGGTGGCGTGGTGGGCGTGCCAGTGGGCGCGGCGGCGTCATGCCCTTCCCCAGGCGCGTCAGGCAGGGGCAATGCGGGTGTATCGCAGTCTATGGTCAGCTCGGTCTCCAGCGGGGCTGACGGGTCCGTGCCGAGGGCCAGGGCGCGCGTTACCAGGCGTGCAGTGATAGCGGGGACGTCGCGCTTCCATCCTTCGGTATCACGCCATTTGCGTACTGTGTTCTCGCTCTGGATTCCGTGGCGTGCGGCGATCGAGCGAATGGAGGCGTCCGTGGTCTCGTAATCGAGGCGGACGGCCGGCTTCAGATGGTCGTAGGGGCCGGGGCCCTTTGTCGGTTTCGCCATGCGCGCCGGCATGCGGGGCGCTGGTGGCCGCGGGAAGCGGCGCGAACGCTTATGCGTTTCGTGCAAACTACTGCTTGCATCGCCAGATCGCCTTGCATGGCGAGTCGATACTCTCATAGGCATAGAAAGAGGGCGGAATTTCTCCCGCCCCCGCCCTTGGTATTTCAGAAAAGGCTCAGGCTATGCTGAATTAGCATGTCTCTTAAGGCTTGATCGGGAACGTGTTCTGCTGCCTCTAATGCATCATCCGCCGTCAACTTGGCGATGATGTGCGATTGTAGCTCCGACGTGCTGGCGTATTTCAGCATGGTCAATGCCTTGTCTAGCGGAAGGGTTGAC
>Ga0181531_10002284_pt1 | contig 12005 bp, 10 predicted proteins | sample PEATcosm2014_Bin_38_FD_119743 | JGI IMG/M metagenome (GOLD analysis project Ga0181531, IMG submission 119743) | Peatland microbial communities from MTU Mesocosm Facility, Houghton, MI, USA - PEATcosm2014_Bin11_10_metaG | ecosystem: Environmental > Terrestrial > Soil > Wetlands > Peat | place... | reverse complement strand
TCGGCGCGCGCGCTGTCATCGGCAATGACCAGCACCTCGGAAGGCCCTGCGGGCATGTCGAGCGCGGCCCCGGCCGGATCGGCCGCGACCAGCTGCTTGGCAGCCGTCACCCAGGCGTTGCCGGGGCCGAAGATCTTGTCGACCTTCGGCACGCTGGCCGTGCCGTAGGCGAGCGCGGCGATCGCCTGCGCGCCGCCGATTTTGAACACCTGCTCAATGCCGCACAGCTCGGCTGCCACCAGTACCGCGGCATTGGCAGCGCCGTCGCGCTGCGGCGGCGTGCAAAGCACGCGGCGGCCGCAGCCGGCGATGCGCGCGGGGATGGCGAGCATCAGCACCGTGGAAGGCAGGGGGGCGGAACCTGCCGGCACGTACAGGCCCACCGCGCCGATCGGCCGGATCAGCCGCTCGCAGCGAACACCGGGCTGTACCTCGATGGCAATCGCGGTGGGCTGGGTGGCGCGATGGAAGGCATCGATATTCGCGATGGCGCGCTCCAGTGCGGCGATGTCGGCGGCGCCCAGCGCACCACGCGCCGCGGTGAATTCCGCGCTCGAGACCTCAAAGCCTGTGAGTTCGGCGCCATCGAGTTCGCGCGCGTAGCGACGCAGCGCGATATCGCCGCACAGGCGCACCTCATCGATGATGGCGCGCGCCTCGTCCAGCGTCTGCGCTGCCAGCCCGGCCGCGGGGCGCGCCAAGGCGCTCGCGCGCTGCTCTGAACTCAATGACTGCCAGTCGAGAATCTGCATGGTAGGGCGTCAGGCCAGCATTTTTTCGACCGGTAGCACCAGCAGTGCGCTGGCGCCGGCTTTTTTAAGGCTCTCGAGTGTTTCCCAGAACACTGTCTCGCGGCACACGGCATGTACTGCGACGCGGTCGGGCGAGCCCTCGAGCGGAATGATGGTCGGGGATTCGCTGCCGGGCAGCAGCCTGCGGATTGCCGGCAGCGCCGAGCGCGGCGCGTGCAGCATGATGTACTTGCTTTCGCGCACCTGCTCGACGCCCTCGACCCGCAGCAGCAGCCGCTCCACCCATTCGTCTTTTTCCGGCCCCAGCGCGATGGGCGTCCGGATCAGCACCGCGTGACTCTCGAGCACGGTTTCCACTTCGCGCAGATGATTGGCCTGCAGCGTCGAGCCGGTGGAGACCAGGTCGCAGACCAGGTCCGCCCGACCCAGTCGCGGCGCGATCTCGACCGCGCCCGATAGCGTGACGATGTCGGCCTTGATGCCGTACTGGTCGAGGAATCGGCCCAGCAGGAAGGGATAAGTGGTGGCGATGCGCTTGCCCTGCAGCGAGGCGATGCCGCCATAGTCGTATTCGACCGGCACCGCGAGGCTCAGGCGACAGCGTCCGAAGTCGAGCGTGCGCAGCGATTGAAAGCGGGCAGGGGTGCCGCGTGCGGCCAGTTCCAGCCGCTTCTCTTCCAGCACGTTCAGACCGACCAGCCCCAGGTCGCAGACATCCTCCTGCACCAGGTCCGGGATGTCATCGTCGCGCACGAACAGCACATCGAGCGGCATGTTCTCGCCAAATCCCATCAGCTGGTCCTTGCCGCGCGAGAGCTTCAGCCCACAGCGCGCGAGCAGTTCCAGCGAAGGGTCGGTCAGGCGCCCGGATTTCTGGATGGCGAGCTTGATGCGCGCGGGTCGATCGGCGGGTTTATCCATGCGGTGCTCCGTCCAGGCGCTGTGCGGCGAGCGCGTACCCGCCGTTGCCTGCCGCCAGGTAGCGCGCCACGCGGCCGATGGTGGTGATACTGACCGCGGTCTGGCGATGAATTTCCCGGTAGGGCATCCCGCGGCGCAGGCATTCAACCACAGCCCAGCGATCGGCCATGGCCTGAAGTTCGGCCGGGGTGCATAGGTCGCGCAGGAAAGCGCGGCATTCCTCCACGCTGCGCAGCGAGGCGATGGCCGCAAACAGATTGCGCTCGGCGAGCGCTTCCTGCCGCGCGGACAGGAGCCGGTGGGATTTCATGGGGTTAGCCCCGCACCATGATCGAATGTATTAATGTATTAGTACACTAGCGCATTGGAAGCCGCATTGCAAGTGCACCGCCCGCGGGCTAAACTTTCGGCACTCATCGAGACCGGCTGAGGGAAAGGCCCTTAGACGCCGGGGCAACCGTCGGGATTCCGAAATGGTGCCAACTCCTGCGGTAACCGACCCTCCGGGGCTGGGCCGATAGATGAGGGTTCGTTGTCACTGCCCGTGACGACGCCGGTCCGCAGGAGTGCCGAGATGATGCGCAACAGGCACTGCGGAGTACGGTTTGAACGTCGTTACCAGGATTTCCCCCCACGCCGATAGCAACAGCGCGGCTTCCTGCGCGTTTGTCGAGCAGGGCGTCTGGCATGGGCAGGGTGCCTTTGCACTGCATCACGGCGGTAGCCTGCCGCAGATCAAGCTTGGCTGGCGGCTGGCCGGTGCCGTGGATGCTCCCGTGGTGGCAGCGCTCGGCGGTATCTCGGCGCATCGGCGGGTGTTCGACGTGCAGTCGGCGGGCGAGGGTTGGTGGTCGGAGGCGGTCGGCCCCGGCGGCGCGCTCGACAGCACGCGCCTGCGCATACTCGGGATCGATTACCTGGGCGCCAGCGGTGAATCGACCGGGCCCGCCGCTGGCGGCGCCTTTCCGAGCCTTTCCAGCTTCGATCAGGCCGAGGCATTGCGGGGCCTCATGCGGCACCTGGGCCTGGAGCGTCTGCACGCCATCGTGGGCGCCTCCTACGGGGGCATGGTCGCGCTGGCCTTTGCCGAGCGCTACCCGGACAGCGTCGGCCAACTGCTGGTGCTGAGCGCCGCGGATCGCACTCACCCGATGGCGACCGCCTGGCGCAGCGTGCAGCGGCGCATGGTGCGGTTCGCGCTTTCGGCGGACCGTCCCGCCGAAGGATTGCAGCTGGCCCGGGCGCTCGCGATGGCGACCTATCGCAGCCCGCAGGAATTCGCCGCGCGCTTCGCCCACGAACCGGTCGCGAGCGATGGCCGCTTCGAATTTCCAGTGGAGCAATACCTCATGGAGCGCGGACGCGAATACGCCGCGCGCTATCTGCCTGAATCATTTCTGTGCCTTTCGGAATCGATCGACCTGCACGCGGTGGACGCGAGCCGCATCCCGGTACCCGTGACGCTGGTGGCGGTGCGCGAGGATCAACTCGTGCCGCTCGGCGATATGCAGGCCCTGGCCGGGCGCCTGCCGCGCGCGCGCCTGCACGAGATTTCTTCCCTCTTCGGTCATGACGCTTTCCTCAAAGAGGCGGCGCAGCTCAAACCCCTGTTCGAATGTCTGTATGGAGAGTCTGTGTGAGCGAGTTCGACGATCCCATCACGCGCGCGGTGCGCGCCGGCCTGGAGTGCGATGACAGGACCGGCGCGGTGGTGCCGCCGATCCACCTGAGCGCGACCTATGCCTTCCGCGGCTATGGCGACAAACGGGACTACGACTATTCACGTTCCGGCAACCCCACGCGCGATCTGCTCGGCAACGCTCTGGCCGACCTGGAAGGCGGCGCGGGCGCGGTGATAACGGCATCGGGCATGGGCGCCGTGACGCTGTGCCTGCAGGTGCTGCCGGCGCGCTCGCGCGTGCTGGCGCCGTACGATTGCTACGGCGGCAGCTACCGCTTATTCGATGCGCTGCACCGGCGCGGCGACCTCGAAGTCGATTTTGTCGATTTCGCCAACGCCGGGGCGGTCAGCGCCGCGCTGGCGAGGCCGGCGGCCATGCTATGGATCGAAACCCCGAGCAACCCGCTGCTGCGTCTGACGGATATCGCCGCCATGGCGCGCCTCGGCCATGCAGCCGGCGCGCTGGTGGCGGTGGACAATACGTTCCTGTCGCCAGCCTGGCAGCAGCCGATCCGGCTTGGGGCCGACGTGGTGGTTCATTCGACCACCAAGTACATCAACGGCCACAGCGATATCGTCGGCGGCGCTGTGATCGCCGCGCGCCCCGAGCTGCATGAGTCGTTCTCCTGGTGGGCCAACTGCCTGGGACTGACCGGCTCGCCCTTCGACAGCTACATGACGCTGCGCGGCTTGCGCACCCTGCATGCGCGGCTTGGGGTGCACGGCCGCAATGCCCAGCTGCTGGCGGACTGGCTGGTACAGCAGCCGCAGATCTCGCGCGTGTACTACCCCGGGTTACCCTCGCACCCAGGGCACGAGCTGGCGCGGCGCCAGCAATCGGGCTTCGGTGCCATCGTGACCTTCGAACTCGCGGGCGGCATTCCCGCCGTGAAGGCCTTTGTCGACGGCCTGCATTGCTTCTCGCTGGCCGAATCCCTCGGCGGGGTCGAGAGCCTGATCGCGCATCCGGCTTCGATGACCCACGCGGCCATGAATGAAACCGCGCGCCGCGCAGCGGGACTAACGGATGGACTGCTGCGCCTGTCGGTGGGCATCGAGGCGTTCGAGGATCTGCGCGCGGACCTGGGCGCCGCATTGCAGCGCGCCGCGAGTTCGCAGGCCGCGTGAGAGTGAGGGTCAACCAGCGCGACACTGCAGCCGTTAGAGACCAACAAAAGGAGTGCGGGCCATGTCGATTCGAAACGTGATGGCGGTTGCGGCCCTGGCCGGATGGTTGCTGGCCGGCACGGCACTGGCCGAACCCGAAGCGACGCCCGGGGTCTGGCAGGAGCATCAGGTCGAGCTCGCCTATATGGGCTTCACCTCGCACTACTCCTGTGACGGCCTGGAGTCGAAGCTGCAATTGCTGCTGCGCCAGCTGGGCGCGCGCGCGGATGCGAAAGTCAGCGCCTCCGGTTGCGATCGCGGCTTTGGCACGCCGAGCCGATTTCCGCGCGCCACCATGAAGTTCGCCACCTTGCAGCCGGCCGATGCCGGCAACGGCGCGGCGGCGGTGACAGCGCCAGCGGCAGCGATGCCGGCCACCACCGTGGCGGGGGTTTGGCGCGCGGTGCAATTGGCGCCGCATCGCCCCTTCAGCCTCGAGGATGGCGACTGCGAGCTCATGGAGCAGTTTCGCGACCAGGTGCTGCCGCTGTTCGCGACGCGGGATCAGCAGCTGAAGTTGACCTGCGTGCCGCACGAGGACATCGGTCCCTTCAGCCTGCAGATGCAGGTATTCGCGCCGCCGCCGGCACCGGGATCAAAGTAGGGTTTCCCACAGTCGCCAGAATCTCTCACGCATCCGCTGCGAGAACGGCCGCTGGTTCCAGCTCTGGGCGTCGATGCGGTGGGCGTGTGACACGCCCTCATCGAAGTAACTCTCAAGCTCAGCACCGGTGCGGTTGCCGATCACCACCGCGTCGATCTCATCGTTGAACAGCACGCTGCGATGATCGAAATTCGAAGACCCAACGATCGACCAGACCCCGTCCGACACCACGGTCTTGGAGTGCAGGATTCCATCCTCGCGTTCATAGACCTGGCAGCCCGCGCGCAGCAGTGCGCTGTAATGCGAGCGCTGCACTGCCAGCGCCGGGGACGAGTCGCTGTGAGAAGGCAGCAGCAGGCGCACCTGCACGCCGCGCCGCGCGGCGCGCAGCAGGGCTCGGCTCTCCTGGTGAGTGGGAACAAAGTAGGCGGCAGTGACATCGATGCGCGATTCGGTACTGCGGATCGCCGATAGCAGTGTCGCGTAGTAGCGCGGCGACAGACGCTGGCCCGCCTGGCTGCCGACGATGCGCACCACCTGATCGCCCTGCACCTCCGCGCGGTCGCCCCCGCCCTCCGCGGCCAGCGCCGCCGCATCCCCACCCTGTTGCTGCCAGTGCTGCTCGAACAGCAGCTTCAGATCGCCGACCGCCGGTCCGGCAATTTGCAGGTCGGTGTCGTGCCAGGGTTCGTGCGCGGGCGCGGCCTTGCTTCCGAACGCGCTTTCGTAATCGGCGCTCAGATTGACGCCGCCGATGACCGCGATGCGCCCATCGGCCAGCAGCAGCTTGCGGTGGTCGCGGTCATTGATGGCGAAATGCCGGGTCAGGGGATTGAGCGGATTGAAGGCTATCACCGGGATGCCGGCCTGGGTCAGCCGATCGAAGAATGCCCCCGGTGTCGAGAGTGAGCCCACGCTGTCGTACAGGATCACGATGCGCACGCCTTCGCGCGCGCGGGCCAGCAGCAGGTCGCTGAGCTGCTCGCCGTTGTACTGCACTTCCTCGAGGATGTAGTACTCCAGGTACAGATACCGCTTCGCGGCGTGAATCGCGGCAAAGATGGCCGCAAACGTGTCCGGACCATCATGCAGGACGGTCACCTGATTGCCGGCCGACAGCGGCGTGCCCGCCACCAGCTGTTCGATCGACAGGTGGCGCTCGAGCGCCCCGGCGTCGGGCGCCTGTGCGGCCAGGCGCTTGATGATGGCGTCGGTCTGCCGCTGCGACAGCGGGCCGCGCGGCCCGGTCACCGCGATCGGGGTGGCGGAGCCGGTCGAGGCCGGTTCCGGCATAGTGGGGACCTGCGCGCAGCCGGTGAGGATCGCTGCCGCTGCGGCGGCCGCCGCGGCCAGTCCCGCAGCGAGCGCCGGCCGGACGCGAGAGGATGCACCAGGTTCGGATTGCCGATTTGGCCTCATCGATGGCAACTCGTTTACAGCGCGCGGTGGCCACGCCATTATCGGTGTAATCGGGAAGGGATGGAGGCGGGCTGCTTGCGCGTATATGTCTGATTCAGCAGCAGCGGGAGGGCAACCGGCTCCGCAACCGACATTGCGCCTGCTGATCGGCGAGAACAATGCTGATCTGGCCACGACGCTGACGATGCTGTTCGATGCCGAGCCGGACATACAGTGCGTCGCGGTGGCGGCATCCGGGGCCGCGGTGCTGGCAGCGCTCGAGGCGCATTCACCCAATGGTTTCGTGCTCGACCTGTCGCTCGATGACGGTTCCAGCCTGCCGCTGATAGCGACGCTGCGGCAACGCGCGCCGCGAGCCGTGATCGTGGTACATACGGGCTACAGGAGCGATGAGCTCGAGCGGCGCTGCCTGCAATCGGGCGCCGATGAGGTCGTTCTGAAGACCGGCGACATCGACGCGCTGACCGCGGCATTGCGGCGGGCCGCCGCGAATCGCGCCAACGGTTGAATTTGCTGGACCTTCGGCACTAGAATCACGCCGCCGGTGGACGGCGCGGGCATCGGCCCGCGTTCCGTAAAGCCGCAGGAACTGCGGCCAAGTGCTTGATTATGAAGCCCCACATGGGGCTTTTATTTTTTGCGTCACGGATCGGACGGTCGGGCACTGATATGACGGCGCTGGTACGCGAGAAGCTGATGACGCTCAGCGAGCCGTTGCTCGAGGGTCTCGGGTATGAACTCGTCGACCTGGAGTACGCGCCAGGACGCGCGCACGCCGTGGTGCGGGTGTTTATCGATCAGCCGCAGGGAGTAGGGGTCGACGACTGCGAACGCGTGAGCCATGAGCTGGCGGCGCTGTTCGATGTCGAGGATCCGGTGCCGACGGCGTACACGCTGGAGGTGTCCTCGCCGGGGCTGGATCGCGTGCTGCGGACGGCGGTGCATTTTCAGCGCTTCGTCGGGGAACGTGTGTGGGTGGAGTTGAAGATCGCTCGGGACGGGAGGCGGCGCTACACTGGCCGGCTCGAGACCGTCGGCCCGGACGGCATTGATTTGAGCGTAGATGGCGCCATCGTATCGGTGAGATTCAGTGAGATAGGGCGTGCGCGACTGGCGCCGCAGTGGTCCTGACGGGACCCACAGGAGCTTGTGATCATGAACAAAGAAATTCTGATGGTCGTCGATGCCGTCTCGAACGAGAAGGGCGTCGATAAGGAGATCATCTTCGAAGCGCTCGAGGCAGCGCTGGCTTCGGCTACCCGCAAGAAGCACGGCGAGGACTGGGACGTGCGCGTCGCCATCAATCGCAAGACCGGGGACTACGAGACCTTCCGTCGCTGGAAGGTGTTCGCGGATGACTCCAAGGATCTCGAGAATCCTTCGGCTGAACTGCGCATGGACGATGCGCGCGACCTCTCCGCCGATGCCGAGCCGGGTGGCTTCGTCGAGGAGCCGATGGAATCGGTGGCCTTCGGACGTATCGCCGCGCAGCAGGCCAAGCAGGTCATCGTGCAGAAAGTGCGTGAGGCCGAGCGCGCGCAGGTGGTCGATGCCTACAAGGATCGCGTCAATACGCTGGTCAATGGCGTCGTCAAGCGCATCGACCGCAATGGCATCTACGTCGACCTGGGCAGCAACGCCGAAGGCTTCGTGCCGCGTACCGACATGATTCCGCGCGAGCAGCTCAAGCCGCAGGATCGCGTCAAGGCCTACCTGCGCGAGGTTCGTGCGGAACTGCGCGGGCCGCAGCTGTTCCTGACGCGTACCGCGCCGGAGTTCCTGATCGAGCTGTTCAAGCTCGAAGTACCCGAGGTGGGCCAGGGCCTGATCCAGATTCTCGGCGCGGCGCGCGATTCGGGCGTGCGCGCCAAGATCGCCGTGCGCAGCCAGGATCCGCGCATCGATCCGGTCGGTGCCTGCGTCGGCATGCGCGGCTCGCGCGTGCAGGCGGTGTCCAACGAGATCGCGGGCGAGCGCGTCGACATCATTCCCTATGATGAGAACCCGGCGCAGTTCGTGATCAACGCCATGTCGCCGGCGGAAGTGCAGTCGATCGTGGTCGATGAGGACTCGCACAGTATGGACATCGCGGTGGCGGAGGAGAAGCTGTCGCAGGCCATCGGCCGCGGCGGCCAGAACATTCGCCTCGCCAGCCAGCTCACGGGCTGGGAACTGAACGTCATGACCGAGTCGGACGCCGAGGCCAAGAGCGAAACCGAGGCGCGCGCGCTGGTGGAGACCTTCATGAAGCAGCTGGACGTCGATGAGAACGTCGCCAGCATCCTGGTGCAGGAGGGCTTTTCCACGGTCGAGGAAGTCGCTTACGTGCCGCAGGCCGAGCTCGCGGGCATCGAGGAGTTCGACGAGGATATCGTCAAGGAACTGCGCAACCGCGCGCGCGATGTGCTGCTGACGCAGGCGATCGTGAGCGAGGAATCGCTCGATGCCTCGATGCCGGCCGACGATCTGCTGACGCTCGATGGCATGCGGCCCGATCTCGCCCTGGCGCTGGCGCGCCGCGGCGTGCGCACGCGCGATGAACTGGCCGAGCAGGCCATCGACGACATATCGGACATCGACGGACTGTCGTCCGAAGAAGCCGGCACCCTCATCATGAAGGCGCGTGCGCATTGGTTCGAGGCGCAGCACTGAGGTGCCAGCGGCGAGGCAGGTACGGCGCACGGCGCTAAGGTAAGAACACATGGCTGATGTAACGATCGCTCAATTCGCGGATGTCCTGAAGGTCTCGGTGGACCGCCTGATCGCACAGCTCGACCAGGCTGGCATCACGGTCTCCAGCCCGGAAGACATGATCAGCGAGGAAGCCAAACTCGAGCTGCTCACGCACCTGCGCCGCAGCCATGGCCATGGCAGCGAGGGCTCCGCCCCGAGCCGCATCACGCTGCGGCGCAAGACGCAGAGCGAGCTCAAGCTCGCCAGCAACCAGGGCCGCGCACGCACGGTCAACGTCGAGGTGCGGCAGAAGCGCACCTACATCAAGCGCGATGTGCTCGAAGGCCAGGCGCGTGCGCAGCAGGAGCAGATCGACGCGCAGAAGCGCGAGGCCGAGGAGGCGCAGCGCGCGCAGAGCGAGAAAGCGGAGGCCGAGCGGCGCGAACGCGAGCGGCTCGAGTCCGAGAACCGTCGCCGCGTCGAAGAGGAGCAGGCCCGCAAGAAGGCGCAGGAAGAGGCGCGTCGTGTCGCCGAGCAGCGCGCGGCCGAAGAGGCGGAGCGCGAGCGCGCACGCCGCGCGGCCGAGCCGGCGCGCGAAGGCCGGGAAGCCCACCCCGCGCCCGCACATGCCCACCCGCCGCATGCCGCGCACCCGGCACCGGCCGCGCGTGAAGAGCAGGATGACAAGCGCACGCGCTATGGGCGCGTGGAGCTGCACATCGCCGGCGACGTCAGCGCGCGGCACAAGAAAAAGAAGCGCCTCAAGGCGCGGCCGACCACTGCCAGCTCCGAGGCCAAGCATGGCTTCGAGATGCCCACGGCGCCGGTCAAGCGCGAGGTCGCCCTCGGCGAGACCATTACCGTGGCAGAACTCGCACAGCGCATGGCCATCAAGGCCACCGAGGTCATCAAGGTCCTCATGAATCTTGGCGTCATGGCGACCATCAATCAGCCCATCGAGCGCGACACCGCGGTGCTGGTGGTGGAGGAGCTGGGCCACAGCGCCAAGCTGCTGAAGGAAAACCAGATCGAGGAAGGCCTGCAGGGTGTCGATGCCGAAGAGCAATCCGAGGTGCGCCCGCCGGTGGTGACCGTCATGGGTCACGTGGACCACGGCAAGACCTCGCTGCTCGATTACATCCGTACCGCCAAGGTCGCGGCCGGTGAGGCCGGCGGCATTACGCAGCATATCGGCGCCTATCACGTCGAGACGCCGCGCGGATCGATCACCTTTCTCGACACCCCGGGTCACGCGGCCTTCACGGCCATGCGCGCGCGCGGTGCGCGCGCCACCGACGTCGTGGTGCTGGTGGTGGCGGCGGACGATGGCGTCATGCCGCAGACCATCGAGGCGATCCAGCACGCGCGCGCGGCCAATGTGCCGATCGTGGTGGCGGTCAACAAGATCGACAAATCGGACGCCGACCCGGATCGCGTGCGCACCGAGCTCGCCAAGCAGGGTGTGAACCCCGAGGAATGGGGCGGCCAGGACATCTTCGTGCAGGTCTCGGCGCGCACCGGCCAGGGCATCGATGCGCTGCTCGAGGCGATTCTGCTGCAGGCCGAAGTACTGGAACTGAAGGCCCCGCGCGGCGGCCTGGCATCCGGCGTGGTCATCGAGGCCAGCATGGAGAAGGGTCGCGGCGCGGTCGTGACTGCGCTGGTCAAGCGCGGCACGCTGCGCGCCGGAGATGCGATTCTCGCCGGTTCGGAGTTCGGACGCGTGCGCGCCATGTTCGATGAGAACGGCCAGCCGATTTCCGAGGCATTGCCATCGATGCCGGTGGTGGTGCTGGGATTGTCCGGCGCCCCCAACGCCGGCGATGAGCTGCTGGCGGTCGAGAACGAACGCAAGGCACGCGAGGTCGCGCTCTACCGGCAGGGCAAGTTCCGCGATGTGAAACTCGCTCGCGCCGCGACGCGTGCCGAGGATGTGTTCTCGCAGATGGGCGAGGCCAAGGCCGGCATCATCGCCGTGCTCATCAAGACCGATGTGCAGGGCAGCGCCGAGGCCCTGAGCGATGCGCTCAACAAGCTCTCGACCGAAGAGGTGCAGGTGCGCGTGATCGCCAGCGGCGTGGGCGGCATCACCGCCTCGGACATCCAGCTGGCGGCTGCCTCGAAGGCCTTCGTGATCGGTTTCAACGTGCGCGCCGATGCGGCCGCACGCGACACCATGAAGGAATTCGGCGTCGAAGTGCGCTACTACAGCATCATTTACGAAGCCATCGATGACGTGAAGCAGAAGATGAGCGGCCTGCTGGCGCCGGAGATCAAAGAGCAGATCGTCGGCGTGGCGCAGGTGCGCGAGGTGTTCCGTTCCAGCAAGTTCGGCGTGGTGGCCGGCTGCCTGATCACCGAGGGTGCGGTCAAGCGCAACAACCCGATCCGGGTACTGCGCGACAACGTCGTGATCTTCGAGGGCGCACTGGAATCGCTGCGGCGCTTCAAAGACGATGTCAATGAAGTGCGCGCCGGCACCGAGTGCGGCATCGGCGTCAAGAACTACCAGGACGTGCGCGTCAACGACCAGATCGAGTGCTACTCGCGCGTGGAAGTCTCGCGCACGATCCAGTGAGCAACGCCCGCGGCGCGCGCATCGCAGCGCAGATGCAGCGCTCCCTGGCGGAGCTGCTGCGCCGGGACGTCAAGGACCCGCGGGTCGGCAACGTCACCATCACGGCGGTCGATCTGTCCGCCGATCGCTCGGTGGCACGCGTGCATTTCCTGCCCTTTGCCTCCGGCCATCCGGCCGATGAGGTATTGGCGGGCCTGCGCAGCGCCTCGG
>Ga0181531_10002282_pt1 | contig 12008 bp, 13 predicted proteins | sample PEATcosm2014_Bin_38_FD_119743 | JGI IMG/M metagenome (GOLD analysis project Ga0181531, IMG submission 119743) | Peatland microbial communities from MTU Mesocosm Facility, Houghton, MI, USA - PEATcosm2014_Bin11_10_metaG | ecosystem: Environmental > Terrestrial > Soil > Wetlands > Peat | place... | reverse complement strand
CCTCCGCTTCTGCCAGCGCCGAGCGGCAATCCAGGCACCAGTGCACCGGTTTGGCGCCCCGGTACAGGTGGCCGTTAGCAATGATCTTGCCCAGCGCCCGGATCTGCTGCGCCTCATAGCGCGGATCCATCGTCAGGTACGGATGCTCCCAGTCGCCAAATACGCCCAGGCGCTTGAAGTCGCTGCGCTGTGCGTCCACCTGCGCGGCCGCGAACGCGCGGCAGGCGGCGCGAAAGCCGACCGCATCGAGCTTCTGGCCCGGCCGGCCGTGCTTCTTCTCCACCGCGAGTTCAATCGGCAGCCCATGGCAGTCCCAGCCCGGGATGTAGGGCGCATCCTTGCCGTCCATCGTGTGCGACTTGACCACGATGTCCTTCAGGATCTTGTTGACCGCGTGCCCCAGGTGGATCACGCCGTTCGCATACGGCGGCCCGTCGTGCAGCACGAACGACGGCCGGCCGCGCGACACCGCGCGGATGCGCTCGTAGATGCGCATCTCTTCCCAGCGCGCCAGCAGCGCCGGCTCGCGCCGCGCCAGGTCCGCCTTCATCGGAAAGTCGGTCTGCGGCAGGTTGATGGTCGCCTTGTAGTCCACTACCTCACCGCTGCCCGCCGCGTTGCCTGTCGCCGCTACATCCATCACCACCCCATCCGCCTTCGCAATTGGACTCACGCGCCCAGGATCCGACGCGCCGCGGCGGCATCAAGGCGCATCTGCTGCACCATCGCGTCCATCGACGCAAAGGTGAGCTCGTCGCGCAGTCGCGTAACGAACTCCACTTCCAGCTCCCGACCATACAGATCAGCATCGAAATCGAACAGGTGCGCCTCGAGCAGCATCTCCTGGCCGTTGACCATCGGCCGCGTGCCGAGGCTTGCGACCCCGGGCAGCGCGCGAAAGTCCGCGCCACTGACGCGCACCGCAAACACACCCTGCAGCGCGACCCGCCGCCGCTTCACCGGCAGGTTCGCGGTCGGAAAGCCGATCGTGCGGCCAAACTGGTTACCCAGCCGCACCCGCCCGCGCATGCTGTAGCCACGCCCGAGCATGCGTGCGGCACTGGCAAACTCCCCGGCCGCCAGCGCCGTCCTGACCCGGCCGCTGCTGACGCGCTCCCCATCGACGGGTACCTCGTCCACCAGGTCCACGCTAAAACCATGCTGCCCGGCCTGCGCGGCGCACCAGGACGCGCTCGCCTCCCCGCCGCGCCCGAACCGGAAGTCATGCCCGACCACCACCATGCGCGCACGCGCCGCGGCCAGCAGCTCGACGAACTGCTGCCCCGACATCGAACGCAGTCGCGGCCCGAACGGCAGCACGCACAAACGCGCCAGTCCGGTCTCGGACAGCAGTCGCCAGCGCTCGCGGAAGTTAGTCAGCCTGGCGGGCGGATTTGCCGGCTGCAGGAACTCGCGCGGCAGCGGCTCGAAGGTCACCATCATGGCCGGCAGCCCAAGGCGCGCCGCATGCGCCAGCGCCCGCTCGATCAGCACCTGGTGACCCCGGTGCAGGCCATCGAAGCTGCCGATCGTGACGACACACTCGCGAGGCTGGACCGAATCGAGTCGGCGGATAAGCTGCATGGTAAACCACTGATTATAGCGCCCGGATGCCGATCCGCATTGACAAGCTTTTGCCCCATCCCCACACTACGCGGCCCCTGAAACAGGGGTCGTTGACAGTAACTTCGGAGCTTAGCGTGGCGAATACCAAATCGGCGGAAAAAGCGGCCCGGCAGGCCGAAAAGCACCGGGAGCACAACGTGACGTTGCGCTCGCGCATGCGCACCGCGATCCGCAAGGTCAACGACGCGGTCGCCAAGGGCGACAAGGCCGGAGCCAACAGCAGCTACCGCGCCGCAGTGCCGGTCATCGACACGCTGGTCAACAAGCGCATCATTCACCGCAACCAGGCCGACCGGCACAAGAGCCGCCTCGCGGTACGCGTCAAGGCCATCTCGACCTGATCAGGGCGGCCCGCGCCCCGGCATCCGCCGCTCGTAATCATCCAGAGCCAGCAGCAGCGACAGCCGCGCATCCCCGCGCGACACCTCGCGCCAGTGCTGGCCCTCCGGCCACGGCTCCAGCGCGCCCGCCAGCGCCCACAGCAGGTTGATCGATGAGCTCACCCCGGCACGCTTGAGTTCGGCAAAAGCCCGCACCGGGCCGCGGCGGCGCAGCTCCGTGGCGCTGTACACCCCGATCTGCGCCAGCATCTGTTCCGTGCGCATACCGAGGTTGCGCAGATCCCGCACCCGCAGATTCAGCTTGCCGGCGGCAATACGCGCACGGACTTTGGAATTGCGCATCCCCTATTGTCTCTGAAGGCGCCGGCGCCGCGTATCCGGCAGAGGGTGCGCGCGGCATCGAGCTTGGTCGCTACCGTGGTCGAATCGTGGTTTTAACGTGGTTAGAAAGTGGTTATCGCAAACGCCAGTGTCACTATCAGCAGATCGATCACCTTCACCCGGCCACCTTGGCCGCCGCGTGCTGCTCCAGGAACACCATCACCGCGTCTGCCAATTCGCGCGTGCCGCGCCCGGTCGCCGCCGAGATCAGGAACCGCGGGCCGCGGAACCGCAGGCGCCGCACGATGTCGGCGGCGAGCTTCTCGGCTTCTGCATCCGGCAGCAGGTCGCGCTTGTTGAGTATCAGCCAGCGCGGCTTGGTCGCCAGGTCCTTGCTGAATTTCTTCAGCTCCGCGACGATCGCGCGCGCGTCGCGCACCGGGTCGGCATCCGGATCCGGCGGCGCAATATCAACCAAGTGCAGCAGCACCCGCGTCCTCTGCAGGTGCTTCAAAAACCGGATCCCCAGCCCCGCGCCTTCCGCAGCGCCCTCGATGAGCCCAGGAATATCGGCCATCACAAAGCTGCGATGCTCGCCGCAATAGACCACGCCGAGGTTCGGATACAGCGTGGTGAACGGGTAGTCGGCGACCCGCGGCCGAGCGGCCGACACCGCGCGAATCAGCGTGGATTTGCCGGCGTTCGGCAGGCCCAGCAGCCCCACGTCGGCGATTACCTTGAGTTCCAGTGCCAGCGTGCGCTTCTCGCCCGGCAGCCCCGGTCCGAACTGGCGCGGCGCTCGGTTGGTGCTCGACTTGAAGCGCGTATTGCCCCAGCCGCCCTTGCCGCCCTGGGCCACCTTGAGTTCCTGGCCGACCGTGGTCAGGTCTCCGAGCTGCTCCTCAGTATCCTCGGCGCGCACTACGGTACCGACCGGCACCAGCACGTACAGGTCCTCGCCGCTGCGTCCGGTGCAGCCGTTTGCCGACCCGCCTTCCCCGGAATTCGCCTTGAACACTCGCGAAATTCGAAAATCCGCCAACGTGTTGATGCCCTCCATCGCGCGCAGCCAGACGCTGCCGCCATGGCCGCCGTCGCCGCCGTCCGGGCCTCCAAACGGCACGGACTTCTCGCGCCGGAAGCTGGCACTGCCACGCCCGCCATTACCGGCCTGCACCCTGACGGTGGCCTCATCGACGAATTTCATGGCACGACCGTGAATTTCATGGCACGACCGTTGTTTCGGAAGGCGATAAGCTCGCCATTATGCCGCAGGTTGCGCCATTAGCATCAGGATGCTAGGTTACATGTAACCATCGAGGGTAAGACCATGCCGGACAACGCGCGTTCGTCGCGAGACAAGGTCAGGTTGCACCGCGAGCGCCTGCGGGCCCAGGGCCTGCGGCCAGTCCAGATCTGGGTGCCGGATGTGCGTGCACGCTCGTTCATCAGTGCCGCGCGCAAGCAGTCGAAGGCCGTCGCGGCCAGCGCGCAGGAGCAGGTCGACCAGGGATTCATAGACTCGATTTCGGAAGACATCGGCGCGTGAAACGCGGGGAAGTGTGGACCGTATCCGGAGGCGCAGCCTACACCGGCAAACCGCGGCCAGCGGTGATCGTGCAGGAGGATCGATTTGAGTCCACGAGTTCAATAACGCTCTGTGCGTTCACGACCGACCCGACAGACGCGCCACTGCTGCGGCTGCTGGTAGAGCCCTCCGATCGTAACGGTCTGGCCGGTGCCTCGCGGTTGATGGTCGACAAGGTCACCACGGTGCCCAAGTCGCGGCTCGGCAGGAGGGTCGGCAAACTCGACGATGAGGATGTCGTGCGCCTGAATCGCGCGCTGACCGTTTTCCTGGGGCTAGCCCGGTGAGCGCGAGAGCGGTCCGGCGACCGGGCGACCCGGGCTAGTCAGTTCGCCTTGGTCGGCGGCGCGGACTGGGCGGCCTGGTGGGCGGTGGCCTGCGCTACATGGCCAGCGGCGCGGTCGGCATGGGCGGCTAGCTCGTCCGGCGTCAGAACGCTCACGTACATGCGCTGCTCCGGCCCCTTGACCCCAAACTTCACTACGCCGCTGATCTGAGCGTAGAGCGTGTGGTCGGTGCCGATACCGACGTTCTGGCCCGCGCGCACCTTGGTGCCGCGCTGGCGTACCAGGATATTGCCCGCCAGCACGTCCTGACCACCGTAGCGCTTCACGCCCAGGCGCTTGCTGTGGGAGTCGCGTCCGTTGCGGGTACTGCCGCCTGCTTTCTTGTGTGCCATGCCGGTGCTCCTTAACGACCGATCACAGAGCGCTGATGTCGGTGACGCGCACCTGGGTGTACTGCTGCCGGTGCGTCTTTTGCCGCAAATAATGCTTGCGGCGCCGGAATTTCACGATCGTGACCTTGTCGCCCTTGGCGTGCTTCTCGACCGTGGCCAGCACCTTGCCGCCGGCCAGCAGCGGCGCACCCAGGTGCACCGTGTCTCCGTCGGCGATCAGCAGCACCTCATTGAACTCCACTGTCGCGCCAAGTTCCGCGCTCAGCTTCTCAATGCGCAGCACACCGCCCTTCTCCACCCGATACTGTTTGCCGCCCGTGGCGATGACCGCGTACATTGTCCTCAAACTCCGTGTGTGTGGCGCCGCACCTTTGATTCAGCGGCGCGCGGATTGAACAATACCGCCGGCACGCGTGGGAAGTGCGAAAAGGTCGCGCATTCTAACGATGCAACGCCAGCCGGTCAAACGCCGTATTCTCTTGGAGAAACAAAGAGTTGACTATTGATGACGGCAGCCGGGAGGCGCTCGAGAGAATCCGCGCCCTGGTTCGCCCGGACCTTGCAGCCGTCGACGAGGCCATCCGCAACGGCTTCCGGAGTGCGGTGCCGCTGGTGGACCAGGTCTCCGAGCACATCATCGGCGGCGGCGGCAAGCGGCTGCGCCCGCTGCTGGTGGTGCTCTCCGGCCGTGCCTGTGACCCGATCGGCATGGGGTCGATCCAGGCCGCCGCGTTCATCGAGTTCATCCATACCGCGACCCTGCTGCATGACGATGTGGTGGACATGTCGGTGCGCCGTCGCGGCCGCGATACCGCCAACGAGGTCTACGGCAACCAGGCCAGCGTGCTGGTGGGGGACTTTGTTTATTCACGTGCCTTCCAGCTCATGGCCGCCACACGCTCCCAGCGCGTGATCGAAATCATGGCCAACGCCACCAACGTGATCGCCGAAGGCGAAGTCCTCCAACTGATGAACGCGCACGATCCGGACACCACCGAAGCGCGCTACCTCGAGGTGATCCACCGCAAGACCGCCCAGTTGTTCCAGGCCGGGGCCGAAGTCGCCGCGGTCCTGAGCGGCGCCCCGGAACCGATCCAGCGCGCCCTCGCCAGCTTCGGCCGCCACTTCGGCACCGCCTACCAGCTGATCGACGATGTGCTCGACTACCGCTCGGATCCCGCCACCCGCGGCAAGAACCTGGGCGACGATCTGGCCGAGGGCAAGCCGACGCTGCCGCTGATCCATGCGCTCGCCCAGTGCGAGCCGCAGCGCACCGCGATGATCCGCGAGGTCATCAGGAGCGGCGGCGGTCCGGAACGCCTGCAGGAAATCATGGCCACAATTGAATCGACCGGGGGGCTTGAGTACACTGCCCGGCTCGCGCAAACCGAGGCGAATCACGCGCTGACCGCCCTGTCAGCGCTACCCGAGTCGCCCTATCGGCTAGCCCTGGCCGCCCTGGTGCGCTTCGCGATCGCGCGCCAGCATTGACATTTCGGGGTGTAGCTCAGCCTGGTAGAGCACTACGTTCGGGACGTAGGAGTCGCAGGTTCAAATCCTGTCACCCCGACCATTACTGCGCGGCTGCGTTGGGTTTGCGCCAAGTCCGAAGGTCTTGATGGTGCGATGGCACTTGCCTGCAACAGAATCCAAGATATCGACGACCCACGCACCGCGCCAGCATCGAACACTTGCTCCGAAATAATGTCGCGGTTAAGGAGGCTTGGCACTGAGGATCAGTTACAGGCGCTGCGTCAACGTTTGCGGCGGCGCGATGGGACGTCACTCACTCGTAACGCAACGCGTCGATCGGATCGAGCGCGGCTGCCCGCGTTGCGGGGTAGAAGCCAAAGAAGATGCCGATAGCAACACTTACGCCAAAGGCCAGCAGAATAGAACCACCCGACACTACTGGCTTGAAATTGCCTGTAAAGCTGATGAGTTTCGAAGTCCCGATACCGGCGATCACGCCGACGCAGCCGCCGAAGATGCTCAAGGTTATCGCCTCGATCAAGAATTGCATTTTGATCGCCGAAGCACGCGCACCGACCGCAATTCGAATGCCGATCTCGCGAGTGCGTTCGGTGACGCTAACCAGCATGATGTTCATGATGCCGATGCCGCCCACGAGCAATGAAATCCCAGCGATGGCGCCCAGTAGAAGCGTGATAACGGTGGTGATCGAGCTTGCGGTGTCGGCAATTTCCCTTTGATTGAATATACTGAAATCATCGCTGCGGTCCGCGGCAAGCCGATGCCGTTGCCGCAATAGGCTCGTGATCTGCTGTTGGGCGGCCTCCATGCGTTCGGCACTGCCGATTTGAACATTGACCGAGCGCAGATATCGATCGCCGGTTAGGCGTTTCATCACCGTGGTGTACGGTACGATGATGCGATCGTCCTGATTCTGACCACCCATGCCGGCGCCTTTGCTCATCAGAACGCCGGTAATGACGAACGGAATGTTCTTGATGCGAACCGTTTGCCCAAGCGGGTCGAGGGGTCCGAACAACTCAGTAGCGGTTTCCGACCCGATAAGCGCGATCCTGGCGGCCGCGCGCACTTCGCGCTCGGTAAACATGCGGCCCGCTGCCAGCTTCCAATCGCGAATGATCAGGTAATCCGGTGATTCTCCGACGATGCTCGTCGACCAGTTGCGGCCATTGGCGATTGCCTGCGCCGGCGTGCTCACTTCGGGGCTAATCGCAACGACATCCGTAACTTCGCGTACGATGGCTTGCACATCGGCGAGTGTGATGACGCTGGCAGAACCGGCGCCGGCATTCACGCCGCCCGAGCGGCTGCTGCCAGCGAAGATCGTGAGCAGGTTTTGACCCAGGGCGGCGACCTGCGACTGGATGCGTATCCTCGCGCCGTTGCCGACTGCCACCATGGCAATGACAGATGCGACACCGATGATGATGCCGAGCGCGGTCAGGCCTGAGCGCAACTTGTTTCGGCTCAAGGCCCCTATCGCAATCCATGCGGTCTGTGATAAGCGACTCAGCATGACGTTGACGCGACGAACATGATCAGGCGAACTTGATGGCGTGCTCAGCTTGAACCGAGCTCGCGCGGTCCGCTGATGCGAGGCGAGGGATTACCGGTGTCGCTGACAACGCGGCCATCTCGCATTTGCACGATGCGCTTGCAGTATTCGGCAATATCGGGTTCATGCGTCACCATGATAATGGTGATACCGGACGCGTTGAGCGTCTGGAACACCTGCATGATTTCGATGCCGGTGCGAGTATCCAAGTTTCCGGTGGGTTCATCGGCCAGAATGAGCTCGGGCCAGTTCACCAAAGCGCGCGCGATGGCGACCCGCTGCTGCTGGCCGCCTGAAAGCTGACTGGGATGATGTTTAGCCCGTGGGCTCAGCCCGACCCACTCTAAGGCTTGCAAAGCTCGCTGCCTTCTTTCACGAAGCGGCACTGCCGGGTCACTGTACAGCAGGGGAAGCTCGACATTTTCGAGTGCGCTGGTGCGCGCGAGCAGGTTGAAACTCTGAAAAACGAAGCCCAGCTTGCGATTGCGCAAACCCGCCAATTCGTTCCGGTCGAGCCGAGCGACATCGACGCCGTCGAGCCAATAAGTGCCGCTGCTGGATCTGTCCAGACAGCCGAGCATATTCATCAAGCTCGACTTCCCAGATCCGCTTGCACCCATCACGGCCAGGAAGTCCCCCTTGTGAATCTCCAGGGTAACCCCGCGCACGGCATTGACTTCGACTTCGCCGGTGCGATAGATCTTGGCGAGCTCTTTGAGCGCTACCAGTACCGGACCGGAGCTTTGGGTGATCATTGCGGCGGCAGACCGCCGCCCGGAGGTCCAAAGCTGGAACGAGCAGCGCCGGGTGACCGCGCCGATATAATCATCGCGGTGCCCACGCTCGCACCGCCGACAATTTCCGTGTCCACCCCATCGGATAAGCCAATCGTTAGTACCCGCGGACTGAGGTTGGCGCCATCGCTTGCAGGGCTGTACGCGAGACGCTGGCGGCTTTCTAACTTGACGGGTGGCACCTTCTCGAATACCACATCTGCCGGAGGGGTATAGCGCAGCGCGGCATTGGAGACTTTGAGCACATTTTTCTTTTGCGCGACCAGAATGGAGATATCTGCCGTCATCCCCGGAAATAATTTCTGCTCCGGGTTGTCAACATCGATGATGGTCTCATAAGTGACGACATTTGAAGTCGTGGTCGCCGCTTTACGCACCTGCGTGACAGTGCCTTCAAAGACCTCGTCAGGAAACGCATCAACGGTGAAATTCACCGATTCTGCGCTCTTCACCTGACCGATGTCCGATTCGGAGACGGCTGCACTGATGTGCATTTTGCGAATGTCTTGTGCAATCGTGAATAGCACGGGCGTAGTCATCGCGGCCACCAGCGTCTGGCCCACATCTACCTTGCGCGAGATCACCACGCCGGTAACCGGCGAGGTGATCTTGCAGTAACTCAGGTTAGCCTTTGCGCTATCCACCACCGCCCGCTTGATCGTGACGGTCGCGCGCGCCTGCGCAAGATCGGCGATCGCCTGGTCCAGGTCCAGTTGGGAGGCTGCGCGTTGCGGCGCGAGAATTTGTTTGCGCTTTAGATTCTGATTTTTTAGAACGACATTCGCCTCAGCGCTGGCCAGGTCTCCTTGCGCTTGCTGCAGCGCCGCCACATATACGGACGGGTCGATTTCTGCGATCACTTCGCCCTTCTTCACCGGTGAGTTAAAGTCGACGTTCAAGACAGCAATCTTGCCCGACACCTGGCTACCGACGTCCACGCTCACCACCGCGCTTAAAGTGCCGCTGGCGGTCACATGCTGCTCGATGTCTCCGCGCGTCACCAATGCAGTGTCGTAACTGGTAGCGGTGCCCTGTCGTTGGCATGCGGCCAAAACCAAGACTGCCACGGCGAGGAACACACGGCGGAGGCCCGAAAGAATTCGTGCCTGTTGGCTCATCGGTGCGCCTTCTTGGTCGGTCATTCCCAACCCCCACCCAGAGCTTGATACAGCGATATTTGTGCGCCGAGCCGGTTGAATTGAGCTTGCAGCCGTCCCTGCTGAGCGGTGTAGAGATCTTGTTGGGCAGATAAAACGTTCAGATAACTATCTTCGCCTTGAGCGTAGCGGGCTTTGGCCAATTCCAGGCGACGTGCCTGCGCCTCGATTGCGATCGACTCCACGGTGATCTGCTCCGCGTAGTTTCCGATATCGACGAGAGCATCCGCGACTTCGCGAAATGCGGTTTGTATGGCTTTTTCATAATTCGCTATCTCGATCCGGGCACCGATGACCGCGGTATCCAACGTCGCGCGGTTTGCACCGCCGGTAAAAATGGGCACCGTCAGCTGCGGAGCAAAACTCCACGCGCTCGCGCCCGCGCCGAGCAAACCGGAAAGCTCTGGGCTGCCGCTGCCCACAGAACCGGTTAAGGTAATTCTTGGAAAGAAAGCGGCGCGAGCGGCGCCAATGTTGGCATTCGCCGCTTTCAACTCATGTTCGGCCTGCAAGATATCCGGGCGGCGCTGCAGCAGATCGGATGGCAGTCCGGGGCTGAGATCGGGCAACAGATCAGTCGCATCAAACGGTCGCGGCTCCGGCAGGTCGGCCGGCATGGTAGTCCCCAGCAGCAGCGTCAGCGCGTTCTCGGCCTCTTCCTGCTGCCGCTCATAAGTCAGCAGATTGAACTTCGCGGTCTGCACCTGCCCTTCTGCGCTGCGCAGATCCAATTCGTTGTTGGCGCCCGCATCGAACATGATCTTGCTGACTTCGTATGATTCTTGTACCGCCGAACACGTCTGCTGTGCAAGCACGCGCTGATCCTGTGCTTCGCGAAGGGCAAAATACTGCGTAGCGACTTCCGCGACCAGCGCGATGTGCGCGCTTCGCTGTCCCTCTTCGGTAGCAAAGTAGGTCTCCAAAGCTTGCTCGTTCAAGCTGCGCACACGGCCGAACAAATCAACCTCATACGCAGTACTCCCGACGCTCGCACCCCATAGACTCGTCGTGAGACCGGCGGCGCGTTGTCGTGCAAGGCTCATTTGCGCGTCAAGCGTGGGAAAAGATGCCGAGCGCGTTACCTGGTACTGCGCACGAGTCTGCAGAACATTCAGGGCGGCGATGCGCAGATCACGGTTGTTCAAAAGCGCCAGATCAATGATCCTGTTGAGTCGCTCCTCGGCGATGAATCGCCGGCGAGACAGGTCCGTCGCCGCAGTATCGTTTCGAGTAGGCGGCGCATTGGGGAAAAGGGCGGCTACCGGCGCCGCCGGCCGGTGATATTCGGGAATCATCGTACAGGCAACTATCGCTGGGATTGCGATGAGCAGCACCAGCGCACGATGCGACCGATTCATCAATTCGATGTCACCCTTCAACGCGCTCAAACGCACACCAATTTACAAGCGACGGTCGGGACAAAGACTGACGCGCTGGCCTATCACGTTTTCGGGCCTGCTATCGGCTGTGAAGGCGCCTCGAGAACGGGCGGCGTCTGTGCGTTTTTCGTCGGATTGATCTCCGAGCGAGTACCGAAGTGGGTTCAACCGCGGGCCGGTTGAACTCACCACTGGTGTCAGTAGCCTTCATTGGGTATGCCCACCATCTCGACGTCGAGCGGGTCCGAGTGCTCGGCGCAACTCATCACCGCGCCGGTGGTGTGCAGCCAAACAGCGAAAGTGGTTCCGACTCCGACGTCGGTTGTGACGTCGATTGCCCCGCCCAATGCGCGGACAATACTGCGCACGATCGCAAGCCCGAGTCCACTACCTCGGGCCGCGCCCTTGGTCGTGAAGAAGGGATCAAAGATATGCTCGAGCACTCCAGGCGCAATCCCCGTGCCGGTGTCGCTGATCGACAGCCGTACGTAGACGCCCGAGAGCAGCGATCCGTGTGATGTGGCCTGTGCGATTGGCACGGAAACCTCATCGAGAACCACAGTGAGCACGCCGCCACACTCCATCGCATGCACGGCGTTTGTGCACAGATTCATCACGATCCGGCAGATCTGGGTCGGATCAGCCAGCACATGCGCCTTTCCGGCCCACAGAGTCGTCTGGAGCTGTACCCCTTCAGGTAGCGCGATTGCGACCCACTCGAGGACCTCCTCAACAGTGCGTTGGATGCACACCAGGGTCTCCGGATCAGGTCCGCTGCGGCTTATGGCGAACAGCTGTTGCGTCAGCGCCTGGGCACGCACGGTAGCCTTGACCACTTTATCGATGTAGCGGCTCGTCTCACCGGGACCCACCTGCCGCTGCGCGAGCGCGCCGTAGCCGCAAATCGTACTGAGCACGTTGTTGAGATCATGCGCGATCCGGGCTGCAAAATGATCGACTACTTCCATTTTGGCAGACCGCCGATCGTCATCACGTTCACGCGCAGTCTCGCGCTGGGCTGATTGCTCGCATTTGAGGTGCGCTCGGTCAAAATGAATTCTCCTTCGCAGTTTG
>Ga0181531_10002280_pt1 | contig 12010 bp, 11 predicted proteins | sample PEATcosm2014_Bin_38_FD_119743 | JGI IMG/M metagenome (GOLD analysis project Ga0181531, IMG submission 119743) | Peatland microbial communities from MTU Mesocosm Facility, Houghton, MI, USA - PEATcosm2014_Bin11_10_metaG | ecosystem: Environmental > Terrestrial > Soil > Wetlands > Peat | place... | reverse complement strand
ACGGAGCAGGTCATCGATATTCATGCAGGCAGGACTCCAGCACCATCATGAACTGAAGAACCGATCCGCACGAGATGACGGAAGTAACAAAAGGTACAGAGCGCCCCAATTCCGATTTTTCAAGGGTTTGGAGTATGGATCGCGTGGAGGCCACGGACGGACGCCTCGCGCTGGGCGGTTGGAGACGAGGCGTCCGGCGTTCAGAACTCTTATGCCGCCGCGGCGAAGGGTTCATCGTAGCTTCCGCCGTAGATCTGCGGGACCTTCGAGCCCATCGGGCGGAGGAATGTCGCGAGCTCTCCACGATGATGAATGCTGTGGTTATTCAAGAAACCGAGATAGAAGACACCCGGAAAATTGAAATGGAAAAATGAGATCGGCGTAAGCAACTGCTCTGCGGACATCTTCTGCACCCGATCCATGCCGAGTTTCACGTTCTTGTCATACCAATCGACAACCTGCGCAACGTTTTTTGGTTTCTCAGCGTCGGGGAGACTGGTCATCGTGAATTTTGAGTCGGCAATCCCGTTGAGGAACTGCACATCGGTGTTCGCAATATGCCAGACCAGTTCCCAGGCAGAACGCGCATGAGGATCGGGACGGTAGTCCCTTTTGTCCTCTGGCACAGCGGCAAGGACCTTCTTCGTTGTTTCCGCTTCCCGGGCAAAACCGTCGAGCATGAGGTCGCGATAGCCCAGGGCAAATTCAGGCGTGGACTGAGACATAGGTATTTTCTCCTTGTGTGCTGGATTCTGAAGGGAACCGGCTATTTCGATCCAACTTGGCGGAAATCACTATAGCTGAGAGCCAGGAATGACACCACCGTGGCTTTGTAAATTCGCCATCTTCAGAAAGAACTTCTGGGTGAGAGCCGGGTTATGATTCCGCAGTTGGGGGTCGGGTCGTGTCTCAAGATGTTTTGTTGTTTCGCCGACTGGTGCAGAGCTTCTATTGTCTGCTCGCCGTATTGCTGACCAGCAGCGTGGCGGATGCCTCGGGGCCCCTGGTAGTGACCAGCGACAGCCATGTTGTGCTGATGGAATACGAAGCGTGGTTCGGTCCGAAAGCCGTGACTTTTCAGGGTGCGTCGGCCGTGCCACTGCTACAGTCCGCGGACATGAAGGCGGTTGGAGGAGGTTATGACAGTGCCGACCCGATGATCATTCAGCAACATGTTCGATGGCTCGAGAGTCTGGGCGTTGATGGCGCGCTGATCGATTTGACCAATAACGTCAGCTGCATTTTCGACAGTGAATGGTTTGTGAAACAGCACGTTCACAACTGCACTCCATCGTTTCGGTCTTACAACCGGAACATACGTGACAATACCGGGAATCTCTACCCTGCGTGGAGCGGATTGCAAACGCGGTTGAAACTCATTCCTTTGCTAGGCGGGATTGACGATAACGTTCTCGCTGAAGATGAGGACGGAAAGACGGCGTTCGAAAAAGAGGTCCAATATTTCGGAGCGCTGGGGCGGCGTTATCCGGACATGAATGTGATTTACCAGGGCAAACCGCTGATGGTCATCTTCCTGGGGGCCGCGCAGGACCCGGACCCCGCCGATCATCCGCTGTGGTTTCGGCTGAAAGAGTTCTTGCAACGTCATCCTGAGATGGGGGACCGATACACGTTCAGGTTCATGGCTGGATATCTGGACAGCCAGCCTGGCCTTTGGGCCCACCAAGGAACACCGGATGGACCAGTTGAAATCAATCCAGAGTACGGATTCTGGAGTTGGGTTGACCGCCTCAATACGAGTTGCTCGGAACCGCTGTGCCCTTACTATCCTTCGTACAATCTGGCGGGGGAGCGAATCGAAAACCTGACCGGATCGATTGCTACAGCGGGACAAAACGGCTGGGGATGCCCCGATCCAACCCAACCTCCTTATTGCCCTGACGATGCTCTTCGTTTCGGAGTCAACGACAGTTACACAACCTTTCGAGCATTTATGGCGTATGCCAAGCGGTTGGATCCGATTTTCCTTTTGCTTCACCAGTTCAATGAATTCACCTTGCCGGATGAAGGCTTTGACGCCAACACCAACGACGATATTGAGCCGGCAAATTTATGGGGCACGAGTGGGCTAAAGGCGGTTCGAGAACAGATCCAATCTTACCGGCAGCACCAATAGCATCCTAGTTCGAAAGGGGCTGGTTGGACCCCAGGACGGCGTCAATGCCAGCTCGCCTGCGAAGCTCACCGAGCAAAGCGTTAGCCGCGTTCAGATAGGTAGCATTGGGATCCGACGTGTCAGCCCAAACCGCGTCGTAGACAATCTTGGCAGCGTCCCTGGCGTCCATATGCAAAGCGGCCTCGAACCGGTCCGCCTGCTGCCGTGCCTCGCCATAGCACGTGTGACAAACCGCGGCGGGCTCCATTGTGCCGGTATGCTGGTGTTCGAGCACGCAGCGAAAGGTGGCAGCCGCACTAATCTGAGTATGCGAAGCGAAGGCCTGTGACTTGAGTTCTTTGAGGAAGCGTTCGCGGTCCTCATCAATCGCCGCGGCGGTCTCGGGAGGAGGGGTAGGCGCGGTCGAGTGCAAAACAGGAGCCGTCGGTGTGACCCGTTCGGCGGACTTGCAAATTGGGCAGGACTGCATGTCGGCGGGATAGTAAGCGTGACATTTCAAACAAGGCAACCCGTAGCCTGCCTGGCGCTTTTCTGTGATCGGGACGCCGGGAGCCGGGCCCTGGGGGATATGCCGATGAGGGGTGGGGACAACAGCCGAGGAGAAGGTCTTTTCACGAGCCTGCTTGGTTGCGCTCGATTCCATGAAATCGCCCCTTCGGCGCTACGAGCGCCGGATTTGACGCAAGAATATTCTAGGTCTCGTGAATCTCCTAGGGCGATACACCGAGGTACATAGCGAAAGTAACGTCCTCAGGGACGACATTCCGCTTGCTTTTGGGAAGGAATCGAAGGCAGCGCTCGAACTATTTGGCGGTCGTAATTAAGCGAACGACTTCCTGCATGCGTGCGCGGTAAAGGTTTTCGCTCGGGTCCATGCGCGAGGCGATCTCAAGCTCCGCCAAGGCGTCCTCGTACTGGTTGGTGGCCATGAGGCAGGCGGCCAGGGAGTAGTGGTTCTGGGCGCTTGGTTCGAGGTGCAGGGCTTCGCGAAATTCCTTTTCCGCCTCGACAAGTTTTTGCGTATTCACGAGCGCAGTACCCAGGTAGTGGTGAGCCAGGCCGGAGTCAGGATTCAATGCAACTGCCTTGCGCAATACGACGACGGCTTCGTCGTCCTGGCCCGCAAGCAAGAGCGCCTGCCCCAGAACGCGGTGTTCCGCCGCGCCCGTGGGGTTCGCAGCGATGGCCGCGCGGAGTTCGCGGATGGCGGACGGATAGTCGCGCTTCGACATATAGGCGCGGGCCAGACAATTGTGGCCACCTTCCCAATCCGGCGTCATCCGATAAAGGTCCTTGAACTCGGCGATGGCGGCGTCATAGTCCTCTTTGTCGCAGAGGGTGTTACCGAGATTGTTGCGGACGCTGGCTTCGTCGGGATTCAGGCGAGCAGCGATTCGATATTCTGCGATCGCTTCCTCCAGCTTTCCCTGATCATGCAATACGACACCCAGGTTGCTGTGGGCCTCCCAGTAATCGGGGCGCAAAGCCACGGCATGACGGTAGGCAATTGCGGCACGGCGCAGGTCGCCTTTGTCACGTTGCGCGATTCCCATATCGAAATAGACGTCAGCGTTCGCAGGTGAACCGTCGGGCTCGCGGGTTAGTGCTTCGTCGAACGCGTGTAAAGCTGCGTCATAATTCCCCGAGGCGTAGAGCGCGAGTCCCAGGTAACGATAGCCCTCGGCGTTGGCCGGATCCATACTCAGCGCGGTGCGGGCCTCGGCCAGAGCGTTATCCGCATCATCATCACGGTAAAAGAGATAGGAAAGCTGGTTGTGAGTCTCGGGGAAGTCCGGCATTAATCGAGCAGATTCGGTGAATTCATCTTGAGCCTCGTCGAAGCGCTCTTCGCGCCGAAGCACGGTGCCAAGAACGAAATGTTCTAACCCGTTGGCGGGATCGTCACGCAACATCGCCCGGATGCTGGTTTCGGCGGAAGAGAGGGCTTTGGCATTAGCTGCGTTCGGAGCGTTCAGCGTGGCCGCGAGGTTGGCGGCGGCGCTGGAGCACTGACACGACGTCTCGCCCGCGGTCTTTCGGGTTGCCTGTTGCGCCCGGGCGGGCGACTCCTGGCCCAAGACCGTTTGAATAAGAGAAGGATTTGCGCCGGCCTTTTGCAATGCATGGACACAGGCCGAGTTTGCGTGGCACGAAAAAGTGGGGTTTCCGGCCGATTTTTGGACCTGCGAGGCAAGGCGCTCGACCCGTGCGCTCGAGATACCACCGGCGAGCCAGAGAAAGACCTGATCGGAAACGGGGTCTCGGGGAGCGTCTTGCGCTTGCATCAAACTTGCCGCCAGAAGGGACAAACCACAGCTCAGAACGTACCGTTTCACGAGGCCTCCAGCGGATTTCGAACGCGAGAATCGCTGTGGCCAAATTAGTCCGCCAGCGGAGCCCCCGATAGGTCACGGAAGTAATTTTGAAGTACATGCCCGACTGCGACGATTCGAATCTCGAGAGCAGCCTGGGGCCGTCCGGGATGAGTTGGAGTACACTTAGCCGGTAGCCGAAGGGGCAAGAAACCGTTCGGGCCGTTGTCTTGGAGGTGTCTATGTTTGAGGGGCTTTTTCAACCGCTACACTTGCTCATCATCTTTGCGATTGCCCTGATATTGTTTGGCCCAAAGAGACTTCCGGAACTCGGCAAGGGTATTGGTGAAGGTATTCGCTCGTTAAAAGAAGGCATGAAGGACAATAAGGATAACAGTGCCACCAAGACCGATACGAGTCCTGAAAAGACGCCCGAGAACAAAAGCTAATAATCATGGGATTGCTTAGGCGCTTGTATCGATTTTGCAGGCCTCCAATCATCGAACGGACTCACCGGGGCGCTGCCTCGAATTACTCAATCCGGCTTCTTGCAACTCCAACACGAGGACTTCTAACCTTCCAGCGTGCCTAAATAGGTCCTGATTCGATATAATTCCCGGTCACACAAACTACATTCATTGCGTTGCAGGGAAACTGATTGTCCCTGGAACGCGGCGCCGCTTTGTTCGAAAGGCCGAAGCAGTTTCCATTCTGTTTGCTAATCATCCCAGGAGGATTTTTGTGCGTAAAAGAGTCATCGTAGCTGTCCTTTTGTTGTTCATGAGTGTTTCAGCATTCGCCGATCAGGTAGTGCTTAAAAACGGCGATCGTTTGAGCGGTTCTATCACCAAGTCGGATGGCAAAACGCTCGTTCTCAAGACCGATTATGCCGGCGACGTAACCATTAAATTCGACGCGATCCAGTCTTTTAGTTCAACGGGAGACCTCAATGTCACAGCCGGGGGAAAAACCGCTGTAGGGCCGGTTACGACCAGCGGCGACCAAGTCGTGATCTCAACCAAGACCGCAGGCTCGGTCGAAGCGCCGATTTCCTCGGTGACGGTCATGCGTAGTCCGGCTGAGGAAGCTGCGTACCAGAAAACGCTCCACCCCGGGCTGCTGGAAGGATGGAACGGCGGACTCAATCTAGGATTTGCCGTTACCCGAGGCAACAGTGAAACCAAGAATCTCAATATCGCTTTTAATGCCGTACGCAAAGGGTTCCACGACAATCTGAGTTTGTACGCCAACACCATTTACGCGACCAACGACCTGCCTACGGCGACGCCTCATACCACGGCAAATGTCGCGGGTGGCGGCGCCCGTTACGATCGCGATTTCGTGCCCCGGATCTTCGGGTTCGTGAACGGCGATTTCTACAGCGACGCATTACAGAATCTGGATCTGCGTGCATCCTTCGGCGGCGGTCTGGGTGTGCATGCCATCAAGAGTCCGGTCACGACTCTCGATCTGCTCGCCGGCATCAACTACACGCATGAGAGCTATTCGGCGTTTGTCCTTCCGCCGAACCCACCCGGAACTCCGGTAGCGGCGGTGAGCAGAAGCCTGGCCGGTGCGACGCTGGGCGATGCATTCATGCACAAGATAGGCAAGGGAACAGTCATCACGCAGACCTTTTTCTTCTATCCTGACCTCAGCGACACAGGCCAATATCGGGGAACGTTCAACTTCGGCACGGTGACGAAGCTCAATAAGTGGCTGGGCTGGCAGAACTCGTTCGGAGACATCTATGTCAGCAATCCACCGCTAGGAACGAAACAGAACGACCTGCAGATCTCCACCGGGATCAACATTTCGTTCACGCACTAAAACCTCAGAGACGACCGGCGAGGCACGGGTTGCCATCTCATGGATGATGCGATCCACGCCTTCGCCGGTCGTTGGCCGGGTTCGAACTGGTATCCTACCGGCGTGTCACGCGCATTTCTCATCGACACCGATACTGCCTCTGACGATGCCGTTGCGATCATCATGGCATTGCGTGATCCGGAGGTTCGGGTTGTTGCGATCACCACGGTCGCAGGTAACGTTTCCGTTGAACAATCGACGCGCAATGCTCTTTACACGGTTGAACTCTGTGGCGCGCAAACGCCGGTCTTTGCAGGAGCCAATAAGCCACTCCGCCGCCCCTATCAAGATGCCACCTGGTTTCACGGACGGGACGGTCTCGGGGACCACAATTATCCTGCTCCTCGACGCGCGGCTGATGCCATGCACGGAGTGGACGCGATCATTGCGGCATGCGAGGCGAACCCGGGAATCGTCGTTGTCACTCTCGCCCCACTCACCAATCTGGCTTTGGCGCTGGACAAGAAGCCAGGAATCGTTGCGAACGTGTCACGCTGCGTGGTGATGGGCGGCGCCCCGTGCTGCGAAGGCAACGTGACTCCCGCAGCCGAGTACAACATCTGGGTCGACCCGGAAGCGGCGCGGATTGTGATGCGTAGTGGCCTGCCGATTGAACTTGTGGGCTGGCAGCTTTGCCGCGGCGACGCCGTGCTGCGCGAGAACGACATCGCGCAGATACTGGAGCTCGATACTCCGCTGGCGAATTTTGCGGTTGAATGCAACAGCCACGCACGGAAAGCTTACAAAGTACAGACCGGCGAAGATGGAATTTGTCTTCCTGATCCGGTGGCCATGGCGATCGCTCTCGAACCCACCGTCGGAATCGATTGGAGCTCGCACTTGCTCGATATCGAAACCCAGAGTGAGCTGACGCGCGGCATGACGGTGGTCGATCGTCTCGACGTGGCGCATGACGAGCGAAACCGGACCGCGTGGGCCGACGCTCTGCAACGTAACGTTAAGGCGAAGATTTGTTGGTCCCTGGATAACCGGCGCTGGAAACAAGCCTTATATTCTGCATTGCGGTAAGCGGAAAATATCCGTTTGTGGCGGCCGCATACGTCGGTGTCACGAATTCCCGTGCCTCCCGGTCTGATATATTGGCGTCTCCCGGAGGTATCCTTATGTCCCGAATTGTGCGTTGTGGCCTGATTCAAGCCAGCAATGCGGCCGGCAGCAACCGCTCATTGCCCGAGATCAAGAAGGCCATGATTGACAAGCATCTGAAGCTAATCGAGCAAGCCGCGAAGAAGAAAGTTCAGATTCTTTGCCTCCAGGAACTTTTTTACGGTCCATATTTCTGTGCCGAACAGGACATTCGCTGGTATGACCTGACGGAGCGCGTGCCGGATGGACCGACTACGCAGCTAATGCAGAAACTCGCCGCGAAACACAAGATGGTGATTGTGGTTCCTGTGTATGAGGAGCATATGCCCGGTGTCTACTTCAATACGGCAGCGGTCATCGACGCGGACGGTAAATATCTCGGCAAGTATCGCAAGCATCACATTCCGCATGTGCACCCCGGATTCTGGGAGAAGTTCTATTTCACTCCGGGAGACCTCGGCTATCCCGTATTTGAGACGAAGTACGCCCGTGTTGGGGTCTACATCTGCTATGACCGTCATTTTCCCGAAGGCGCACGCGTGCTCGGCTTAAACGGCGCGGAGATTGTCTTTAATCCTTCGGCCACCGTCGCGGGACTTTCAGAGTACCTGTGGGAACTGGAGCAACCCGCGCATGCGGCGGCGAACGGTTATTTTGTAGGCGCGATCAATCGCGTGGGGCGTGAGAAGCCATGGAACATCGGCGAGTTTTATGGCAAGAGCTATTTCTGTAACCCAAGGGGAAAGATATTCGCGCAGGCGAGTCGCGACAAAGATGAAGTACTGGTTGCCGATCTAGATCTCGGAATGATTGAAGAGGTGCGACGCGTCTGGCAGTTCTATCGCGACCGCCGGCCCGAGACCTATGGCGCCCTTATCACGCAGACGGGACAAACCGCCGCCGCAGACTAGCAAATCGAGTCGTGACTGCAAAAAGACGATGACAACAAAGCCACGGCATCTTCACTCGCGCATCGAATCCAGCCCGCTCTATAACGAGGACCTCGCTCCCGCTGGCCCGGAACGCCGACACTGGGGCACATATAACTTCGCGGCTCTCTGGGTCTCGATGTCGGTCAACATTCTTACTTACATGTTGGCCGCCAGCCTGATCCAGGGAGGCATGAACTGGAGGCAGGCCGTGGCGACGGTGTTCCTCGGGAATACCATCGTCCTGATTCCGATGCTGCTGAACTCGCATCCTGGGGCGCGTTACGGAGTTCCGTTTCCCGTACTCGCTCGCGCTTCATTCGGAGTGCTAGGGGCAAATGTTGCAGCGGTCCTCCGCGCGCTCGTTGCGTGCGGATGGTTTGGAATCCAGACCTGGATCGGTGGCGAAGCCATCAACACACTGATCACGACACTCGCGCCAAGTTGGGCCCAAGTAGGGCACGGAGCGGCGATCTGCTTTCTTGCTTTCTGGTGCATCAATCTCGCGGTTGTCGTCAAAGGCATCGAGTACATTCGCGTGCTGCAGGGGATTAGCGCACCGATTCTGCTGGCAGTGGGGCTGTTATTGTTGGCGTGGGCCTATCGCGCGGCGGGCGGATTCGGACCGATGCTTTCCGCTCCCTCGCGCTTCCAGACGTTCCCCGACTTTCTGAAATTCCTGATTCCTGCATTGAATGGAACGGTTGGGTTCTGGGCAACCGTGTCGCTTAATATTCCCGACTTCACCCGGTTCGCCCGCAGCCAACGGCAGCAGGTCATCGGACAAGCGCTCGCACTTCCGACCACGATGACTCTCTATTCGCTCATCGGCATTCTGGTGACGTCAGCGACGGTCGTGATCTACGGAACGGCGATCTGGGACCCGGTGCAATTGTTGAGCCGTTTTCATTCGCCGGTTGCGGTCGTGATTTCATTGCTGGCGATTCTGTTGGCCACTTTGAACGTGAATATCGGAGCGAACGTGGTGTCTCCGGCGAACGATTTTTCCAATCTGTGGCCGCGGAAAATAAATTTCCGCACCGGTGGCATCATCACTTGCTTCATGGGAATCGCGCTCATGCCGTGGAAATTGCTCTCTGATTACGGGACATTTATCTTCGGGTGGCTCGGCGGATACGCGGCGTTCCTGGGCCCGGTTGCGGGCATCATGATTTGCGACTATTTTATCGTCCGCAAACGTATCCTTATCGTTGATGATCTCTATCTGCGCGGCGGCCTGTACGAATATTCGAATGGATTCAATTGGCTGGCCGTTACTGCGCTGGCGCTGGGAGCTGCAACCGCACTTGTGGGGCTGGTCGTTCCTCCACTGCGTGTGCTCTACGACTACTCGTGGTTTGTGGGCTTCGCCGTATCCTTCGTCGCCTACTATGTGATGATGAGTTGGCGGCGAGATCGACCCGCTGTGCCGGCACTCGAAGAAATTTGATCCTCCGGTCCGACTTTCTGAACTCCGAGCGCTCGTCGTCAACAATGCTTCGAAAATCTCTGATATTTGCTATAGCCGTCTTGTGGACTTTATTCCTCCTGCTGTGGGGATGGGGATGGGCAGATCGGCGAGAATATTTTGCGAGTCCGGCTCGTGCCGGGCTGTTCTTTCTCGTGATTTTGGTCGCTGGAATAGTGGTCGCCTCCGGCCTCGACCCTGATCCAATGCGCCGCGGCAGGCTACCGGTTGGATTTCAGTCCGCTGTGTTATTTGGGTTAACGGTCGTATCGATGGGGCTCATCTGGTTTCTTCCCTTTGCGGATCATCGACAGATTCTTACGTTGCGAATGAACCACGCGTGGCGCTACCTGGGACTGTTGCTTTGCGCCTCCGCAGCAGCGATTCGGATCGTAGCCCTCGCCGACCTCGGCAAGCAGTTTAGCGCTTACGTGACGTTGCAGGAGGGCCACCAGTTAGTTCAGACAGGAATTTATCGATATATTCGACATCCGCTGTATCTCAGCCTGTTATTGGCTGCACCAGGATTTGCATTGGTGTTCGACAGCGCACTGATGTGGCCGATCTTGATCGCGACAGCGATTTTCGTTATCGACCGCATCCGTGAAGAGGAGAGACTCATGCAATCGGAGTTCGGGAGGTCGTTTGAAGACTATCGAAATCGAACCAAGATCATTTTCCCACTTATTCTTTAGCCGAAAAAGCAAGCGCCGTCAGTTCGACGGGGCTTATTTCTGAAATGCTGGTAACACTTCCTTCTTGTATTTCTCCAGAGTATCTTCCTCGTCTCCGCACATCAGGTAGATATTGAACTGCGTAACTCCCGCGCGAGCGAGCGCCCGGAGTTTTTCGATATGCGCCTTGGCAGGACCCAACAAACAGAATCGATCTGTCACTTCGTCGGACACGAAATCTGCGTTGCTGCTGTCGACCTCGCAATGATGCAAATAGTCGTACTTCTCACGGCTGCGGATGTAAGAAGTGAGGGCTGGTGGGAGTTCTTCGGGCTTGTATCGGGAAACGAGATCGACGACGTGATTCGACACCAACGCAGGAAACCAACGCACACGTTCGCGTCCAACCTTGAGATCGTCTGATACCCAGACCGGAGCGGCCGACATGATTTCGATTTTGCCGGGATCTCGACCTGCCGATTCGGCGCCTTTCTTTACAAAGCCAACGCACCAGGCAATGAGGTCGGGATCGGCGAACTGGAGAATCACGCCGTCAGCGATGCGGCCGGCAAGATCGAGCACCTTGGGGCCATATCCAGCAACCCACACCGGAGGCACTCCTCCGGTTGCCCAAGGCAGGCGCGCGGGGCGGCCTTCATAATCGATCTCGCGACCCCCCGTGAGATCGCGGAAATCGCGGACTGACTGCTCGAGTTGAGCGGAGGTCACGGGTTTCTTGCCGAGGACGCGCCGCGAACTGTCTCCCCGGCCGATGCCGAGTTGCATGCGGCCGCCGGAAATCAGATTCAAAGTGGCAAACAGGCTCGAAGTGACGGTAATGTCTCGAGTCGCAGGATTCGTCACGCAGGTGCCGAGGCGCATGCGCTTTGTATTCGTCGCCATCAGGGTCAGCATGGGATACGGTTCAAGCCAGAGAACGTGGGAGTCGAAAATCCACCCGTATCCAAATCCTGATGCCTCGGCCTGGCGAGTGAGCGACACGATACGCTCCACCGTCATGTCGGGCTTGATTGTGATTCCGAACTGCATGCGATCTCCTTGTTATTCAGCGATCGATCGGCGAAGGTCGGCAGTTTAGCATAAAATCTCTACTCCGCTGTCAGAGGAGAACGCATCCGCATGGGTTTTGACACCATCATCGCGAATGGCCGTGTTGTCACCGCAACCGACACCTACTCGAGCGATATCGCAATTCAGGACGGCAAGATCGCCGCGATCGGTCAGAGCCTGCCGCGCGAAAACGCCGGGAAAATAATCGACGCCAAGGGGCGATATGTCTTTCCGGGGGGCATCGACGTGCATACTCACCTCGATATGCCTTTTGGGGGTACGACGAGCGCCGATGACTTCGAGACTGGAACGCGTGCCGCCGCTTTTGGGGGCACGACGACGCTGATCGACTTCGCCATTCAGTACAAAGGGCAATCCCTTCGAACCGCGTTTGATGCCTGGATGCAAAAAGCCTCCGGCAAGGCAGTCTGCGATTATGCCTT
>Ga0181531_10002279_pt1 | contig 12012 bp, 9 predicted proteins | sample PEATcosm2014_Bin_38_FD_119743 | JGI IMG/M metagenome (GOLD analysis project Ga0181531, IMG submission 119743) | Peatland microbial communities from MTU Mesocosm Facility, Houghton, MI, USA - PEATcosm2014_Bin11_10_metaG | ecosystem: Environmental > Terrestrial > Soil > Wetlands > Peat | place... | reverse complement strand
GTTGCATCAGGTAGCATTGGGTTGCGCTCTCTGGCACCGAAGACCGGCGCCACGTGGGCACTCCCGGGACTTGGGAATTTGCCTTCGTATTGTGCATTTATTGAAACTAAAGGACAAATTGGGTTCGCTTCGTAAGTTGGGTTCTCCACTCCCCGGATCTTCCGCTCCACCCGATGCGAGTGTAGCATGAGGGCGATGGAGACCAGGTCGACGAATTGCCCTTGGGGTTTTGTTTTCAACGTGGTGGCACCAGTACCGTACCTTCGGAAAGAACACTCAGAGCGGCATGCGCCCGGATGTATGATAGGGGCTATCGGCGGAGGTAATGTGATCGAACGATTTTCTCGCTGGATCTTCCTGCTATGCGCGGTGGCGATGGCCGCGCCATCCCAGGTGTTCACCACCCTCTTGGATTTCAACGGAATCAACGGCTCGGGCCCCGACGCGGCCTTGGTAGAGGGCATTGCCGGGCAGATGTATGGCTCTACGCATTATGGCGGGACCTCAAATGCCGGCACGTTGTTCAGCGTGTCCCAGCCGGGCACCTTTGCAAGCGTGCTCAGCCTAAGCGGTTCCGAGGGCGTGTACCCTAATGCCGGTTTGCTGCTAGCACCCAACAGACTGCTCTACGGAACAGCCTCGGCAGGCGGAACAAGCCACGCCGGCACTGTATTCCAGACCACCCCCACCGGAACGCTGACGATTCTGCACAGTTTCGATTCAACCGATGGCGGTATGCCCATAGGCGGACTAACCCCGGCGTTCAATGGAATGCTCTACGGCACAACGAACGAAGGCGGGCCTCACAGCTACGGCACCATCTTTAAAATCTCGCCTGGCGGAGCGCTGACGACGGTACACAATTTCAGCGGGAGCGATGGCGCCAACCCCACCGCCGCGCCGGTTCAGGCAAGCAATGGGCTGCTTTATGGTGCAACATGGGCCGGGGGCGCCAACAATAGCGGGACGATATACGCGATCCGCATGGGCGGCGTATTTACGACGCTGTATAGCTTTAGCGGCAGCGCATAAAGGGCGGCGGGCCGTACGGCGCGTTGATTCAGGGCAACGATGGAAATCTTTACGGGACAGCCCAAGTCGGCGGGTTCTACGGCACGGTGTTCCAAATTACCCCCGGCGGCGTGCTGACCACCCTGTATACCTTCAACGGTATTGATGGAGGTGAGCCAATGGGCGCGTTGGTTCAAGGCACAGATGGGGACTTCTATGGGACGACGTCCACCGGCGGTTCCGGCCCCATCGGCGCGTGGGGCACGATCTTCCGAATCACCTCAACTGGGACGCTGACTACCCTGCACACCTTCGAAAACGCCGATGGCGCCGTGCCGTACGGCGGGCTGGTTCAACAGACCAACGGGGCATTCTACGGGACAACGTCTTCCGGCGGAACCAGCGGAGACGGAACGATCTACCGGCTGATCACGAGCCTTCACCCCTTCGTGAAAACCCTACCCGCCTTCGGCACGGCCGGATCTACGGTCACCATTCTCGGCTCGAGCCTGGAGAGCGCTACGATTACTGGCGTGACCTTCAGCGGCACCGCGGCGGCCTTCACCAACCTCGGCCAGCAGGGACTGACGGCGATCGTACCCGCGGGCGCGACCAGCGGTACGGTCCTAGTAACCACAACCTCGGCGCTACGCTTTCGAGCCACACCACTTACCAGGTACTTCCTTAATCGAGGCGGGATTGCCCGCCCTCCAAGCTGCAGGGAAGAGTGCCAAGCCGCGCGCGCGTGAGGAGCTTGCCTGTAGCGTTCCTTGATCTGTCGCAGGGCGTTGCACGGGTCGTGAAACGCGCGACCGAGTTGGCCGCGGCTACGTCCGCAGCCGATTCCGTGTTGCGCCAGGTTGCATTGGTCGCGTTGCGGGCGTTTAGCTGACGCCGACGGATCGGATGTCCATCAGACCGTGGATCCGGTTCGGGCGGCCCTCGTCGCGTGGTTCACTGCTGGCCCACCGATGCGGAGCAGAAGCGGGCGACACGGACGCAAGCAGTAAGGCAAAGTGTTCCGATTCGGGACGAAAAAGCTGTCATGCCTTGACGGGATGCACGGGCTGGGCCAAAATTCTTCGTTTGAGTGGGGATGCGGAACGCGGCCCCCGCCACCCTACATCGCGCGGGCTTTGCGCACGACGCGGCCAACTTCCGAGCGGGCCGGCTTCTTCATGGCTTGCGACAGCCGGCGGACCTGGTCGCTGACGCACACCAGGAACATGGGCTGGCGGGCATTCTTCAACAGGTCGATGATCCGGTCGGGCGCCTCTTCCAAATAGATGGATTTGCCGTCGGTCAGCAGATGCGTCTCCGACTCGCTTTGCAGGGCGTCGCTGAGGCGTTTGCCCATGTCTTTCTGAAGGAACCGCAGCACCCGCCGGATTTTCTGGAGCGAAAACCCTTTCCGCCGCAGTTCGGCAATGACGGAGACTTCCAGGACTTCTTGCGCGAGGTAGACGCGCTTATGACCGTCCTGGCGCGGAGAAACGACGCTGCGCTCGTCCCACCATTGCAACTGTCGCAGGCTGACGCCACAGATACGGGCCACATCGGTGCTCGTGTACAGGTCGCTGTCGAGCTGAGCAGCAGGCCGCGGTTTTCTTGTTTTGAACATTTCGCCCCGCTTTCGGTTTTGAAAAAAGCCGTCATTCTGGATTGTACTTTAGTCGCGGGCGGTGTCAATAGGCAATTCAGGATCTTTTTGCGTTTGACCGCGGGAGCCAGCGTCAGAGGCCTCTACTACCTGTGTTAACATAGATCTTCCAACCTGAGGTTTTCGTGGCCAGAATCACCCGTAAAGAATTGAAGACCGACAAGTTTGCGCTCGAAGTCGGGCATACTGTCGATTTCTTTGAAGAACACCGGACCGAGATTGTCCGCTATGGCGCAGCGGCGCTGGCGGTAGCCGCCATCGTGGTACTCATCTTTGTCTACCGAAATCATCAGCACACCGCCCGCCAGGAAGCGCTGTCGAAAGCCATCGCGATACAGGAAGCGCCCCTCGGGGCCCCCTCGCCGGCGACGCCGTTGACTTTCCCATCCCAGGACGCCAAGGACAAAGCGGCGATCAAGGCATTTAGCGAACTGGCCGCCAAATATTCCGGAACGGACGAAGGCTACATCGCGGAATATTATTTGGGTTGCATCGCCTTGGATGAAGCTACGGATCCAGCCAAGCTAACCGAGGCCGACAAGCGTTTTAGCGCAGTTGCCAATTCCGCCGGGGCGAAGTATGCCGCGCTCGCCAAGCTTTCGCTCGGCCAGCTTTACTTCGCCGAGGGCAAGCCCGGCGCGGGCGAGCAGATGCTGCGATCGCTGATGGACAACCCTACGATTTTCGTCTCGAAGGACCAGGCGGCGATCGTGCTGGCAAGGATGCTGGTGCTCACCAAGCCGGCCGAAGCGCGGAAGTTGCTCGAACCTTTGCGCGCCAAACCCGGCGCAGTGGGCCAGACCGCCATCCAGGCTTATGCCGATTTGCCGCCCCAGTAGCCGGGTACCCCATGCTCCGCCATCTCCGGTTTCCGGTGGAAGCCAGCCGAGGGCGGCGTTATCCGGAATCCGCGCATCCTTACCGTAACGCCTTTCAGCGCGACCGCGACCGTATCGTGCATGCGCGCGCCTTCCGCCGGTTGGAAGCCAAGACTCAGGTATTCACGCCCGGCCTCTGCGACCATTTCCGCAACCGTTTGACGCATACCATCGAAGTGGCGCAGATCGCGCGCACCGTAGCCGCCGCCCTGGCGCTCGACGAAGATCTGACCGAAGCCCTGGCGCTGGCCCACGATATCGGCCATCCGCCCTTTTCGCACGCCGGCGAGGAAGCTTTGGACCAACGCATGCGGCGCTACGGCGCGCGCTTCGACCACAACCTGCACGCGGTGCGCATCGTGGAGAGCTTCGAGCATTGCTATGCCCGCTTCCCGGGACTGAATCTCTCCTTCGAAGTACGCGAGGGCATCGCCAAACACTCGCGCGATTTCGGCCCCGGCGAGGACCCCGATTTGGATGAGTATCTGCCGGGCTTGCGGCCGCCGCTGGAGGCGCAGCTCATCGACTTAGCCGATGAGATCGCCTACAACACGGCCGATCTGGACGATGCCGTCTCCGCCGGCCTGTTGCGCTCCGAGGAAGCAGCCGCGGCGTCGCCGTATTATCGGGAGCTCTTCGAGGCTTCCGAGACGCAGTTCCCGGGAGCGCCGGAAAGCGCCCGCTTCCACGAGACATTGCGCAGCCTGATCGATGCGCTGGTATCGGGCCTCATTGAGGGCACGGTGCGCCGCGCCTGCGCGGCCGGAGCCGGCAATGTGGAGGATGTACGCCGGTATCCCGAGCGCCTGGCCGCGTTCACACCGGAAACAGAAACGGCCAATCGCGATTTGAAACGATTTCTGCACCGGCGCGTTTATACCGCGCCCTCGCTTCGCGAGGAGCGCGACCGCGCGGCCGCTACGATTGCCGAACTCTTCGAATTCTTCCTGGAACACCCCGAGCGGCTGCCGGCGTCTCACCGCGAATCGATCCCAGCCGAACCCGCCTATCGGGTGGTCTGCGACTACATCGCCGGCATGACCGACGGCTTCTTCCGGCGCACTTACCAGCAAATGCTGGGCGGCTGAGCGGACAGACCAGGAGGTCTGTCCTACTGGACCGCCAGAGTCACTCCGGACTGCGCACTCACACCTCCGATGGTTACGGCGAGCGGCACACTCGAGCCGGGCGTCACCGCCTCCGGCACTTGCACGGTGACCTGCGTTAAGCCCGAGATGAGATAGGGCGCGGCCCCCGCGTAAACCACGTTCGGGCAAGGCACGCCTCCCATGCTGACGGTGACGCTGTTGGCCGGCAGCATGGGATAGGGCGCGCTCACCAGCAAGCCATCCACACTGGCGGGCGTGGTGGCGCCCGCGCCGGTCAGGTAGATATCCACGTAGCCGCCGCGCACGACGGGATTTGCGGCAGTGTTCAAACTATAGTCGATGTTATTCAGAATCGCGCCGGGACCGGTTCCCGATGCGTTGGCCGTGAACAGGCCGGGGGCCGCGGGGGCGACTTGCAGGGTCACAGGCGCCGAAGCCGCGCCCAGGTATTCCACCTGCACCGTGGTGGTGGACTGGCCGGCCACTTCGTAAGGCACCACCGCACTCACTTGCGCGGCGGCGGCATAGATGATCGGCGCGGCCACACCGTCAAACCACACGTGCACTCCGGCCAGCGCATTTGCCACGAGGACCGGATTGGTGAATTCGAGTCCCGCGAGGGTCGCCGGCCCCATGGCCGTTCCAAACAGCGTGACAATCTCGCCGGGAGCCACGGCGCCCGCGGTGTAGCTTGCGGCGTTGGCTATGCCCGCCGCGGGGAGCGTGGGCTGGGCGTTGGACAAGCGCAGGAGGGCCATGCCATACCCCGGCAGCGTGACCTGCATCTGCGCGGCGGGAGTAACCGATTGGGGCACGGGTCCGCCCGGCAGCGGAGTGTTGGCATCCAGCGTCACCAGCGAGGCCGAGGTGAAGGCGCCCAACGACGAAACATCCAGCGCGAAAGTGCGCGGCGCGCCGAGACCGTTATTGTCGTAGTTGGCCGTACTATTGCCGTTGGCCGCGGTGGCCGTGACCGGCGCCAGCGCATAGTTGGACATCAGGATCACCACCGACCCATCCACGTTGCGCGCCGCCATCGTCTGGGTGTCGAATTGAAATGGACTGCCCAGCCAGCCGTTCGCCAGGTCGGGCGTACAACAGCCGGTGGTGGTGGTCTGCAGAATATCCTGGCCAGGCGGTGAAGGCAGCCAGTGCGAAAGGTAGTAATCCACCCAGTAGCTGAGTTGCGTAGCGTCCGAACCGCTTGTCTCTCCGAATTGCTGGTCGCTACCGAATGCCCAATGGTAGAGGGCTTGGGCGCCCGCTGCGCCCAGTTGCTCGAATATCAGGGACCTCCAGGCGGCGAAGAACGGACTGCTGCCGCGCGTATCCAGCACGAACTTCTGCGGCGCGTTGCAGGCGCTGATCCCATTGCCCTTGTCGTAGTCGGCGTTGACATTGTTCTCGGTGATCCAAACGGGCACCTTGGCCAGCGCGGGGTTGAGGGCCAACTCAGCGTACATCGTCCGGACCTCGGTGGCAAAGGTCGGAATCGTGGAAAAAACGGCCTGGTCGTAAGTGTTCTGATCGCAGGTGGAGTAAAAATGCTTGGCCACCACATCCACCGGAGCGTTGGGGTTGACGCCCGTCACGAAGGTGGGCAGGTAATCTTCGGCATATCCGGCAAGCTCCACGGCCACGAACTTGATATTCGGGTCCGCCTGCGCCATCTGGGGCACCACGGCGTTGTAAAGGGTCACGTATTCCGCGGCGGTCACGCCGTTGATGTCCGGCTCGTTGAAAATACCCCACCAGGTAACCGGGTATGGCGTGGGGCTTTGATAGTGCGTGCCCGCGTCGGTGAATCCGCCGGTATTGTAGTAGCGGACCATATTCGCAGTCATTTGGGCGAAATCCGGGATGCTCGCCGGAAGAATCTGGCCCAGGGAGTCGCTCAGGAAGGCCGGTGCGGTGCCGATCTGGAACTCAGGGCTGTGGTCGCCGGTGGCCTGGATGGGGGAGAGCATGGTGTCGAGTTCGGTGAAATCCCAGGTGTCGGGGGCCGTCAGCGGAACGCCATCGGAGACCACCTGCACGCGCGTATGCCACGGGTCTAGGGCCGTCAACTGCGCGGGGGCATTGGGCGCTCCGGTGAAAAACGTGTAGTCCCAACCGGCCAGTTGAAACGACGTGGACATCGGTAGTTGCAGATGGCCGCCGTTGACGCCAACCGACGTGTCAGTTTGATTGCCGACCTGTACATTGACCGTAGTCGATTGCGCCGCGGCGGCGGCAGAGAACAGCACAATGGCGCACGGGCGGATTACGGACATGGAAAACCGCATAGTGGTTGCCTCCTTTGAAGAATGTAGCAGGATGCGCGGGAGAGAAATTGGAGGGCGGCCAATCTTGGCCGCAGCCGCCTTTCCAGGCGGCTCGAGCCGGCTAAAAAGCCGGCTGCGGGCAGAATTGCCCGCCCTCCAACCGCGCAGAGTCGAAAACCCAGCACGCGGGGCTCAAGCCCCGCGCCGGCTAAAGCCGGCCCTCCAACCGCGCAGGGTTCACCGCCGCAAGCGCGCCACGTTCGAATATGCGGATTCGCCGTGAGCGTTGCCGGACCTCACCCGGTAGCACACCATGCCTGGCGGGGCGCCGGCGTCCGCGTACTCCGCACTCGCGGGCGGTAGCGTGGCGAGACGCGTCCACGATCCCGTGTCGCCTGAACGCCGCTCCACAATAGCATTAGCCGGGTCGCCGCCGTGCATCTGCCAGCTCAGCCGCACGGAGTTGCCCGCCACGGCCGCGGTCAGCGAACTGGGCGCTTCGGGCAGCACCGGCCAATCGAAGTAGTCCGCGTCCGCTATGGCCATGACGCTGTCGCGCACGGGCAGGTTCGGAAACAGGCCGGTCGATTCCGGCTTATCGAGCGGCTCGATAGCTCCGGAAACCACGTCGACCAGCACTGGGTGACGGATGCCCATGTTCGCGATGGTCAGGTCTGCATGGACGGGCGGGAAGGCGCCGCCCGGCACGGAGTGCGCGGCAAGCCAATAAGCCACGATGGGCTTCCCGGTCTGGCTGCGGAAACCATAGGCCTGGAACGGCTGCGAATTGTTGTGCAGCGCGGGGACATCCTCAGCGGCGATCTTGATGGATGCATCGAAATGCGTATCCGCAAACAGCGCATTCGTGTTCTGGAGCGCGTAGAACACCGGGCGCGGGGTGAAGTCGTCCGGCAGATGCCGCAGCCCGTGGATGAAGCCGAAATCGTCGTATTCGTTGCCGTCCGTTCCGGCAGTCAGCAGCCAGACGAACGTGCGCACGCCGCGCGCCCAGTTATAGATCATGCCGCGAGGGATATATTTCGACTGGACGGATTCATCCGAACCGGACCAAGACGGGATGGAGTTGAACTCATCGTCCCAGAACGGAATGCCGGGCCGGATGCCCGGATAAGCCCGCACCATCTCACGCAACTTGGCGGGGGACTCGTCGCCATACGCGCCGTAGTCCATCGACTCCGGATTCAGGTTCTGGCCGTAACCGGGGTAGGTGTGATAGGCGAATACGTCGATGCCCGAGGCGCAATCGCAGGCTTCCAGCGCGCGCCGCGCGAATTCGCGCGTGGGTTCGGCCTGCCCGCCATAAATGACCTTGGCCCGCGGATCGGCCGCGTGTACGGCGGGGATGAATGCCTTCAGCAGGCGCCCGTAATCTTCGGGATTCGGCACAGGATTCCAGTAATCGATATCCTGCTCGTTCCACAACGCGTAATAGCGGATGCGGCCGCGGAAGTGTCCCACTACGAACTGCACGTACTTGCCGAACGCCGCGATCTGTTCGGGCGTTTTGGGGGGCCAGAACGCGGAATAGATGCTGCGATCGGGATTGTGAAAGCCGTCCGGCTCGGGCGCGATGGCGTCGGGCAGTTTGCCGGCGGGCGAGGTGTACATGGGATTGCCGTACATCAATTGCACCTGCACCTTGACGCCGTTATCCACCAGCGAGTCGACGTAGTCGTCCAAGCCGGGCGGGATAGCCATTACGCCGCGCTTCTGCTCGATCCAATCCCAACTGGTGTAGTCGGAGGTGTTTTCGTACTGACCGATGCGGATCCAGCTTACGCCGGCGTCGAACATGCGGGTCCACCAATGGCGGTCCCAGGGAAGATAGGGATCCCGCGGAAGGTCGGAGTTGATGCCGAAGCCGTCCTGGATTTGGGAGGAGCGCTTGGGCGGCACGCGGGTCTGGGCGGAGAGCGGGAGGAGCGCCAGCAGGAGGATGAGGAGAGCGCGCATAGAGTTCCTTTATATAGCATGGCGCGCGGGGATGAAAAGCACCATTTTCGCGGCAATGCAGGCGCAAGACCCTGGTAAACTATCACGCCGGCCGGATTCCAAACTGGTAATCCCGGCCAAAAAGGAGCGCGCTGATGGAACGAGTCGCTAACTATTTCGAAAAACTGAGCTGGAGGAATCGGGCGTACGCTGTTTTCGTGCTGTGCGCGTCAACGGCGATGACCCTTCCGGCGCAAACTTTCACCTCATTGTTCAGCTTCGAAAGCACGAACGGAGAGGCGCCCCTGCCGGCGCTGATTCAGGGCGCCAACGGGGACCTTTATGGGACCACATACATTGATGAAGGCAGTGTTGGCGATAGCGGGCCACCGGGCTTCGGCGGCACCGTCTTTCTATTGCCACTCTCCGCGTTTGCCTCGCTTTCGACGCTCTACACTTTTTGCTCGCAGGGTGGCGATGATTGCACGGACGGCAATGGCCCCCTCGGTGCGCTGGTCCAGATTCAACCCGATGGCGACCTCTACGGAACGACTATTTCCGGCGGGGCCAACGAGTCCTGCCTTCCCAACTATATCGGCTGTGGTACGGTCTTCAAACTCACGCCCGAGGGCGCGCTGACTACGCTTTACAGCTTTTGCTCCCAAGGCGGCTCCGCATGCACGGACGGCGCGGCACCCTGGGCAGGGCTGACGGGCGCGACCAGCGTCACCTTTGACGGCACGGCTGCTACGTTCTCCGTGGTTAAGCCGTCCCTGATCACCACCACCGTGCCCACCGGCGCGGCCACTGGCACGGTCAAGGTGGCGACTCCCGGCGGCACGCTGTCCAGCAACGTACGCTTCGAGGTGCCTTAAAACGGTTTCCTGGCTCAGTTGTGAAACCGGCGGCTGGACCTCGCAACCCACCTTCGACGCTTGTTGGCGTCATCGCCAAGCGACCGCAGGAGTGCGGTCGCGGCAGGCATGAGTGCCTGCGCCACGGGGGTCAGGCCAAAATGTCGTGCACCACATTCCCGGCAACGTCCGTCAGGCGGAAATCGCGGCCACTATAGCGATACGTCAATTTGGTGTGATCCATGCCCAGGGCGTGAAGAACGGTGGCGTGCAGATCATGATTGTGCACGGGATTCTCCACCGCCTTGAAGCCGAACTCGTCGGTGTTGCCGTACGTGATACCGCCCTTGATGCCGCCGCCGGCCAGCAGCATCGAGAAGCCATGGCTGTTATGATCGCGGCCGTTTTGTACTTTCACCAGACCGCTGACTTCCAGCACCGGCGTGCGGCCGAATTCGCCCCCGATGATGACCAGCGTTTCCTTTAGCAGGCCCGTCGCCTTCAGGTCCGCCAGCAGGGCGGCGATGGGGCCGTCCACATCATGGGCCAGTTTGCGGTGAATGAGAATATCGTCGTGGTTGTCCCACGGCTGGCCGTTGCCGTAATAGACCTGCACCATGCGCACGCCGCGCTCCACCAGCCGGCGGGCCATCAGGCAGCCGCGTCCGAAATCATGGTCGCCGTAACGTCCGCGCACGGCCTCGGGTTCTTTCGTAATATCAAAAACTTCCGGCGCTTCGGTTTGCATCCGATAGGCGATTTCGGCGGCCTGGATGCTGCTGTCCAGTTGGCTATCTTCACCCTCGCGCTTTTCCTGGAGGAGGTTTAACTGGCGCAGGAGATCCAGCGCACGGCGCTGTTCGGGCATGGGCGTGGACGGATTGCGGATGTAGTTGATGAGTTTGTCGGGAGTCTTCTCGCTGTTTGGAATGTAAGTGCCCTGATAAATAGCCGGAAGGAACGTGGCGCTCCAAAGCTGTGCCCCCACGATGGGATAACCCGGACACAAGACCACATAGCCAGGCAGGTTCTGGTTTTCCGAGCCGAGGCCGTAAGTCAGCCACGAACCCATGGACGGACGCCCGGGAACGCGATGGCCGCAGTTCATCAGGAAAAGCGATGGCTCATGGTTCGGTATCTCCGTGTACATCGAGCGAATCACGCACACATCGTCAATGGCGTCTCCCAGCTTGGGGAAAATTTCGCTGATTTCGATGCCGCTCTTGCCGCAGCGGCGGAAGCTGAAGGGCGAGCCTAGCAGATTGCCGGTTTTGCGCTCCGTCTGCAGGTTGCCGCTGGGGATGGGCTGGCCGCTATACTTCTGCAGCATCGGCTTGGGGTCGAAGGTGTCTACCTGGGAGGGACCGCCGTTGAGGAAGAGGAAGATGACGTGTTTGGCCGAGGCCTTGAAGTGCGGCGCTTTGGGGGCCATGGGCGCGGGCGCGACGGACATAGCCTTGCTCCCGGCCGATGCGTTAAGAACTCCGGCGAGTCCGGCCATGCCGAAGCCGGTCCCAATGGTTCGCAGTACCTGGCGTCGCGATGGCGCAGATATCATCTTGATGCTCTCCTTAGTTGAGATAAGTGAACTCATTGGAACTTAGTAGGACTTGCGTGTACTCCGGCCACGCGCCGGCGTTTCTTTTGATGAATTCGTGAGCCAGCCGGCGCTCTTCCGGCGTAGGATCGCGCTGCAGAGCTAAGCGGTAAGTGGCCGTAATGCGCTGGTCGTCACCGGATGCGCTGACCGCGACACGAGCGCTCAGGGCCGCGGATTGGTCGATGACAAACGGACTGTTCATGAAAAAGAGCTTCTGCAGCGGGACGGTAGTTTGCAAGCGCTGTTCGCTGGTGTTATTCGGGTTCGGAAAATCGAATAGCGCCAGCATCGGATCGAGCTGGCGGCGGGAGATGTAAGCGTACACCGTGCGCCGGTAATTGTCTTTGTCGAGCCGGACGGCGGGACCGCCCGCTTGCAAATCGATTTTGCCGGAGACGAACAGGAGCGAATCGCGGAGCGACTCGGCGTCCAGGCGGCGGCGGTTGTATCGCCACAGGAGACGGTTGTCGGGATCTTCCGCGAAGTTGCGCGCGGAGATCTCATCGCTCAACCCATAAGCGGCGGTTAGCATGATTTTGCGATGCAATTTCTTGAGCGACCAGCCCTCGTGCACAAACCAGCCGGCGAGATAGTCGAGCAGTTCCGGCTGGGAAGGGCGGTCGCCCTGCGAGCCAAAGTTGCTCGGCGTGCGCACCAGGCCGTATCCGAAGTGCTGCTGCCAG
>Ga0181531_10002278_pt1 | contig 12013 bp, 11 predicted proteins | sample PEATcosm2014_Bin_38_FD_119743 | JGI IMG/M metagenome (GOLD analysis project Ga0181531, IMG submission 119743) | Peatland microbial communities from MTU Mesocosm Facility, Houghton, MI, USA - PEATcosm2014_Bin11_10_metaG | ecosystem: Environmental > Terrestrial > Soil > Wetlands > Peat | place... | reverse complement strand
TTTTCCGTACTTCTCGGCGAAGCCAATAAATAACTGGTTCTTTGGCTTCGCCGTTTCCCCCGCCGATTCTTAATGAATGGGGTCTGGGGCCTCCGGCCCCAGCGGGTCCAGGGCAGAGCCCTGGCCTTCCTGGAAGAGTCGATTACTGAGCGGATTGGTCTAAAGGCGCCCGGTTCCCGGGGACACCCAAGCGCGGACCGGCTACACAAGCCGCCATGGTCGATATCCGCATCCGTATCGTTGGCCTGCTGATCGCGGCCATCATCGTGGCATTGGCCGCGCGGCGCCTGCGCCTGCCCTACACGGTCGGGTTGGTGATCGCCGGCGTCGGCCTGGCAATGGCGCGGCTGCAGACCGGTGCCCTGCTCACCCACGACCTGATTTTCGACCTGATCCTGCCGCCGCTGCTGTTCGAGGCGGCATTGTGCATCGATTGGCACGAGCTGCGCCGCGACTTCGCGCTCGTGCTGACCCTGGCGACCTTGGGCGTGGTGCTGAGCGCCCTGGTCGTCGCGGCCGGCATGGTGCGATTGCTCGGCTGGCCGCTGGAGGCCGCCGCGGCATTCGGCGTGCTGATCGCGGCGACCGACCCGGTCAGCGTCATCGCGCTGTTCAAGGATTTGGGCATCGGCGGCCGGGTGCGATTTCTGGTCGAGTGCGAAAGCCTGCTCAATGACGGGGTGGCGGCGGTGCTGTTCACCCTGGTGCTGGCGTGGGCGCAGGCCGGGGCCACGCCCACCGCGGCGCACAGCGCGCTGAGCTTTGCGCGCGTTGTCGGCGGCGGAATCGCGGTCGGGCTGGGCAGCGGGCTGGCCGCCATTCTCGTTGCCGGCCGCACCGACGACCACCTGGTGGAAACCGCGTTGACCGGGGTTGCCGCCTACGAATCGTTTTACCTGGCGGAATACCTGCATTTCTCCGGCGTGCTGGCGACCCTCTGTGCCGGGCTGGCGATGGGCAATCTGGGCCTGCTGCGCGCCGACGACCGCAGCCTGCTCTCGGTGCAGGGGCGCGCCGCGGTGGAGGGGCTCTGGGAGTTTGCCGCATTCCTGGCCAACTCGTTGGTGTTTCTGCTGATCGGCCTGGCGGTGGCGGACATTCCGCTGGTGCGGTTGGGCCCCACCGTGTTTGCCACGATCATTGGCCTGGTGCTGGTGGCGCGCGCTGTCACGGTCTATCCGCTGTGCGGCCTGTTCCGGTGGTCGCGCATGGCGGTGCCGATGGCGGAGCAGCACGTGCTGTGGTGGGGCGGCCTGCGCGGCGCGCTGGCCCTGGCGTTGGCGCTGGCGCTGCCGCCGGATATGCCGCGCCACGGCGATATCCTGATCGCGACGTTCGGCGTGGTAGTGTTCTCCGTGGTAATCCAGGGCCTGACCATGCCGGCTTTGCTCAGGTGGCTGGCGCTTCGCTAGGCCGCGCGGCGGCTGGCAAGCGGCGGCGGGGCGCGATACAGCTTCGCGCTCATGACCACTCCGGCCCCCCTGCTCGCGGTCCGCGCCGTCGTCGCCATCTACCGCGAGTTCGAACAGGTCACCCGCCGGTCGGACATCAGCCTGGCCCAGTACCGGCTGATGCTCTATTTGCGCACCGGGCCGAAGCGCGCCGGCGAGATTGCCGCCGCGATCGCCGTCGCCAAGCCCACCGTTTCGCTCGCGCTGAATGCTCTGCGCGAAAAAGGCTGGATCACCAGCACCACCGACGAAGACGACGGCCGTGCCAGCCGCATTCTGATCACGGCAACCGGCAAGACCCGCATGGAGGCCTTTGAAGCCGAGCTCGCCGCCCGCATCGCGCCGATGCTCGGCGGCGCCGACGCAAAAACCCTCTGCGACGCCCTCGCGGCGGCGTATGTGGCCATGGGCGCCACACGCGAAGCCCGCCTGAAGGACGTGGAAGACAGCCTGAACCAGGAGACCTTGACAACGGCCTGATAAAAGGTTTTATTAGATAAACTAAATAGAAGGAACAGCGGGATGGACGCTCACTTCGACCTCGTGATCCGCGGCGGCATGGTCGCCGACGGCACCGGCGCCCCCCTGTTCGACGCCGACATCGCCATTGCCGACGGCAAGATCGCCGCGGTGGGCAAGGTCTCCGGCCACGGCGCCCGCGAAATCGACGCCCGCGCCCATCTGGTGACGCCCGGATTCGTCGATATCCACACCCATTATGACGGCCAGGCCACCTGGGACAGCCGCATGCAGCCCTCCAGCTGGCATGGGGTGACGACCACCGTAATGGGCAATTGCGGCGTCGGCTTTGCCCCCGTGCGCCCGGCCGACCACGGCAGGCTGATCGAACTCATGGAGGGGGTGGAGGACATCCCCGGCGCCGCCCTGCACGAAGGCCTGGCGTGGGATTGGCAGAGCTTCCCCTCCTATCTCGACGCGTTGGACCGCCGCCCGCGCGACATCGACATTTGCGCCCAGCTTCCGCACGGCGCGCTGCGCGTGTTCGTCATGGGGAAACGCGGCGCCGATCTGGAAGCCGCCACCGCGGACGATATCGCCGAAATGCGCCACCTGGCTGCGGACGCCATGCGCGCCGGCGCGATCGGGTTCTCGACCTCGCGCACGCTGAACCACCGCACCGTGCACGGCGACCCCACCCCTTCGCTGCGTGCCACCGAGGCGGAACTCATGGGCATCGCCCTGGGCCTGCGCGATGCCGGCCACGGCGTGATTGAAATGATCTCCGACTTCGACACGCCCGACATGGAGAGCGAATTCGCCATGCTGCGGCGCCTGGTGCAAGCCTCCGGCCGCCCGCTCTCGCTCTCCCTGGCGCAGCGCCACGACGATCCGGAAGGTTGGCGCGGACTGCTCGGAAAAATCGATGCGGCCGTGGCCGATGGGCTGCCCATGGTGGCCCAGGTGGCGCCCCGCCCGATCGGCCTGCTGCTCGGCCTGCAAGCGAGCCTGAACCCCTTCACGCCCTACCCGGCCTACCAGGCGATCGCGACGCAGCCGCTAACGGCGCGCGTGGCCGCCCTGCGCGACCCATCGTTCCGCGCCCGCCTGCTCGAGGAAGCGAGCACAATCCCGTTGCGCGGCCCAGCCAAACGCCTGCTGAACTTCGCCATGATGTTCCCGCTCGGCGAAACCCCCGAATACGAACCGGCAGCGGAAAAATCCGTGGCCGCCATGGCCGCCGCGCAAAACCGCGCCCCCGCCGAAATCGCCTACGATCTGCTGCTGACCGACAACGGACAGAATTTCCTGTTCTCGCCGTTCGCCAACTACGCGCACTACAATCTGGATGCGTGCGGCGACATGATCGGCGGCGCCAACACCATCCCCGGCCTCGGCGACGGCGGCGCCCACGTCGGGCTGATCTCGGACGGCAGCTTTCCCACCTACCTGCTCACCCACTGGGGCCGCGACCGCCCCACCGGCCGCTTCCCGCTGCCCTGGCTGATCAAACGCCAAACCCACGACACCGCCCGCGCGGTCGGCCTGGCGGACCGCGGCACGATTGCCGTAGGCATGAAAGCCGATATCAACGTGGTCGACTTCGATCGCCTCGCGGTGCAACGGCCGGTGATGGCGTATGATCTGCCGGCCGGCGGCAAGCGCCTGCTGCAAAAGGCCACGGGATATACGCACACGATCGTTTCCGGTATTGTAACGTACTCGGATGGCGAAGCCAGCGGCGCTCTGCCGGGCAGGTTGGTAAGAAGTTAAAGTAAGGTGTTCTTTTTTGAAAAAAAGAACCAAAAAACTTTTATTCATGCTGTCGCGAGCTGTGCAAGCCTTATGCTTAATTAACAAAAGTTTTTTGCTTCTTTTTTTCAAAAAAGAAGGCCCTACTTCCTACACTGTAACCACGCCGCTCCTCAGGGATGAAACCGATATGTCCGTCACCCCCCGCAAGCTCGATACACATGTGAACTGGCGCAACGCGGACGTGCAGGACGCGGCCAAATGGACGCTGCAACTCACGGCCGAGGATCACAAAGAGCTGCACCACGCCTTGGTCCACGCCAAGGCAAAATCCACCAACCTGCTCGATCTCGCGCGCGAGGATTTCCCGCTCTTCGGGCTCACGGCACGCCTCGCCGAAGCGGAACGCGAACTGATCGACGGCCGTGGCTTTGTGCGTATCGCCGCGCTCGACGCCACCCGTTACGATGACGACGACCTGACCTTGCTCTACTGGGGCATCGGCATGCATCTTGGCGAACCCTGGCCGCAGAACAAGCACGGCCACGTCATGGGCGACGTGACCGACCAGGGCCGCCGCATGGACGATCCCGAGGCCCGCGGCAACGAACTTGGCCTGATCGCGCTCGATTACCACACCGACGGCTCCGACCTGGTCGGCCTGATGTGCCTGCGCCCGGCGAAATCCGGCGGCCTCTCCTGCGTCGCCAACGTCGTTGCCATCTACAACGAACTTGTCGCCACGCGCCCCGACCTCGTGGCCGCACTTTACGAAGAGCTGCCGTGGGATTTCCGCGGCGAGCAACCCCCCGGCGGGCGTCCATTCTACATGCGCAGCGTGTTCATGGACCATGACGACCGCTTGTTCGTGCGCTTCGTGCCGCAATACATCAAGGCCTCGCAGCGCCACCCGGATGCGCCGCGCCTCACGCCGCTACAGCGCGAAGCGCTCGACGCCGTCAGCGCCATGGCCAACCAGCGGGAATTCAATGTTTACATGGATCTGCGGCCGGGCGAGATGCAGTTCATCAACAACTACCACGTGCTGCACGGCCGCACTGCCTATGAGGACGATGTGGCCGCCGGCATCAAGCGCCATCTGAAACGTCTCTGGCTGGCCACCCGCTATCTGAAATCGCGGCCCGCGAGCCTGGCGCGCCACGTCCACTCGCACTGGAACGAAAACCGCTCTGTCAGCCGCATTCCCGCGGCGGTGCGCGAACTGATTTGAGGCGCGCCGTCAGGCCAACGAAATTGCGCAACCGCGCGGCCCCCCTCCGAACACGCTCTCCGCCACATGCCGGAAGCTTGCGGCGGACCAACCGGCGTGTTAAGAACAAAGCATGTCCATGAACCTCGACCAGGATCAGCTCACGGCACTCCGTGCCTATGCCGCCGGCCAGCTTGGCACGCGGCAAACGATCGAGCGCGCACGCATGCACGATTATGCCGATTTGATAATAGCCCTGGCGCAGGCCGATCTCCGCCTCCCAAAGCCAGCCAGCACGCCGGCGCATGACGCTCGTTTCGCGCGCGCGCGCGAAATACTACAGCCGCGCTTGCGTCATGGTGCTTGACATCAGGCTCATTGTCACCGACGCGCCGCCGCTCATCACGCTCGCAGTCGCAAGAAGCCTCGACTATCTCCTCTACCCTGAATTGCCGGTGCTGATACCGGATGCGGTGTTTCACGAAGCGACGGCGGCCAGCGGAAAGCTCGGCGCGCAAGAGATACTCGACTGGTACCGAGGGCACATGGATGCCGTGCGGATCGAGCCGACCGAGATTTTTCAAAATGAAATGACACTGCGCCAGATTGGCGGGCGCCGTCCGTCGCGCGATCTTGGCGAGCGTGCTGCGCTCGAGGTGATTCGCAATTTGCCGATGGCCGCGACCGACCGCGCTCTGCTGCTGAGCGATGATCGCGACGCAGAACGCTTGTCGGTTGTCGATCCGGCAAGACTGATTCTGCTGACGACCTGGGATTACCTCCGCCTGCTTGAGGAGGCCCAGCGCATCCAATCAGCGGATGCGGTGATCGAAGCTGTGCGTACCGCCGGGCGCAATCCTCCGACCCGCGATCTCTGGAGTCAGCACGATCCCGAAGTGCGCGAGGCTGTGAAGGCCATCATCAACCGCGCCCACGATCCAACAGCCTGAGCGCAAACATGACTTCATTTTGTTCTGTTACAATAAGCCAGCATTTCGTTCGAGCCTATTTGCTGGGTGCCAATTTCATACCAGCCCGTGCAGAGATTAACACATCGAGGAAGGCCAGGGCTCTGCCCTGGACCCGTCACGCCAAAGGCGTGCTTCGCACGACGGGGCCGGAGGCCCCAGACCCCCATTCGTAAAGAATCGATTGTGGAAACGGCGAAGCCAAAAATCCCTGTAGTTTATAGGCTTCGCCAAGAAATAAGGAAAAGCCGCGCAGCGGTAAATGGGGTCTGGGGCCTCCGGCCCCAGCGGGTCCAGGGCAGAGCCCTGGCCTTCCTTTCGTCAAAGCCCCAGCTCCGTAAGCCCAGGATAATCCGCCGGCCGAGGCCCCAGCTCAGGCCACAGAAACCGGCGATCCCCGGCGCGAATAGGCACATCGTTAATCGATGCCTCGCGCCGGCGCATCAGTCCCGAAGGCGCAAACTCCCACTGCTCATTGCCGTGCGCCCGAAACCAGTCGCCCGCTTCGTCATGGAACTCGTACTGAAACCGCACGGAAATCCGGTTTTCCGTGAACGCCCAAAGCTCCTTGATCAGCCGGTATTCCAGCTCCTTGGCCCATTTACGCTGCAGCAACCCGACGATCGCCGCCCGGCCCGTCACGAACTCCGACCGGTTCCGCCACATGCTGTCCTGCGTATAGGCCAGCGACACGCGCTCCGGCTCGCGGCTGTTCCACCCATCCTCCGCCTTCCGCACTTTCAGGATCGCACTCTCCCGCGTGAACGGCGGCAGCGGCGGACGCATTTCCTCGTTATCACTCATGGCTGATCTCCTGTTCGCCCGGAATGCCAAGGCGCGCTCGCAACGCCTGGTTCTCCGCCTCAAGCGCGGCCAGGCGCGCGCGCATCGGCGCCACCGCCTGCTCGATTTCGGCTTGCGTAAACCGCGGCGTGATGTGCTGCGGGCAGTTCCAGTCGAATGCTTCCACATGCAGCAGAAACGCCCGCTCCGGCCGCCCCCGATAGCCCGGCAGCGCCAGGTTTTCCGCCAGCTCCGGGTCCGCCGCCAGATCCCTCGCCTCGATCCGCGCGTAAATCTTCAACCGCGTGCGGTGGGGATAATCCATCAGAAACAACGCAACCCTATCGTTCGAAGCTGCATTGCCCAGACTGATATATTGCCGATTGCCGCGAAAATCCGCGAAGCCGAGCGTCTTCTCGTCCAGCACCTTCAGAAACCCGGCCGGCCCGCCGCGATGTTGCACATAGGGCCAGCCGCTCTCGGAAACCGTGGCCATGTAAAAACTGTCGCGCGCCGCGATGAATGAAGCCGCGTCCGCGGTCAGCTCCGTGAACTGCCGGTCGATCCCCGGCCGCGTCCACATCTCCCGGCTGCCATTGGCGATTTGCGCCGCAACGACGCCCGGCGTCGACGCCATATCGAGAAAACTATAGGCCATGGCGACATCCCCCACAAAGGCTGTGCCGGCGGCACCAGCCGCCGGCACACACCGCGATCACGCCGCTTGCGCGGTCAGCACCACCGGGAAATCGATGTCGGTCTCGGCGACGTTGTTGATAAAATTGGTCAGCACGTTCTCCGCCACCAAGGCAACAATCTCGACAATCTGTGCCTCCGAGTATCCGGCTTCCTTTACCGCCGCGATATCCGCATCGCTCACCTTGCCACGCGTCCGCGCCACGGTCGCCGCGAAATGCACGGCGGCGTTGGCTTTCGCATCGCCCGAAGCACCCTGCCGGTTCAGCGCGATTTCGCGATCGTCGATCTTGGCCAGATTCAAACCCAGATAAGTGTGCGCCGACAGGCAGTAATCGCACCCATTCACCTGCGCGACGGCAATCGCGATGCGCTCCCGCGTCTTCACATCCAGCGCCTTCGCCAGCGCGCCATTCAACCCGAGGTATCCCTGCAGCGCGGCGGGACTCAGCGCCAGCAGCCTGAACAGATTAGGCACCACGCCCAACTGCTGCCGCACGGCGTCGAGCAACGGCTGCGACGCCCCCGGGGCGGCCTCACTGGTAGGAACGGTGACACGTGACATTTTGCTCTCCCTCATGGCTTTGCGACCCTGCGTCGCTGGCCCGGGACATAGGCATATCCACATCTGCCGTTAATCCGCCGATTTGACACTTCATTGTTTCTGAAATTGAAATACCGGCATGGACCGGCTGGACGCGATGCGGGCTTTTGCGGCGGTGGCCGACCTCGGCAGCTTTGCCGAGGCCGCGCGCCGCCTGCGCCTCTCGCCCGCCGCGGTGACCCGCGCCGTGGCCTTGCTGGAGGATCAGCTCGGCGTGCTGCTGCTGCATCGCACCACACGGAGCGTGAAGCTGACCGAGCGCGGCGCGCTGTATCGCGAGGGCTGCGGCCAGATCCTGGCCGACCTGGAGGCCACGGAGCGCAATGTGCGCGGCGAGGACGCGGCGCCCCGCGGCACGCTATCCCTGGCTGCCCCGCTGATGTTCGGGCGGTTGCATGTGCTGCCGATCGTGACGCGCCTGCTGCGCGATCATCGCGGCCTGACCGTGCGGCTCATGCTGGCGGACCGTGTGGTGCATCTCGTCGAGGAGGGGATGGACGCGGCGGTGCGCATCGGCGCGCTCGCGGACAGCGCGCTCATCGCGGTGAAGGTGGGTGAGGTGCGGCGCGTGCTGGTCGCAAGCCCCGAATATCTGAGAACCCATGGCGAACCGGCGGCGCCGGCGGCGCTCGCCGGGCACGACCTGATCGAATTCGAGGGCATCGGCGGCACCAGCGAGTGGCATTTTGGCGGGCCCGGGCGTTCCAGCATACGGGTGGAGCCGCGTCTCGCCGTGAACAGCGCCGATGCCGCCATTGCCGCTTCCGAGGCGGGGCTCGGGATTACGCGCACGCTTTCCTACCAGGTGAAGGATGCGGTCTTGGCCGGGCGCCTAAGCCTGGTGCTGGAAGATTTCGCGCCACCAGCGATCAACGTCAGCGTTGTGCATCCCAGGCGCCGGCTCGGGTCGGCCAACGTCGCGGCCTTCGTTGCCGCCGCGCGGCGGTATTTCAGTGGGCGCGAACTCGGTTGATGACCGGAACTCCGGGGCGCCAGGGGTTTTTGGAGCTGAACCGAAGGGGTGGCCGGTAGGGTGGGGCGATGCGGCGTTGGCCCGCCGCATCGCCCCTGGTGCGTCGCTAATTCACCGTAACGCTCACCGCCTGCGATGCCGCGCCGTTGGCAATCACGACCAGGCTGCTGGGTCCCGTCTCGATACCGGCAGGCACGGAAAAATGCGCGTATCCCGGCGCATCCGGGGCCACCGTCATCGTGCTGGGATTGACGGTGCGGGCATAGAACACATGCCCGCTCGCCGTATTGGTGATTTGCACGATCGGATAGTTGGTCGCCATTTGTGCGTCGTCGCCATAGTAGGCGCCCTGCGTCCGGCCATTCAGCTGCTTGCCGCGCACGATATAGGACTTGCCCGCGACGATCGTCGTCGGCACCTTGGTAACGACCGGCGCGAGGTTGGCCAGCGGGCTGCCGGCGAAACTATAGACTTCAGCCATCTTGCTGAAGTCGGTCATCAGGATCTGGCCGTTCGGCAGCACCAGAAAGTTGTAGTAGTAGGCGCCGGACTTGGTCGAGTTGAACAGCGGGTCGGAGACCTGCTGGATCGTGTTCGTCGCGGTATATTCGAAGAAATGCGTCGGCCGGCCGCCGAAGCTGGCGCTCGCGGCGAACAGGATATTGCCGTTCGGCAGCAGTGCCGCCGGCGAGTCGGGCAGACTGCAGCTCGTGGCGCCGTCCGATCCGCAGACCGCCGGCACGTTCGGCCCGGCTTCCCAGGTGTTTTTCTTGTACTTGTAGATCGCGGTCGGATCGGCCGTCGGCGCCTGGCAGCCGGTATTGCCGCCGAACGCCACCACGGTGCCATCGCCCCGCAGCACGGCCGGCCCGATTTCGAAATTGCCGCAGGCAAAAGGATCGGGCAGCGACACCGGCGTGTTGCCCGCACTGCTCCAGGTTCCGGTCGATGGGCTATAGCGTTCGGCGTTCGTTGCGTTGCCGTTTGAATTGTAGTTGGTCCAGATATCCACGGTGAGAACATCGCTGTTCGGCAACAGTTCGTAGCCCTGCTCGTCCTGGTAGAGCAAGCCGGCAGTCGGGGCCCCGGTGGCCGTCCAGGTCAGCGTCTTGGGGTCGAGCAGCGCGTCGGCATCGGGATTGCCGCAGCAGGTCGCGAGCATGTAAGTGCCGTTGGCCAGAACGGTGCTCTCCGCGTCGCCGATGTTGGCCCAGGCGGCACCGGTCGGTGGCGCAACCGCCGTCCATTGATTGGCGATCGGGTCATAGATCGCACCGAGGTTGGTCCACACGCCGCTGCCGGACCCGTTATATTCGCCACCCTCGATGATGACCCGTCCATCCGGAAGCACCGCGGACGCGTGGTACTGAGGCGCATACTGCGTGCCGCCGATCACCGGCAGCGAGGCGAGCTGCGTCCAGGTTCCGTTGGCGTAGCTGCCAGTATTGTCCGGGGTCAGCTTGTACCAGATCGCGGTGTCGCAGCTGGCCACCATCACGGTGCCGTCGGTCAGCAGCAGCGGGCTGCACAGGCCGTTGAACGGCGCCTTGGTGACCGCGCTCCAGGTGCCGCCGGCCGTCGTCGTGGCCCGTGCCGTCGCTGCCGGTGTTTGCGCCAGGCCTGCCAGGAACTTCGCCCACTCCGCCGGGTGCGCGCGGAAATATTGTGCCCTGGGCGCGGACAGCGGCGGCAGAACCACGCCGCGCGGGATCTGGTTCGCGGTTTCCGCGCCGCCGGCGCCGAACGCCGCGAACGTCGCTACGATGGACACGCCAAGACCGGCCGCCACGCTGTGCTTGCGAGAGATCTTCATAAAATTCCCCTGGTTTGCCGGCGCTGCCCATTCTGGCCGGCGATGCCGAGCAGATTGGCCAGATTGCGCTTTCCGTCAACGAGTTTGGCGTTGCCGGCCGTGGGCTCTGCCCCGTAAGCGCTAGGGCAAGGCAAGGAAGGCCAGGGCTCTGCCCTGGACCCGCTGGGGCCGGAGGCCCCAGACCCCATTCAGCGCTGCGCGGCTTTTCCTTGCTTCTCGGCGAAGCCAATGAATGTCTTGGTCTCTTGGCTTTGCCGTTCCCCCAAACGACTCTTTAGGAATGGGGGTCTGGGGCCTCCGGCCCCGTCGTGCGCAGCACGCCTACGGCGTGACGGGTCCAGGGCAGAGCCCTGGCCTTCCTTACCCCCCACGCCACTGTTGCGACACAGCTTCTAGTCCCTCACCCCACATAACAACCGCGTGTCATCTCGCGTTCGTGTACTTCACGACGCGGCGAACAAGCGCAAATCTGGCGGCGCGGCACGTGGGGGACATCGTGGACGTTCTGCTTGTTGAAGATGATGCGCTCATTCGGGAGGTCCTTGGCGACGCCCTGCAGAGCGCCGGGCTGGATACGGTCGGCAGTGCGTCGGCCGAAGCGGCGCTTGAAGTGCTCAGCGAGGGCACGCCGGGCGTCGTCATCACGGACATCAATCTCGGTGGCGGGATGGATGGGCTGGCGCTCGGCCGCGCCGCGCGCGCGCGGTTTCCCGATCTGCCGTTCGTCTATATCAGCGGCCGTTACGGCGAGGTGCGCGGCCTCGACGGACTCGAGCGCTTCCTGACGAAACCCTTTTCCACCAGCGTCTTGCTGCGCGCCATCAACGAGGTGCGCACCCATAACGGGCATCACGAGACGAAAACCCTCAGCCTCGCCGACTTGCCGCGCGAGTAATTGAACCCGTCGATCGTGGCCGCCTCGCGCGGCCGCAGGCCCAGGCGCGCGGCTTCCGCCAGGAACCCGGCCACGTCCGCCTCCTCCACCACCGCGGCGCGTTTCCCCCGAAACAGCGCCCGCGCCGCCGCCACGCCATTCGGCCGGTACTCCAGCCGGCTGCCGACCAGGAACATCAGGCTCGGTTCCGCATAGCCGGCCGCGACCACGCCGGCGCCGTCCGGCGCGCAGGTGGGGCAATCCTGCCGCAGCACCGAAGCCACGCGCGGCGCCAGCCAAAGTGCCGTGATGCCGGGCAGCTCGACCTGCAAGATGCCGGCATAGAGCAGCGCCGCGGCGGCAAGGGACGCGCCAAGCCGGCCGGTGCCGGCAAGCCAACCGGCCGCCGCGGCCGCGAGCGCGGCCGGCA
>Ga0181531_10002277_pt1 | contig 12015 bp, 9 predicted proteins | sample PEATcosm2014_Bin_38_FD_119743 | JGI IMG/M metagenome (GOLD analysis project Ga0181531, IMG submission 119743) | Peatland microbial communities from MTU Mesocosm Facility, Houghton, MI, USA - PEATcosm2014_Bin11_10_metaG | ecosystem: Environmental > Terrestrial > Soil > Wetlands > Peat | place... | reverse complement strand
TCCAAAATCGTCCATCGATATCCGGATGCCCAGCGCCTTGAGCCGCCGCATGATGGACAAGGCGCGCGAAAAATCGCCGATCAACACACTCTCGGTGATCTCGATTTCCAACCGGCCCGGCGCAAGCCCGGTTTCGAGCAGGACGGTATGAACCAGCGACGGAAGGTCGCCGTCACGAAATTGTATCGGAGACAGATTGATCGAGACGCTCAGCGGCCGGGGCCAGGATGCTGCCTCGCGGCAAGCTTCCCGCAAAATCCACTCACCCATCGGCAGGATCGTGCCGGATTCCTCGGCGAGCGGAATGAAGATATTAGGCGGAACCCGGCCGTGCACTGGATGCTCCCAGCGTGCCAAGGCCTCAAAGCCGGTGACCACGGAGCCGATCCGCATCTGAGGCTGGTAATGGAGCATCAACTCGCCATTTACGACCGCGGTTTCCAGGTCCCGCTGCATCGCCCGCCGTTCCCGCAGATTCGAATTCATCTCCGCCTCGAAGAACCGCACAGAGCCCCGACCTTCCGCCTTGGCCCGATACAGCGCAGCATCCGCATTACCAACGACAGTCATCGCATCGACGCCGTCGGTCGGGAAGATGGCGACCCCGACGCTCGTTCCATTACGCAATCGCTGGCCGTCAATGATGAAGTCGTTCGAGAACTCGGCGATCAGCCGCTGCGCAAGTGCCTCCGCACTCGCTGGCTGCGGCCCGGTCGTAATCACGGTGAATTCGTCGCCGCCGAGACGCGCCACAAATGCTCCCTCGGCCGCGGATTGCAGCCGCCGCGCAACCTCCTGTAAGAGTCCGTCCCCGACCAAATGGCCATAGGTGTCGTTGATCTCCTTGAACCGGTCGAGGTCGAGGCAAAGAACGGCGAACATCTGGTCGTTGGCCGCAGCCTGTTCGATGGTCGAGCTGAGGTGCTTGGTGAATGCCGCCCGATTCGGCAGGTCGGTCAGCGCGTCGTAATGGGCCAGGTGCGCAATTCGCTCCTGATCCTTTTTCCGCTCCGTTATGTCTTCCGCGACGCCAAGCAGATACTGCGGCTGGTCGTCGTCGCCGGGAATAGCAAGCCGCCGGGTGGCGATCAGACGGGGACCGGAGTGACGCGTCTTGATCGCTTCTTCGTCAAAAGATTGATTCTGTTTTCCGAACAGCACTTCGATGTCACGGACAAAGGAAAGACTGGCCTCCTCCGTCGACAACAGGTCAAAATCGGTTTTGCCGATGATTTCTTCGCGCGGCATCCCGAGAAACTCTTCGCCGGCGCGGTTGATCAACACATACCGATGTTCTTGCGGTTCCTTGACAAAGAGTATCGCCGGCATGTTCTCGACGACCGCATCGAGGAAGGAGCGGGTGCGGCGCAGCTCTTTCTCCGCCCGTCTGCGCTCGGTGACGTCGACCGCAACGCTGAGTGTCGCCAAATGCCCCTCATAAGGAAGCATCTTGGCATAGATGATGACCTCAATCGGCGTTCCATCCGATTTGATATGCCGCCAAACACGATCGGCCCGGACATCGCCCGGCTCGGCGGTCGCAACTGTGCTGCGCAATAGCTCCTGATCCTCTTTCGACCTGATGTCGAGAGAAGTCATCGCCATGAACTGCTCACGGCTATAGCCATAATGCCTGCAGGCGGCATCGTTGACCGCAAAGTACTTGAAGGTGTTCCGATCCCACAGGAACATGGGAAGCGGATGGCTGTCGAACAGCAGGCGGAACGAGGCTTCTCTCCGCTTCAGATCGGTTATCTCGACGCGAATTCCGACGCTACCGCCGTCGGCTGTCCGCCGCTCCATGATCTTCAACCAGCGATCGCCGGGCAGCGCCTGTTCTTCCTCATTCTCCGGCTGGGAATGCCGCGCCAACCGCTCTGCGAGCCATTCCTCTTCGCGGCCCTTGGCCTCGGGATACCGGCCGCCCTTCAGGCCGGCCTGAAGCGTATCCGCAAAACACATGTCGCTGGTTATTTTGTAGCCGTCCCGCTCATGAAGCTCGGCATAACGGCGATTCCATATGACATAGCGATCATCGGCATCAAACAGCACAAATCCTTCCGGAATGACCTCACAAGCCTCGCGCAGACGCGAATGCGCCATGCGCGCCGAGTGCTCGGCACACTCGGCCGTCGCGATGGCCTGCTTCAGGCGGTTGTTGACGTCCTTGGTTCCGGTCGCGAAGTGATAAATTCCAAACAGCGCGGCAATGCCGGCCAGGCTGCTGACCAACATCGTCGACATCAGAAGAAGCGCGGCTCTGCGGAGCCGATCGAACGAGGTCTCGGCCTCGTTTTGCGCCGCCTGTGAAGCTTCGGCCTCAAATGTGAGAAGCAGATGCTTCGCGATCCTGGTTTGCTCCAGAATGCGCAGGAAGTGATAACTCTTCTCGAAAGGCGTGATTTCATCAGGCGCCTGGTCGCGCAGTTCCTCCCAGCTATGGGTCAGCGATGCGATTGCCTGGTTCAGCTTTTGCTGCTGGTCGAGCGAAAGCGTATTGAACGTGGATTTTGTAACCCGCTCGACCGCCAGATCCAGCTGATTGAACTGTTCTTCGGCCTCCGCCAAGACCCTTGATCGGTCCGCGGGCGAAAGATCGAGTGCGACTGCAGTGAAATTGACCAGGCTCTGCGAGGCCTTGTCGATAACATCGCGGGCAAGCTTCACCTCCGAAACAGCGCGCTCAATCTTGGCAATGCTGCTGCGCAGGTGCCCCAACTCCAATATGCCGAGCGCCACCGGAATGGCGGCGGCGCCAAGCGCCAGGGCTACTGCTCCGACCAGCAGCACCTGGATATTGGAAAAGCTCCTCATGTTTGAGAGCCTGCTCCGAATGACACCGGGCTATTTGACGTCCTCAAACACCTCGCCCGTCACAGGGTTGAAATAGATCTCGATATTTTTTCCAGCGTGGTCCTTTCCGTAGACCTCGTAGCAATTGCCCTTCGTGATCTTGAAGACGTCGATGTGATGGCCCATCGCCGCGATCTTTTCCTTCATGGCATCGGGTGCGAGCCATCTGGAGGTCGGCTCATCCGTGCAATGCGGGCTGGCCAAAGCCGAGGAACTGACCAAGCAAAACAGGACTGCGAACACGGTGCGCATGACTTGCTCCTCATGAAAAACCTTGAGCGCTATGCGCCTCAAGCAGCCCAAGAAATGGCTTGCGGATCAAGCGTGGCAGTGCGCCGTAAAGTTTCGGTGAACTTGGGACGCGGGCCGGATAAGAGGTCCGGACAGGATCTGTCGGCGAAGGTCGCGCGCTCCGCAGTCGCCGCAATCTTGCGGACTGAAACGACTTCCGCCCGGCATCGCCTTTCGTCGGGCTGGCTTCTGTGAACGGGCTTACCTGGGCGGTGCGGGTCAAATTGCTCGCACACTCTTTAACAGCTCAATAACCAATCATTAATAGCTCAATAACCATCCGGCCCGCGTTCGCTGTATCGGTAAAATTTGAGCAATTTGCTCAATCTGGCGAAGAAGGAATTTTGCGACGTTCGGCGCTCGAATGCGGGAGAGCGCGATGAATGAAGCGGAATTTGAACGACTGCTGGATGCGGTCAACGCGGCCCTCGCACCCGTTCCCGAGACAGATTTCATCATCGGTTTGATGACGTATAGCCATCCGCCGGAAGCTGCCAACGACAACGGATTGGCTTGGCCGCTGATCCCGTTTCCTGACGGCTGGCACGCCGCCTGCTGAGACCTCGCGTTGGCAAGTAAGCTAGCTGCCCGATCACGCGCAGCTTTGATGAGCCTTCGGGCCCTTCCGCAAAGCTTTCTGTAAGCCTCTGATTTCATTGATGGAGGCCACGACCAGAATTGAACTGGTGTAAACGGTTTTGCAGACCGCTGCGTAACCACTCCGCCACGTGGCCCCATGAGCGGATCAATACAGATGGCCAGGGGCTTAGGCAACTACTCTCGCCCTGCCCGCCCTATCCGTCATACCCACCGGGATTTTGGCTTTGCCATCGCCAATGATCCCTGCACATGGCGTCGAGATCTCTGGTCGCTCGCCATCCACCCAGATATTTCGCGGCGCGATCTGTCGCCGCATAACAGGAAGCGATATCGCCGGACCGGCGCGGCTGCATGGCGTAAGGAATCGATCGGCCGCTTGCTTGCTCGAAAGCCTTGACGACATCCAGCACGCTGTTTCCCCGTCCCGTTCCCAGGTTGACGGCAAAGCATGCAGGCTGGTCGAGAGACGCGAGCGCAGCCAGATGCCCCTGAGCGAGATCCACGACGTGGATATAGTCTCGCACGCCCGTTCCGTCCGGCGTGTCGTAATCGCTGCCCCAAATGTTCAGGCGGTCGCGCAGCCCAACCGCAACCTGGGCCACGAACGGCAGAAGGATGTTCGGCAGTCCCTTCGGATCTTCGCCGATCAGGCCGCTTTCATGCGCCCCGATGGGATTGAAGTAGCGAAGTATCCCGATGCTCCAGGTGGGGTCGCTGGCGAACTGGTCGCGCAGCATTCCCTCGATAACAAGCTTGGTCCGGCCATACGGATTGACCGGATTGAGCGGATGATCCTCGGTGTAGGGCAGAAACTCCGGGTCACCGTAGACCGTCGCTGACGAGCTGAAAATGATGCGCTTGACGCGGCTTGCCTGCATCGCCCGCAACAGGCGATGGGTGCCTACAACGTTGTTGTCATAGTAGTCGAGCGGCGAGGTCACGGAATCGAGCACCGATTTCAAGCCGGCGAAATGGATGACGGCCTTGCATCCGAAATCGTTCAATACCTTCTCGACACCGGCCTGGTCGCGAATATCGCCCTCCACGACCGTCAACGGCCTTCCGCAGATCCGTTGAACGCGTTCCAGCGATGTGCGGCTAGAGTTGGCAAAGTTATCGAGGACCACGACCTCCTTGCCGGCATTAAGAAGCTCGACACAGGTATGAGACCCTATATACCCGGCACCGCCGGTCACCAAAATCATGGGGCTCTCCTCATCCCTGCTACCGGCAACGTTAGGGCCTGACCTGCCTGACCACTTGGCCGATGGGCGATTTGGCCTGCGATGTCAATAACGGCGCTTAAGGATAGGGCCGGTTCGGCCAAATATACGCCCCGCTCGGTTAAAATACGCGGAACGAGTGTCCCGATTCCGAATTTCCTCGCGGCAGCAATGATACGGATGCGGACTTCAGAACCGCCATCTTAGCTCCGCTTGCGGCGGCGAAAATCCCGCCTTGGCCGAGGCTTCGGCGCGAGCGCGGGCTGCTCTTCCTGTATCTCCCGGTACCTCTTCAGCATCCGCGCGAAGCTCTCGTTCAGGGCTTCGGCAATGTCGGGGCGCTTTTCGAGATAGGAAAGCACCAGCGCCGCCGCCTCGATGGTGGAGAGCCCGTCGCGGCGCGGCTCCCGGCGAAGCTTCCCGTAGCGCGAGGGGTGTGACGGTCCCAGGATCAGGCGCTGGCATTTCAGCATCCAGGCGTTTCGCCACCACAGCGCCTTGGCCTGGCTCCAGGTGCCGTCCAGCAGCACCACCCCCTCAATCCCCCGCAAAATGGCACGCTGATTTTCCGCGACCTCGCCCTTGCGATTGATGGCGACGACCTCTTCCGTCGCATCGAGGTCGGCCGCTTTCGCAGATCCTAAGTAGAGCACCGCCCAGCGGGAGGGATCGGCGACGGTCCGCCCCAAGGCCTTGGACAGACTCGGCCAGGACAGGCCGATCTTGAGGACGGCCTTTTCAAAGTGCAGCGCCGTCAGACGGGCTGTGCCGAGGGCCCTGTCCTGCTCCTGCGGATGCTGCAAGATCAGGAGGCCAAGGCGACTTTCAATCGGTTTGACGTCCTCGCAGACGCATAAAGGCATCGGCTTGAGGCAATGCGGGCAATCGGGCGTTGCCGCAGTCGGGGCGATGCCAGCTTCAGCCTCGGGCGATTTGGACATGCGGCTGCTATACGCCGCGGCGTGATGGGCTTCAACGACTTGTGGAATAGCTGGCTCACCGGCATTGGCCGATCCCAGAGGTCGATGTCCACTGTCGCGTCGCTGTGCAGCACCCCCCTCCTCCGAAACTTCCGGTAAAAGGCCCCGTATCTGGGGTGTCAGAGGACGAGGAATGGAATGCGCATTGCGGTGATTGGGACGGGAATTGCCGGCAATGCCGCTGCATGGACCTTGTCGAAACGCTATCCGGTAACCGTTTATGAGCGGGAAATCCGACCGGGCGGCCACAGCCATACAGTGAATGTCGATTATGACGGAACGCCCGTCGCGGTCGATATCGGCTTCATCGTTTATAATGAACTCAACTACCCCGACCTGACCGCGATGTACGATCATTTGGGTGTCGAGACCCGCGAAAGCCGTATGAGCTTTGCCGTGACCGCTGATTCCGGCCGCTTCGAATGGAAGGGTGGCGGCGACGGTTGGTGGCAAACGGCAGCGGGCCTGTTTGCGCAACCGCTGAACCTGCTTTCGCCGAGCTATCTTAGGATGCTGCGCGATATCCTCACCTTCAACCGCAGAAGCGTCGAGGACTATGCCGCCGGCCGGCTGAGGGGGATGAGCCTGGGCGAATACTTCCGCCAACGAAAATTCTCGCCCCGATTGCTGTCGGATTATCTCGCCCCGATGGGCGCGGCGATCTGGTCGACACCGGCGCGGGAAATGCTGGATTTTCCAGCCGAGAACTTCGTGGCGTTTTTCAGCAACCATTGCCTGTTGCAGTATGACCGGCCGGTCTGGCGGACCGTCGAGGGCGGCAGCCGAAATTACGTGGAGAAGCTGACCGCTGCGTTTCGGGATCGCATCCGTCTGGGCTGTGCGGTCACCTCCATTGAGCGCAATGCCCGTGGCGTTGTCATCACCGACAGCCATGGCGGCAGCGAAACCTACGACCACGTCGTGATTGCCTCCCACAGCGATCAGGCGCTAAAGATGCTCGCCGATGCCGACGAGCGCGAGCGCTCTGTGCTGGGCGCTATCGGCTATTCCCCCAACACGATCTATCTGCACCGCGACATCAGACTCATGCCGAAGCGGCGGCGGGTATGGGCGGCCTGGAATTTTCTGCGCTGGCCACGCCAGGGGACGGCCCTTAATGATGTCGCCGTGACCTATTGGATGAACGAGCTTCAGAACATCGACAAGAAGAAGCCGTTATTCGTGAGCCTCAATCCCCCTTTCGAACCGGACCCCAACCTTACCTTCGGCAAATATATCTGCGAACATCCCCAATTCGACGCCGCAACCTTTGCGGCCCAGCAACGGCTCGATGACATTCAGGGAAAACGGCACACCTGGTTTTGCGGCGCCTGGACCGGATACGGCTTCCACGAGGACGGGATACGGTCGGGACTGGCAGTTGCGGAAGCCTTGGGTGCCACGGCACCGTGGCGCGAAACGCCTCCGGAGCTGGCGGAAGCCGCAGAGTAAGCCATGCGAAAGTCCAACGCCAGACCATCCGAGATCGAAGGCGATGCGGCCGCCCTTTACGTTGGCAAGGTCATGCATGCCCGCCTCAAGCCGGTTGGACATCGTTTCAGCTATCGCGTGATGAGTCTGTTGATTGACCTCGATCGGCTCAAGGTCGCCGACCGACAGACAGCATTGTTCGGCGTCAACCGGCGGGCGCTCTACAGCTTCTACGAGGCTGATCACGGCGAGCGCGACGGCTCATCTTTGCGGCTCTATGCGCAGCGTTGCGCCAGCGAACACGGGATAGATCTGACCGGCGGACGGGTGTTGTTGCTGTGCTATCCGCGCCTGCTCGGTTACACCTTCAATCCGCTGTCGGTTTACTTCTGCTATCACGCGAGCGGACAACTCGCTCTCATGATCTACGAGGTCCGAAATACATTCGGCGATATCCATGCCTATGTGCTTCCGGTGAAGAGTGGCGACGTCAGCCCGGCCGGCATCCGCCAGGAGCAGGACAAGCGATTTTACGTCTCGCCGTTTATCGAGATGGACATGCGCTACTACTTCAGGCTCGTCGCGCCGAAAGAGCACGTCAAATTGCGTATTCTGGAAACCGACAGGGAAGGACCGCTGCTTTCGGCAACCTTCGATGGTCACCGGCGCACCCTGACCACCAAAGAGTTGTTAAGATCGCTGTTTTCGCTGCCCGCCGTCACCCTAAAGATCGTCGGCGCCATTCATTGGCAGGCACTGCGGCTCTGGTTGAAGGGGGTGCGGTTCGTGCCCCGCCGGAACGACTCGGTCGAAGGAAGCTTGGCGACCGAGGCGCGCAGTGATTATACTTCGACTGTTGTGTCTGCCCACGGCAGAAGGTGAAGCTAGGTCGGTCGGCCATGTCCGCGGTGATTCCGGTCACGTCCGAAACTTTGGATCGCGTGCCCGAGGACCTGCCTCGCATGGTCCGGCTGGCGCTCGGCTATGGCGCAAGACTGCGTTACGGCTCGCTCGAAGTGACCTTGCCGGATGGCCGCGCCGTCAAGCTTGGCGATAACGCGCCGGGACCCGCAGCCGCCATGAAGGTTTATAATTACGGATTTGCTTCGCGGCTTATCCGTGGCGGCGACATCGGCATTGCCGAGGCCTATTTGCATCGTGAGTGGGACACGCCCGACCTCACCCAATTTCTCTACCTCTTTTGCGTGAATCAGGATTGGATGCGGTCCATGCTCATCGGCAAGCCGATGGTGCGGGCTTTGCAGGTCGTCCGCCACTGGCTCAACCGCAACACCCGCAGACAGGCGCGGCGCAACATCTACAAGCACTACGATATCGGAAACGCCTTCTATTCATCGTGGCTCGACCCGAGCATGACCTATTCGTCGGCGCTGTTTGAAGAGCACACGGTCGATCTGACCGCCGCTCAAAATAACAAATACCGCCGGCTTGCCGAAGCGATCGACCTCAGACCGGGTCAAAAACTGCTTGAGATCGGCTGCGGTTGGGGAGGGTTCGCCGAATACGCAGCGAAAAGCACGGGCGCGAGGGTCGTCGGGCTCACCATCAGCAAGGAGCAGCGCGATTTCGCGCAAGCCCGCATCCAAGCTGCCGGCCTTAACGATCGTGTTGAGATCAGGCTGCAGGATTACCGCGACGAACGAGACCATTATGATCGTATTGCGTCGATCGAAATGATCGAGGCGGTCGGCGAGGAATTCTGGCCGCGCTATTTTTCGCAATTGCGTGACCGCCTGCTGCCCGGCGGCCTCGCCGGCATCCAGGCGATCACCATCCAGGACAACCTGTTCCAGGACTATCGCCGCGACGTCGATTTCATTCAGCGTTACGTTTTTCCCGGCGGGATGCTTCCTTCACCGCAAATTCTCAAATCCCTTGGGGAACGCTTCGGGGTACCTGTCATTCGCGAGCGCATTTTCGGGCAAGATTATGCCAAGACGCTCGTGAGCTGGCGAAATAATTTCCGCGCCGCCTGGCCGAACCTCATTCCGCTTGGCTTCGATGAACGGTTCCGGCGGCTGTGGGAGTATTACCTCGCTTACTGCGAAGCGGGATTTCTGTCGGGAAATATCGACGTACGTCAGGTTGTTTTCGCCAAAACGAATTAGACCGCAGCGCACAAATCTGCGGCAGAACCTGCTTTTACTTTGCGCGTCCGCGCTCTACTGTCCGCCTCACCTGGGTCGACTTCGAGCATATCTAGCGCGCATGAAAATCAATAACGACGTCATCGAAGCCATTGGCAATACGCCGCTGATCAAGCTGAAGCGAGCTTCCGAGCTGACCGGCTGCACCATCCTCGGCAAAGCCGAATTCATGAATCCCGGCCAATCCGTGAAGGACCGCGCTGGAAAATGGATGATCCTCGAGGCCGAGAAACGCGGCGAAATCAAACCGGGCGGCCTGGTGGTCGAAGCGACGGCCGGCAATACGGGAATCGGCCTTGCCGTCGTCGCAAGCGCAAGCGGGTACCGCACGCTGATCGTGATTCCGCAAACGCAGAGCCAGGAAAAGAAGGATATGTTGCGGCTCTGCGGCGCCGAACTCGTCGAGGTGCCGGCGCTGCCTTTTTCCAACCCGAACAACTATCAGCACATCGGCAGACGGCTGGCCGATCAATTGCGGGCACACGAACCGAATGGCGTCCTGTTCGCCGACCAATGGAACAATCTCGACAATCCCAAAGCTCATTACGAATCGACCGGGCCTGAAATCTGGCAGCAGACGGACGGTAAGGTCGACGGCTTCACTTGCTCGGTCGGGTCGGGCGGCACGCTCGCCGGAACGGGCAGGTTTCTGAAAGAGAAGAACAAGGCAATTGTCATCGGTTGCGCCGATCCGCACGGCGCGGCGATGTATGAGTTCTTCAAGCACGGCAACGCCAAGGCCACGCCGGGCGGATCGATCACCGAGGGCATCGGCCTTGGCCGCGTGACCCCGATCATCGAGCAGGCCAAAGTCGACGAGGCCTATCTGATATCCGACGAGGAAGCGGTTCCGGTCATCTACGAACTGCTCGAGCACGAAGGCCTTTGCCTCGGCGGTTCGACTGGCATCAACGTGGCCGGCGCGATCCGGCTGGCCAAACAACTGGGGCCCGGCAAGACGATCGTGACCATCCTGTGCGATTCCGGAAACCGCTATCAGTCAAAACTGTTCAATCCGGATTTCATGCGCTCGAAAAACCTGCCCGTGCCGGCCTGGCTCGAAAAACGCAGCAAGATCGACGTGCCGTTTGAGACAGCGCATTTCGGATAGACCACACTCATCTGTGAAAACATCAGAGATCAACGCAAAATCTGACCGAGGAAAAGCTTGGTCCGCGCGTGCTGCGGATTGGCGAAAAAGTTTTCCGGCGTGTTGGTCTCGATGATCTGCCCCGCGTCCATGAAAACGATGCGGTTGGCCACTTCCCGCGCAAATCCCATCTCATGGGTGACGACGAGCATGGTCATGCCCTCCTTGGCGAGGTCGACCATGGTATCGAGCACTTCCTTGACCATTTCCGGGTCCAGCGCCGAGGTCGGTTCGTCAAACAACATGACCTTGGGATTCATGGTCAGCGCACGGGCGATGGCAACCCGTTGTTGCTGACCGCCTGATAACTGGGCCGGATATTTTTTGGCCTGATGCGGGATTTTCACACGCTCCAGATATTTCATCGCTGCCGCCTCGGCCTCCTTTTTCGGAATATGGCGAACCCATATCGGCGCGAGCGTACAGTTCTCCAGCACCGTCAAGTGCGGAAACAGATTGAAGCTCTGAAATACCATCCCCACTTCACGCCGGACCTCATCAACCCGCCGCAGTTGGGGGCCGAGTTCGATGCCGTCGACAACGATCCGGCCCTCCTGAAATTCCTCGAGCGCATTGATACAGCGGATGAATGTCGATTTTCCGGAGCCGGAAGGACCGCAGATCACGATGCGCTCGCCCTTGGCCACATCGACGTTGATGTCACGCAATACGTGAAAGTCCCCGTACCATTTGTTGAGCCCGGCAATACCGACGATCGAATCTGTGGTCATGAGGTTTTCCGGTTAGCCACGATGAGTATTCAGCCTGTTCTCGACGAACAGCGAATAGCGAGACATTCCAAAACAAAAGACGAAATAGATCATTCCGGCAAAGGCGAAGCCGGTAAACAGCGTCGTCGGCGTTGCCCAGACCGGATCGGCGAAGGAAGCATGCACCTGTCCCAACAAATCGAACAGCGCCACGATCGATACCAGCGATGTGTCCTTGAACAGTCCGATGAAACTGTTGACCAGCCCGGGAATGACGTGACGGAGCGCTTGCGGCATCACGATCAGAGCAGTGGTTTTCCACCAGGAAAGGCCGATGGCGCTGGCCGCCTCAATTTGCCCGCGTGGGATCGCCTGTAATCCGCCACGGATGACCTCGGCTATATAGGCACCGGAGAACAGCGCGATGCCGATCAGAGCGCGAACCAGGCCGTCGATCTTGAAATTGCCCGGCAAGAACAGCGGCAGCATATAGGTTGCAAAGAACAGTACGGTGATCAGGGGAACGCCACGCCAGAATTCGATAAACCCGACCGAGAAGAAGCGGATTAGCGGGATCGTCGAGCGCCGGCCCAGCGCCAGTGCGATCCC
>Ga0181531_10002276_pt1 | contig 12017 bp, 11 predicted proteins | sample PEATcosm2014_Bin_38_FD_119743 | JGI IMG/M metagenome (GOLD analysis project Ga0181531, IMG submission 119743) | Peatland microbial communities from MTU Mesocosm Facility, Houghton, MI, USA - PEATcosm2014_Bin11_10_metaG | ecosystem: Environmental > Terrestrial > Soil > Wetlands > Peat | place... | reverse complement strand
TTTTCCACCCGCATGGTGCTTGCGATCGGGGCGATCGCCGGCGTGAGCTTGCTGTTCACCTTCCGCCATCCGCCTACGTTTGAAGTTCAGCGTGGCTACCGCGGTACCGGAATGGTGCAGAATTTCGATCCCAACGTCATTGCGGCCGAGATTGCCAGCAATAAGCTTCCTGCCACGCTATCCCCCATCCACGCCGGGCCGCCCGCCTCGAAGACCTACAAGAATGTGCAGATCCTGGGTGACCTCGATGTCGGCGCATTCACACGCCTGATGGCTTCGATCACCACCTGGGTTGCACCGAAACAAGGCTGCGCCTATTGCCATTCGCTGAACGACATGTCGTCCGATGCGCTCTACACCAAGGTGGTGGCACGCCGCATGATCGAAATGGTCCGCCATATCAACAGTAACTGGCCCACCCATGTGCAGAATGTTGGTGTCACCTGCTACACCTGCCACCGTGGCCAGCCGGTGCCGGCGCACCTGTTCTATCACGACCAGGGCGACGCCCACTTTACCGGCATGGCCGAAACGCAAACCGGCAAGAACCATCCCGCGACGGAAGCCGGCCTTACAGCGCTCCCCTTCGACCCCTTCACGCCGTTTCTCGAGGACACGGATTCCATCCGCGTCGAGGGTAAAACGGCTCTCGCCGGCGCCAATTTGAGTTCCATCAAACAAACCGAGTGGACCTACGCGCTGATGATGCATATCTCCGGCGCGCTAGGCGTGAACTGCACGTATTGCCACGAGACGCGGCAGTTTTCCGACTGGAAACAAAGCACGCCACAGCGCGTCACCGCCTGGTACGGCATCCGCATGGTGCGAGACCTCAACGACAATTTCCTCGATCCGTTGCACACAGTGTTTCCGCCGGCGCGGCTCGGGCCGACCGGCGATTCACCGAAGGTCAACTGCGCCACATGCCATCAGGGGGTTTACAAGCCGCTCTTCGGCGCGAGCCCGGTCGTTGGGTTTCCCGAATTGGTGAGCGGCCCGCAGGCTCCGGCTACTACGACGACCCAGTAAGGAAGAAAGGCCAGGGCTCTGCCCTGGACCCGCTGGGGCCGTAGGCCCCAGACCCCAATTTTATTCGTTCCGAGACTGGCAACGGCCGATCCCAGGCCTACCAGCCCGATCCGAGGTCGATACTAGTATCCAAGCAAATAAAACGGGGTCTGGGGCCTACGGCCCCGGCGGGTCCAGGGCAGAGCCCTGGCCTTCCCTACGCGCTCGCAATGCAAGCCGCGCGTTTACCCCGCTGATTTCGGTGCAAAGGCCACGCACCAGCCGTTAGGATTAATCGTCCCCGCGACCACCTTGCATGCATTCGGCGGCTGCCAATTCACGCACAGGCTGCATTGTTGGCCGTCCTTCGGTGTCTGCTGGTATTGCACCAAATTCTGCGCCACTTTATCGGTCGCCTGCGCGAACGCGGTGCCCGCGGCACCCGCGCCCGCCACTAGCGCCAACCCGGCCCGCAACGCCCCCCGCCGTGAATAATGCCCTGTCGTCTCGCGCTTCATGTTGCTCCACTCCATCAAATGCTGTGCCAAACCGATAGCATCCCGTCGGAATAACGCTAAGCTGCCCGCTGCAGGCAGAGTTCAGACCAAATCGCCGAAAGCGAGCCGACGAGATGTTCCACGTCGGCATCGCTATGCAACGGCGACGGCGTGATGCGCAGCCGTTCCGTACCGCGCGGCACGGTCGGATAGTTGATCGGCTGCACATAAATTCCATGGCGCAGCAGGAGTGTGTCGGTAATCTGCTTGCACAGGATGGGGTCGCCCACAATCACCGGCACAATATGGCTCGGGTTGTCGTAGTGCGGCACGCCAACCTCATCGAGCCGCCGGCGCACCGTTGCCACCCGCTCCTGCTGGCACGCGCGCTCCGTGCCGCTGCTCTTCAGGTGGCGGATGCTCGCGGTGGCGCCCGCCGCCACCGCCGGCGGCAGCGCCGTGGTGAAAATGAAGCCAGGCGCAAAGCTTCGCACGAAATCGCAAATCGTCGCGGATGCCGCGATATAACCACCGATCACACCGAAGCCCTTCGCCAGAGTGCCCTCGATCATGGTCAGCCGATGGCTCACACCATCGCGCTCGGCAATGCCCCCGCCGCGCGGTCCGTAAAGACCGACGGCATGCACTTCATCAAGATAGGTCATCGCCCCATGTCGATCCGCCACGTCACAAAATTCGCCGATCGGCGCTACGTCGCCATCCATCGAGTAGACCGATTCGAACACGATCACCTTTGGGCGCGCGGGGTCGAGCTCAGCGAGCCGTCGGTCCAAATCCGCAGGATCGTTATGCCGGAACACATGCTTTTCAGCGCGGCTGGCGCGAATGCCGGCGATAATCGAGGCGTGGTTCGCGGCATCGGACATGATGATGCAGCCTGGTATGCGCGAACCGATCGTGCCAAGCGCCGCTTCGTTCGCGACGTAGCCGGAGGTGAATATCAGCGCTGCTTCCGTGCGGTGCAGATCCGCCAACTCCTGTTCCAGCAGCACATGGTAATGATTGGTGCCAGAAATATTGCGCGTTCCGCCGGCGCCGGCGCCGCAGCTTTCCAAGGCTTCATGCATCGCATCGAGAACCTTGCGGTGCTGGCCCATGCCAAGATAGTCGTTTGAGCACCATACCGTAACCTCGCCGCGGCCGCGTTCGCGGTGATGCACGGCACGAGGAAAGTTGCCGGCGCGCCGCTGCAAATCGGCGAACACACGGTAATTTCCCTCGCGGCGAAGCCCATCGAGCTGCTTGCGAAAGAGGGGCTCGAACTTCATGGGTCGCCTCCGATCGGTGCATTGTTGCCGGCATGAACGGAAAGCGCCGCAAGCCGGTGTGTTTCCCGCGGGAACACGGCCCCCCACGAAGAGTGAGCAGCCACCCAGGAGAATTCGATGCGGCCTCCCGGCATCGCGGCCGGGCCGCGGCTCGCGCCCAGGCTCCAGCTCCAAAGCCGCGCGGACGGCAGCGGCAGCACCAGGAACCAATGTTCGATGATAGCAAGGATGAGCAGCAGCGTCACGAAGGTCATGCCAGTGGCGGCGAATTGGCCGATACCCGGTGCCCCCGCGCGCTGTACCAGCAAAACCGCGATAATCGTTGCTGCCGTGACGGCAAACGGAAATAGCAAGTTCATCGGGCGATGCCGCAGAAAGCTGCGGATGAAGGCGAGATGTTCGGGTATGAACTCGGCGTTCAAATTGCGCACGCCGAGCAGCACGTTGAGCTTTGCGCTCATGCGCATGGACCACAGCACGAAATAAGTCCAGAAACCGATCTGGTTAGGCGCGCCATAGGTCAAGGCTACAATGGCCGCGCCGAACGCGATGCTTGTCAGCTCATGATAGAGGCACGCCCATACAGCCCGCACGAATGATGCCCACCCAGTGCACTCCGGCGGGCAAGGCTCCCGCACGGGACCCGTAATAAAGCCCATAAAGAAACTCATTTCCTGCCAGCCCCACACCAGCAGGCCATAGGTAAATGCGGCATAGGCGGACGTAACACTCGTACTGCCGGCGGTGGCATGCAGCCGGTGCAGAGCGACCGCCAGAATGACTGTTGCGGCGAGCATGCTCCAGCGGTGCGTGCGCCGCGGCAGATTATCCAGATAGATGATCACGCCGGTGCTGAACCACCAGATGAACAGCGCATAGAGCGCCGGTAGCGCGAAAAAAGAGAAATCGCTCAGACTCATGAGTGCAGGCCTTCTACCAGGCAGGTACTAAGCGGACCGTGGGCGGAGCCTCATTCTTGCGAACCGGCAGCAGAAAGAGCCTTACGAAGTTCAGCGCGGCCCCGGCAACGAGCGCAACATGCCGGACACGCCCGATTACTCCACCCCGCTTCCGGGCTTGCGTAATCGCCTCCGAAACCCGGCGCATCCGATCCATTCCCGCACGGAACGCCGGATTGTCGATGTCCAACTCCACCGGGAAAACCTGCCGCGCGATGTCGCTGGTAATGCGGAACACCGTAAAATCGTATTCCGTAGGGTCGATGCCGAGCGCCGCGTGAAATATCGGGCGGGCATGGTCGCGCACATACATCGTCGCGAACACCGCGAGCAGAAAAAAGCGAATCCAAAGCCGGTTTGTCCCGCTCAGCAGTCGTGGATTGGCACGCATCAGCAGGGCAAAGGCCTCGCCATGGCGAAACTCATCATGGCACCAATTCTCGAACCAGCGGAAGATCGGATGAATTTCGCTCTCAGGATGGCGCTGCAAATGCCGGAAGATCGTGATGTAGCGGGCATAGCCGATCTTTTCCGACAAGTAGGTCGCATAGAAAACGAATTTCGGCTTAAAGTAGGTGTATCTCTTGGCGCGCGTCAGAAAACTCAGATCCACGCCGACGCCGAAGTCCTTCAGCGTATCGTTGATGAAGGCGGCATGGCGCGCCTCGTCGCGACTCATGAACGCGAATAGATCATGGATATCGCCGCTCTTGATGCGCGTCTTGATTTCGGCGTACAAAACGCAGCCGGAAAACTCAGCGGTCACCGAGCTGACCAGGAATTCCAAGAATTCCCGGCGCAGCTCCGCCGGCATTGCGGAAAAATCGCGGTCGAACGCGTCGGTGCGGATAAAATGGCCGCGATTGGTATCGGCGCGCAATTCCGCGATCAGCGCATCCCACTCGGCGCGCACGGGCGTGATATCGATGCGATCCATGGCGGCGAAATCGGTCGTGTAGAACCGAGGGCTCAGCACCGTATCACGCTGCGCTAGCCTTGTGGTTTCGTTGGGCACCGCGCGCGCCCTTGCGGCCGGGCTGATGGCGTTCATGGCAACTCCTTTGGGGCGAAGCCGACTTCATACAGCTCTGTAAGTTCGAACAATCCACATGCCTGCGTCCACACCCGCCGCAGCCAGGATGCGCGCGTAACCGTTGCGCGGCACGGCAGGGAAATGCGTGCGCCAAACTCGACATGCGCGGGCGCGCCATGCACCAGCACGCGATCCCCGGGCCTGACATTTATGCCGCGCGGAATGGCGTGGGCATGAAAGCTTTCCGGCGTTTGCTCGATCTCGACCGTGCAGTCGACATCGATCGTGCGGCGGCGCCTCATTTCGCGGTGTCTCCGTGGCGCGGCACGGCCCGCGCTGCCGGCGCGGGGGGAACAAGGAAACGCGCGAAGACCGCGACATTTGAGGGCCCGAATGCCTCAAGGTCGGCATGCCGTCCGGTGGACGGGTCCTGCAGGGTTAGCCGTCCATCGGACCACGCAGTGAGCAAAAAGGGTGCCGCGTCGCCCGCATGTTCCGCCTTGCGGGTGCGCGCGAAGCCCCTCAGCGTGCCGCGCAGGAATCCGTTCTGGCCGGTGGCGACGGCAATCGGCTCTGCATTCGTATCGCTTGGGTTGGTGTGCGCGTCGAACACCAGCACAGCGCCGTCCGCGCGATCTTCAAACCGTAACGAACGGGCGCTGATCGCCTGCGAGTCCGTCAGCGGTGTGCCCATGCCGGTGAGGCGCCCGACGATCGCCGCCAGCAGCGCCAAACCCACCAGCGAGCCGGCGCCGATTAGTGGCAGCCGCGGAAACGAAGGTGCAGGTTGGGAACGCGCGAGGGTTGCCATGGCGGACTCCGTTTAGGCCAGAGCTGTAACGGGATCGCGTTGCGGTGCGGCGGAAGCACCTTGCGGCGCCGGCTGCACCGCCATTCCTGCCTCCGTGGCCAATGCGCGAGCCAGAATTTGCGAGACCCGTTGTGCATCAGGAATACAGCGCAACATTGGTTCCGGCCGCGACACTCGCCATGGCCGCGCATGCGGCCACAACGCCAGGTAGGCAATTTTCTCGCGCGGCAAAAGCGCCAGGGCGATGCTGCCGGACCCGTCCGGCCAGGTCTCCAGGCCGGCCGATTCGACTTTCTTGAATGGCAAATTGATTCTTACCTGCAATGCAATCCCAATACTGAAAACTACCCGGCGGTCGGTGATCGTATAGACCGTGCTGCGGCTGGTCAGCCACGCAAACACGTAAACCAGCACGAGCGGCGTCAGCGCGACGCCGGTCATGCGCAGTGTGCCGAGGGCCGCCGTGCGGTACGTCTCACCCGGAACGAACGAACTTGCCGCATACCAGCCCAGCAGGATGGCGAAATAGACCGCCAGCTTGCGCACCTGAAACACGCGCTGGGCGAAGCTTTTCCAGCTCGGGCGCCCCTGCCACAATATGTGCTCGCCGGCCGGGAGCGGGCCCGGTAGGCCGCGGAGATCGGTAGTCACAGCAGCGGCTCCGCGCGTTCCGGCGTGGCAAACAGCGTGCCGCCGCCATAATAGGCCATGATCATGTCCTCCTCGCGCAGCGTCACCTGGTCCGGGTTGGCCACCGGCGGCACGTCCGCGAATTGCGCCGCGTTGATCGCGCGCACATATATGCTGCGCGAACGCGGGTTGATCTTCAGCATATTCATCGGCAGCAGCACGGCGCGCGCCCCCGCGGGGGACGCCACCGATACCTCAAGATAGCGCACGACCGCTTCGGACCTGTCGATCCACGCTTCCGTCACCGTGCCGGCACGACGCCGGTCGGCGCCGAACACATCCATGCCACGCGGATCCGGATCCTCGGCGGCCAGGAAAAATTCCGGGTCAGCACGGAGTGGAACGATACGCGGTAGGTGGCCGTCGAGCATCGCATCCGGTTCGTCCTCGCGTTGGGCGTAGGCGGCGGGTCCCACCGCATCAAGCATCGGGTTGCCGGCCGGCACCAGTGGCGCCCCGGCCCACCCTTCCGAACGATCCGCTGCCGGGGACGAAGCCGGCTCCACGCGCGGTGCCAGAACAACCCTGCCACTCGCGAGCAAAAATCTCTTCGGCTTCGGCACTGAGGGGAAGCCCTGCACGGTGACGCGGCCGCCGGTATCGGGTTTCAGAGGATAGCCCTCCCGCTTGTCCTCCCGACGCAAATACAGGATCAGACCAGCGAAGAATATCCAGAACGCATACAGCGTCAGCTGGGGAACATCCATATATTGGGTGATGGCGCCACGCATGGTTACCTCGACAGGCTGAGGGAGGAGCGAAACGGGTTTGTTCGCGCATCGCTACCGGCAGGGCGCACCAGCGGCCCGAGCGCCGCGAGCGTCGCGAACAACAGAACGATCTCGATGGTATAAACCGTGCCATAGCCGGTAGCCGGGCTGGTCAGCGCGGCGCCGAACGTTCCGCGCATGGCGAATGCCGAAATGGCGTCGCGTGCCAGCCCGCTGATGCCCACAGCGCTGCCGGCGGCGGTCGCTTGCACCGCCCCCCAAACGCCCAACACCAGCCCTACCTGATCGCGCCCCGCCATGCCCATGGCCGCGGTCAGCGTGCAATGCGCGAACAGCCCGGCACCGAAACCTATCAGCCCTACGCCCATGCCGAACATCAGCGCCGAATGGACCGGGGCCGCGAAAATTACCGCGCTGAAAGCAACAATGCCGGCGAGAGCGCCATACCCCGCCAGTCGGTACGGATCGGCGCCCTGCCCCAGCAATTTCGCGCCGAGCCCAAATCCGAACAACCCGCCGCTTGCCAGCGCGGCGGTCAGCGCGGTCGTTCCGCCTACGGTAAGGTGCAATATTTGTCCGCCGTACGGCTCCAGCAAGATATCCTGCATGCTGAACGCGGCGGTGCCGAGTCCGAGCGCGACCAGGCTGCGCCTTGTCCGCCTGCCATGCGAGAAGGCCTGCCACGATTGGCGGAAACCAAGCTGCGGACGGTCAAATGCGGTGCGCGACGGATCGCGAATTTCCTGTTTCCAAAGCGCTGCCATGTTCAACAGCATGGTGCAAAGCGCGGTGCCCTGAATCACCTGGATCAGCCGAATTTCGCTGAAATGCGCTAGGAATGCGCCAAACGCCAGGGCGCTGCCGACCATGCCGAGCAACATCATGACGCAGAGTAGTGCAACAACTTTCGGGTGCGCCTCCGCCGGCGCGATATCGGTAGCGAGTGCCAGACCCACCGTCTGAGTCGTGTGCAGCCCAGCGCCCACCAGCAGAAACGCCAGCGCCGCCGCGGCCTGTCCAATGATGATCGGCCCGTTCGTGTCGCCGGACAGAACGATCAGCGCGAATGGCATGATCGCCAGGCCACCGAACTGCAGCAATGATCCGAACCAGATGAACGGCACACGTTTCCAACCCAGCACGGACCGGTGTGTATCGGAACGAAATCCCACCAGTGCGCGGAACGGCGCGAATACCAGCGGCAGCGACACCATGACGCCAACCAGCCAAGCCGGTACACCGAGCTCCACGATCATGACGCGGTTCAATGTGCCGATCAGCAACACGACCGCCATGCCGACGGAGACCTGGAACAGAGAGAGGCGCAGCAGGCGCGGCAGCGGCAATTCGGGCGTGGCGGCGTCGGCGAACGGCAGAAAGCCTGGGCCCAGCTTGCTCCAGTTGGAAGCCAGCCGCGCGTTCAAGGTGCGAACGGCGCTCATGTTAGGAATGCCAGGGCTCTGCCCTGGACCCGCTGGGGCCGTAGGCCCCAGACCCCATTCAGCGCTGCGCGGCCGTTACGGAAACTCATCCCCGCACCATCTCCAGCGCTTGCGAAATGTAAAAACCGCGGTCCACGCGATGCGTGCGGGCCTCCCGCCATGCGGAAAGCCCCTCTTCCGCAGCAAGCATGCGGGCGAAGGATTGCGCCCCGATCGGTTCGATCGACGGCGCACGGTTGCTCTTCGGAAACAAACGGCCCACGGCGTGCATTGCCGCCAGCATCGGCGTGCGTGGCGCGAACGTGAACAGAATGCCGCACCTGGTATGTGCCGCCAGGCGCGTTACTGCTTCCACCGCGTCCGCGGCCCGGTAGTGGATCAACGAGTCCATGCTGACGGTGTAATCAAAATCCGCGCCCGGAGGGTCCAGCATATCGCCGACCAGGAACCGCACCGAGCCCGCACCCAGATCGCGCGGCGCCCGCTCACGCGCGAGTGCCACCAGTGTTTCGGAGAGGTCGATGGCCGTTACGTCCGCGCCGCGACGCGCCGCTGCCACCGCCAGCGCACCGGTGCCGCAACCCGCATCCAGCAGCCTGCATCCCCGCAAATCCCGCGGCAGCCAGCCGAGCAACGTCTCTCGCATTGTTTCACGGCCCGCGCGCACGGTCGCGCGGATGCCACTGACCGGCGCGTCAGATGTCAGCCGGCTCCATGCGGCCGCGGCGGTGCGGTCGAAATAAACCTCCAACTGGCCGCGCCTTTGCGCGTAAGTGGCACTCGGCATTAGTCGAATCCCAATAGGTCGAAAATGTCGCGATCCTTCATCGGCAGTCCCACCAGCGGCTGGGTGCCGGCCCACAGCATTGCCGCGAGCCGCATATATTCCGCCTTCACCGCCTCCAGCTCCGGCGTCGAGTCCATTTCGAACAATGTGGCCTTCTTCAACCGGCTGCGCCGGATCACGTCCAGATCGGGGAAATGCGCCAGCGTGGAAAGACCGGTCCGGGCATTGTATTTTTCGATCTGGTCGGTGCCTGCGCTGCGGTTGGCGATAATGCCGCCAAGCCGCACATTGTAGTTTTTCGACTTCGCCCCGATCGCCGCGACAATGCGGTTCATGGCGAAAATACTATCAAAATCGTTTGCGGTCACGATCAGGGCACGGTCGGCGTGCTGCAACGGTGCCGCGAAGCCGCCGCACACCACGTCGCCAAGCACGTCAAAAATCACCACGTCGGTGTCTTCCAGCAAATGATGTTCCTTGAGCAGTTTCACGGTCTGCCCAACAACATAGCCGCCGCACCCAGTGCCCGCCGGCGGCCCGCCCGCCTCCACGCACATCACGCCGCCAAAGCCCTGGTAGACGAAATCCTCGACGCGCAGTTCCTCGGCATGGAAATCCACGCTTTCCAGCACGTCGATCACGGTCGGCATCAACTGTTTGGTCAGCGTGAAGGTGGAATCGTGCTTCGGGTCGCAGCCGATCTGCAGCACGCGCTTGCCAAGCTTGGTAAACGCCACCGATAGATTTGACGAGGTCGTGCTCTTGCCGATGCCGCCCTTGCCATACACGGCGAACACTTTCGCCGTGCCGATCTTCACGGCGGGATCGAGCTGAACCTGCACGCTGCCCTCGCCGTCGCCGCAGGGCGTGCCACCGGCGCAGGAGGCCACTGGTCTGGTGATGACAGTCATGCGGCCAATCCCACTTCAATGCCCTCGAGCCTGTCTTCCAATTCGTCGCCCGCGCTGCGCAACGCCGCCAGCGTCGCCTCGTCGGGCGCCCAATAGGTGCGTTCCTGCGCTTCGATCAGCCGGTTCGCAATGCGCGCCGATGCCTCAGGGTTCAGCGCCGCCAGCCGCTCTCGCATGTCCTCGTCCAGCACATAGGTTTCCGCGATTTGCTGATATACCCATGGCGCCACCTGCCCGGTCGTGGCGGACCAGCCGAGCGTGTTGGTGACATGCACTTCGATTTCGCGCACACCCTCATAACCATGCTTCAGCAAACCCTCATACCATAGCGGATTGAGGGCCCGCGTGCGGGTTTCCAATGCCACCTGTTCGGCGATCGTGCGCACCAGCCCGTCGCCGCGCGTCTGGTCGCCGATATATACCGGCGAAGCGGCCCCGCCGCGCGCGCGCCGCACCGCGCGGCTGATGCCGCCGAGGGTATCGAAATAGTGATCGACCGTGGTGACGCCAAGCTCGATCGAATCGAGATTCTGGTAGGTGATCTCAACGCCGGCCAGCACATGTCCCAAAACATCCTGCCGCTGCCGCGGCCGCCCGTCCACGCCATAGGCAAAACCCTTGCGGCGCACGAACGCCTCGGCGAGCTCGTCCTCGTCGTTCCAGGCGCCGTTGCCGACGAGCTGATTGACGTTGGCGCCATAGGTGCCATCCGCGTTGCCGAATACCCGCAGCGCGGCCGCTTCAAGATCGCCGCCATGTTCCGCCTGAAACGCCAGCGCGTGTTTACGGATGAAATTCTGCGCCACCGGCTCGTCCACCGTCGCTGCCAACAGCGCGGCTTCCGCCAGCAATTTAGTTTGCAGCGGCAACAGGTCGCGGAAAATGCCAGAAAGCGTAATGACCACATCGATGCGCGGCCGTGCCAGTATTGCGAGCGGGATCAGCCGCGCGCCGCTGAGCCGCCCATAGCTGTCGAAGCGCGGCGCGGCACCCATGAGCCACAGCGCCTGTGCGATCGGCCCGCCCTCGGTCTTCAGATTGTCGGTGCCCCATAGCACCATGGCAATCGTTTCCGGCACGCCGCATCCATCCTCGGCATGGCGTGCCAGCAACCGGTCGGCCTGGCGCGCGCCATCGGCCAGCGCGAAGGCGCTGGGTAGGCGGAACGGATCAAAACCGTGCAGGTTGCGCCCGGTCGGCAGCACGTCCGCGTTGCGCAGTAGGTCACCACCGGGCGCCGGCCGCAAATAGCCGCCATCCAGCGCATGGATCATCGCCGGCAATTCGCCGTCCGTTGCCAACAGCGCATCAAGTGCCGTGCGTCGTTCGCCGGGCGCAATACCTGCGGCGTCGAGCATTTCGGCACGATGCTCCGGCCCGGGCGGTTCGCCGATCACATGCAGACCATGCGGGATCAGCGTGTATTCCAGTTCCAGCAGCGCGTGCCCGAGCTTTTCGATGGCGCGTTCTGCATCTTCCCACGCCGGTGCCGCCGCCGCCAACTCCACGGTAGCCGCTTGCGCCTGTAGCAATTCCGCCAGTGCCGCGCGCTGCCCGGCATCCGCCTCCGGCTCCATCGCGCGCCACCGGTCCAGCGACATTTTCAGATCGAGCAAGCCGCGATACAGGCCCGCATGCGTTACTGGCGGCGTCAGATAGCTGATCAGTGCCGCGCCGGCGCGACGCTTGGCAATCATGCCTTCGGATGGATTGTTGGAGGCATAGAGATAGAAATTCGGCAGCGCACCGATCAGCCGGTCGGGCCAGCATTCGCCGGACAGGCCGGCCTGCTTGCCGGGCATGAATTCCAGCGCGCCGTGGGTGCCGAAATGCAGCACGGCGTCGGCGGCAAACTCCTC
>Ga0181531_10002275_pt1 | contig 12019 bp, 13 predicted proteins | sample PEATcosm2014_Bin_38_FD_119743 | JGI IMG/M metagenome (GOLD analysis project Ga0181531, IMG submission 119743) | Peatland microbial communities from MTU Mesocosm Facility, Houghton, MI, USA - PEATcosm2014_Bin11_10_metaG | ecosystem: Environmental > Terrestrial > Soil > Wetlands > Peat | place... | reverse complement strand
GAGACCGCGAAGCCAGAGATTATTCATGTCAGATATAGGCTTCGCTGAGAAGTTAGGAAAAGCCGCGCAGCGCTAAATGGGGTCTGGGGCCTACGGCCCCAGCGGGGTCCAGGGGCAGAGCCCCTGGCCTTTACTTTTCGCGGCGCCACGCGCGGCCGATTTATTGTACGGTGATCGATACGGGATTTGATGGAATGCCGTTGGCGACAACCACCAGCGTGCTCGCTCCGGTCTCGATCCCCGCCGGCACATCGAAATTGGTGGAGACCGGCGTGCTGCCGGTGGCCACTCCCATCGTGCTGTGATCGTGCGTGCGCGCATAAAACACGTGCCCGGTGGCGGTGTTCGTAATGCGTACCAACGGATAGTTCGTCGACGTCTGATACTCGTCACCGAACGCATTGGCCTGCGAGAGGCCGTTGAACTGGGTGCCGGAAATCGGATAGGTCGAGCCTGGGGTGACGCTTGACGGAAAGCTCGCAACCACCGGCTGCCATGCGGCCTGGTACGTTCCGGAACTGTTGAATACTTCCGTGCCGCCGAGCAGCACCTGGCCGGTCGGCAGAATCATCAGTGAATTGTTGCCGCCTTGCGCGCCGGCATCGGTGAAGGTGTGTCCGTTGAAATCGTATAGTTCGCCGCTGCTGCCCTGCACGATGACGTCGCCGTCGGTCAGCAGCACAGCAAAATTGTCGCCCGCATCGTCGCCGTTGGGAAAATCCGGGCCCGGCGCCCAACCTTTTCCCGGCCTGTAAATGGCGGTATGCCCGGCCGCCGCACCTTGTTCCAACGCACCGGTGGCGAACACCGTGCCGTCGGGCCGCAATATGGCGGGACCGACCTCGCCCGGCGGGCAGTAATACCGATTCTTCGGCGGATAGGTGCCGCAGCGGCAGCATGGCGGGCCTGCCAGATCGGCCTTTGTGCTGCCCAGGCTTGCCCATTTGCCCTTGGCCGGCAGATATTCCTCGGCTTGCGGATTGACCAGCACATCGACCGTGAGCACGAAGCCGCTCGGCATCAATGTCCAGCCTTCCTCGGCATTGAAATCGTTTTTGTGCCGGTAACCGACCTTGCTCCATTGCATCGTGGCGGGATCCAGCTCGGCGCCGCGCTCATGCAGCTTGTCGCCGAGCAGGAAATGACCGTTCGGCAGCACAACCGAGGGCGAATCGCCAATATTTTCCCAACCCGGTGGCGGCGACACCGGCGTCCAGGTGCCCAGCGCGGGGTCATAGACCGCGCCGAGATTGGTCAGCGTGAACTTGTTTGAATTATACTCGCCGCCCTCGATCAGCACGCGGCCGTCGGCCAGCACTTGCGAGGCCATGGCGGAAGGCGAATAACCGCTCTGCAGGCCGCCGACCTTCTTCCACGTGCCGTTCACGTAGCTGCCGGAAATGTCCGGCGTGAGCACCCAGAAATCGGCATTATTGGTGCCGGCCTGGGCGAGAACGGTGCCGTCGGTGAGCTGGAAGGTCAGCTGCGCGCCCTCGGGCGCGGGATGGGTGAGACTTTGCAAGGTCTGCGCCGCGGCAAGGCCAGGCACCGCGACAAGCGCCGCAACGGTGATGATACGATACAACATTGAACTCAATCCTCCCCTGGCCTGCCCAGTTAGGCGGCTTTCGACTGGCAAATTCGGCTATTGGAGGCCTGCCGTCAACCGGTGGCGCCGGCGGCGCGAAGTAAGGCCAGGGCTCTGCCCTGGACCCGCTGGGGCCGGGGGCCCCAGACCCCCATTCATTAAGAAACGTTGGCGGAAACGGCGAAGCCAAATAATTCAATTCAATTAATGGCTTCGCCTAGAAGTCAGGAACAGCCGCGCAGCGCTAATGGGGGTCTGGGGCCTCAGGCCCCGTCGTGCGTAGCACGCCTCCGGCGTGACGGGTCCAGGGCAGAGCCCTGGCCTTCCTTCCTCACACCGCGCTGATTTCCTCCAGCAAGCTCAACTGTCGGCTACTCCCCCGATCGAAATCAGTCAGCGGCACCGGATAATCGCCGGTAAAGCACGCGTCGCAATAAGCCGGACTGGCGGCGTTGCGCGCGCCGCGGCCGAGCGCGCGATACAGCCCGTCGATCGAAATGAACGCCAGGCTGTCGGCGCCGATCAGGCCGGCCATCGCGGCCACGTCATGTTTCGACGCCAGCAGTTTTTCGCGTTCCGGCGTATCGATGCCGTAAAAGCAGGAATGCGTGGTCGGCGGCGAGGAAATGCGCATGTGCACCTCGCGCGCGCCGGCGGCGCGCACCATTTCGACGATTTTGCGGCTCGTGGTGCCGCGCACGATCGAGTCGTCCACCAGGATGACGCGGCGCCCTTCGAGGATGGCGCGATTGGCGGAGTGTTTTAGTTTAACCCCGAGATTGCGGATGTGGTCGGTCGGCTCGATAAACGTGCGGCCGACATAATGGTTGCGGATGATGCCGAGCTCGAACGGAATGCCGCTCTCGGTGGCGTAGCCCATGGCGGCCGGCACGCCGCTGTCGGGCACCGGCACGACGATGTCCGCCGCGACGTGGCTTTCGCGCGCCAGTTCGGCGCCGATGCTTTTGCGCGCGGCGTAGACGGGGGTGCCGTCCATCACCGAATCCGGGCGGGCGAAATAGATATATTCGAACACGCAGAACCTGGGCTTGGCGGCGCCGAACGGTTTGATGCTGTGTACGCCGCGCTCGTCGATGACAACGATTTCGCCGGGTTCGACGTCGCGCACGAATTCGGCGCCGATGATTTCCAGCGCGCAGGTCTCGCTGACCAGCACCCAGGCGGGCCGCTCATGGGGCAGGCCGATGCGGCCGAGGATCAGCGGACGCACGCCGAGCGGGTCGCGCACGCCAATTAACGCTTCGTTCGACAGCGCCACGATCGAATAGGCGCCCACCACCTGGCGCAGCGCATCGATCAGGCGATCCACCACGGTGGAATATTCGCTCATGGCGATGAGGTGGATGAACACCTCGCTGTCCATGGTGGACTGGAAGATGCAGCCGCGGCGGACCAGGGCGCGGCGGAGGCCGGCGGCGTTGGTGAGGTTGCCGTTGTGCGCGACGGCGAAACCGCCGAATTCGAATTCCGCGAACAGCGGCTGCACGTTGCGCAGAATCGTTTCGCCGGTGGTGGCGTAGCGGTTGTGGCCGATGGCGCTGGCGCCTTTCAGGCCGGCCATGATTCGCGGGTCGTGATAGACGTCGCCGACCAGGCCCAGACCTTTTTCGGAATGGAAGCGCTGGCCGTCATAGGTGACGATGCCGGTGGCTTCCTGGCCGCGGTGCTGCAGGGCGTGCAGGCCGAGGGCGGTCAGTGCCGCGGCGTCGGTCGCGTTCCAGACGCCGAACACGCCGCATTCCTCGTGCGGCTTGTCGTCGTCGTGCGGGTTGTCATCCTCCGGGGGCCGCGAGGCGATCATGGCGGAACTCCGGTGGCGGGGGCGGTAGGGTCGGGCATGGCGCTCAACTGGGGATGCTCCGGCCGCGGATCACGCGCGCCGCCCGCAGGGGTGAGCTGCATCAGCTCCGCGGCGGTGGTCGGCGCGGTGCCCGGCGGGGGCGCCACCGCCGGGCGCACGCGCTCGGGCAGCCGGGCCGCGACCCAGGTGGCGCCGTCATACAGCCACGGCAGCGTGCGCGCCTGCTTGAACTGGGGCGGCCAGTTGTCGGCGTGGGGTTGCAGGGCGCCGAGCAGGATGTAGCCGGCGACCACGACGACGGCGCCGCGCACGACGCCGAAGGCGAGGCCGAGCGTGCGGTCCAGCCCGCCGAGGGCGGAGACGCGCACCATGCGGCCGACCAGGTTGGCGAGCAACGACAGCACGATGACGAGCACGACGAAGGTGCCGCCGTAGGCGGCGACGCTGGCCAGGTCCGGATTGCCGATCGTGCTGTTGGCGACCGGCAGCACCGCGGGGCCGAAGCGCCAGGCGCCGTAGAGGGCGAGCAGCCAGGATCCGAGCCCAAGCATTTCCCGCACGAAGCCGCGCGACAGGCCGAGCAGCGCGGAAATGCCGACGATGCCGAGGACGCCGAGATCGACCAGATTCATGTGGCCGGTCTTGAATGTGACATGCGGCCTTATGTGGCACGCGCCGCGCCGCGCCAAGGGTTCAGTCGTCGGTCGTCAGTCGTCAGTCTTCAGAGCGTGTCGGACTTGGCGCACGTGTGGGCGGGTCCCATCTCTTGCCCTCCACTCTTGCGAGGCGCCCCATGACGACATCGTCCGGTACCATTCTGCTGATTGGCGCCTCACGCGGGCTGGGGCTGGGGCTCGCGGGGGAATATTTGGCGCGCGGCTGGAAGGTGATCGCGACGGTGCGCGATCCCGCGCGCGCGGATGGACTGCGCGCGCTTGGCGACTCGTATCCGGGGCATTTGCGCGTCGAGGCGCTCGATGTGACCGAGGCGGGTGCCGCGGCCGGGCTGGCCGGGCGGCTGGCGGGTGCGCGGGCCGATGTGCTGTTTGTCGTGGCCGGCCGCAGCGGCTTTTCGATGGCGCCGATCCATGAGGTGCCGGCCGAGGGGGCCGCGCTGGAATTCCTCACCAATGCCTATGCGCCGCCGGTGGTGGCCGAGGCACTTTTGCCGCGGCTGACGCCGCATGCGCCGGTGGTTCTGATGACCAGCATTTTGGGCTCGATCGCCAACAACGCCGGCGGCATGGAGTTGTATCGCGCCAGCAAGGCCGCACTGAACATGTTCGGCAGTTTGTTCGCGATCCGCCATCCGGAGCGCGCGGTTCTGCTGATGCACCCCGGCTGGGTGCGCACCGACATGGGCGGCAGTTCGGCGCCGCTCGACGTGCCGACGAGCGTACGCGGCATGGCGGACGTGATCGCGGCTCGTGGGGGTGGCCGCGGGGTCGCTTATGTCGATTATGCGGGGGCGAGTATTCCCTGGTGATCGGCAGCGACACTTGATTATGTCCACGGATGTGGATACATTGCTATGGAATTCGAGTGGTTCGAGGAAAAGCGGCTGCAAACGCTGCGCGAGCGAGCGCTCGATTTTCGCTATGTCCACGACCTGTTCGACGGACGTACTCTCTACACCTACGCGTCACCGCGGAGCGATGAGGCGCGCTTCGTCAGCGTGGGGATAGTTGGGCAACGATGCGTCGCGGTGGTGTGGATGGATCGGGGCGGCACGCGGCGGATCATTTCAATGAGGCGGGCAAGACATGGCGAAGAAGCAAACCTTGGTGCGCTACTCGGCTGAACAATTGGCGACCATGCCGAACGAGACGGATTGGGCCAGGGTTGATGCCATGACCCAGGAAGAGGTGGAGCGCATGGCGGACGAAGATGAGGGTCCGCTGCCGGAGGGCTGGGAAAAAACAATCGTTCTCGGCGTGCCGGAGCCGAAGCAGGACGTGCATATCCGGCTCGATCCCGCGGTGCTGCGGTGGTTCAAGGCGCATGGGCGTGGCTATCAGACGCGGATCAACGAGGTGCTGCGGGCTTTTGTGCAGGCGAAGCAGCAGAGCGGTTAGACGCTTGACAATGTCCAACGCAGGTAGACGGCTTTTGCGCAGCGCGCGCAAAGTGCGCGCGTTCGTGCGCGGCGAAGCGAACGAACGGTTTGTCGTGCACGTGCCGGATGCGGTGGATGTGCGGGCGATCGATCGGAAGAAGGAACACATCCTGCGCCACTCGGCTGACGAATTGGCGACCGTAAAGAGCGAAACCGGCTGGGCCCGCATTTCGCCCATTCGCATTTCGGCAGGCCGGTCGCCGGCGGTTCGCACGCCCGCGCCCTACCGCGCCTTGTCGATCTCCTGCTGCGCCGCCTTGTAGTCCCCGATGACCCGGTCATCGAGCGCCGCCAGCGAATAGGTATAGGCCAGCGCCACGCGCAAATTGCGCAGCGCCTCACGCGTTTCCGCGTCGTTCAAATGCTCTACGTCGCCGTAACCGGCGATCGTGATCCACTGCTCGCGTGCCTGCGCGCTCATCGCATTCAGCGCCGCCTGGCTGTTATAGGCGTGCGCCAAGGCCCGCGTTTCGGCAAAGCTGAGCAGGCGCGTCGCCTGGGTAGCAACCGCGGTTTCCCACGCGGCGCTGTTCAAAGCCACGAACGCGCGGTTTTGTATCGCCGGCGGCGGCTTGGCGTCCGGGTGCGCAAGGTGTGCCGCACCCCACTCCAGCAAGTCGCCCATCCATTTTTCCTCGCCGGGCGCCATTCCCCGCACCAGTTCCACCTTGGCCCTATTCTCGGCGATCTCGGCGGAAAAATCGGCCCGCGTTTCGGCCGCCAAACGCGCTTCACGCCGTCCGGTCACAATGCTGTCGAACCACAACGCAATCACGATGCCGCAGGTGATGGTAAAAATCTGCACCAGAAAATCGCGGATCGAATTGATCGGCCGCTCGCGGGGGCGGAGATCCATTGCGCGATCCCCCACCTATTGCGCGAGGTCGTTCAGGCTGAGCATCGCCAGCAGCAGCGAGCTCACGATGCCGGCGACCGCGCCGCCGATCAGAATGATCAGCACCGGCACCATCATCGCGGTCACCCGCTGAATGCCAAGCCGGCTCTGCTCCTCATGAATTTCCGCGGCGCGCAACGCCATCGCGGATAACTGCGCGGTTTCCTCGCCGAGCCGCAGCAGGTAGACCATGCGGATCGGAAAAATGCCCGATTGCTGCAACGGTCGCGACAACCCGGCACCGCCCTTGGCACTCTCGGTCGCCGTGCGCACCGCGGCCTCCGCCGCGCTGTTGTCGATCACCTCGACAACAATGCCGAGCGCGCCGACCAGCGGCACGCCATTCTGCAACAATGTCCCCAAGGTGCGGCACAGCCGCGCGGCCAGGATGTCGCTCGACAGCTTGCCGATCACCGGCAGGCGTAACAACGTGCGGTCCCATACGATGCGCACAGCCGGCCGCCGCAACGCCTGCCGCGCGGCGACACCCAGCAGCAGCAAAGCGCCCACCACGTAGAGCCCGTAATCGGAAACAAAATTGCCCATGCCGACAACAATGCGCGTCGGCGTCGGCAACGCCGCCCCCGCCTGCGCGAATAGCGGAATGAACTGCGGCAGCACCTGGGTCAGCAGCATCACGATCGCGCCGATGCCGACCGTTACTAGAATGGCCGGATAGATCAGCGCACTGATCACGGTCGAGCGCAACGCCCGCTGCTTTTCCAGCAAATCGGCCAGCCGCGCCAAGGTCGCGGCCAACATCCCGCCCGACTCGCCCGCCCTGATCAAGCCAACATACAAACGGGGAAAACTCTGCGGATGCTGTGCCAGCGCCGTGGCGAACGGGCTGCCGTCGCGCACCGCGTCGCGCAACTGCGTGAGAATCCCCTTCATGCGCGCGTTCGGCGCCGTGTCGACCAGGAACCGCAGGCCGCGATCCAAATCCTGCCCCGCCCCGAGCATCACCGCCAACTCGCGCGTGATGTTGGCCACCTCGTCGCCGGTCAGCGCCCGCCCGCGGCCGAACTCCGCGCTGAGCAAATCGCCCAAGAACCCACGCGGCTTGTCCGCGAGCTCCGCCCGCATCGGCAAATTGCCGCCCTGGTGCAACTTGTCGATGACAGCCTGCTCCGAGGGTGCATCCAATACCCCTTGGATCATTTCGCCAGCGGGCGAGACGGCGGTGTAGCGGTAGGAAGGCATTAGGAAGGCCAGGGGCTCTGCCCCTGGACCCCGCTGGGGCCGGGGGCCCCAGACCCCCATTCATTTGGTTGGGAGACAGGGTGGGGGGCTACCGGGATGTGGGCAACACGATGTTGCCCCCCGCCTTGTCTCCCAACCAAATGAAAAGGTTCTAAGGACCTGTCCTTAGCGGGGGTCCAGGGGGCAGAGCCCCCTGGCCTTCCTGATACCCACCCCACCGTTACGCCTCCGCCCGGATGCTGCGGACGACTTCCTCGATCGTGGTGCTGCCCGCGAGCGCTGCCTCCAGCCCGGCCTGGAACATGGTCACCATGCCGTTGGCGACCGCGGCTTTTTCGATTTCCGTCTGGTCCGCCTTGGCGAAAATCAGATGTTCGATGTCCGGGCCCGGCTGCAGGAACTCGGCGATCGCCTGGCGCCCTTTGTAGCCGGTGCTGCGGCATTGCGCGCAGCCCACTGGGTGCCACATGCGCAACGGACCGTTGGCGGCGCGCGCCTGCAGCCCAAAGCGCTCGATCAGCTCCGCCGGCACCGTGGTCACCTTCTTGCAGTTGTTGCACAGCCGGCGCACCAGGCGCTGCGCCAGCACGCCGCGAAGCACCGCGGTCAGCAGGTAGTCCTCCAGCCCCAGATCGCGCAGCCGCGTAATCGTCGCCGCGGCCGAGTTGGTATGCAGCGTGGAGAGCACCAGATGGCCGGTCAGCGCCGCCTGCACGGCGATTTGCGCGGTTTCCAGGTCGCGGATTTCGCCGACCATGATGACGTCCGGATCCTGCCGCAGGATCGAGCGCAGCATGGCCGCGAAATTCAGCCCGATCTGCGGTTTTATCTGGGTCTGGTTGATGCCCGGCAACTGGTATTCGATAGGGTCTTCCACCGTCACGATATTGCGGGTTACCGCGTTGATCGTTGTCAGGCCGGTATACAACGTCGTGGTCTTGCCGCTGCCGGTCGGGCCGGTCACCAGCAGAATGCCGTTGGGCAACTCCAGCGTGCGCGTCCACGCCGCCACCACGTGCTTCGGCAGACCCAGTTTTTCGTAGTCGAACGACACGCTGCTGCGATCGAGCACGCGCAGCACCACTTTCTCGCCATACAAGGTCGGCGTGGTGGACACGCGAAAATCGATTTCGGTGCCGCGCACCGCGAGTTTTATGCGCCCATCCTGCGGCAGCCGCCGTTCGGCGATGTCCAGCTTGGACATGATTTTGATACGCGAGATGATCGCCGGCGCCAGGCGCGCGGCGGGGCTTTCGGCCTCGTGCAGCACGCCGTCATAGCGGTAGCGCACGCGCAACCGGTCCTCGAACGGCTCAATGTGGATATCGCTGGCGTGCGTCTCCACCGCGCGGCCGATCAGCTGGTTCACCAGCCGGATCACCGGCGCCTCGCTCGCCAGGTCTTTGAGGCGCTCGGCATCTTCCTCCAGCGCCTCGCCGGTGTCGCTGCCGCCTTCGGTCGCCTCGGCATCGCCCTCCGGATAGAGGCGGCCGAATGCGGCCTCCAGCTCGATCGGGACCGCGATTTCCACCCGCACCGGCAGGCCGGTGGCGGACGCGATCGCGGCGGGCGTGAACTCGTCCAGCGCGTCCGCGACAGCCAGCACCAGCGTTTCCTCCTCCACAGCCAGCGGCAGCGCGCGTGCGGTGCGCAGGAAGCGCGGCGTCAGCCGCTCCGGGAACAGCGGCGCCTCGGGGTAGCGCGCGGGGCCGGCCAACGGCACGCCGAGCAGAGTCGCGTAGACCTCGGCCAGGCCGCGTTCGGTGACCAGGCCGAGTTGCAGCAGCACCAGATCGAGCCGCTGGCCGCTTTCGGCCGCGACGCGCCGGCCGCGATCGATGGTGAGCGAGTCGCACTGGCCCTGGCGCACCAGGATGGTGGCCAGCAGCTCTACCTGGCGGTCCGACGTGGCGTGTGTCGCCTGGGCCGGGTTCTGCGAGGTCGGGCGGGCGCCGGAGACATTCATGCCGGGGTAACATCCTCATCCGCGCGGCGTTGCAAGCAGCGCCGCCTATACGCAGCGCCCTCTCTACACCATGGTGCAGGGCAATGGGGGTCGCGGTCGAGTTAATCAACGGTTGGATTCTTCCCGTGGCCCTGGCACCGGCGGCCGGCAGCTTTCTGGGCGTGCTGGTTCGGCGGCTTCCGGAGGGCCGCCGGATCGCCGCTTCGCGCTCCGTGTGCGAGGCCTGCGGCCACGTGCTGGGCCCGCTGGACATGATCCCGCTGGTCAGTTTCGCGTGGCAGCGCGGACGCTGCCGTCATTGCGGGGCGCCGATCGGCGGTTTCCATCCGGCCATCGAACTCGCCGCCCTGGGCGTCGCGGCGGTCGCCGCCGTGCTGGTGCCGGCCGGGGCCGATCTGTGGATAAGTTGCATTTTGGGCTGGTGGCTGCTCACGCTGGCGTGGATCGACGCGGATAGCTTTCGTCTGCCCGACGCGCTGACCTTGCCGCTGGTGCTAGCCGGGCTCGCCGAGGCGCTGTGGCGCGACCCCGACCAGGTCAGCGCCCGCGCGCTCGCCGCCGCCGTTGCTTATGGCGCGCTGTGGGCGTTGGCGGCAGGCTACCGAAGGCTGCGCGGCCGCGAGGGGCTGGGCATGGGCGATGCCAAGCTGCTGGCCGCGGGCGGTGCCTGGCTGGGCCCGGCGCCGCTGCCCGCATTGCTGCTGCTCGCCGCCGGTTCGGCGCTGGTCTACGCGCTGCTTCTGCGGCTGCGCGGCACGCGCGTGACCGCCACGCTGAAACTGCCGTTCGGGCCCTTTCTGGCCGGCGCGATCTGGGCGCTATGGCTATGGACAGCGCATGCGTAGTTAGAAAAGCCGCGCAGCGCGAAAGGGGGTCTGGGGCCTCCGGCCCCAGCGGGGTCCAGGGGCAGAGCCCCGGCCTTCTTTTTCATGCATGTCCCGCGGTCCCCGAAAGCAACAGCGGATCCACCTTCAGGATCGCCATCGCGCGCCGCCATTTCGTCTCGTTGTCGTGATCGAACAACAGATCCAGCGTAGCCGGCGCCGACAGCCACGCATTTTCCTGGAACTCCCGATCCAACTGCCCGGGCCCCCACCCCGCATAACCCAGCGCCAGCAAGCCGCGCGCCGGCCCGCCGCCATCGGCGATTGCTTTCAGCACATCCAGGCTCGCGGTCAGCGCCACATCGTCGTTCACATGCAGGCTGCCCTCGCCGGTCCAGTCGCTGGTGTGCAGCACGAAGCCGCGCGCCGAATCGACCGGGCCGCCGCGGCACAGCTCCACGCGACGCCGCGGCGGCGCCGGCAGCACCTCCAGCTGCTCCAGCAAATCATCGAAACTCGGCCGCGTAATCGGGTGGTTTACCACGATGCCCATCGCGCCCTCCGGCGTGTGCGCGCACATGTAGATCACCGACTGCGCGAAATGCGGCGTGTTCATCGCCGGCATGGCGATCAGCAGCTGTCCCGTCAGCCTGCCTTCCCCCACCTGGCAATCCGCATCGTCACCGGACATCGGCCGAGTCCTATCCACCACGCTGATCTTGGCGTCGCCGCGGCCGGAAGCAAGCCAAACCCGCCGAGCGTGACAGCCAAGCCTCAATTGGTTACAGCATCTTCACCACAACGGCCGAAAGCTGCCCGCTCCATGATCAAGCCTGGCGACACTTTGCCCTCGATGAAACTCATGGTTGCGACACCGGAGGGTCCGCGCGAGGCCGCCACCGAGGACCTGTTTCGCGGCAAGCGCGTGGTGCTGTTCGCGGTTCCGGGCGCGTTCACGCCGACCTGCTCGGCGCGCCATTTGCCTGGCTATGTGGAGCAGGCGGCCGCGTTCAAGGCGAAGGGCATCGACAGCATCGTCTGCATGGCGGTGAACGACGCGTTCGTGATGGGCGCGTGGGCCCGCGCGCACGATGTGGGGGCCGATATCACGATGCTGGCGGATGGCTCCGCGGCGTTCACCAAGGCGCTGGGGCTTGAGCTGGATTTGACGCTGCGCGGCATGGGCGTGCGCAGCCAGCGTTTTGCGCTGGTGGCGGACGACATGAAGGTGACGCACCTGGCGGTCGAGAAACCCGGCGATTTCGACGTCAGCCGCGCCGAGGCGATCCTGGCGCACGTCTGAGACTTTAAGAAAGGCCAGGGGCTCTGCCCCTGGACCCCGCTGGGGCCGTAGGCCCCAGACCCCATTTCATTGTCATTGCGCGCCGCTCTTGCGGCGTGGCAATCCAGCTGCGCCCGCGCGGTGCCGGCGCTGATAGATCGACGCTGCGTCGCCAGGGTAGCCCATGGCTTTGCACCCTCGGCCGCGCACCCAACACGGAAATGTAATGTAACAGCCGTGGACTCCCCCCCCCCCCCCCCCCCCCCCGACTTCTGGGGGGCAAAAAAAGCCCCGCACCCACCCAGCCCCCCCCCCCCCCCCCT
>Ga0181531_10002274_pt1 | contig 12020 bp, 12 predicted proteins | sample PEATcosm2014_Bin_38_FD_119743 | JGI IMG/M metagenome (GOLD analysis project Ga0181531, IMG submission 119743) | Peatland microbial communities from MTU Mesocosm Facility, Houghton, MI, USA - PEATcosm2014_Bin11_10_metaG | ecosystem: Environmental > Terrestrial > Soil > Wetlands > Peat | place... | reverse complement strand
TCATCCAGCCGCACGAGCTGGTTGAAGCCGAGCATCGCGAACATCTTCATCGCCGCCTCCTGTTCGGCGATGAAAGCCGCCTCGACCTTTTCCAGGCCAGCGCGCCGGGCGATGTCCACAATCTCGCCCACGAGCGTCCTGGCCAGGCCGCGTCCGCGGAACTTCGGATGCACCAGCACGCTCACGCGCCCGATGTGCCGTTTCCAGCCGCCGAGCCGCTGGTGCAATGTCGCCACGCCGACGATCTCGTGATCCGCCAGCCCGAGCATCGGCAGGTTTCGGCCCACATCAATGTTCCGGCACCAGTCGCGGATGACCGCGATATCCTGGACGCGATGTTTGATGAACATTCGTTCCTTTTCCGGGATGTCGAGGAACAACTGGTGGAGTTCCTTTTCATCGTCACGCCGCAGCGGTCGCAGCGTCGCTTTGGTGGCGTCCTTGAGCTTGACGGTTTTCGGAAACTTCTGGAGTTCAAGTTCGATACTGTATGACATAAGCAACGTTATTGATTTTTCCGCACTCTGCGCCAAATCGTTTGCGACCGCAACTCAATAAACCCGCGAGGATTCGCCCGCGATGCCGTCGGCGTGGTTCCGCGCGCGTTCGTTGATCCGCGCCGGGTCGAGGCTCCAGCGCGTCGCCAGCAGCGGCACCTTGCCGACGTTGGCGGCCGTCCATTCCACCGCAGCCCACGAATCCGCGTTCGGCTCCTCGCCGTAGCCGAAGCATTTCATGCTCAACTCGATTTCCGCCGGCGTCTTTTCACCCTGATTCCAGATGGTCTCGCCCGCCCACGCATAGGCACGCGTGACGACACCGTTTTCCGCGCGCACCCAGGCGTGATGATGCAAAATCCGGTCGGCATGGAACAATTGCACCTGGCCAAGTTGACCGCTGATTCTGGCGAGGAAACGGAAACATTCGTCCACGTCGCAGCTCGAATTCGGCAGGCCGGAGCCGGTGACGATGATCCAGCCGTTCACTGGTGGGCCGACAAAAAAATTGCGCTCACCGGTCATACCTTCGGTCCAGGAACAGGGAGTAGGCTGATTCAATCCCAACGCTGCCTGCACCTTTCCGGGCTCGGTCGAACGCACGGCCATCCAGAGCGGAGGGCGTGAAGTGAACGCCGATTCAAACACGGGAACAATGCTCTGGCGTGGGGTCAAACCTTCCGCCGCGCGTGCCCGGCGATGCAGGATCATCATCCAGACAAAAATGACGCACGCGACACCCAGCGCCAGCAAGTGTCCCGCCAACAGCATCAATGTTTCCGCGTCCGTCGGACTCACGAGGAGAATTTACGCCTGCGCCGCGCCGGTTCAAATATATTTTTTTTGCAGCAGCAGGCATAAGCCCGCTCCAATTTTCTGCAGACTTGGAAAGAAATGAGCCGAGTCACGTCGGCTGCTACGAATTTTGAGCCAGCCAGTCGAGATATTTTCTATTGCCCGCGCTCACCGGCAAAACCAGAACCTCCGGCGTGTCGTAGGGATGCTTGGCGAGAACCAGTTTTTCCAACGCGGCCAGCTTTGATTTCTGCGTTTTCAAAATCAGCAGCACTTCCGCGCTGGATTCAATCTTGCGCTGCCAGCGGTAATGCGATTCGATTTTTGGAACGAGATTCGCGCACGCAATCAGCCGCGCCGACAGCGCGGCCTTGGCCAGCGCACGCGCCGTTTTCAAATCCGGCGCTGTGACCAGAATGATGGCGAATTTTATAGTGGTTTTCATTTTAGCGAATCCGGTTTATTTCCGCTGAATATTCTGTTTAAGTCAAGACATGGACGCCGCATTGCCGCCGCTCGCTGCCAGCACGCTTTACCTCGTCGCCACGCCGATTGGCAACCTGGAGGACATCACGCTGCGCGCACTCCGTGTCCTGCGCGAGTGCGACGTGGTTGCCGCCGAGGACACCCGGCATTCCGGGCAATTGCTGAAGCATTTCGGAATCTCTAAACCGCTTTTGAGCTATTTCCAGTTCAACGAAGCCAAACGCAGCGACGAAATCATCGAGCGTCTCCGGCGCGGCGAAAAAGTCGCGCTGGTCACGGATGCCGGCAGTCCCGGCATCAGCGATCCGGGCGAGCGCGTGGTCAAGGCCGCCATCGCCGCCGGTTTCCGCGTCGAAGCCGTGCCGGGCGCGTGCGCGCTTGTTGCCGGGTTGACGGCGAGCGGTTTGCCGACGGATGAATTTCATTTCATCGGTTTCCTGCCGCACAAGTCCGGGCAGCGGCGGAATCAATTGGATTTGCTCAAAACTGTCGCCGGCACCTTGGTTTTCTACGAATCGCCGTATCGCATCGAGAAATTGCTGGGCGAATTGCACGAGGTTTTCCCCGAACGCCAGGTTGTCCTCGCGCGCGAGCTGACGAAGAAGTTCGAGGAATTTCTGCGCGGCAAACCGGCGGAGCTTTTGGAAATCGCCGGGAAGCGCAGCTTGAAGGGGGAATTTGTGGTGATGGTTGGAGAAAAATAATGTCGCGCGAAGGACGCAAGGGAAACGAACGCTTTCATTCTCCTTCGCAAACTTCGCGGTCTTCGCGCGAAATAGGCTTTGAATTCAATCTGGTTTCACTCCAAATTTTACGGGCATGAAACATTCCCTGACCGTGGCCGTGCTGCTGCTGTTCGCGTTTGTCGCGGCGGCTTCAGATTCCACCGACATTTACCATGCCGGCTGGATTGACCTGGACAAGAACGGGAAGAAGGATGCCTACGAAAATTCCACGCTGCCGGTTGCCAAACGCGTGAATGATCTGCTGAAGCGGATGACGCTCGACGAAAAGATCGGCCAGCTCTGGCAGGTGAACTATAACAACGACAGCCCGGACCGAAAGTTCGCCGGGCAATTGAAGCGCGGTGAAATCAGCTCCTTTCTGGACAGCTCCGCGCTCATCGAAAATCCCGTGATGCGGAACAAGCTGCAACGCACCGTCGTCGAGCAAAGCCGCCTCGGCATTCCGGTGATTTTTGGACACGATGTCATTCACGGCTTCCGCACAATTTTTCCCATTCCGCTGGCGCAGGCATGCGCGTGGGAACCGGATTTGTTCGAGCGGACGCAGAGGATTGCCGCGCGCGAAGCGGCGGCGGCGGGAATTGACTGGACGTTTGCGCCGATGGTGGATCTGGCGCGCGACCCGCGCTGGGGCCGCATTGCAGAAGGATTTGGCGAAGACCCGTGGCTCGGCGTCCTCGATGCGGCAGCCAGCGTGCGCGGTTTTCAAGGAACGAATGTCGCCGATCCGGATCATGTCGTCGCCTGCATGAAACATTACGTTGGCTACGGCGCGGCGGAAGGCGGGCGCGATTACAACACGACGGAGATTTCGGAGTTCACGCTGCGTAATTTTTATCTGCCGCAGTTCAAGGCTGGCGTGGATGCGGGCGCGCTGACGGTGATGAGCGCGTTCAATGACCTTTCCGGCATGCCCGCCAGCGGCAACCGCCACACGCTGACGGAAATTTTGCGCGGCGAATGGCATTTTCCCGGCTACGTCGTCAGCGACTGGGCGGCGGTTGGTGAGTTGGTTGATCACGGCGTCGCGGCGGACGAGGCGGACGCCGCGCGGCTCGCTTTCAAGGCGGGCGTGGACATGGAGATGGTTTCCACGACTTATCCCGACACGCTGGCGCAACAGGTGAAGGCGGAAAAAATTCCGCTGTCCGTCGTGAACGAAGCCGTGCGCCGTGTGCTGACGGTGAAATTCGAGAAGGGCTTGTTTGATCATCCCTTCACGGACGAGACGCGCTACCGGACGGCGTTTCTTCGGCCGGACGCCATTGCCCTGGCGCGCGAGGCCGCCGCCAATTCCTGCGTGCTGTTGAAAAATGAATATGGCGCGCTGCCCGTTTCCGGGGAGACGAACAAAATCGCGCTCATTGGGCCGTTCGCGGAGGATGCGGAGGAAATGGTCGGGCCATGGTCTTCGCGCGGCCATGCAGACGACGCCATCTCGCTGGCCGCCGGCATTCGCGCAAAACTTCCAAATGGTGTCAACCTGACCATTGCGCGCGGCTGCTCCATAATTGAGCCGAACAGCGGAAAACCGCGGCGTCATCTCGGCGATTCTTCAAAAATCATCGAGCGTCCGACTGGCGGCAGTGAAATCGCCGACGCCGTTGCCGTCGCCAGCGCGGCGGACGTGGTGGTGATGGCGCTGGGCGAACCGCGCGACTGGAGCGGCGAGGACGGCAGCCGCAGCAGCCTCGGCCTTGCCGGGCGGCAGCAGGAATTGTTCGACGCGGTCGCCGCGACGGGCAAACCGGTCATCGTCGTTTTGTTCAATGGCCGTCCGCTGGCCATTCCGGAAATTCAGGAAAAAGCCGCGGCGATTCTGGAGGCGTGGTTCCCCGGTGTTCAGGGCGGGAACGGCGTGGCCGACGTGCTTTTCGGCGATGTTGATCCCGCCGGCAGGCTCACCACCACATTTCCAAACAGCGTCGGGCAGGTGCCGGTTAATTACAATCATTTCAACACCGGCCGTCCTGGCGTCGGCGAATACAAGGGCAACTACGCCGACGGCCCGACGGCGCCGCTTTATCCGTTTGGCTTCGGCCTGACCTACACCAAGTTTGATTTCGGCAACATCCGCCTTGACGCGCCGGTGGTGAAACTTGGCGGGCGGCTCGTTGCGCATTTGACGGTGGCAAACACCGGGTCCCGCTCCGGGACGGAAGTTGTGCAACTTTACATCCGCGCGCTCGCCGCCTCCGCCGGGCCGCGTCCGGTGCGCGAGTTGAAAGGTTTCCAGAAAATTCCGCTTCAGCCGGGCGAGTCGCGCGCCGTGACGTTTACCCTTTCCGCGAACGACCTCGGCTATTACGACACCAAAGGCAACTGGCTGGTTGAGCCGGGCAAATACCAGCTCTGGTTCGCGAAGGATTCCGCCTCCGGACAGCCGACGGATTTTGAAGTGGTGAAATAATTGGGCAGGGAAGTTGTCCCGAACCTTCATGGCAGCGGACGTGAGTCCGCTCTAACTTCTCCCGTATCCTTGAAATAATGAGCCGGCTTACACCGGCTGCTACACGAACTTGCCGGGATTCAAGATGCCCTTCGGGTCAAGCGCGTGTTTCACGGTGCGATGAAGTTCGTGCGCTTCCGGGGAAATCGCCTGCGGCCACCAGCGTTTCTTGGCCAGGCCGATGCCGTGCTCGCCGCTGATGGCGCCGCCGGACGCGATCACCCAGCGAAAAAGTTCATCGAGGCATTTTTCGGCGCTAGGCTTCGCTCCGGGCTGCGTATAATCCACCATCACGTTCGTGTGGATGTTGCCGTCGCCGGCGTGGCCGAAGCAGGCAACGGGCAGGCCGTGTTTCTTTCGCAGCATCGCGGCGAATTTGAAAAGGCTCTCCAGCTTCCCGCGCGGCACGACGATGTCCTCGTTCAATTTCGTCAGGCCGGTGTCGCGGAGCGCGTAGGAAAATTCGCGGCGGATTTGCCAAATGGCTTCGCATTCTTTGCTGCCGAAACCGCGCTCCACGAACAGCGGCTTTTGTTTGCGGATAATCATTTCCACGGCTACGATTTCATGGCGCACGGAAGTTTCCTGCCCGTCCAGTTCGCAAATCAGATGCGCCTTGCAGCCGAGCAGTCGTTTGCTTTTCGTGCGCTTGGCGGCGGCGGCAAGGGTGAACTCGTCCGCGAGTTCGGCGGCGCACGGCAGAAATCCGGCACCGAAAATCGCCTGCAACGCGCGGACGGCGGAGTTCATCGAGTTGAAGCCGACGGCGAGATTCGCGCGGAACGGCGGCAGTGGAATCAGCTTCAACGTCGCCTCGGTGATGACGCCGAGCAAACCTTCCGAGCCGACGAAGAGCCGGTGCAAATCGAAGCCGGTCTTGTTTTTGTGCGTGCGCCCGCCGAGCCGGACGATGGCGCCGCCGGCCAGCACGACTTCAAGGCCGAGGACGTAATCGCGGGTGACGCCGTATTTGAGGCAGCGCGGCCCGCCCGCGTTGGTGGCGATGTTGCCGCCGATGAAATTGTCCGCGCGGCTGGCGGGGTCAGGCGGATAAAACAGGCCGCGCCGCTCAACCGTTTCCTGCAAAAATTTTGTGTTCACGCCGGGCTGGACGACGGCGACGAAATCGGCGGCGTTGATTTCGCGGATGCGGTTCATGCGTTCCAGCGAGAGCACGATGCCGCCGCGCACAGGCACGCAGCCGCCGACGTAGCCGTGGCCCGCGCCGCGCGGCGTCACGGGAATCCGGTGCTGGTTCGCAAATCTCAAAACCGTCGCGACGCTTTTGGCGGAGCGGGGCAGGGCAACGGCGTCGGGCTGGTGCGCGGCGAACCATTTGTCGCCCGCGTATTTTGCGAGCGTGGCGGGTTCAAGGAAAATTTCGCCGGGCAGGATTTTTTTGAGCCGGCGGAGAATCTTGATTTTTGCGGGAGTCATTTGGCTTCGAGAAACTCCCTGACGTCGGCAGTTTCAACTTCAGGCACCTGGACGCGTATGGGGATTGTGTTGGAAAAGCCACCGCGCCAGGATGAGGCGCTTTCATCAGAGACGAACGGATGAAAACCTGCTGCTTCAAGCCGTGAACACACAATATCTGCTTCATTCAGATTAAATGTCGTGAAGATGGTGGAGAAATCCATGTTGCGGTGGCTGAAAATTCACTTCGTGACAAACGCAGTGTCGGTTTTGGCGCCGGTGGCGTTCCGCACATCCGCGAAGACGATGATGCCCGCGCCGGTTTGGAGCAAGGTCTGGACTTCGGCCTCGATCTGCTGGCCAATGTGCGACTGGCCGTTGTTGATGACGACCATTGTGCCGTCGGGCAGGTAGCCAATGCCCTGGCCCTTGTCCTTGCCTTCGCGGACGATTTTCAACTGGAGGATTTCACCGGGCAGAAGGATGACCTTGAGGCACTTGGAAACCTCATGGAGATTGATGCAACTGACCTTTTGCAGTGCGGCGATCTTGCCCAGGTTGTAGTCGTTGGTGAACAACTTGGCGTTGAGGTTGCGCGCCAGCCGGACGAGTTTGGAATCCACTTCCTTGTCCTCGGGAAAATCGCCGTCGTGAATGCGCACCTCGATGATGCCGTTGCGCTGGATGCGATTGAGCATTTCGAGGCCGCGCCGGCCGCGGGCGCGCTTGATGGCGTCGCCGGAGTCGGCGATTTGCTGGATTTCCCGGAGCACAAAACGCGGAACGATGATCAGCCCTTCGAGCAGGCGCGTCTCGATCAGGTCGGCGATGCGCCCGTCAATGATGACACTGGTGTCGAGCAACAGCAGGTTGTCCGGTTTGTTCTGCGGTGAGAAGCGGACGTAGGGGATGATGAGCGAAAAATCCTCCTTGTTGCTGCGCATGGCGAGGATCATGCCGATGTAACCGAAGCCGAGGAACAAGCCGAGCCGGATGAGCCAGAGTTGGGCGGGCTCGGCGTTTTCAAAGAGTCCGGACCAGACAATCAGCATCGCGACGAGCGAGCCGAGCAGCAAGCCGAAGGTGATGGCGGAAAACGCGCGGAGCGAAAATCCCTTGAGCATTTCATCCACGGCAATCAGCAGCCCGCCAAACCCGAAGCCGATGACCATGCCGATGAAGCTGGCGTGAGCAGTGCCGACGAATTCCGGGCGCACCTGGCTTATGGCGTAGCCGGCCAGGATGCACAGGCTCAAAAACAACACGCGGATGGCCCACAATGGTTTCATGGCGATGGCAGGGCGGAGGGCGGCGCGTTGGTGGGCAACGGTTCCTTGTGCCAGAGAAAATGCCACAAGCCGAGCCGGTTCAGGTTGCTCGTGGCGATGGACAGGTTGTTCGCGATGGCTTGCACGTTGGTGGCCAGTTGCTGATTTTGCAGCACAGTGCCTGCCAAACCCCGGCCGGATTGCATATCATCCATTAATTTATTCAGCGTGTCGGTGGAGGACTTGATGTTTTGCACGGAGGCGGTGATTTCGGGAGAATTCGTCGCCAGCAGGCTGTCGGCGGAACTGGCCATCCGCGTCAGCTCCTGCGAGAACAAAAGCACGTTGCTGACGGCGAGTCCGACCTGCGAACTGTTGGTGGCGATGATGACATTGATGTCGCTCATTGTGCCCATCGCCTGTTCGGAAACCGTCCGGAGGTTGTTCATGGCGATGGAAAAATTGGTGAGCGTGTTCACGTTCAGCACCACGCGGCGCAAGTCCGTGACCGAGGCGTCCAATTTTTGGGCGGTGTCGTCAATCCGGTTGACAAAGCCGGCGGCGGAGCGCGCGACTTCCTGCAGGTTGAACGGCGCTTCGCAATTGACCGGGGCGTCGTTGGTCAGATACGAACCTAGGTTGTCCGTCGGAACGATCGCCACATACTGGTCGCCGAGAAAGCCGGATTGCTCGATGACGAACCGCGAGTCGCCGTAGATTTTGAAGTTCTTGTAAATCTTCAGGAGGATGGTCACGCTCCGGGTGTCATCGGCGAGCTGGATGTCCGAGACGCTGCCGACCTGCACGCCGGCGAGCAGGACTTTCGCGCGCTGCTGGAGGCCGCCGACGTTGCTCGCGTGCAGGCGCAATTCATAGGTGCCGTGGAACAGGCTCGTGCCCTTGCTGAACTGAACCAGCAGCACGGCCAGCAACACCAGCCCCACGAACACGAACAGGCCCACTTTGGTTTCCAATCGTTTTTGTTCCATGATTCAAACTCAATTCTCTTTTGCGTCCGCCACGCCGTCAATGAATTGCCGCACCACCGCGTCCCGCGACGCAAAAAATTCGTCCGCCGGGCCGGTCGCGTAAAGCTTCTTTTCGTTCAGCATCAGAATCCGCTGGCCGACGCGCCGTGCCGTCCGCATGTCGTGCGTCACCACCACCGTCGTCACCTTCAGCCGGTCGCGCACGCGCAGGATCAACTGGTCAATGCTGTCGGACACAATCGGGTCCAGCCCCGTCGTCGGCTCATCATAAAGCACAATTTGCGGTTCGTAAATGATGGCGCGCGCCAGCCCCACCCGCTTGCGCATGCCGCCCGACAGCTCGGCGGAATTTTTATTTTCCGTGCCGGGCAAATCCACCAGCTCCAACGTCGCGGCCACGCGCCGGGAGATTTCCGCCTCCGTCAAATGTTCGTGCCGGCGCAGCCCGAACGCCACGTTTTCCGAGACCGTCATCGAATCGAACAATGCCGCGCCCTGGAACACCATGCCAAATTTCCGGCGCACGCCCAGCAACTGGCGTTCGTTCATCCGCACGATGTTTTCGCCGTCAATCAGCACCTCGCCCGAGTCCGGTTGCAGGAGGCCGATGAGATGCTTGAGCAGAACGCTCTTGCCGCCGCCGCTGCGCCCGATGATGGCGACCGATTCGCCGCTTTCAATCCGAAAGCTGATGCCATCGAGGACTTCCTGCGCGCCGAAACTTTTATGCAACTGGCGGACTTCAATCATAACTGCCCCACCAGTTTGCCCATCACCAGCGTCAGGAAAAAGTTCGCGATCAGGATGCTGATGGAGGCATAAACCACGGCCTCCGTCGTCGCGCGTCCCACGCCTTGCGCGCCCAGCCCGCACGTCATGCCCTTGTAACAGCCGATGAGCGCGATGATGCCGCCGAAAATAAATGCCTTGACCAGGCCGATCACCAGATCCACGTCATGCGTGAAGTGCAGCATATTATACCATAAATAAGTCGGGTCAATGCCCAGCAAATACACACCCACCAGATAGCCCGCGCCGATGCCCATGACGACCGATTCCACCGTGAGCAGCGGCAGCACGATGTGCGCCGCCACCAGCCGCGGCACGACGAGGTAATCCACCGGATGCGTCGCCAGCGTCCGCAGCGCGTCAATCTGCTCTGTCACCCGCATGGTGCCGATCTCGGCGGCCATGGACGCGCCGACGCGCCCGGCCACCATGAGCGCCGTCAGCACCGGGCCGAGTTCGCTGCACATGGAAACGCCCACGACCGCCAGCGATGCGGTGTCCATCTTGACCTTGTGAAACTGAAAATATGTTTGCGCCCCCAGCACCATGCCCGTGAACGCGCCGGTGACCAGCACGACCAGTTGCGACTTCACGCCGATGAAATAAATCTGGAAGAGCACATCGCGCCACGTCATCCGGAGCCGGAGCAGCGAGGCAAAGGCGTCCCGCGCGAGCAGGGTTATCTGCCCCAGCCCGTTGAGCGTGTCATGCACGCGCCGGTTTGCCAAAAGATTCATTGCCGGCTACAAACTAGCAATCCGCGCGCGATTTGGCCAGCGCGGGATTTAGGCAAACCGATTCCGGCGCAATTATTTAGTTGAATTTAACCCGAAGGAGGCTTAAAAACTGCGGTGATAAGACGCAACAGGCACCCTTTATGAAAACCAAACTGCGCTATTTCTTCGCCCTGATGGCGTTGCTCGCTGGCATCAACCACGTCGCCGCGCAAGGCACGACGGCATTCACCTATCAGGGCCAGCTTCGCGACGGCGGCACTAACGCCAACGGCGTTTATACGATGATTTTCAAACTTTACGATGCCAGCACCAACGGGAACCAAATTAGCACGGCCATCACGAACAGTCCGAGTCTGTTCAACGGGCTTTTCACCGTGAACCTGGATTTCGGCGCGGGTGCGTTCAATGGCAGCGCCCGCTGGCTTGACATCACCGTCACCAACGGCCCGACAACCCAGACGCTTTGGCCGCGGGTGCAAGTCTTGCCGTCACCGTATGCGCAATTTGCTGCCATTGCAGCGACGGTAACAAACGGCGCGATCATGAACTCCCAACTGGCCATCAACGCGGTGGCTACGACCAACATTCAGAGCGGAGCAATCACTACGGCGCAGCTTGCCTTCGGCGCCGTCGCCAACTCAAATCTCGCCGTCAATGCCGTGGCGACCACGAACATCCAGAACGGAGCGGTCACCACGGCCCAGATTGCCAACGGCGCGGTCACGAATCAAAATCTGACAGCCAATGCCGTGAATGCAACCAACATTGCCAGCGGCCAGGTCGTCAAGAGCATCAACGGTATTTTTACTGACAATGTGGTGCTCTCGCTGATTGGCATTCTTCAGCAGGGGGCGAACACGGCTTTGTTTCCGATTGGGACCAATCTTCAAGTATCCGCCCTGGTTCCCAACATGCAGGCGCTCACAACAAACGGAACATTTACGGTTCCGACAAATGTCACAAGAATCAAGGTCGAATTGTGGGGCGGCGGCGGCGGCGGCGGCAAAGGCAATTCTTCCGGAGGGAGCGGCGGCGGCGGCGGCGCGGGTGGTTATGCGTTCAACGTTCTTAATGTTGTTCCCGGCACAAATTATCCGGTTACGGTCGGAATCGGCGGCACCAACGGCATCGCCGGCACCTTCAGCAGCTTTAGCAACTTGGTCAGCGCGACGGGAGGTGGCGCCGGAGCCAATGCGGCTTCCACCGCCAATGGTGGCGGAGGAGTTGGAGGAACAACCACCAATTCGCTGGTATCATTCGGGACTGGAGGAGCGACCACCAACTCGATTGTTTTATTTGCCGGTAGTGCCGGAGGAGCGGGAGGCACTATCGCGGGCGTTGGGGGCAACGGAGCATCGGCTCTTGGGCCTATCGGCGGTATCGGTGGTTTGGGAGGTGTCACTCCCAATGGAACTGCCTCCGGTGCCGGCGGGAACGCCAACGGGGCGGGTGCGGGTGGTGGCGGCAGTTCAGCCGGCGCAAATCCCGCCCCGGGTGGAACCGGCGGTCCCGGATTGGTCATCGTCTATTATTGACGCAAGCAAAGAATGAATTTCCAGCACCGATGGGAATCTTGCTCCTGCTATCGCTGGTTTGCCTTTCGGGAATGGCTTACGCCCAAAGCAGCGCGCGGTTCGTCATCACCCGAGGTGTGATTGACGGCGGCGCAGCCACCGTTCAGCGGATGAGCCAGTAAATCAGCGCGAATTGGGCGGCGGTGACGGCGGCGATGAGCGTCCAGATAAAAAGTTCGCGGAGGCGCAGCCCGCGCTGCCGCGCGGCGGCGAGCCAGAATTGCAGTTTCGCGGAGCCGATCGTGATGGTGTCGCCGTTGCGGAGAGTTTGATT
>Ga0181531_10002273_pt1 | contig 12021 bp, 9 predicted proteins | sample PEATcosm2014_Bin_38_FD_119743 | JGI IMG/M metagenome (GOLD analysis project Ga0181531, IMG submission 119743) | Peatland microbial communities from MTU Mesocosm Facility, Houghton, MI, USA - PEATcosm2014_Bin11_10_metaG | ecosystem: Environmental > Terrestrial > Soil > Wetlands > Peat | place... | reverse complement strand
CACCGGCAAATCGGGGATCGCTTGGGCGAGGCTAACTGTGAAACGCGCCTGGGCGATGTGGCGCGCATGCAGTCTCGCTACGCGGAGGCCGCTGATTTCTACCAGCGAGCGCTGCCCATCTACCGTCAAATCGGCGACCGCCGGGGCGAAGCCGATTGCCTTCGGTCAATGGCCAAGCTGGCCGCGCTCCAGCAAAGTAAGAACCTTGCCCGCGAGGCTTCCGAACTGGCTGCCGGCATATACTCGAACATCGGCCTCGCCGAGCAAGCCCAGGAGGTCCGCGACGAAGCCCTCGCGCTCGAAGCGGTGGTTACTCCGTAACAGCTTTGGATTCGATCCCGCGATGTAATCCGCCACCGGCTTCGCACCCTGATTCCCGTGCTTCCGGTACCGCACCGCCACCTGCCCGCTCTGAGCTTCCCGGTCGCCGCCCTACCCCACCGGCCCGCCCCAATCCACGCTCCTCCGCAGCGGCGCCTTCAGCACCTTCCCCCCTGGATTGCGCGCCAGCGGCTCCTGCCGCATCACCACATATTGCGGAACTTTGAAATCCGCCAGCCGCTCCCGCGCGAAAGCCAGAATATCGCCCACATCCGCCTTGGCGCCCGGCCGCACCACGATCACCGCGCCCACTTTCTCGCCCATCATCTCATCGGGCACGCCCACCACCGCCACCTCGTAAACGGCGGGGTGTGCGGCCAGCGCGCTCTCCACCTCCACGCAATAGACGTTCTCGCCCCCGCGGTTGATCATGTCCTTCTTGCGGTCCACGATCTGGACGAAGCCCTCACCATCGATCCGCGCCAGATCGCCCGTATGCAGCCACCCATCCACGAACGTCTGGGCCGTGGCTTCGGGTTTGTTCCAGTATCCCTTCACCACGTTGGGACCGCGTACCAGCAGTTCGCCCACGCCGCTCTGCGCGTCCGCCTCGAATAGCTTCAGGTCCACCACCGGCGCGGCGAATCCGACCGAATCGGGACGCGTGCGCGCGTAGTCGTGCGGCAGAAAAGTGGCCACCGACGTGGTCTCGGTGAGGCCGAATCCATTGCCCACGCGCGCTTCCGGGAAAGCTTCCGTGATGCGCCCCACCAGCGCGGGCGCAATTGGCGCGCCGCCGTACATCACCCACTTGACGCCCCGCACGTCGATGCCGCCGAAGTTGGCCTGGCTCAAAGCCAGCCAGTAAATGGCGGGAACCGATACCAGCAGATTGATCCGCTCGGCGCCGATAGCCGCCAGAAACGCCTGCACCTCGAACGCCGGCATGATCACGGTGGTTCCGCCCATTTCGCAGGTAGGCAGAAGCTGGCTGTTGCACCCCGTCACATGAAATAGCGGCACCGATACCAGATTGCGGATGCTTCCATCGCCGGGCAGGGTCATGATGCGGCGGCAGGTCTCGGTGTTCGCCAGGAAGCCTTCCTGCGTGGTCATGGCGCCCTTGGGGAAGCCGGTTGTGCCGCTGGTATAGAAGATGGCGGCCACGTCCCGCGGCGTCCAGTGCGCGGTGACGAACGGCGGGCCATCCGGCAGCGCATGTCCGGGCAGGAAGGTGAACGCGGCGCCGGAGTCGGAGACCACGTATGCCACTTCCGGTTCGCTGAACCGCGTATTCACGGGCACAACGATGGCGCCGGCCATTTGCGCGCCGAAGAAAGCCAGGCACCAGTGGAGGCCGTTCGGCAGCCGAATAGCGACCCGGTCGCCCGCACGAAGGCCTTGTCTGCGCAGGCCGCCGGACACGCGCGCGGCGCGGTCCCAAAGTTGGCGGTAGGTGACGCGCTCGCCGCCCAGTTCCACAATAGCCTCGGCCCGAGGCGTTTTCTCTACTATGGCCCTCAGCATCTCGACCAGCGATGCGGGACGCCCGTCATAGCGCGCGATGCCGTCGCCGCCGCGCGTGATGCCGCGTTCGTCGAACGGGCGAATCATCAGTAAGCCCCCTCCTTTTCGAATATCCGGCGCGGATTCTCCACCAGCATGGTGTGGATCTGCGCATCCGTGACGCCGCGCGCGCGCAACGCGGGCAGCACGTCCTTGTGAATGTGCCGGTAATGCCAGTTGGGCAGCATCGGCGCGGCGCGTCCCGGAATCCAGTCGTTGAAGCACGCCGCGTCGTGCGAAAGCACCATCTTATCCGCGTGACCTCGCTCGCACATGCGCACCACCGTGTCCACGCGCTCCGCGAAAGGCAGCAGCATGTCGATGCCAAAGCGATCCATGCCAAGGTACGACCCGGGCGCGATGAGCTCTTCCAGGTACCCAATGTCGGTGGTGTCCCCGGAGTGGCCGATCACCACGCGCGTTAGATCCACGCCCTCCTGCTCGAAAATGCGCTGCTGTTCCAGCCCGCGGCGCGTGGCCGCGTGCGTATGGGTCGAAATCGGCACGCCCGTGCGCCGATGCGCCTGCGCCACCGCGCGCAGCACCCGCTCCACTCCGGGCGTCACGCCGGGCTGGTCGGTGGCGCACTTGAGTATCGCCGCGCGCACGCCGGTGCCCGCGATGCCCTCTTCGATATCCCGCACGAACATCTCGACCATGGGTTCGGGGCCGTCCAATATCGTGCCGGGCCCCTGGAAGTGAAAATGAAACGGCAGATCGTTGTAAGTGTAGACGCCGGTCGCCACCACGATCCGCAGCGGCGTCAGCGCGGCCACCCGCTGGATGCGCGGGATGTACCGCCCCAGCCCGATCACGGTCAGATCCACGATCGCCTGCACGCCCAACTGGTAAAGCTCGTTCAGGCGCGCGGCCGCGTCGGCGATGCGCTGCTCTTCGTCGCCCCAGATATCCGGATAGTTCTGCAGGATTTCGGTGGAAAGCACGAAAACGTGTTCGTGCATCAGGGTGACCCCGAGTTCCGCCGTATCGAGGGGTCCTTGCACTGTGTGGATGCGGGCCATCCGCGTAGTATATTCGAATTCGCGTGCCCTATCTTTTGGGGATCAGTGCGCGAAGCTGGGCCGCTGCCATGTGAACCTCTCCCTCCACCGAAAACCACAGCCGGCCTTCTCTGCCGCTCAAAAACCGCGCGCTCCCCAGCGTAGCGGCGGCCGCGGCCTCCGGCGGCAGCGCGGACCTGAGATCCAGTCCCTTGCGAATAGACGATTCGATGCTGCCGGCGATCTTCTCCTTCACGGTCGTGCCCAGCGATCCGGATCGCAACACCTCTCCCAGCGACCCATCGGCATCGATTTTCTGCACCTCCGACGCCATCGCGATCCCGTCCGCGCCAACCGACGGCGTCAATTGCACCGTCATCACGGCGTTGCCGCCCACCAGCCTCTTGACTATTTCCCGCCCGAACGCCCTGGCGCAGGCGAAACGCTCGTAGTGCACGTGGGCGGTCAGGATCGCGGCCGGAGAGGCGGGTACCAGCGTGGCGCTATCCACTGAGAGCCGCTCGCCGCAGCGGTCCGAGCGATTCAGTTGAGAGGCCAGCAGCGCGCCGATGTTGTCCTGCAGATCGCTCAGATCCGCCGTCAATGCCAGTCTGAAGGGCCCCTGAGCGCCGCTGGAAACCGCTCCCCACGCCGTGATTTTGACCGCCTGGCCCTTTACGTCAAGCGAAGCCGTCACCGGCGGGATCTTGAATTCGAGATCTTCCGCCGAGGCTTGCGCGGCGAAGATCGGCGCGAGGCACAACAGCAAGTGAAACCGCATCAAATCCACTGGACGCTGCGGCTGCCCACCCAGTTACGTCTTGTGATGCAAGCTCTGCTTATGCGTGGCCTCCGGCAGCCGCCGCGCGCCGCTGCAGTTCATCGGTGGACATGTCCTCTTTGTGCGTGGCGAAGTGCCAGCAATGTCCGAATGGGTCTTCGAACCCGCCGGTCCGGTCGCCGTAGAACTGATCCGCCACCGGCCGCAGCACCTTCGCGCCGGCGGCCTCCGCCTTGGCGGCTAAAGCGTCCACATCTTCCACGTAAATATGAATTTGGACCGCTGTGCCGCCCAGCGTACGCGGACTCAGGAAGTTGATCGCCGGATGCTCGTCCGCCAGCATGATCTTGGCCTTGCCGATCACAATCTCGGCGTGGCCGATTCTGCCATCCGGGCCTGGTATCCGCAGCGTTTCCGTCGCGCCAAATGCTTTCTTGTAGAACTCGATGGCGTCGGCCGCCCCCTTGATCGCCAGGTACGGGGTCGCGCCCTCGGAACCCTCTGGTATTGCTTTCACTGTGTTTGCCATGTATCCATTGTCGGCGAACGCACGCCGAAGCGTATTGTACAAAATTGAAGTCACTCGATCAGCGGCACATGATTCAGATGTTCCGTCCGTCCCGCCACGTATGCCGACGGATTGATCCCCGAAAACGCCCGAAAGTCGCGAATGAAATGCGCCTGATCGAAATAGCCGCTATCCGCCGCCACCGCGGCCCACTCCACCGGCCGCCCCGCGCCGATGCGCCGCAACGCGCGCTGGAATCGCCGCACGCGGCAAAACAGCTTCGGTGTGAGCCCCACTTCGCCGCTGAAGACCTGTATGAAACGCTTGGCGCTCAGCCCGATCTGCCCGGTCACATCCGCGATCGTGCGCGTGTGCGGCGCGCCGCGAAACTCGTTTAGCGCAAAAGCCACCGCCGGATGCCGCTCCAACCGCTCAGCCGCTTGTTCGAGCAGCGTCTGTTCCAACACTCGAAACTTGGCGTCCGCACTGCCGGCCTCCAGCAGGCGTTCCCGCAAGCGGTCCGCCAGGCTGCCCCACAAATCCTGCAGCGACACCAGCGTGTTGCGCAACTCGCTGGCCGGCAGGTCGAAAAATGGAAACGCGCCTCCCAGCTTGAAGTGTACGCCGGCCACGGAATGCTGCCCGGCAGTATCGATTACAAAAAATTCCGAGTGCGCGCCAACCATCACCGACCCGCGCAGCGTCTGGTATTTTCCGGTTTCGTGCGGGTCGTACACCCGCGTCAGGTCTTCCTTGAGGTTGATCACCAGCTCCATGGAGCCGTCGGGAAGCAGGCGCTCCTTCTCATGTGGCTGCTCATAGCCCTCGTACAACCAGAGCAGTGCCACGAAATCCGATAGCGGCGGGGCCGGGATGTGCCGGTGAAACTGCATCGGATCAGCGGGGGCAGGCGGTGGCGCGCACGTGTCCGCGCGGCCCGTAGCGCGCGATCAAGGCTGGCGGAACGCGGGCCAGCGTCAGGCTCCACTGGCCGGACACCAGCGCGCTTTCATGCAGGATAGCGCCGGTGCGGGCATTGATATGGAGCAGACGGGCAGCGCCTGGCGCACGCGGACCGCCGGACTCGATGACGTACAGATCGCGGCCATCCGGACTGGCCGCCATCCGGTTGACGCGCACCGATGCGGCCTCGTAAATGAAGCGGCCGGTGGACGGGTGGATCAGGTACACTCCGCCGCGCGCCGCTTCCGGACAGGTGAGCCGCCGGTCCACCTTGAATCCGAACGCTTCCGCTAGGAAAAGTTCGTCCGGCGCTCCCGCCAACGTCAGCAGGACGGGTTCGTTGCACAAGCCGTGGAGATCCGGCAGCTCTATGGGCCGCGCCGGCGAAAGCTCGCCGTTCTCCGCCTTCACGCTCCACAGCCAGCCCGTTCCGCGATTCCCATCGCCGCCGTAATTGAATAGGTAGAAGCGGTCTCCAGCCCAAGCGCCTGTGACCGGTCCCAGCGGCAGCGGAATCCGGCGGACCGTCCCTTCGGACGCCATATCGAAGATAGCCAAAGAAGGCTGCGGAGAATTCGTCACGCCGAACAGCCACCGGCCATCGGGCGAAGGTTGCAGGTTATACGCACCGGGCGCTTTCAAGGTGGAAATTCGAACCAGGTTGGACGCATCGAAGACATCCACGCCGCCTTTGCCCTGCGTAAAGAGAAAACGGCCGTCCGGCGAAGGCGCGCCGAACAGCGCGGGCGTGGCCACCGGGCACATCCCCCGCGTTTCCAGATCCAGTGAGTACAGGCCGCAGGAGTCCGCCGTCCGGTCTTCGGCCTTGGCGATGTAGAGCCGGCGGCCATCCGGGCTGGCGGCGACGCTTTCAATGCGCTGGCCGGCGCCGATGCCGACGCTGCCCAGCGGCGCCAGTGCCGCATCGAAGAAATCGATCCGCCCGGCTTGGTCGGCGGCCAGCACCACCAAAGGATATTCGGCGAAGGCGGGCGCCACCGCCAGCGTCAAAAGCGGCAATAAGAAGAAACGGCGCATATCTCCCCCTACTTCACCGGCCTATCCGGCTCCGGCGCTTTCGGCTTGGGCAGAACCGGCGGCAAAACCGGCTTGGGTGGCTTGGTCGGCGCAGGCGCCATGGCGGGTGCCTTGGATCCCGGCGGATACACCACGATTATGCCCATATAGACAGGCACGGGAACGTCGACCTCCACCGGAACTTCCTCCGTGGGTCCCTGCGCCGTCTGCACTATAACTACCGGAGGCTCCGCGGGCGGTCCGTTCGAATAGGCTTCGCCGGGCGCGGGACTCGCCGAAGCTTCAGTCTGCGCCGGCGGACCGTCGAGCGTCGCATCGGTTGCTATGGACACCTCGCGGGTGGCGCCGGCGCGCAGGGGCGGGCGGAACGCTTCCAAACGCGCCGCCGGGAATGGCGGAGACGGCAGCGCCTGCGCGAAGACGGCCGCCGCCAGCGGCTCCCTCGGACGCGCCGCAAAGCCCGCCGGGTCGATTTCGAGCGATTCCGGCGCGTAGCTGGCATACGTCGTGTTGGCGTTCGCGTACAGGCGCGGCCTATCCGGCGGCATCCAGTTCTCGCCCGGCGCCAGTGCGCCCCAGCCCACCAGTTTCGCGCTCTTCAGCCAGTACACGTCGCCCGGCTTGAACACCGCGCTTGCGCCCGGCGCCCAGATCCAGCCCGCGCCCTCCTGTTGCATCCAGCGGCCGTAATGATAAGGCAGCCAGCCCCACGCATCGTCGCTGATCCAGGTGTAGCCGAGGCCGTCGTACCAGCGCCATTTGCCGTTGCGGAAAGGCGCCCAGCCCGTCGGAGCCTTGGGCTTCCACGCCGCGCCGAATTCGCCGGATTCCACCCATACCCCATACGCATCCAGGTCGGCGCTGCCGTAACCGAGTCCCGGCACGTGCGCCGCCGAGGCGGTCGAAGCCAGCACTTTGTCGCGCTCCTCCGCCCAGCGGTCGGTCTCGAGCGGCGGGATCTCGCGATTGATGAAGAACCGCGCCGGATGCTGCGCATCGACTTTGACCATCTGGCCCGCCGTGAAGTCGAACTCCGCGGCGGTAGTGGAGAAGTGCGCCGCGCCTTCCGCGGCGGCAATCAGGCTCCAGGGGTCGCGCGCTTCCAGGCGCAGGCGGGCGGCTTGGTGGATGGTGGCCTGCGCTCCAGGCACCGCCACCACCAGCGAATCCTTACCCTGAGCCGCGCCCGTGAGATAGGCCAGCCCGTGGTCCAGTGTAATCAGCGTGATCCGTTGACCGGTGGAAAGTCGTGTGTAATCGGAAAGCTCGACCAGCGAATCGGGGCCCAGCCGCAGCACGCTGCCGTCGTCCAGTTCCACTTCCGCGCGCGCCGCGCCTTCGGTGCGCAGCCAGGACAATTCGCGCAGTGGCAGATTCCGCCGCGCGGGCTGCCAATCCTCGGCGGCCTGGAGTTGCACCTGGACGGCGCCATCGAAATCGCCCAAACGCGCGTAGCGCGCCTGGCCGCCGGACAGAGCGATGGGCAGCAGCCACAGGGCCAGACGTCTCATGAGTCCTCCGGGTTGTCCACAAACTTTGACGCGGTGGGAAGCGCCAGCGTTTAGGATATCCAAAAAAAGATGCAAACTTGGAAGCAGGCGGCCGATAAGGTCAGCATGACTATTAGCACCAACAACCCATACGTACAACAAGCCGCATACCAACCGCCCCCGACAGCCTTAGCCAAGCACGCGGAGGCGAACAAAACGAATCCACCTGAGGACACCGTCGAACTGAGCAGCACGGCCAAGGCCGCCGCAGGCGATGTAGACCACGATGGCGACAGCCATTGATCGTGCGGGCTAGCCGCCAATCGACCGGCCTACCCGGCGTCATCGATCGTGCAACGCCCGAGCCTCGGGCAAATCATCGCGACGGGCCGCCCGCCCACAAACTCGACCGCGTGATCTTCGCGTTCCGAATCCCACAATTGGATCGCTTTCCGGCGTCGGAGGCTATCCGCCTCGATTTCCCAAATCGTGCCGATGCCGAAAAGCGACCTGTGGCCGCAGTCGCATTCAAAATCGGATATAGTCAGCCGGCGTGGCAGGCATTCCCTCCTATTGGTGTCCGGATGGCGTAGCCGCAGTCATCAGCCCGACGAACATCTCGTAGAACCTCGCGGCATCCACATCCATCTGAATCTCCACCGGCTGCACAGCCAGTTTCGGCCTATCCTTATCCATCCACGTCAATGTATTGCCGTATCCCGCCCCGTGGTCGATATCCACGCTCATATTCCGGCTTTCGCTCCTGGTAATCAACGACGGATCGATCCACGCCGCCGCCGCCAGTTCGTCCCACATGAAATCGTTCCCTTGGCCTGCCTGGTAGAAGCGTGCCACGTACCGCGCCAGCGCCGTCCCCGCGGCCTCGATGCGTTTCACCATAGCCGGCGTCAAGCGGGTCTTGATCGAAATGTCGGTCGGCGTGCAGACGATCTTCTTCCACGGCGCCCGCAGCACAATGTACGCCGCCTCGGGATCGAACCAGAAATTGAATTCGTGGCGCGGATTGGTGGCGAACTCCGGGTAATCGGTCTGCGGATTCAGGCTTCCGCCCATGAATACCAGGTCTCGTGCCAGCCCGGCGAACTCCGCATCGAGTGAAATAGCCAGCGCCAGGTTGGTCATAGGTCCGCCTTCGTAAATAGTTACTTCGTGCGGGTACCGATGCACCATGCGCAACAGGAAGCGTACCGCGTCTTCGGCGGCCGGCTTGGCCGTGGGTGCGCCCTCCGCCAGCGCCGGCACGACGGATGGCGCGTGCCACCACCGGTCGTCCCACGCCCCAGCGTAGGCCACTTTGCCATAGCGCTCCTGCCAGATTTGCGCTTCCTCGCGCGTGCGCATCAGGGGAAAGGCCGCGCCGCTGAATACCGGGATGTCCGTGCGGCCAATGATCTCTAGCAGCCGCAGCGTGTGCGCGACTTCTTCGTCGCGCCATTGGTCCCCGCTGACTACCGTGATGCCCAGCACCTCCACCTGCGGAGCCTGGATCATCGTTAGCAGCGTCTGCATGTTGCTGCCGCCGGGTCCGGAGCAATCTTCGTTGACGATGACCTTGCGGCGCGGTTGCGGCCACGCGGCGGTCGCCGCCAGCAGCGCGACTGCGATGCTCCTAGAACAACAGCTTAAGCGCAAGCTGAACCAGGCGCGGGTTATTCACCGTCGAGTTGATCGAGCCGAATCCCGGCGCGCCCAGCAGCGGACAGGCCGCGCAAATGCTGCTGCCAGGTGTGCCGAACTGCGGATGGTTTAAGAGGTTGAAAACCTCGGCGCGGAAATCCAGCTTCATTCCCTCGCGCGGCAGCAGAAAATGCTTGATCGCTGAAAAATCCGTATTCACGAAGTCCGGACCGGAGAGCGGCGTCCGGGATGCGTTCCCCAGTTCCCCACCAGGCGGAGCGGCGAAACAACTTGTGTTGAACCACTCGTTGATTGTCGGGTTGCTTAATACCGGGTTGCAAACCTGGTTGGGGCGATTCAGGCTGTTGCCGTTGTTTTCAAAGTTGACGCCGGAATCGTTGTTCGCCACCACGAAAACCGGGAATCCGGAAGTCACCTTCTGGATCGCAGTAAGCTCCCAATTGCCCAGGATCGCATTCACCGCACCGTTCCAGTCGCTGCCGAACGCCTTCCCCTTGCCGAACGGCAACTCGTAGATTACGCTGGCGCTGAAGTCGTGATTGAGATTCACCTGAGACAGGCCCCAATCCAGCTGTTGCCACCCCGGCAATGGGTAGTATGTTGCGCCTAAGTTGCTGCCCAACCCGTCCGTGTATCCCGTATCGAAGTTTCTCGCATAGGTATAGGCGATCAAGGCGTACAGGCCGTGCCGCGCGCTCTTGGTCTCGGCCTTGATCTGCAAAGAGTTGTAATGCGCCCTCCCGTCGTCGGTCATGTTATCTATGGTCGAGTACGGGAAGTTTGTCTCCGGAACCCCAAAGGCCGCTCCGCCCGGTCCGCAGCCCAGGGTATATCCGGGGGTCGACCCGCAAGCGCTGGGTGATCCCACATTCAAGTTATTCCCATACACCAGAATGTGCGAAGCGCGGGACCCCGCGTATCCGGCCGTCAACACCACCTGCCCCGGCAGTTGGTGTTCCACGTTCACGTTGAACTGTTGCACCATACCCTGCTTGAAGTTGGTGTTCATTACGTTGATCGTGCCAGAGAAGTCCCCGGGAGGCGGCGAAGTGAGCTGAATGGGGAACCCGGACGACAAACTAATCCCGTTAGGGGTCAACGGATTAACCGGCACGTTCGCGCAATACGAAGTGGCGGACGGACATCCGCCCCCAAAGGCAAATGCGTCGGATTCGTAGGAAAAGGGCGGGTTTTGCCATAGGCCCTGGGCCCCCATGCTCCACGAGGAATCGTGGTAGATCGCATATCCTCCGCGCAACACCGTGGTCTGGCTGCCCCAGGGTTTCCAGGCCAAACCCAGGCGCGGCTCAAGCGCCGTCCAATCCATGTTGACGCCCGCATATTTGCCGGCGTTTTGTCCCGCGATCAGAAACGTTTGGCTGCCCAGCAGGAAATTTGCCTGGCGATTGAAGGCTTCGCTTTCAGGTGTCACCATGGCCCAGGCCAATCCTAGATTCAATGTCAGATCCTTGCTCACCCGCCAGTCGTCCTGCACAAACGGACGGTACATCTTCCAGCGCCGCCCCGTAACATCCCCATCGAACGCCTGGTCGTGAATGGCCAGGTCCGTCAAGCCCAGCATCAACGACGCGGCCGGATCGCCGCCCCAATCGCCCACGATGTCCCAGAATCCGTCCTGGAAGCCCACGGCCAGGACATTCAACTCGTTGGCGCGGATGTTGCCGCCGATGCGGATATCGTGTTTGCCGCGCACCATATCGAACGAGTCCGAGATCGAGAAAACGTTGGTCCCACCCAGGAACGGCGAATACCCGCGATCGCCCAGCGACCAGTAGCCGCTCAATTCCGTGGACGTCAGCCCGCAACTGTTCGCGCCCTCCAAGGGGTTGCCCCCGCTCGAGTTGGCGCCCGGAATCCCAAGCTTGCTGGCTTCGCAGGTTCCGCTGCCGTAAGACGTGAAGTAGTCCAGAATCCGGTTGAAACCGATGCTGAATTGATTCACGGTCTGCGGCGAGAAGATGTGCGTCTCCGAGAGCGCCGCGTTGCGGCCGTGGTTGTCGATGTTCTCCGTGCTGGCGAAGGCGCTCTGTTCGGCGAAACCCGGCGAACCGCCCGGAACGAACGATTTCGCCTGATCGTAGCTGAAGCGCGCGAACAGGGAGTCTTTGGTGGAAAAATTGTGGTCCAGCCGGATGTCGAACTCGCCTTCGTTCAGCTTCCTCACGGGCTCGTTTACATAGTTATAGCCCAGGGCCGGGTTATTCGCATTGGGCAGCGGATACAGGTTAATCATCGCCTGGCCGATCGGGTTGATCAGGCCCTGCGGAATCTTGTTGCACGGTGTGCCTGGAGACTGGCTGCCGTCGGCCGCCGCGGGAAGCGCGTTGCCGGAGCCATCGCACATGAAGGGGTGGTTTATCAGCGTCCCGGTGGAAGTCTGCGTAGTCACGTAAGGGTTATTCAGGACCTCGGAATTCGGATTGCCGAAGGCATCGTCGGTGAAATCTCCGTTGCGCATGGCGGCCGAAGGCACCAGGCCCACATACGGAATCCCGTGCCGCTGCATCTTCGCCTGATAATCGGCGAAGAAGAATGTCTTGTCCTTCTTGATCGGTCCGCCCAGCGAGCCGCCAAACTGATTCAAATTGAATTGTTCCGTGTTGGCGGCGAAGAAGCTGCGCGCATCCAGGTCCGTGTTGCGAAAGAACTCGAATAGCGAGCCGTGAAAGTCGT
>Ga0181531_10002272_pt1 | contig 12024 bp, 11 predicted proteins | sample PEATcosm2014_Bin_38_FD_119743 | JGI IMG/M metagenome (GOLD analysis project Ga0181531, IMG submission 119743) | Peatland microbial communities from MTU Mesocosm Facility, Houghton, MI, USA - PEATcosm2014_Bin11_10_metaG | ecosystem: Environmental > Terrestrial > Soil > Wetlands > Peat | place... | reverse complement strand
GACCGAACTGTCCGCCGTCGTAAGTTGTGCCGAAGAGGCTCCCGTCGGGCCCAAAGACGACGCCGCTATAGGGAATCTCGCCGTCATTCGGAGGGCCCTGGAAGCTGTACAGTGGCGTCAAGACCCAGCCTGATCCGGCGGGCGACAGGCGGAAGACCACCCCTACATCGCTCGCCCCACCATAGGCGGTCGTACCGTAAAAGTTTCCCGCACGATCCATGGTCAACCCGGCCGTGGGATATTTTCCGTCGTTGCCGCCGGTGAAGCTGTGCAGCACAGTCAGGGTCTGCGCCTGCGCTGGGACATCTGCCGCTAAGATTCCCGCACAAATCAGCGCCATTGCGGTTTGCAAGCTGATGCTCAAGATCGAAGTTGCACTACGCTGTTGATAAGTCATCTTGGACCCCTCCTCGACTGCCTAAGGCTGGCCTTTCGAACGCGCCACTATCGCGCCGTCGCAGGTCAGAGTCAACTTAATTTTGCATTACGGTCTAATAAACTGACAGGAAGAGACTTAGCTTGGTCGTTTCAAGATGATTGGCGAAATCAGGCGTGGCTGTTGAAAAAGTCACTTTCGCAGAGATGCTATTCCCCTGGTGTGATTGGGCGCTGGGGTTCTTGTTTTGTTTGTGGTGGGTTTGCTTAGGCGGCTGCAGGGAGGGTCGGATTCGGCGCTTGGCTGAGGAAGCGGACCAGCCGTTTGATGTTCTGGGCAGCCGCCGCCAGGAAGAACTGCTCACGGACAAACTTCATCCTGCGCAGCCGCAAGCGACGCAGTCCTATCTGATTCTTGAGTTCCGCAAACAGGGCTTCCACTTTCTTTGGCGTTGTGCGCTAGCGAACTCTGGCGTGTTGACTAACTCGCGGGCACGTTGCCGAGCGGGCTCATGGACGTGGATGGCGAGATACTTGTACTGGCCCGTGGTGCATTGCGCCTTTTGCGAACACGCACCGCAACGCTTGCGGTTTCCGATGTAGGCGTGGGTTCGATTCCTGACATTCAAACCGACGAAGTTGAGTTGTTGGCCAGCTGGACAGAGGTAGCGGATGCTTTCGGGAAGATACGTAAAACGCTCGGGACCATAGAGCGGACTGTTCTTGCGGAGAGCACTGTCACGCGTGCGCATATACGGTGTGATGTCCCGCTCCATTAACCACTGCAGGAACTCGCCGTTGCCGTAGGTGGCATCGGCCACTACGGACGTGGGTCCTCGTCCTTGCCATTGGACGAAGCGCGTGATCATCTCTTGTGCGGCCACGGTTTCCTGGCTCATCCGGGCCGCAGTCCCTTGCACCCCTACGATCACGCAGCTGGCATTGTCCACCAGGTGGTTGTCGTAGTACCCCAGCCGGGCCGGAGTGCCGCCCTTGGTAGCGTAGGTCGAATCCGGATCAGTGGTCGATACTTGTTCTTGTTCATGCACCGGCTCTTCCACCGGATTCTGTTCTTCTAGTTCAGTCAGATACTGGCGCAGCGTTTGCTTGACTTGGGCCGCTTCGGCCAACTGTTCGCGCGGAATCCGGCTCTCCTTGGCCGCATTGGCCTCGACGAAACTTCCATCCACCGAGAGGTTGTCCCCGCGCACCAGGCCCACCTCCATGCACTGCTTCACAATCTGTTCAAAAAGCTGCTCGAACAGCTTCGACTCCTGAAACCGTCCGTGCCGGTTCTTGGAGAAGGTGGAGTGATGCGGAATCTCCTGATCGAACCCCAGCCCCGTGAACCAGCGCCATGCCAGATGCATGCGCAGCTCTTCCACTAACCTGCGCTCGCTGGTGATGCCGTACAGGTAGCCGATCAGCAGGATGCGCAGCAGAAGTTCGGGATCGATGGACGGTCGCCCCGTGTCGCTGTAGCTGTCCTTCAGTCGCTCGCGGACAAAGGCGAAGCTGACGTGCTCATCAATGAGCCGCAGCAGGTGGTTCTTAGGAATGTAATCGTCGAGTTTGAAGTAATAGAACAGCGATTCGGAACGGGCTTGTTGCCCCATCATGATCAGCAGGCCTCCGCGAGTGAAGATCACGCAGTACATGGAACCTATGCTTCCTTGTACCGCACCTTGCCTGCTTATCAGAGTGACTTTTTCAACACCCACAGGCGATAGCGCAAGTTACTCCGAAACGATACACCCGGCTCCGTAACTTGCGAAATGGCGATATTGCGCCAGCAATCAGCAGTCGTCACTGTTTGACTGTAATCGCTGGGGGTACGGAGGGTGGCTCAGGCTCATGCGGCACCCTTTCAATAGGCACCGTCTTCAAGAGAACGAGGTGTTCACCGTTCCATTGGTAATATCGTGCGGCGCAGTTCTTTTCCTCTGGACATCCGTCCGCGATGAATAGAGAACTATTCAACTGGTAGTGCAGTCCCCATTGCTTCAAAAACCCCTGTTGGTCGCCCCATGTGATGCCAACGTATGGTGGGTCGTAGGTGTGTCCCGTCGTGGCGTCAACAATTGCGAACTGAGCACAAGAGGTTCCGCAGCCCCAAATGACAACCGTGTAGTGACCTGAGAAGTTCGGGCCTTTGCGAGCTCCTTCGCGTATCACGGTGCGGTAACGGTGAGCGAAGGCCGATGTCGGCTGAGCCGCTACAGGGTTGCCACGGAATATGTCGGAGACTAAGCAATCCCGAAACGTGGGAGCCGTCTGTTCCTCGACTGCGGACACAGCAGTGTGAAGCAGCAGCAACAGGAGAACACCTGCGATTAGCCTCGTCACAGCAGAACTTTACGACTAAGACCCAAAGAGTTCAAGGATAGCTGGCGAAATCGGGCCAACTCACAACCAAACCGTCCCGGACAAAACGACGAGCGAAACGCCCGCTCCTCTCGCGGTCCAGAAACCGGTTCGTGGGAGCCGACACGCCTTTTCAAGAATTGTGTCAAGAAATTTCACTAATTCCGTCAACCTACAGGAAGGAGGTGAAGCATCATGAAAATCAACCTGGCCGAACGCGAGTTCGTCTATCACGGCACCACCCTGGCCGATCCCAATCCCAAGTTCTCCATCGAGGAAGTCCGTTCCTTCTATGCCACCCAGTTTCCCGAACTGACCAACGCAGCCATTACCGGCCCTGAAACGGTTGGCGACCGACTGCGCTACAGCTTCGAGCGTGCCATTGGTTCAAAGGGCTGATGAGATGACGGATGCTAGCAAACAATCGCTGTTACAGGAAGTCCGCGAATCAGAGGGGCGGCAGACTAGCGCCAACCCTCTGACCGGACTGATGCTGAGGTGGCTCGAATGCAAAGACTCGCAAGAAGCAAGCAGTGCTCTCGCACGGGCTCTCTCAATGCAAGGAAGCGGAGATCCCGTGTTCCCCGGACCGGGCATCTGGCCAATCCCGCCAGCCTGATCGGAATTCCTCGGCTGGAAGCGGCTCACGCCGGCAGCCGCATCGCCTTTGGTTGCTCTGATCTGACCGCTTTGGCCCAAACCCTGGTCGAAATCGGCCTCGCCACTCAACCCGACTGGATCGCGGTAGGAAAAACCCCTGCCGCACTGGTTGATTCTGTATTTCGCCGCTGTCTCCGCGACCACGGCCAGGAAATCATTACAGAGCACTTTGAGCTGTCCCTGACGCTCGGAGAGTCTATCGTCGACACCAGTTACTCGGATTCTGGCGCCGATTCCAATGGCCAGCTCTTTCTGGTCCTCAATACCGAGTCATCGTTCCCGTTAGGCATTGGCACAGTGATTGAGGAACTGGACCGGTGCCATCCGGGTCTGGGAGTGGCTTTCTACGAGACTCTCCGGCAAGCCCTCTACCGCTGGGTCCGTGTCTACGACGATTGGGACGCCCGCAACCGGATCGAGCAGATGGTCGAGTGGGGGGAAGGGGAGGAAGATCCCGATTCTTACCGGCAAACGCAAACAGGAATCGTCCTGCATGCCGAAGTGGAAGGGCTGTTTCTCTTTCCCGCTGCGCCGCCATTCGAAAAAGCCGTCGGCAGGAAGCAAGCACCGACGGCTCACAAAGGCATCCCGGAACGCAGGCTTACTCGCCACCGTCTCCGAGCGCGCATTGATCGTCTTAAAGCCGATAGCGGCGTCTGTGGCCCAGGACGGAATCAAGCCCCAGCGAGCTAGCGAGAAGTGCCGCGCCGGCCTGGATGGATCTTGGCGAATAATTCCGACAGGCTGCGACGGGGCGATGTTGTAGCGAGGCTCCCAATCGACCTCGTTCTCGGTCTCGAAGTATTCCTCGATCAATTGCTTGCGTCTGGACAGACGATACCGACCACACATCTCCCACTCCTCAGATCCAAGTAATAATGTAATGGAACTAACGAATCGGCGTGACACGTACTCGGCTTTCTCATGTCCAGAATCGTTTTTCGGGTTTGATCTTGCAAAAAAATCATCCATGTCGACATGGACGCGTTTTACGCTTCGGTCGAGCAGCGTGATAATCCGCAACTGCGCGGCAAGCCCGTGATCGTTGCCTGGCTGGTCAACCGCTCTGTTGTCTGCGCTGCTTCGTACGAGCCGAGGAGCTTCGGCGGTCATTCGGCCATGCCAGCAAAACGAGCGGAACGCTTGTGTCCCGATGCAGTTTTCGTGCCTCCGGATTTCACACGCTACCGTCAGGTCTCACGCAGCGTGCGGGAGATCTTCAAGCGCCGGGCGTTTCGGTTCTAGATCAAAGGCGCGGCAAAATAATCCATTCGATATTTACCCACGACTGTTGTCGCGAGGACGTTCCCCCCTGTGCTGGTGATGCCAGCGCTGCGTGCTTCCTTGCTTCCTAGATTTCCAGTCCGTTTGACACGCAGGTCAGAGCAACCACTGGTCCCGATGTCGATGGCTTGGTGCGTCCTTTGGGCTTGGCCGGGTTTGTCATTGTTCCGAAATCTGTGGGTTTCTGTACTAGTTCTTCTGCACGTAACGGCGCTGTCCGTCAGACTGCTCGTAATGATTGCTGGACCAGAACCGCGAAGCCGACCACCTGTAATCCCAGGCATACCATTTGCGCTTCCGAAAAGCGCCAGTATCTAGGCCGGGCGCTGGTGGTTCGGTAGAAATCGAGCACGAACCGACTGACGGCGTACAGAAAGAGGTACAACCAGAAGATCGATGCGGCTGCATGCGGACAGTGCCACACGAGGGTGCCCAATGTTACGAAAAGCGCCGCTTGCACCGTTGCTTCTACAAGCTGTATCGGAAACACGCGCATGCCTGGGTTAGGACTAGGCGAATATCTTCTACATCCGTGATCGATGGATTGAAAGGTTGACGCGGGATAAAGAATACCTAGCGGGGACGGCTTCCCGTAGCAGCATCCTCCCAGAAAGCACCCTATACGAGCCAGGCAGCCATACAGCGGCAGTAGCGTCCCCAGGAAAGCGAAGGTCAAACTCATGGGCTGCTTGAAGAGGACACTCACCAGCAGGAAGCAGGGGATGATGATCAGTAGGCAATCCTGGAGAAACGAGCGAGCCGCCGGCTTCCCCAAAACGGCCTTTGCCTCGAGGACGAGCTTGTACAGCAACAAAGCCGCCAGTATGGCGAGGATCAAGCCGATTCCGGAAACAGCAAGGAACCGCCGCGAGAATGCCCATGCATAAGCGAATGCCGATAGGCCAGCTATGTCGGACATGATCCAATAGGGCCGATAGCCAAATCCGAACAAGTTAACGCGGTTTGCGTTAGTCACGATGGTATCTAAGAACTGAACTCTGCTCGCAGAGTCGCCTTCGGAATCTTCCACGATCGCCATGCCGTGAGATGCTCCGGAGGCCGGCGGCTTCCTGGTCTGCAGATCAACACCGCTTGCGTACGAATTGTGTATCATGCCGTCACTATGACGGACCGCGATTAATCTCGCATCACGCGATAGCAGGCTTCTCCGTTACCACCGGACGGATATCAGCGGTTACCCTCAGGCGGGGCTTTCGGAATACCTCAAAAGGGTTATAGACAGCCCGACAAGTCTCTTACGCCATGCTGAATCGATCGACGTGAGCAATACAGAAGGTCAGGGAGAGGTGGTTCGCTTTCAGGTCCGTGTCACCACGCGCCACGATTTCTCAAGTCACCAGCTTACGAGTGGTTAAAGGCGCCCAAGTTTTACGCACAACAATGTAGTCGTTTTTGTAGACTGACCCGCATCGTACGATGAGCATGGAATGCAGAAATTTGGGCTGGCCGCAAGCGGCCAGCCCTCCAAGCTAAAGTCAGTATTGTACCCAAAACCAGCTTCTTCGTTACTGACCGGTTCCGCTGAGCGTGATCAGCTGCGTTGCCGGATTGCGATTCAGTGAATTGTCCTTCCCTTCAGCGGTGCCTTGGATCAGACCCGTCTGGGTGGGATCGAAGCTGATGCTCAGATTGCAGCTGGTGCCTGGCGCCAGCGAGAAGGTGCTGGTGCAATCCGGGGGCGTGCCGGAACCTGCTACCTGCTCGAAGTTTCGCGGCATGCTAAACCCGCCTTCGAGGGCATTCAATTGCTGATTGCCCACGTTCTCCGCCTTGATCGACAGCGGGTTGGAGGCTTGGTTTACGGGAGTCGCGGGGAAATTCAACGCCGGCGCCTGCGAGCGCTGGAGCTCCAGCACCTGGTTGTGATTAGTATCCGCGATAAAGAGATCGCCCGCGCCATCCAGAGCGACGCCACCAGGATAAGAGGTTGTGTCCAACGTGATCGGAGAGCCGCCGCCAGCCGGGATCTCCTCCACTCCATCGCTCACGGTGACAAACAGATTGTCCGCGGCGTCGACGGCTACCGCCAACGGATCAGCGAGCCCCGAAGCGACGGTGGTCTGGGCGCCCCCGTTGGTCGGGATCTTGACCAAGCGTGCGTTTCCGCTATCCGCTACGAAGAGGTTGCCGGAAGAATCCAGCGCCACTCCCCAGGGAGCGTTCAATCCCGACCCTAGAGAGAGTTGGGTACCACTAGCAGCCAAAACCTCCAGCACTTGGTTGTGGCAGAGATCCGGGATGAAGACATTGCCCATGCCATCTACAGCAATACCGTATGGGCAAACCCCTGTGGCCACGGTGCTCGCGGAGCCGCTGGAAGTGATCTTCAGCACCTGCGTGCTGCCCATGTCGGCGACGATGAGATTACCCGCCCCGTCCACCGCTACCGCTGTCCCCTCCGACAGACCGGAGTACAGAACATTCTGGCCGCCGCCCGAGTTCGCGGGCACCTCGACCAAGTCGTGAGTATTCACTATGAATAGATCGCCAGCCGCGTCCATCGCCACGCCATTGGGCGACGCGAGGCTGGCTACGTTCTGCGGAGTGGCTGAGTCGAAGGCAATCTGCGGTCCTTGACCGACGCCATACAACATGGTCGACGCCGCCAAAGTACCATCGGGCCTCGTGATCTGGAGAACGCCGGTGCGCAGCCCGGGATACTTGGGAGAGAACTTTACGCTGACCGTGCAAGTCGAACCCGCCGTCAGCGACTCGGGACAGGTGCTGCCGGTCACAGTGAAGTCGAGGTTTGTCTGGTTCGAACCTTGGTTCAGGGTCCTTATCTGGCCTAGGTTACCGCTCGCCGTCACGGCATAGGTCAGGGTTATGGTCTCACCGCAATTTGAGCTACAGGTGCTGACGGAGCCGAAGTTCGCCGATATCGTCGATCCCTTCAACAGTTGGTTAGTAGTAGGGTCTGATACGAAAAGATCGCCAGCTCCATCCACCGCAATGGTAGTCGAGGCCACCCCAGAATCAATGGTGAACTGCGGACCACTGTTCGCCGTAACCTCTACCACGCGATTGTTGCCCGCGTCCGCGATGAAGAGGTTGTAATTTCCATCCACTGCCAGGCTCGTAGGACCGTTGACGCTGACTACAATGGACCTCAGATTGCTACCGCTGGCCTCATACACCTGATTGCTGTTGGCACGCGTAAGGAAGACATTGCCCCGCTTATCCGCGGCGATTCCCGTCGGAGACGGGAAGTTGCTAACTAAGACGTCAAAGCCATCGACGGCAGAAATTTCGTCTACCTGTCCAGCGCCGACATCCGTGACGTAAATGTTGCCAAGACCATCCACTGCCACCTGAGTAGGATTGGTGAAATTGCTGCTGAGCGTGGTTTGCGCTCCGGAGGGCGCAATCTTCACGAGGCTAACACCAGTGGTGGCGTATACGTTACCGGCTCCATCCACCGCTATGCCGTTGGGAGAGAGGCCGGTGGCGATGACAGACTGCGTCCCGCCGGGGGTTATCTTCGTTATACCTCCGCTGTTATTGGGTATGTAGATGTTTCCGGGTGCGTCCGTTGCCACCTGCCGAGCCCTGGAGAATCCAGTCGCTACGACCGTGCTCGGAGGTTGAGCAAGGCTCAGACTTGCCTGCCCGTAGAGTACGGCTGGCAGCGACAACACAAGAACTATAGCTAGCATAGGGACGTTAAAAGTTAGCGAAGCTAGACGCTTCAGGGTTGTTGACAGTTGACTAGTTGAAAGTAAGATGTGTTCCACTTGGAGTTTCATGATGCTTTACCATCCCAATTGTAAGAATTACGAATGTAAGCAAGAGACTGGTACCACGCTTATTGGGGTAGGTCCGTTCTACTGCTCCCATCCGCACTGCTACTATGCGAGTACACAGCAGAACGCACATCACGAGATAAGAGGCTTTTTAGCTACCTAGGTGGAGTAAATAGGGAAATAACGAAATAGGAAGGGCTCGTTGTAACGCGAGCGGTAAGAGGCGGCGCTACCACGATCAGGTAGCTGCGGAGTTCGCCAAGGAATGATGGGGGGTAGATAGAGCTAAGGTTTAGAGGATACCGGTGAACGGGGAATAATAACTTTTCGCCGTCCAAACAACAATGCATCAAGCGAGAAAGCCCCGGGACCCAGCATAGCGATGGCTACGGCAATGACAACCAGATTGAACCCAAAAGTATGACTCTGAGCTGAGCCGACGGAAGGCGTGACCAGGGAAAAGCAGGTGACACTTGCAGCAAGAATGGCCAACATGACGGCTGCAATCCGAGTCAAAAAGCCGAAAACAAGAGAGGCGGCACTCGCGATCGCGAGCAGACAAAGAGCGACACTGACAGGCCTGGTCTCTTGCCATCCAGAAGCGCAACAAGCGATCTGCGCCACGACTGTTCCGCCGATGGCCATTCGCAGCAGCAGTAGCCCAGCGCTGGACGCTTTACCGGGAAATCCAGAATACAGCCTCGGCACGCTACCTCCTCAGTATTGGCGGCGTTGACCGCCATTGAGAAGACTAGCGTCCCCGGAAGCAAAAGAAATCCCTCGGCTTCGGAATCTTCGTGTAACTCTTTCTCGGTATGTGCGTAGCGAAAAACAGCTACAGCTGGATGATGCCGCGCTTGATGGCGATAGCGACAGCTTGCGTGCGGTCGTTGGCTCCGAGTTTTTCCATGATGTGCTTGACGTGCACTTTTACGGTTTCTTCCGAGATGAACAACTTGTCGGCGATGTCGCGGTTGCGGTTGCCGCCGGAAATCTGCTGCAGAACCTCAATCTCACGCGCGGTGAGGTCTTCGTCGGCGTAGTGCTCGGCCAGATGCGCCGCGATGTTAGGCGGAATCCTTTTTTTCCCGGCATGAACCACGCGAACCGCTTCGACCATCTCCTTCGGCGGCATGCTCTTCAATATGTAGCCCTGCGCACCAGCGGCCAGTGCACGCTGGATTTCCACATCGCCTTCGGAAGTCGTCAGCATGATGATGCGGGCATTCGGAAACTCACTGCGAATCGTGAGCATAGTGTCAATGCCGTTCTTGTCCGGAAGCCTGACATCCATTAGGGTTACGTCGGGTCGAAGTTCGCGAAAGCGCTCGAGAGCTTCCAACCCAGTTGAAGCCTCGCCCACCATTTGCATGTCGGGCTGGCTATTGATAAGAGTGGAGATTCCCTCCCGCAGCAGCGGATGGTCATCGACGGTCATAACGCGAATGCGGGCTTGCTCGCTCATTGTTCCCTCACCCTTTAGGCGTCGAGATATCGCTCCCAGACCTGGCCCCGAACCATGTTTTCAGCCGGTGCCACAGAGGTTTGGCAGCCGTGTTTTCGAACGCGATCGTACCTTGCACGGACAGCTGCACTTCAGTTCCGGCGCCTGGACGACTCAAAACCTTCAGCTTGGCGCCGATTTTTTCTGCTCGCTCGCGCATGTTGGAAAGGCCCCAATGGCCTTCGCGCCCGGTCTGCAGCACCTTGGAGTCAATACCGACGCCGTTATCTCGCACGGTAATCCCCAGCGAACGGGCGGTGTATTCGATCTCGACCTCGATCTTGGTTGCGTTCGCGTGGCGGAATGCGTTGATAATCGCCTCGCGGGCGACGCGGCAGATCTCATCGCGAATTAGCGGATGCAGCGGCCGGCGCTTACCTTCCACAATAACCCGGAAGTCAACTACGTCTTGCGCCGGGAATTCTTCCTTGACGCGGGAAAGGACTTGCTCAAGACCGTCGATTTCGAAAACAGGTGAGCGCAGGCTGCGTATCGCATTGCGTCCTTCTTCGCTGACCTGCTTCATCAAATCAAGAACTCGCTGAACCAACGGCTTTGCGGGTGAGTCCGGAGACAAACGATCGTTGGCGACGTCGAGCTGCATGTAAGCGCTGGCAACGCCTTGCAGCAAGGTGTCGTGCAGGTCGCGTGCAATCCGCTCGCGCTCCGCGAGCCGCTCTTCCAGTCGGCTCTGCATGCGCGCCGCGACTTGCCGGAGACGGAGGTGGGAAAACAACCACAGCAGAATCGCAAAGACGGCGCAACAGAGCACTCGGAACCACATGGTTTGATAGTAGGCCGGCAAGACCGTAAGGGTCATGGCCGCGCCGGTCTCATTCCACACTCCATCGTTGTTGCTGGCGATGACATGAAATCGATAATTGCCGGGAGCAAGATCACTGTAGAAAGCTTGCCGTCTGCCTTGCGCGTCTTGCCAATCGTCGTCACGTCCTTCCAACTGATAACGAAAGCGTACCTTTTGTGGCGCGACAAAGCTGAGTGCCGTGTAGTCGATTTCAAGGTCGCGTGTCAAAGGCGGAAGCCGCAATTCTCCCGCGTTCGCGTAGGCTTTATGGTCCGCGACGACCTGCTCGATGTGCACCGGCGGTGGCACATCGTTGCGACGCAGATGGTCAGGATCAATTTCCTGCAGGATCGTCTGGTTCGCGAACCAAAGCTTACCGTCGTTTGATCGAGAAGCAGTCGGGCGAAAATGAGTGGAGCCCGTCTGGGCACCGTCCAGAGAATCGAGAATATGTGGCTTGACCTGATATCCCGGCTGCTGCCACCAACTGTCGAGTTCCGAGCGAGCAACAGCAACGTATCCGCATGAAGCGTCCAGCCACAAGGAACCTGTATTGTCGGCTACGATTCCGCTGATGGAGGCACAAGGCAAACCGTTGCGCGTCCCCAAACTATCGATTCGGTTCGCTTTCCAGCGCAGCAGACCGTCACCGGTCGATCCCCACACCGAGCCATCGGGATCGACGAGGAGGTTATCAACCCCACCTGTAGTCGGAGAATGAACAGTAGAGAAGATTTCCAGACGACCTTGCCTGTATCGGGCCAAATCTCCAGATGCTAGCCCTAGCCAGATGCCGCCCTTTGGATCGGACGCAAGCGAGCGGACGCGTGAGACCTGCGGCGGCGAGATTTCCTCATTGACGTTGAAATCGCGAATGCGGATAAGGGCCGGAGTCGTTACTGCTACCCAGATGTCGCGGTCAGCGTCCTCGGTGATCGCAATCACCACGCCGAGCGGCTTACCATCCGGCTTTTTGATCGGCCGAAACTGTCCGCGGTCATAAACCGTGAGTCCGCCATCAATGCCCACCCACAGTCGATCGGAATGATCCTGGAACAGCGAAGTAACCAGACGGCCGGGTAGTCCGTGTCCTTCGGACACCGCCGACAACTTGCCATTCCGCCAGGAATCCAAGGCTGCCACATTTGCGATCCACACCGTTCCATCGTGGGCTGCCAACACGGCCTGCGCCTCTTCCGATGTCAGGCCTTCACGTTTCGAGAAGGTGGCGACGGCCACATCGCGAAAGCGGTCAATCCCCTTCGTCG
>Ga0181531_10002269_pt1 | contig 12031 bp, 10 predicted proteins | sample PEATcosm2014_Bin_38_FD_119743 | JGI IMG/M metagenome (GOLD analysis project Ga0181531, IMG submission 119743) | Peatland microbial communities from MTU Mesocosm Facility, Houghton, MI, USA - PEATcosm2014_Bin11_10_metaG | ecosystem: Environmental > Terrestrial > Soil > Wetlands > Peat | place... | reverse complement strand
GCTCTTTCTTGTTCAAATCCTCAACGGATTGCAGCTTGGCGTGCTTCTGTTCCTGATCGCGGCCGGCCTCACGCTGGTGTTCGGCGTGATGGATTTCATCAATCTGGCTCACGGCGTCCAGTACATGTTGGGCGCCTATCTGGCGGTGGCGTTCTACAGCATCGTCGGCAATTTCCTTGCTGCTTTGGTGCTGGCGCTATTGGCGGCGCTCGCCTTCGGATTGCTGCTCGAGTTCCTCGTTTTTCGCCACCTCTATGAGCGCGACCATCTCGACCAGGTCATCGCCACGTTCGGAATCATTTTGTTCCTTAATCATGCGGTCCGGGTGATCTGGGGCGCCGCGCCATTGACGCTTCCGGTACCTGAGTTTTTTACCGGCTCCATCGTCATCGGCGACGGGCTCAATTATCCGGTCTGGCGCCTGGTCATCATCGGTTCCGGGCTCGCAGTCGCCGCCGGGCTTTATTTGTTGGTATCGTTCACGCGGCTCGGCATGCTGGTGCGGGCGGGAGCCACCAATGCGCGAATGGTCTCCGCGCTCGGCGTCGATATCAAGCGCCTGTTCATGATCGTGTTCGGCTTCGGCACCATGTTGGCCGGTTTCGCCGGCATCATGATCGCGCCGATCATTTCGGTGGAACCCGGCATGGGGACCAACATCCTCATCCTCGCCTTTGTGGTGATCGTCATCGGCGGCATCGGCTCGATCCGCGGAGCCTTCCTCGCGGCGCTGCTGATCGGGCTCGTCGATACGCTCGGCCGCTCGTTCTCGGTCGACATTCTTCGCCTCGTCATGGCGCCTTCGCCCGCGCGCACCGTAGGTCCCGCCATCGCGTCGATGCTGATCTACGTGCTGATGGCGGTCGTCCTCTACGTGCGGCCGACCGGCCTGTTCCCGGCGCGAGGCCGCTGAAATGACCGGCGCCGCGCTTGTTGCTGCTGACAGCGCGCGCATCTTTGGCGCCAGGCGCGACGTCGTTCTGCCGGCGCTGATATTTCTCGCTTTGGCGCTGCTGCCGCTGTTTGCCGCGCTGACCGCCGAGCGATATCTGCTGGACTCCGCAACCCGCATCATGGTGTTCGCCGTCGCGGCCGTTGCGCTCGATCTTCTGGTCGGCTATTGCGGCCTGATCTCCTTCGGGCATGCGGCCTTCATCGGGCTTGGCGCTTATGCCGTCGGCATTTTGTCCGCTGAAGGCATTGGCGATGCGCTGATCGCGCTACCGGCGGCAATCGTAGTCTCGATGCTGTTTGCCTGGATCACCGGCATTGTCTGCCTGCGCACCAAGGGCGTTTACTTCATCATGATCACGCTGGCGTTCGTGCAGATGGTGTATTTTGTCGCCACCTCGCTTGCGCAATACGGCGGCGACAACGGGCTGACCATCGCGGCGCGCAATACCATCGGCGGATTTGCCGTGCTCAAAAGCGACCGCGCGTTCTATTACTTCACGCTTATTTGTCTCCTGGGGACGTACCTGCTGTGCCGCGCGCTGATCGCGTCGCGTTTCGGGCGCGTGCTGCGCGGCGGCCGGGAAAACCCGACGCGCATGGCCTTGATCGGATTTACCGTCCGGCGCTTTCAGCTCATCGCCTACGTGATCGCCGGCGGGCTCGGCGGCGTTTCCGGTTTTTTGCTCGCGAATTCGACGGAGTTCGTCAGCCCGGCTTACATGTCCTGGCAGCAATCCGGCGAGCTGATCGTCATGGTGATCCTCGGCGGCGTCGGCACGCTCGATGGCGCCATTATCGGCAGCGCCGTTTATCTGTTTGCCGAGGAATGGCTGGCGCGCGCGTTCGAGGATTGGCAGGTGATCTTCGGGCCGCTGCTCGTGCTGGTAGTTCTGTTCGCGCGCGGCGGATTGATCGGGCTTTCCACGCAACTCTGGCGGCGGGTCGATCATGCCTGAGCCGGTGCTTCGCCTCGAAGGACTGCGCAAGAGTTTCGGCAGCGTCGTGGTAACCGACGACGTCACGCTCGATGTCATGCCGGGCGAGATGCTCGCAATTATCGGGCCTAACGGCGCCGGAAAGACGACACTGATCAACCAGATATCCGGCCTTCTCTCGCCGGACGAGGGCCGCATCCTGTTTGCTGGCGCCGACGTGACCGCATTGCCGCCCGAGGCGCGCGCATTGCGCGGGCTTGCACGCAGCTTCCAGATCACGTCGATCCTGCCGGGATTTTCCGTGCTGGAAAACGTGGCGCTCGCCGTGCAGGCGCGCGACGGTTCGAGCTTCCGGTTCGTCGGCCGCGCCGTTGATGAGGCGAGACTGAACCGGCCGGCGATGGCCGCGCTCGAGCAGACCGGCATTGCCGATCGGGCGCAGCTGCGCGCCGGCGCATTGTCGCACGGCGAGAAACGCGCGCTCGAACTTGCCATCGCGCTCGCCATGCAGCCAATCTTGCTGCTGCTCGACGAGCCGATGGCAGGCATCGGGCGTGAAGAGACCGAGCGTCAGGTCGAACTGCTGCTGCGGCTTAAAGGCGCGATCACGATGGTTTTGGTCGAACACGATATGGCGGCGGTATTCGCGTTAGCCGACCGCATTTCCGTGCTCATTCGCGGCCGAGTCCTGATGACCGGATTGCCCGCAGCCGTTCGCGCCGATCCGCAGGTCGTGACCGCGTATCTCGGCGAACAGTTGGAGTAGGACGCCGGTGCTGAAAGTCGAAACCCTCAAAGCCTCTTACGGCGCCGCCCAGGTGCTGTTCGATATCAGCTTTACCGTCGGCGAAGGCGAGATGGTCACGCTCCTTGGCCGCAACGGCGTCGGCAAGACCACGACGATCTCGACGATCATGGGATTGATGCCTTCCGCCGGCGGGCGGATCACGTTCGATGAGGTCAAACTTGACGGTCGGCCGCCCTACCGCATCGCTCAGGCAGGCCTCGGGCTGGTGCCCGAAGGTCGCCAGATTTTTCCGACGCTGAGCGTTGAGGAGAATCTGATCGCCACCGCGGCCGCGCGTTTCGGTCCACCGCGCTGGCAGCTGAAAGACGTGTATGAGATGTTCCCGAGTCTCGCCGAGCGCCGCCGCAACATGGGCAACCAGCTTTCCGGCGGCGAACAGCAGATGCTGGCCATCGGGCGCGGCTTGATGACCAATCCGAAGCTCCTCATTCTCGACGAAGCGACGGAGGGGCTGGCACCGCGCATTCGCAATGAAATCTGGGCAAGCCTGAAGCGGCTCAAGGCCGAGGGCCAGGCGATCCTCCTCGTCGACAAGCATATCGACGCGCTCATTAAACTTGCGGACCGCCACGTGGTGATCGAAAAAGGCCATGTAGTCTGGTCCGGCTCATCGGCAGAACTCGCGAAAGATCCGACGGTGCGTCAGCGTTATTTGCAGGTGTGACCGGTCGCTAAGGCGCTGCGAGCCCGAGTGAACTCAGATAGCCGCTATTGATATGAACGTTCGCGAACTTGATAGCCTCGAGATAAGCATCGAGGACCGCTTGCGCTTCTCCGCGCGGCGGCAAAGCAACCGGTTCGACCGCCTTCATGTCAGGGCGTGCGGCATTCGCGATCAGATCCCATCCCGCGGGCTTGCGGATCGAAACGACAGCGGTTTCCGAGTCGAGGGTTTTGTAGGGCCAGAAGCACCAGCCGATGCCGAACTGCTCGTGAAGCCGGCGGAATCGCTCGTTCCACGTGTCGTTGTATTCGCCGGTCTCGCCGATCAGCAACGGCACATTCCAGCGATTGCTGAAGTTCAGATAGCTCTGCAGAGCGTCGCGCGTCGGAACGGCCCAAAATTTGTGATAGGTGTAAACCGCGTTGGCGTCGAAAGGCCGGTCGAACACGGCAAAACTCGTGCTCCACTGTGCGCCGGCAAGCAGCACCGCATGGTTCGGATCGACGCCGCGGATCGCGGCAACGATTTCGCGATAAAGCGGCTCCAATCGCGGGTTGAGATAACTTTCGTCGCTATAGGGCGAGATCGGCTCGTTCAAAAGGTCATAACCGAGGATGGCCGGCTCATCGCGATAATGCGCGGCAAGCTCGCGCCACAACGCCACGGTGAGACGCCGATAGCGCGGCACGTAGAATACCAGTGGAAAGCCGGTCCCGTCATCGTGGTTCACGCCGGTTTGCCCGCCTGGCGCCGCGTGCAGATCGATGATGACGCGCAGATCGAATTCGCGACACCACTCGACAAGCCGGTCAAGGAGTTGCCAGCCCGGCCCTTCGAACCGGTCCGCGCTCGCCTCGTCACCCGGCTCGACGAAAAGCCGCCAATGCAGCGGTACGCGCACGGTGTTGAAGCCGGCCGCCTTGATGAAACGGATATCATCTCGGGCGATATAGTCATCGCGAAACTCGGTCCAGAAGCGCGACGCTTGCTGCGGTCCGATCAAAGTCTCAATGACGGCTGCGATTTCCTTCGGCGCGCGGGCTTGCGTAAATTTGAACATGTAGCCTTCGGGAACCAGCCAATTCGCGAGATTGATCCCCTTGATTGCGAAGCGATCGCCGTTGGCGTCTACGAGATGCGTCCCTTCGGCGTGGATGAAATCAGGCGCCGCAGCCTTGCCGGACCCGCTGGCGGCCGCCAGCGTTAGGAAAAGCACGACGGCGCCAATGCAGCAGAATCGCCGGCGACCGCTTGCACCCGCGCCCATCACATGGTCCTTTCGATAGCGGCCTGATGCGGATTCCGATCGCGCCAGCTTCGATACGGTCGCTCGCCGGGCGGCATATTTCTAACTAGCATTTTTACCATCAAGCCTAGACTACTAAAGCGAAAAACCATCGCCAATGAAAAACCCGCAAATGAGTCCGGTCCATCCGCAACGTCAACGGTAAGGTCGAATATTCGATGTCGGGCATGCCTTTCTTCGATGCACTCATCCTTCTTGCATCAGTCGCCATCATCATCGTTGCGGCACAAGGGCGCTGGCTGCACCCGTTTCTCGCGATTGTCGTCGTCGGAACGGCCTTTGGCCTTGCGGCCGGATTCTCCATCGGCTTTGTCGGCAAGACTTTCGGCACCGGATTTTCTCAGGCGATCTACTCGCCCGGACTGGTGATCGTCGCCGCCGCCTTTGTCGCCGGCTTTGCCGACAACACGGCAGCTCACCCGTGGCTGACGGCGAAAGTCGGTTGCTGGCGATGGCTGGGAGCGACCAGATTAGCTGCGCTCCTAGGCCTGATCGCGGGTATCGGCTCCTCGCCCACCAGCGCGTTCGCCCTGCTGACGCCTTTTCTTCGCGCTATTGGCGCTGGATCGGCGCGCAACCGCGAAGCGACGACAATCGCTCCAGCGCTGGCGATTTCCGCGAGCCACGGCTTACTGTTGGTTTCGCCGGTGCCGATTGCGGCGGCATCCATACTCGATGCCGCCTGGGGCCGCGTCGCTCTGGTCGGTCTGCCGCTGGCGCTTTTGCTGAGCGCATTCGGCGCCGCATGGGCGCGCTGGCTGTCGGCGACTAAAACCGAAACGAAGCCTTCAGCAGCGCAGCCGCCGCCGATCCCTGAGCAACGCAGCGGCTGGTCGGCGATCGTGCTCGCCGCCGCCACCACGATCCCTCTTCTGATGTTGATGTTTCAATCGCTTGGCGATATTCCCACCGAGCCGCTCGGCGGCGGACCGGCGCGCGAGTTGGTCTTCGGTGTTGGCCGCCCGCTCGTGCTCCTGTTGGTCAGTCTCGGCATCATGGTCGTCGGTCTTGGCCGGCTCAGCATAAAACTTCTTGCCGATTCGACCTGGACCGCGCGCGTCCTTGGCAACGTCGCGGGTGTCTTGTTGATCGTGGGTGCGGCCGGCGGTCTGCAACGACTCTGCCAGGAGACCGGCATGGCAGAACTGCTTGGCGAACGTCTGCTTGCATGGCATGCGGGTGGATTCGGCGGCATATTGATCCCGTTCCTGATCGCCGCGGTCGTAAAGACGTTGCAGGGCTCCTCCCTCGTCGCGGCGATCACGGCTGCGGGAATGGTGCAGCCAATTCTTGTGCCGCTCGGCATCGGCGATGAAAGTGGAAAAACCCTTGCAACGCTTGCTATTGGCGCCGGTGCAATGACCGTTTCGCACCTCAACGACGAATATTTCTGGCTGGCTACATGGAGCGGCGGATTTTCGCCACTTCGTGGGGTGATGCTTTTTACCGCCGGAACGTTGCTACAGGGCGCGATCGCGCTGGCAGCGCTGCTGCTATTATCGGTAGCGGTGTCCGGATTTTGAGGAAGCCCTATTTATCGCGGGCGCGGTGGAGTGCTTGGCGCGGCAGCTAACGAAGCCGCATCGAGCGGCTTTTTCAGCAGGCTGGCACGCAACGAGTCCGCCCGTGCCGCTGGCTGTAGTGGCGGAGCGTGCGGGGCCGGCGCGGGGGCAGAGGGCTCCATCAACGCCGCTGCGTCGGCGTCGCGCATGTCCGCCTCGCTCACGCGATAGCTCATGGTCGCGCTCCGCCAGCGGCCAATGACCGACGCAATCAGATCGCGGCTGATGGAACTCGTCGGATCTGCGCGGGTAACGCCGGATGCCTCACTGTCGGGGCGCTGCGCTGCCGGCATTTCCTGGAACCGCATGCAGGTCGGCAGCGCGACGCCCGCGCCGAAAGTAAAGACCTCGCGCGTGCCCAGCGAAGGAATGAAAGAAAGTAGGTTGGCCGCGGCGTCCGAAACGGCGGAACGTATCAGCGCCTGATCGCGCTCATTGGAGAGCCGCATTACGAAAAGCGTCGAACACTGAGACAGGATGGTGGAATCGATTTCCGCAGGTCGCTGTGTGATCAGGCCGAGATACACCCCATATTTACGGCCTTCCTTGGCGATGCGGGAAACCGCACGTCGCGTCGGGCCAAATCCGACATTGTGGTCGGCCGACGCATAACGATGCGCCTCCTCGCAGACGAACAATAGCGGCGCCGCGCCGTCGCTCCACAGGCCAAAGTCGAAGGCCATGCGGCAGACCACCGACACCACCGCATCCACCACCTCCGCCGCGAACCCGGCAAGCCCCATGATGGTCATCGGCTTGCCATCGGGCGGCAGACGGAACAGATCGCCGAGAATCTCGATCATGGTGTCGCCGCCGACGTTAGCGTTCTCGAACATGAACGCGTAGCGCGGGTGATTGCGGAAGGTTTGAATCCTCGAAATGAGCTTGTGATAGAGCAACCGGGAGGAGCGGTTCTCAAGCTTGCCCATACGTTCGTCGAGCAACGTCAGGAGATCTTCGATTCGATAGGGCACGGGCGTATCGGCGGTGTAGCCGGTATCGCGCGCGTCGCGCTTCTTGGCGATCTGGCGGTCGCCGCCAGACCGCAACTGCACATAGGCCGCCTTCGCCAGTGGAATGACCTCCGAAAGAATATGAGCTTCCTCGGCGACCTCGGGTTGTCCGCCGAAGAAAACATCGACGATCTCTTCGAAATTGAACAGCCAGAACGGTAGATGCAAATTTTGCGGCGTGAGCACGTGCGCCTTTGAACCGAAACACCGGCCATATTCGTTGTGCGGATCGATCATAAAAATCCGCAGATTCGGACGCGTAGCGAGAATCTTCTGCAAGATGATCGCGACACCGGTCGACTTGCCGACGCCGGTCGCGCCAAGGATGGCGAAATGCCGGCTCACCAGGCGGTCGATGTCGATGTGGACGCGTATATTCGGATTTTGCTGCAGATCGCCGATATGGGCGCGATCGGCGTCGGCGGTGCCGTAGATCAGGCGCAACATATTCTCGCTGAGCATCAGCGCGACGTCGCCGATATTCGGATATTCCGAGAAACCCCGCTGGAAGCGCAATGCGCTGCTTGAGTCATTGGTATTGAACTCGCCGATCAGATCGAGCCGCGCCAATTTGCGGAACGCCGCGCCGTTTTGCGCTGCAGAAACGGGTTCTTCGCTGATCTCGGTGATAAGGCCAATAACGACCGCCTTCCCCGTCTTCAAACCAATGAATTTCCCGACGGTCGGACAATCGTCGGGTTGCGGGCGCGGAACGAGATCGACAGTCGCTTGCGAGCCGGAAATCCTGACCACTCGCCCAATCGATTCAGGGCGTGCGCGCGTGGCGCCCGGGTCGGAGTTGGCTAATTTTTCCATGGCCCCGTGAGTACCACGAAGCGATTGCGGTTGTATTAATCCGAAGTAACGAGTCGTGCCGATGAACGCACGCCTCGTTCAGTCGCAATCACCGGATGTCATGGTTAAAACCTGATGAAGCAAAGGACGCATCGCGTTCGCGCTTACGAGGACTAAGGCTACCCGAGCGGCACCACCGCCGTGGTCTCTATCTCCAGTCGTGCTTGCGGCTCCACCAGACGCGTGACGGCAACGAGCGCCATGACCGGATAATGGTCCCCCATCACTTCGCGGTAAACATCGCCGAGCGCCGGCCGCGCCTTGAGATATTCGTCCATGTCGCGCACATACCAGGTCATGCGCACGATGTGGCGCGGCGAAGCGCCGCCTTCGGCCAGCACCGCGGTGATGTTGCGCAGAAGTTGGTGCGTCTGTTCGACGAAGTCGGCGGGAAAGCGGCCGTGCTCATCCCAGCCCACCATGCCGCCGATAAAAAGAAGATCGCCACGTGCCTTGATGCCGTTGGCGTAGCCTTTTGGCCGCGGCCAACCGGAAGGCTGCAACACGATGTTGGACATCGCAATCGGTAACAGTGTGTCGATAGGACTGTCGGACAATTCAATCTCCCTTCAGCACGATCCGGAAAAGCCGGACACGGTTTTCCAAAACGATCGCGCTCCACTCATCACGAGGCAAGTTTGCTGCCAACCGATTCCGCCGCTTTGCGCCGCAACGCGAAGCGCTGCAATTTTCCGGTCTCCGTCCGCGGTAAGCTGGTCACGTATTCGATCGCGCGCGGATATTTGTAGGGCGCCACCGTCGATTTGACATAGTCCTGCAACGCGCGCGTCAGTGCGATATCGCCGGCAAAGCCACGATTAAGTACGACAAAAGCCTTCACGATCTGTCCCCGCTCCTCATCGGGCTGGCCGACCACACCGCATTCGGCGACCGCCGGATGGGTCAGTAAAACCGTTTCCACTTCCGGCCCAGCGATATTGTAGCCCGCCGAAATGATCATGTCGTCCGAACGCGCTTGATACCTGAAGTAGCCGTCGGCGTCCTTAATATAAGTATCGCCAGTGACGTTCCAGCGGTGCTGGACGTATTCCGCCTGGCGGTTGTCGCCAAGATACCGGCAGCCGGTCGGGCCGCGCACAGCGAGGCGTCCCGGCATGCCGGGCGGCAATTCGCGGCCAGCCTCATCGATGATGCGCGCTTGATATCCGGGAACCGGTTTGCCGGTCGCGCCCGGTCGCATGTCCTCTTCGGGGGAGCCGATAAAGACGTGAAGCATTTCCGTTGAACCGAGGCCGTCGATGATGCGGATGCCCGTCGCGGCAAGCCAGGCCTCGAACGTCGCGGCTGGTAGTGTCTCGCCCGCGGAAACGCACTTACGCAACGTTGAAAGATCACGATCCGCCACCTTGCCGACCATGTTGCGATAAGCTGTCGGCGCGGTGAAAGAGATCGTCGCGCCGAAAGTGCCGATTGCCGCTAAAAGATCGTCGGGGGCTGCTTTCTCCAGCAGGATGGCGGCAGCGCCTACGCGAAGCGGGAACAGAACGAGCCCGCCGAGTCCAAAGGTAAACGCGATCGGCGGCGAGCCAATGAAGCGATCGTCACGCGTCGCACGCAGAACGTATTTACCGAAGGTGTCACAGATGGCGAGCATATCGCGGTGGAAGTGCATGGTCCCCTTGGGCACACCGGTCGTGCCGGAGGTAAAGGCGATCAGGCACACGTCGTCGCTTGCGGTGTCGCAGGCGTTGAAATGCTCATAGCCGGGCTTGCTCATCAGCGCTTCAAGGCTGTCCGGCGTGCCGCGTCCCCAATAGACGATGCCTTCAAGCGCGGGTGAGAGCGGTTTTGCCTTTTCCATTTCGTCGGAAAGGCGCACGTCGCAAAGCGCCAGCCGGATCTCAGCCTTGGTCAGCGGGAACGCGATCTCCTTGGCGCGAAGCAGCGGCATGGTCGCGACCACGATGGCGCCGGCCTTGATGACCGCGAAATACGCTGCCACCATCATCGGGCTATTCGGCCCGCGTAACAGCACCCGGCTTCCCGGAACGACGCCGAGGTCGCGGGTGAGCACGTTGGCGATGCGGTTGATACGTTCGGCGAGCTCGGCATAGGACCACCGCTCTGCCGGCGAGATCAGGCAGTCGCGGTTGCCATCACCAGCCGCGACCCAGTCATCGATGAAAGCGGTGGCGCAATTCAGGCGGTCCGGATAGTGCAGCTCCGGCAGATCATAAGAAAATTGCGGCCATTGGTCGGACGGCGGGAGATGATCGCGCGCAAATGTGTCGATGTGCGCCGAACGGATCATGGCAGTCTTCCTCGTGCGGCCGGTCAGTTGCCTTCGAATACCGGCTTACGTTTGTCCGCGAACGCCCGATACGCGCGGACAAAATCCTCGGTTTCCATGCATAACGCCTGCGCCACAGCCTCGGCTTCGATGGCCGTTTCAACCGACATGGCCCATTCCATTTCCAGCATGCGCTTGGTCATGGCATTGCCGAAGGTCGGTCCGGCGGCGAGCTCGGCCGCTAGCCCGTGGGCGTCGGTAAGCACGGCGGCCGGCGTCGACAGGCGGTTGAAAAAACCCCATCGCTCGGCTTCCTCACCACCGAGAGTGCGGCCGGTGAACAACAGTTCCGCCGCCCGGCCCTGGCCGACGATCCGTGGCAGGATCGCGCACGCACCCATATCGCCGCCGCCGAGACCGACCCGGTTGAACAGGAAAGCCACCTTCGCGCCCGGCGTTCCAATGCGAATGTCGGAAGCCATGGCCACGATAGCGCCAGCGCCCGCGCATACGCCATCGACTGCAGCTATGATCGGTTGTGGGGCAGCGCGCATAGACTTGACCAATTCGCCGGTCATGCGCGTGAAGTCGAGAAGTCCTACCGTATCCATTTTGGTCAGCGGCTTGATGATTTCGAACACATCGCCGCCAGAGCAGAAATTGCCGCCAGCGCCGGTAACAACCATCGCCTTGACGCCTTTGTCGCGAGACGCGGCGCGAAAGATATTGGACAGCTCGGCGTAACTCTCGAATGTCAACGGATTCTTGCGATCCGGCCGGTCGAGCGTAATCGTTGCAACGGCGCCTGCGACGACAAGCCGGGCATGCTGCGCGGCGTAACCCGACAGCGGCAACGTTACCGAATTAGCGCTCGTCATCGCGATGGCTCTCCTGCAGTCGCCTCGCGCGCCGACGCTTTCGTTCGCGCCAGGAGCCGCATCAGCGCATCCACGTCGGCCGGCGAAAGCTTTGAGAATATCTCGGCGATCCAACCCTCATGCGCCCGTGCCATTGCGCGAAACACGCGGCGGCCTTCCGGCGTGAGACTCACAAGCTGGGCGCGTCGATCGCTTCGCGACTGACGCCGGTCCAAAAGCCCGAGCGCCACCAGGCGTTCGGAGAGGCCGGTGACGTTACCGTTGGAGACCATCATGCGTTGCGACAACTCGCCAAGCGTCATACCGGCCGGTGCCTTGTCCAGTTGCGCCATGAGATCGAATCTCGGCAAGGTCACGTCGAATTCCTGGCGCAGCCGGCGGCGCACTTCGCCCTCGATCAAGGTGGTGCAGGTCAACAGCCGCAGCCAGAGTCGTAATTCGCTTTCGTGATCGGCGGGGCGCTCAGTGACCTTGGTTTCCGCGTCCAGCGGGACGCTCGCAGTATCCTGCACGCGATGCCTCTTTTGTCAGTTGTTGGATAGCATTGCGCGGCCGAGTCGTAACCAGTTCCGGTGGAAAACATTTTAAGGTTCAAATTTATAGGCTTCAAGTAGCCAGTGGACGAAGTTTAGCCGGCCATCACTTCGCCGCCGGCGACAACAATAGCCTGGCCCGTGATGGAACCCGCCGATACCGAGGCGAGCCACAGCACCGTCGCCGCCACTTCATCCGGGGTCACCAACCGCCCTTGCGGATTCGACGACGCCAACGCGGCGCGGGCATCCTCGCGGCTGCGCTTGGTCTT
>Ga0181531_10002268_pt1 | contig 12033 bp, 9 predicted proteins | sample PEATcosm2014_Bin_38_FD_119743 | JGI IMG/M metagenome (GOLD analysis project Ga0181531, IMG submission 119743) | Peatland microbial communities from MTU Mesocosm Facility, Houghton, MI, USA - PEATcosm2014_Bin11_10_metaG | ecosystem: Environmental > Terrestrial > Soil > Wetlands > Peat | place... | reverse complement strand
GATGTGACCAACAGGACATCGCGCTTGTCCTTGCTTTTGCCGACCTTGAACACCAAGGACGAGAGGAACGGCGGCCGATCGATGCCGTAGCGGGTAAATGCGTCGCGTCCGGCCAAAGAGGCCCGGAGCGCCGTCAATTCCTCAGGCGTCGCCGCAATTAGATCGATCTCGGCGCGCATCGGTTCGTTCAACGCCGAATTCAAATGGATCTCACCGAGGCCTAGCGCCCAACCCAGCGAGGGGCTGAGAACGCATGCCATCAGTAGGAGTCGAGGCACCTTCGCGGACATTTGTACTCCAAGAATACGGGCAAGAAAGCACTTTAAGTTCATTGTGTTAGGGGCGCCTTGCAATCACCATCTCGCTTGCCAGTCAGATTGCCGTTTAATGTTAAATCGTCGTTTAACTATAGCTCACAAGCTTCTATTTACCAAAATCTGGGCTACCGAAAATGCGTTATACGCCGCACATTTCCTAACATTGTCCGCCACGACCCAAAAATTTAGAGATCGGTCACGGGTCAGATCCCTGCGCAAGCGCCCCACGTACACCCGATCGGGCGCCAAAGCCTCGGTCGCCGGTGTCGGGAATTGCTGCGCCGAACCCGCCTCGATCAGGCCCAGTCCGCTACTGCGTTGCAGCAATTCAGCGGCTCCGTTCACAGTGAGCTCGCGCTCGAAACTCACATGCACGGCGAAGCTATGGCCGAAAAATACCGGTACGCGCACCGCCGTCGCATTGATCGCGAGATGCGGCAACCCCAGAACCCGTCGGGTTTCCTCGAGCAGACGCCTCTCTTCCAGGGATACTCCATCGGCATCGATCGCGTCGACTTGAGGAATCACGTTGAACGCGATCTGCTTGCCGAAGCTATATTTCTTGGTCTTGCGACCACCCAACAAGTCGACGGTTTCCGCGGCGAGCCCCTCCATCGCGGCGCGGCCGCTGCCCGAGACTGCCTGATAGGTCGCCACTTCGACGCGCTCGAGCCCGGCCAGCGCATGCAAGGGTGCGAGCACGGTCGCGAGCGCGACACTCGCGCTGCCCGGCAACGCGATCAGGCCTTTCTTTGCGGGTCCGGTCAGCGTCGCGCCGTTGACGTCCGCGACGATCAGCGGCACCTCCGCGCGATGGCGATGCGCGCTCGAGGCGTCGATGACCCATGCATGAGCGGCTGCCGTCTCGGCGTAGCGCTGCGAGACGGCCGTCCGCGCGCAAAAAAATGCGAGGTCGACGCTCGAAAAATCGAACGCAGCCACATCACCGATCTTGATCTCCCCGTCCTCATCGCGCGCCGGCCGGCCGAGGTCGCGCGTATCGTCGAGCGCGTGCAGTGCGCCGTGCTGGAATTTGCGTAGGCGCAGCTCTTCGAGCAATGCCTCGCCGATCAAACTCGACGCGCCGACTACCGCGATGCGCGGACCCGCACCGGAGTTCTTCATGGGGCCGCCGTGATGACCGGCGTCGGCGATACGACATCGGCGCACTGGGCGCGATGCCGCAGGTAATGGTCCATCAACACGATTGCGAGCATCGCTTCCGCGATCGGCGTCGCGCGAATGCCGACACAAGGGTCATGGCGGCCGGTCGTCGCGATCGTGGTCGATGCGCCGGTCACATCGATCGTCTCGCCGGGCAGCGTGATGCTCGATGTGGGCTTGAGCGCAATGCTCACGATGATTTCCTGGCCGGATGAAATCCCGCCGAGCACACCGCCCGCATGGTTCGTCTTGAATCCGCGCGGCGTCAACTCGTCGCGGTGCTCGGAGCCGCGCTGTTCCACGGCCTTGAAGCCGGCGCCGATCTCGACTCCCTTGACCGCATTGATGCCCATCATCGCACTCGCGAGGTCCGCATCGAGCCGATCGAATACCGGCTCGCCCCAGCCCGGTGGCACACCCGACGCCGTGACCGTGACGCGCGCGCCGATCGAGTCGCCCTCCTCGCGGATGCGCCAGATGAACGCCTCGAGTTCGGGGAGGCGCGATGGATCGGGGCAGAAAAACGGATTCTCGTAGGCGCTGTCCGGGTCGAGCGGCGAGAGCACGATCGGCCCCATTTGCGCAAGATAGCCATGAATGCGCACGCCGACCGTTTCGCGCAAGTATTTGCGTGCGATCGCGCCCGCGGCGACGCGCATCACGGTCTCGCGAGCCGAGGAGCGGCCGCCGCCGCGATAGTCCCTGAATCCGTATTTCTGCTGATAGGTGTAATCGGCATGGCCCGGTCGAAATCGATCTTTGATCTTCTCGTAGTCGCGCGAGCGCTGATCTTCGTTTTCGACCAGCAGGCCGATCGGCGTGCCGGTCGTCTTGCCCTCGAATACACCCGACAATATGCGCACCTGGTCCGGCTCGCGCCGCTGGCTCGTGAATTGCGAGGTACCGGAGCGGCGCCGCTCGAGGTCGGACTGGATGTCCGCTTCACAAAGCGCCATGCCCGGAGGACATCCATCCACGATGCAACCAAGCGCGGGCCCGTGACTCTCGCCGAAGCTGGTCACACAGAAAATCCTGCCGAAGGTATTGCCTGCCACTGTCGCTAGCTCTCCAGATCCTCTGCCCTCAAAACAAAAATGCCGCCGCCGCCCATCGCAATCTCGGGCCAAATGAAACGCGTGGTTGGATAGGCCCGCAGCAGCGCATTGTCGGAATTGCCGACCTCGACGACCAAAATCCCGCGAGCCTTCAGATGCGCACGCGCACCGCCGAGAATTGCTCGGACGGAATCCAATCCGTCGACGCCGGAGGCGAGGCCCTGCTGCGGCTCACACCGATATTCACGCGGCAAAGTCCGCATCTCAACGCTGCCGACGTAGGGCGGATTGCTCACGATGATATCGTAACGGCGGCCCGGAACCTCGGCGAAATGATCCGACCGAATGACTTCGACGCGCGATTTGAGGCGCAGCCGCCGCACGTTGCGGCGGCATACCTGGAGCGCCGCGGCCGAAATATCGAGCGCATCCACGCGCGCGCGCGGAAACGCCTTGGCGCAGGCGAGTGCGATCGCACCCGAGCCCGTTCCGATATCGAGGATGCGACGCACCCGCGACGCCGCAATCCAGGGCGCAAAGCGCTGTTGTATGAGCTCGGCGATCGGCGAGCGCGGCACGAGCACGCGTTCATCGACGTATAGCTCGAGGCCCGCGAAGAACGCGCGCTTGGTCAGGTAAGGCAACGGCACGCGCAACGCGATGCGCCGCCGCAGCAGCTCGTCGATGCGCGCACGGCACCGCGCTGTCAGAGTTCTGCCGTAGGGGCTCGCGCCCAGCTCGTGCGCGAGGCCGGCCGCGAAGAACACGAGTTCTGCGGCCTCGTCGCGCGCATTGTCGGTGCCGTGCCCGAAATATGCGCGCGCGCGCGTGAGCCGTGCGGCGCAGCGCTCGATGGCGGCACCAACCGTTTCCGGACCGTTATGGGATAATCGTGGCATGGCAATTCGATCGAAATGGCTACTCGCTGTGGTCCTCTGTCTTAGCTTTACTGCCGCGGCCGCGCTCATTTGGCGCCATCAGCTGCAGGCCGACCCGGTGCTGGCAACCGGGACCTTCGTCGAGCCGCGCAGCCGGCTCGCGGATTTTAGCCTGATCGACCATCACGGGCGGCCCTTTACCGGCGCGAATCTGTTGGGCCATTGGTCGATGGTTTACTTCGGCTATACCAATTGCCCGGATCTTTGCCCCGCGACTTTGACGATCCTCGCCGCCATGGAAAAAAAGCTGCGCGCTGCCGGCTCGCCGGTTCGTCCGCAGGTGATCTTCGTGACCGCCGATCCCGGCCGAGATACGCCGGCACAGCTCGCGGGCTACGTGCCCTACTTCGATCCCGAGTTCATCGGCCTCACGGCCCAATCCCAAGCAACGATCGAGTCGTTCGCAAGCCAGTTGGGCATCGAGGTGGATCTGGTGCACCAAGCCGACGGCAGCTACACGGTCGAACATTCGGCCGCGATTCTCGTGATCGACCCCAACGGACGGCTCGCCGCGGTGCTCACGGGCCCGTTCAACGCGTCGGCCCTGCAGGCTGATTTTCGCAGCATCGCCGGCGCGCACTCGTGATGCGGGTCATCGGCGCGCGCCTATTCGTCTGGCTGCAGTACATATTACCGCAACACGCGCTCTCGCGGTTGGTCCTCGCCGCGACCCGAGCACGCACGCAATGGTTCAAGAACGCGCTGACACGCGGCTTTTTGAGGCTTTATGCGGTCGATATGGCGGACGCTGAGCAGCCGGATCCGTATAGGTACACGAGCTTCAACGCGTTCTTCACGCGCGCACTCGCGCCGCAAGCAAGGCCCATCGCCGCGGATGCGGCCGCGGTTGCCTCGCCGGTCGACGGCACGGTCAGCGAATGCGGCGCAATCGACCAGGACCGCCTGCTGCAAGCCAAGGGCCGCGACTATCGACTCCGAGACCTGCTCGCGGGCCAAGACTGGGCCGATCGATTCGAGCGAGGCAGCTTCGCGACGATTTATCTCGCGCCGTTCAACTACCACCGGATCCACATGCCGTTGGCCGGCAGCCTCATCGATACCATTTACGTACCTGGCCGGCTGTTCAGCGTCAACGCGACGACCGCGCGCCACGTCCCGCGGCTGTTCGCGCGCAATGAGCGCGTGCTCGCGCGGTTCGAGGGGGCGGCGGGACAATTCGTCGTGGTGCTCGTCGGCGCGCTCAACGTGGGCAGCATGGCGACCGTCTGGGCCGGCGACATCACGCCCGCGAAGCGGCGCGAGGTAACCCGCCTGGCGCCGACCGACCTTAAGCTCGCGAAGGGCGCCGAACTCGGGCGTTTCAACATGGGATCGACCGTGATCTTGCTGTTCGAGCATGATCGGGTCGCCTGGGATCTGCTGCTGCGCTGCGGATCGGTACTGCGCCTCGGCCAATCGATCGGCAGAATCCTCGCGTGAGCAGGTGGCGTCCCACTGCGGGCATCGGCGCGCTGCGCACGCGAGCCGCGATGCTCGCGCGAGCGCGTGGGTTTTTCGCCGAGCGCGGCGTGCTGGAGGTGGAGACACCGATCTTGAGCGGCGCGGGCGTCACCGATCCGCAGATCGAATCACTCACGACCGCGGTCGCGGGCGGCGAAGGGCCGATGTACCTCGGACCGTCGCCGGAACATGCGATGAAGCGCTTGCTGGCCGCGGGCAGCGGCGATATCTTCCAGATCTGCAAGGCATTTCGTGACGGCGAGCGCGGCCGCTGGCACAACCCGGAATTCACCATGATCGAATGGTATCGGCTGAATTTCGACGATGCCGCGCTGATCAGCGAGGTCGAGCAATTCATCGGCCACGTGATGCCGCCGGAGCGCAAACCTGCGCCGGCCGAACGGCTCAGCTACGCCGCCGCGCTCGAGCGTCATGCGGGAGTCGACGCGCACCGCGCCGATCAACGCGAACTCGCCGCGGCCGCCGCGCGCCACGGCGTCGCCTGTGATGCCGCGCTCGATCGCGACGCGCAGCTCGATCTACTGATGGGACTCGTGGTTGGCCCGAAATTGGGGCGCGGACGCCCGAGCTTCATCTGCGACTACCCCGCCTCGCAGGCCGCTCTTGCCCGCCTCAAACCCGGCGAGCCGCCGGTTGCGGCGCGCTTCGAGCTGTACCTCGAGGGCATCGAACTCGCGAACGGCTTTCACGAACTACAGGTCGCGGGTGAGCAAAGGGTGCGTTTCATCGGTGATTTGGCGACGCGCCGATCGCGCGGACAGGCGGAGCCGCGCATCGACGAGCGCCTGCTCGCGGCCCTCGAGCATGGCCTGCCCGACTGCGCGGGCGTTGCGCTCGGTTTCGACCGGCTGGCCGCGATCGCGATCGGGGCCGAGGCCTTGCGCGAGGCGATGGCGTTCAGCATCGACGAAGCGTGACGCGATTGCGCCGCGCTTGGGGCGCCTCGTGCCTCAGTTCTTGCCGCGCGACAAATACTCGCCCGTGCGTGTGTCGATCCGCAGCATCTCGCCTTCGTTGACGAACAGCGGTACGCGCACCATCGCGCCGGTCTCGAGTTTGGCCGGTTTGGAGCCGCCGGTCGCGGTGTCGCCGCGTACGCCGGGGTCGGTCTCGATGACCTTGAGTTCCATATGGGCGGGCGGCGTGACCTGCAGCGGCACGCCGTTCCATAACGTGATCACACACACGACACCGTCTTTGAGCCACTGGGCGGTATCGCCGACCACCGCGCGCGAGGCCGTCAGCTGCTCGAACGTGTCCGGCACCATGAAGTGGAAGAAATCGCCGTCGCTATACAGATATTGCATATCGGTGTCGACGACGTCGGCCGCCTCGACCGTATCGCCCGACTTCCAGGTGCGTTCGATCGTACGGCCGGTCTTCAGATTGCGCACGCGCACACGGTTGAAAGCCTGGCCCTTGCCGGGTTTGACCATCTCGTTCTCGACGATCGCATACGGGTCCCCGTCGATCAAAATCTTCAATCCGGCTTTGAATTCGTTCGTACTGTAGTTCGACATGACTGGCCTCGGATGTTCACCCGCTCGTCGCGGGCACGGCAAAGGGCGCGTATCATAGCCGCCTTCCGGTCATCAAGCCACCTGAAGCCTCGGGGCCGCTTTTCACCGCAAGACGCGTGTCCCAGTATCGGCAAAACCCCGGTGCTACACTTTGCCGCCTATGTTCATACATAATCCCGGCCCGTGAGAGATCAGGGGGCGGTCCCCATGATCGTCATGGCGCGGTCGCAGGACCACGTCGAGGCGATCAATAGCACGCTCCGCAATGCGGGCCACCCGGTGCACTGCACCTGGCTGCCCGACGCACGCGACCTGTCCGACGCGCTGACCCAGCTCAATCCCGAGATGCTCGTGGTGTTCATCGACGAGCTCGAGATCGACCTCGCGTCGATCATGAAGGTCAAGGCGCAAAGTGCGCCCGAGATGCCGGCGCTGATCGTGCGCGAGAAAATCGACGAAACCGTGATGGCCGAAGCGATGCGCTTGGGCGCTCACGACGTGGTGACGCTCGCGAACCGCGGCCGCCTGCAGGCGGTTGCGGCCCGCGAATTGCGCGCCTACCGGCTGGAACGCGCGTTGAACACGACGCTGTCCTCGGCGCGCGAATATCGCGAACAGCTCGCGCATTTTCTCGACGGCTCGGCGGATGCGATCACGCATGTCCAAGAAGGCATCATCGTCGACGCAAATCGCGCCTGGCTCGAGTTATTCGGCTACTCGGGCGAGGATGCGCTGACCGGCACGCCGCTCATGGACCTGTTCGAACAGGAGACCCATCCTGCGCTCAAGGGCGCACTAGTCGCCTGCCTGCAGGGCAAGTGGACCGACCACGCGCTGAAAGTCCAGGCCTTGCTGTCCGATGGGTCGAGCCTACCGCTGGTGCTGACCCTCACGAAGGCCGATCACGAGAACGAGCCCGCGATCCGCATCTGCATACCGGCGCGCCAGGACAAAGAGCGCGGCCTCGAGACGCAATTGGCCGATGCGGTCAAGAACGATGCGTCGACCGGCTTTTTGCAGCAGCGCTATTTGCTTGCGGCCGTGCGCGCGCGGTGTGCACAGCCAATGAAGGGCGGCGTTCGCGCGATCGCCTACATCAAACCCGATCGCTTCAGCGAGATCCAGAGCGCAGCCGGCATTTTGGCGCTCGACGAATTCCTCGCGCAGCTCGCCGACCTGGTCCGCAATCAGCTCGTGCCGGGGGACATTTGCGGCCGATTCAGCGGCAACGGCTTCCTGCTGCTGCTCGAGCGCGGCAATGTGCGCGACGCCGAGGCCTGGGCCGAAAGCATCGTCAAGCGCGTCGGCGAGAACACCTTCCAGATCGACGCCAACAGCCTGGCGGCCACCGTATCGGTCGGGCTCGCCATGGTGCCCGCGTCCGACCCGGACGTCGCGGCCTCGGTGACCGATGCGGTCGATGCCCAGCGGCGTGCCCGCGATCAAGGCGGCAATCGCATCGACACGGTCCAGAGGATCGACACCGACACGCGCGTCGCCGCCTACGACAAGATCTGGGTCAAGCACATCAAGTCGGCGCTCATGGAGAATCGCTTCCGCCTCGTTCAGCAGCCGATCGCGAGTCTGCTCGGCGAAGACAAGGGAATGTTCGACGTGCTCGTGCGCATGCTCGACGAACAAGGCAACGAGGTATTACCGGCGGAATTCATCGCGGCCGCCGAGCGCAACGATCTGATGAAGAACATCGACCGCTGGGTCGTCGGCGCCTCGATGGCGTTTTGCGCCAACCGCAAATCGACCTGCATATTCCTGCGCGTATCGAAGGACACGCTGCTCGACAAGACGCTGATCTCCTGGCTCGAATCCCAGTTGCGCGCCACGCGCATCGACCCAAAACGCCTGTGTTTCCAGGTCTCCGAGGAACTCGCGACGCAGTACTCGCGCCAGACCAAGGAACTCGCGCAGGGCCTGACCAAGCGCGGCTTCCGCTTCGCGCTCGAACACTTCGGCACGGGCAACGAGCCGATCCGCCTGCTCAGCGAACTCGACGTGCAGTTCATCAAGATCGACGGCTCCTTGATGCAGGGCCTGTCGACCAGTCAGCTGCAGCAGCAGCGCGTCAAGACGCTCGTCGAAGCCGCCAAGCGCAAGAAAATCGAGACGGTCGCGGAACGCGTCGAGGACGCCAATACGATGGCCGTGCTCTGGCAGCTGGGGATCGAGTTCATCCAGGGCTACTTCGTCAACGCGCCCGAAGATGTGACCATCACGGGCGAACGCTGATCCGCTAGAGCGGCGAGACTTCGAGCCGATCGACCTGCTTGTAGGCTCGCGAAAAGCGCTGGCGTCTCTGGCCCTTCTTATCCTGAAACTGCTTGAGCTCCTCGTAGCGCAGCCGCATCGGCGCGCTGTTGCCGCTGAACACGGTCAATTGCTCGCCGGGCGCCACGACCGCCATCGCCACCAGGAACTCGTCCCGATCCGCCGATTTTCGTCCCGGGATGCCGTACAAATTCTGCCCCTTGCCGGCGCTCATCTCCTCGATCTGTGCGCAGGGCATGGCGAGCACTTCGCCGTCGTTGTTGACGAACACCGCGAACGCATCCGGGCCGGCAACCGGCTGGGCCGGCAGCACGTGCGCGTTTTCGGGCACCTTGAGCACCGACTTGCCCTTCTTGTTGCGCGCATACAGTTCGCCGAGCTTGACCTTGAACCCGTAGCCGGCGTCGCTCGCGAGTAACCACAGATCGGCGGGCTCGCCGATCAGCACCGCCGCGAAGGTCGCGCCGTCGGGCGGATCGACGCTGCCGGACAGCGGCTCGCCGTAACCGCGCGCGGCCGGCAGCTGATGGGCATCGAGGCTGTAGGCCCGCCCGGTCGAATCGATGAACACCGCTTGCTGCAGGTTGCGGCCTTTGGCGGCCGCCTGGAATTCATCGCCGCTCTTGTAGCTGAGCGCGCGCGCATCGATGTCGTGGCCCTTGGCCGCACGCACCCAGCCCAAGCGCGACAACACGACCGTGGTCGGCTCACTGGTCAGCAATTCGACCTCGGATATCGCCTGCGCGGCCTCGCGCTCGACGAGCCGCGTGCGCCGCGCATCGCCGTACTCCTCGGCATCGCTCTGCAGCTCTTCGCGCACGAGCTTCGTGAGGCGCGCCTTGCTCTTGAGCGTCTTGTCGATTTCCGCGCGCTCTTCGGCGAGTTCCTTCTGTTCGGCGCGAATCTTCATTTCTTCGAGCTTCGCGAGCCGCCGTAATTTGGTCTCGAGTATTTCCTCGGCCTGCGCATCCGAGAGCTTGAAGCGCCGCATCAAGGCCGGCTTCGGCTGGTCCTCGGTGCGAACGATGCGGATCACTTCGTCGAGATTCAGATACGCGATCAGCATGCCGTCGAGGATGTGCAGGCGGGCGTCGACCTTGGCCAAGCGATGCGCAAGCCGGCGCGTGACCGTCGACTTGCGAAACTGCAGCCACTCGAGCAGCATTTCCTTGAGGCCCATGACGCGCGGCCGGCCGTCCAAGCCGATCACGTTGAGATTGACGCGGTAATTGCGCTCGAGATCGGTCGTCGCGAACAAATGCGCCATCAACGCCGGGATATCGACGCGGTTCGATTTCGGCACGATCACTAGCCGCGTCGGATTTTCGTGGTCGGATTCGTCGCGAATGTTCTCGACCATCGGCAGCTTCTTCTGCTGCATTTGCGCCGCGATCTGCTCCTGGATCTTGGAGCCCGACACTTGAAACGGTAGCGCATCGATGACGATTTCGCCGTCCTCGATCTCGTAGGTCGCACGCGCCTTGAAGCTGCCCGACCCGGTCTCGTAGAGCTGCACGAGTTCGGCACGCGGCGAGACGATTTCCGCACCCGTGGGCAGGTCCGGGCCCTTGACGTGGCTCATGAGCTTGCGCGTCGTGAGGTCGGGATCCTCGAGCAGCGCCACGCAGGCGGCGACGACCTCGCCCAAATTGTGCGGCGGGATGTCGGTCGCCATGCCGACCGCAATGCCGGAGCCGCCGTTGAGCAGCAAATTCGGCACGCGCGCCGGCAGCATCGTCGGCTCCTCGAGCGAGCCGTCGAAATTCGGCGCCCAATCCACGGTGCCGTCGCCGAGTTCCTGGAGCAGCAGATCCGCATAGCGCGTCAGGCGCGATTCCGTATAGCGCATCGCCGCGAACGACTTCGGATCATCGGTCGATCCCCAGTTGCCCTGACCGTCGACGAGCGGGTAGCGGTAGGCAAATTCCTGGGCCATGTGCACCATGGCTTCGTAGCAGGCCGAATCGCCGTGCGGATGGAATTTGCCGATCACGTCGCCGACGGTGCGCGCGGATTTCTTGTGCTTGGCGCCGGCGGCGAGCCCCAGTTCGCTCATCGCGTAGACGATGCGCCGCTGCACGGGCTTGAGTCCGTCGCCGACGTGCGGCAGCGCGCGATCGAGGATCACGTACATCGAATAATCGAGATAGGCGCGCTCGGCGAACACCTTGAGCGGCTCGCGCTCGATACCCTCGAAATTCAGTTCTTGGTCCTTCATACGCGCGCCAGGTTGCCCTTGGTTTCGAGCCACTCGCGCCGGTCGCCGGCGCGCTTCTTGGCGAGCAGCATGTCGAGCAATTGGTCCGGGCTGTCGTGGGCATCGATCGTCATCTGTACGAGTCGGCGTGTCTGCGGCGCCATCGTCGTCTCGCGCAGCTGCAGCGGACTCATTTCTCCGAGGCCCTTGAAACGCGTGACCACCGGTTTGACGCGCGCATTTTCAGCGGCGATGCGCGCGAGCGTCTTCTCGCGCTCCGCCTCGTCGAGCGCGTAGTAGACCTGCTTGCCCGCGTCGATGCGAAACAGCGGCGGCATGCAGACGTAAATATGCCCGGCGAGCACCAGCGGCCGGTAGTGGCGCAGAAACAGCGCGCACAGCAGCGTCGCGATGTGCTGCCCGTCGCTGTCGGCGTCGGCGAGTATGCAGACCTTGTGGTAGCGCAGCCCGGTGATGTCGGCCGACGCCGGCTCGACGCCGATCGCGACGCTGATGTCGTGCACTTCCTGGGACTGCAGCACCTCACTCGCCTGCGATTCCCAGGTGTTGAGGATCTTGCCGCGCAGCGGCATGATCGCCTGCGTGACCCGATCGCGGGCCTGTTTGGCCGAGCCGCCGGCCGAGTCACCCTCGACCAGGAACAGCTCACCGCGCGCCGGATCCTGCGAGACGCAATCGGCGAGCTTGCCGGGCAAAGCGGGCCCGGCGACGATGCGTTTGCGCGCGATCTTCTGGCTGTCGCGCAGTCGCTGTTGGGCGTTGGCGATCGCGAGTTGCGCGATTTGCTCGCCCTGATCCGGGTGTTGGTTGAGCCAGAGCGCGAATGCATCCTTGATGACGCCCTGGACGATGCCCGCCGATTCGCGCGAGGACAGCTTCTCCTTGGTTTGTCCCGCGAATTGGGGTTCGCGCATTTTCATCGACAGCACGTAACTGACGCCGTCCCAGACGTCTTCGGGCGCGAGCTTCAGTCCGCGCGGCACGAGATTGCGAAACTCGCAGAATTCCCTGACGGCATCGCTGGCGCCGACCCGCAGGCCATTGACGTGGGTGCCG